>Ga0335397_10003362_pt1 | contig 21432 bp, 19 predicted proteins | sample MAT04_FD_205740 | JGI IMG/M metagenome (GOLD analysis project Ga0335397, IMG submission 205740) | Freshwater microbial communities from Lake Fryxell liftoff mats and glacier meltwater in Antarctica - MAT-04 (spades assembly) (version 2) ... | reverse complement strand
GCGGCCATAGCGAGAGGGAAACGCCCGGTCACATTCCGAACCCGGAAGCTAAGACTCTCAGCGCCGATGGTACTGCAAGGGGGACCTTGTGGGAGAGTAGGACACCGCCGGACTCAAACTAGCAACATCAGGAAAGCCACCCTTTGGGGTGGCTTTCCTGCGTTAACGACCGGTTGTCTTCTTCTTGCTGAGCGTCGCAGCGTGATCGGGAACCTGATGGTTCTCCTCGCGCGGGGGACGCTCGTAGTCGGATGCCGGGGGCCGAGGCGGGATCTTCACCTCCGGCGGCTCCCTGCGTTCGTAGGGCACCGCCGTGAGCAGGTGGCTGATCATGTTGAGTCGGGACGCGCGCTTGTCTTCACTCTCGACGACCCACCAAGGTGCCTCGGCGATGTCGGTGTGCACGAAAAGCTCGTCCTTGGCCTTGGAGTAGTCCACCCACTTGGTGATCGAGAGCACGTCTGTCTCCGACAGCTTCCAGCGGCGCATCGGATCGCTCTGCCGTGACCGGAACCGCCGCTCCTGCTCGAGGTCCGAGACGGAGAACCAGTATTTGAGCAGGATGATGCCGTCTTCGACCAGCATCCGCTCGAACAGGGGCGCCTGGTGCAGGAACCGGCGATGCTGGTCTGGGGTGCAGTAGCCCATCACGTGCTCGACGCCGGCGCGGTTGTACCAGGACCGGTCCATGAGCACGATCTCGCCTTTCGCGGGCAGGTGCTCGATGTACCGCTGGAAGTACCATTGGCCCCTCTCGCGCTCCGTCGGCATCGGGAGTGCCACGATGCGGGCGACGCGCGGGCTGAGGTACTCGGTGACCCGCTTGATCGCGGACCCCTTGCCCGCGGCGTCTCGGCCCTCGAAGATCACGACCACACGCGAGCCGGTCTCCAGCACCCACTGCTGCATGACGACAAGCTCGGCCTGCAGTCGGCGAAGCTCGGCGCCGTAGGCAGTCTTGTTGACCCGTTTCACCTTGTCTGGCTTCTCGATTGTCATTAGGTGACCCCTCGTCGGCGTTGGCTCAGCGTAGCGCGAGGTGTACCGGCGCCGGAACGAGGAATCCAAACCCGGAGAATTGGCAGACGAGTGATGTCTTCCCGCCGAATACGGGAGTCTAGAGTTGACTGCGTGACCGACTACACCGCATCCGTCGCCTCGGATGAGACGGACAGCCTGCTCTCGCGCGTGCGCGTGATCGAGGACCAGCCGCTCGAGACCCGAGCCGCCGCTTTCGCCCAGGTGCACGATCGCCTGCAGTCTCGGCTCGAGGGCGGCGACTCGCGCTTGCATGAGTAAGCGGCAGGTTGAGCCCGGTGGTTGAATCCGGATGGGCCGTGCCGGGCCGGATACCGGACTCGGCTGGCGAGCCCGCCCCGGAGGCGGGCCAGACCGATCGTCGCCTCGACGCTGCGATCGCCGGGCGCGGTCTCGCCCGCTCCCGCACCCATGCCTCCCAGCTGATCACCGACGGGCTCGTCACCGTCGACGGACGCCCGGTCGTCAAGGCATCCGTGCGGGTACGCGAGGACCAGGTCATCGAGGTCGCCGGGGCCGATCACTATGTCAGCCGAGCCGCCCACAAGCTGAACGCCGCGCTCGACGCGTTCCCGGTCCGTATCGAGGGGCGCGTGGCGCTCGATGTCGGCGCGTCCACGGGCGGGTTCAGCCAGGTTCTGCTCGAGCGGGGCGCCACCCGCGTGATCGCGCTCGATGTGGGACACGACCAGCTCGCTCCCGATCTGGCGGGCGACGAACGGGTGACCGCGATCGAGGGCTTCAACGCCCGCTTCATGACCGCGGAGAACCTCGGCGCCGCTGCGGGCGGGCCGGTCGCGCCGGAGGTCGTCGTCGCGGACCTCTCGTTCATTTCCTTGCGGACCGTGCTGCCGGCTGTTGTCGGCACCGTCGGACTCGACGCGAGCTACGTGCTGCTTGTGAAACCCCAGTTCGAGGTTGGCCGCACCGGCATTCGCGAGGGCATCGTGCGCCAGGCGCCGCTGCGCACCGACGCCGTGAATGGCGTGCTCTGGGCTGCATGGGACCTCGGGCTTCCCACCGCCGGCGTGGTGTCGTCCCCGATCGCCGGGGCGAGCGGCAATCATGAGTATCTGGTCTGGTTGGACGTGGCGGCCGGCCGCAGTCCGGCAGAATGGTCAGACGCGGTTACCGTTCTGACGGAAGCCAACTGACAACGTGAGGACCTGAGAAGTGCCACAGCGCCACATCCTCGTCGTCGCCCACACCGGCCGCCCCGAATCGCTCAAGGCCGCCGTCATCGTCGGCCGCCAGCTCGTCGACGCCGGCGTGATCCCGGTCACCCCGCGCGAGGAACACGGCGACATCGTCGGCCACGCGCCCGACCTGAACGGCATCCAGGTGCTCGGCGAGGACGTCCAGCTCGGCGACCTCGAACTCGTCATCGTGCTCGGCGGTGACGGTACCATCCTGCGTGCCGCCGAACTCGTCCGCGGGTCGGCGGTGGCCCTGCTGGGCGTCAACCTCGGACACGTGGGTTTCCTCGCGGAATCGGAGCGGGACGACCTCACCTCCACCGTGCAGCGGGCTCTCGCCCGTGACTACCTCGTCGAGGAGCGGATGACTCTCTCGGTGCGGGTCAAGATCGGCGAGGACGTCGTCTACGAGACATGGGCGCTCAACGAGGCGACGGTCGAGAAGGCGAGCCGGGAGCGGATGCTCGAAGTCGTCATCGAGGTCGATGGTCGCCCGCTGTCGTCGTTCGGCTGTGACGGTGTCGTCATGTCGACCCCGACCGGGTCGACCGCCTACGCGTTCTCGGCCGGCGGGCCGATCGTGTGGCCCAGCCTTGACGCGATGCTCCTCGTGCCGCTCAGCCCGCACGCCCTCTTCGCCCGCCCACTCGTCGTCGGGCCAGACTCCGTCTTCGCCGTCGAGGTGCTCTCGAGGACGCAGGGAATCGGTGTGCTCTGGTGCGACGGCCGCCGCACCCACGACCTCGCCCGCGGTGCCCGGGTCGTCGTGCGGCGCTCACCCCAGCCGGTCCGCCTTGCCCGCCTGCATCCGGGCCCGTTCACCGACCGCCTGGTTCGCAAGTTCGCCCTCCCCACGAGTGGATGGCGGGGACCGCACGATACCCCCGACGACGGCGACCCGGCGTGAGTGTCGCACCGTGATCGAGGAGATCTCGATTCGCAACCTCGGCGTGATCGGTGACGCCGTGCTGCCGCTCGGCGCCGGACTCACCGTGCTCACCGGCGAGACCGGAGCTGGCAAGACCATGGTGGTGACCGCGCTTGGGCTGCTGCTCGGCGCCAGGTCGGATGCCCAGTCCATCAGGTCGGGAGCCGATCAGGCTGTCGTCGAGGGACGCTGGAGTATCGCCCGGACCGGACCCGTCGCCGAGCGTGTGCGGGATGCCGGGGGAGAGGTCGAGGACGGCGAGCTGATTCTCGGCCGCTCGGTGTCGGCGGAAGGGCGCAGTCGTGCCGTTGTCGGAGGACGGTCCGCCCCGGTGAGCGTGCTGACCGAGATCGGGCAGCAGCTCGTGGTCGTCCACGGCCAGTCGGACCAGTTGCGGCTGCGCTCGGCGACCGCGCAACGCGAGGCCCTCGACCGCTTCGCCGGCGACGACCTCGCTCGCGCCCTGGCCGACTACACCCGAACCTTCACCCGCTGGCAGGCGGCACAGGCCGAACTCGAGGCGCTCGAGACCGAGCGCGACCGCCGGGCACGGGAGGCCGACGGGCTTCGCATCGCGATAGCGGAAATCGAGGAGGTGGCCCCGCAGGCAGGGGAGGACGCCGAGCTCGCCGAACGGGCCGAGCGCCTCGCCAACGTCGAAGACCTCCGCCTCGCCGCGGCCCACGCGCACGAGCAGGTCTCCTCCGAGGAGATCGGTGAGCCGGCCGACGTGATCGGCCTGCTCGAATCCGCACGCCGCCAGCTGGACAGGGTGTCCGAGCACGATCCCGCGCTCACCCCGATCGTCGCCGCGCTCAAGGAGGCCTCCTACCTCGTCGTCGACATCTCGGGACAGCTCGCCGCCTACCTCGGCGACCTCGACACCGACAGCGGGCGCGAGCTCGACGCGGTGCAGGAGCGGCGCGCGCAGCTCGGCACCCTCCTGCGCAAGTACGGCCCCGGCCTGGACGACGTGATCGGCTACCTCGACACCGGCAGCCAGCGCCTCCTCGAGCTTGACACCGACGCCGACCGCATCGGAGGGCTCCGCGACCAGGTCGAGCTCGACCGAGCCGAGGTCGCAACCCTCGCCGCACAACTCAGCGAGGTGCGCGCAGCGGCCGCCACCGGGCTGTCCAAGCAGGTCACCGCCGAGCTGTCGGCTCTCGCCATGGCCAACGCACGCCTCAGCATCGAGGTCACCGATCGGGCCGAGTACAGCCCCACCGGCAAGGATCAGGTCGTCTTCCTGCTGCAGCCGCATTCCGGCGCCGAGCCCCGGCCGCTGGGCCGCGGAGCATCCGGCGGCGAGCTGTCGCGGGTGATGCTCGCGATCGAGGTGGTCATCGCGAGCACCGACCCTGTCGCGACCTTCGTGTTCGACGAGGTGGATGCCGGAGTCGGCGGCGCCGCGGCGATCGAGATCGGCCGACGCCTCGCGAGCCTCGCCCGCACCTCCCAGGTGATCGTCGTCACCCACCTCGCGCAGGTCGCCGCTTTCGCGACCAACCACCTGCGCGTCGCCAAGGACGAGGCCGGGTCGGTCACAGCATCCAGCGTCGAACGCCTCGACGGCGAGGAACGCACCGCGGAGATGGCCCGACTGCTGTCTGGGCTGCAGGACAGCGGAAGCGGGCTCGCCCACGCCAGGGAGCTGCTCGAGACGGCGAGGAGCATCGCGAGCTGATTCGCCCGCCGGATGCGCCTATTTCGCTCCTGGCTGCTGATAGGTTTGAACCCCGTGGTGAACATTCAAAACGCGGGAACGACCAAGCACATCTTCGTAACGGGCGGTGTCGTATCCTCCCTCGGCAAGGGACTGACGGCGGCAAGCCTCGGTAACCTCCTCACGGCGCGCGGCGTGCGGGTCGTCATGCAGAAACTGGATCCCTATCTCAACGTGGATCCCGGCACGATGAACCCCTTCCAACACGGCGAGGTCTTCGTGACCGACGACGGCGCCGAGACCGACCTCGACATCGGCCACTACGAGCGGTTTCTCGACATCGACCTCAACCAGGCCGCCAACGTGACGACCGGGCAGATTTACTCGACCGTGATCGCGCGCGAGCGCCGCGGCGAGTACCTCGGCGACACCGTGCAGGTCATCCCGCACATCACCGACGAGATCAAACGCCGGATGCGGTTGCAGGCGGCATCCGACCCCCGGCCCGACGTCATCATCACCGAGATCGGCGGAACCGTCGGCGACATCGAGTCGCAGCCGTTCATCGAGGCGGCGAGGCAGGTGCGCCACGAGCTCGGCCGCAACAACGTGTTCTTCGTGCACGTTTCGCTTGTGCCCTACCTCGGCGCCTCCGGTGAGCAGAAAACCAAGCCGACACAGCACTCCGTCGCGGCGCTGCGCTCGATCGGCATCCAGCCCGACGCCCTCGTGCTGCGCTCCGACCGGCCCGTCTCCGAGTCGAACAAGCGCAAGATCGCGCTCATGTGCGACGTCGACGAGCGGGCGGTCGTCAACGCCGTCGACGTGGCAAGCATTTACGAAATCCCACGGATGCTGCACGACCAGGGCCTCGACGCGTACATCATCGACCACTTCGGGCTCCAGACCGGCGCCGTCGACTGGTCGGGCTGGAGCGAACTGCTCAGCGCGGTGCGCGACCCCAAGCACGAGGTCACGGTCGGCCTCGTCGGCAAGTACATCGACCTGCCCGACGCCTACCTCTCAGTGACCGAGGCGCTGCGCGCCGGCGGCTTCGCACACAACACCAAGGTCAACCTGCGCTGGGTGGCCTCCGACGAGTGCGAGACCGCGGAGGGCGCGCTGCGACAGCTCGGCGAGCTCGACGCGATCTGCGTTCCCGGCGGGTTCGGCATCCGCGGCATCGAGGGCAAGCTCGGCGCACTGAAGTTCGCCCGCGACAACCAGCTGCCCGCGCTCGGGCTATGCCTCGGTCTGCAGTGCATGGTCATCGAGTACGCCCGCAACGAGGCCGGCCTTGAGGGGGCCTCGTCGTCGGAGTTCGACCCGGACACCACCTACCCGGTTGTCGCGACGATGGCGGAGCAAGTCGAGATCATCGCCGACGGCGACCTCGGCGGCACGATGCGCCTCGGGCTCTACCCCGCCACCCTCGCCGAGGGGTCGATCGTCGCCGAGCTGTACGGCACGACCGAGGTCTCCGAGCGTCACCGCCACCGCTACGAGGTCAACAACGTGTACCGCGAGCAGATCGCCGCGGCCGGACTGCGGTTCTCCGGCACCTCGCCTGACGGCCAGCTCGTTGAGTTCACCGAGCTTCCGCGCGAGGTGCACCCGTTCTACGTCGGAACCCAGGCGCACCCCGAGCTGCGCTCCCGACCCGACCGCGCCCATCCGCTGTTCAGCGGCTTGATCGCGGCGGCGCTCGACCGGCAGAAGTCGAGCCGGCTGTTCGAGGTGGCGGAAGCCGAAGTTGGCTGACCCCCTGGGCCTGCACGACGACCCGGCACCGCAGGCAATCACCGCGAGCGAGACGGTGTTCGCCGGGGCCGTCTGGGACGTGCGGCGGGAGAGTTTCGACTACTCCGGCACCTCGATCACCCGCGAGTACGTCGACCATCCCGGCGCCGTCGCGATCCTCGCCCTGGACGACGACGGGCGGGTGCTCCTGATCAAGCAGTACCGGCACCCGATCGCCGCGCGCGACTGGGAGCTGCCCGCCGGGCTGCTCGACGAGGCAGGCGAGGCGCCGGTCGATGGGGCCATCCGTGAGCTCGCCGAAGAGGCCGACCTTGAGGCCACCCGGTGGCACCTGCTCGCCGAGTTCTTCACCTCCCCGGGCGGCAGCAACGAGTCCATCCGCATCTTCCTCGCCCGCGGCCTCTCTGCCACCACGCATCCGTTCGCCCGGTTCGATGAGGAGGCCGAGATGGAGACCCGCTGGGTCGATCTCGACGACGTCGTCGAGGCCGTGCTGACCCGCTCGGTGACCAACTCGATCCTCGGCTTCGCGGTGCTCGCGGCCGCCGCCTCCCGGGCGCGCGGCTGGGACACGCTCGGCGACCCGCGCGCGGCGTGGCCATGGCACCCGAAGCTCGGACAACCGGCGACGCCGTGACCTCCCCGGCGCCGGTAGCGCGCACGCCTCTCGAGCGTGCCGTCGACCACTACCTGCGCCATGTCTCGATCGAGCGCGGGCTCTCCAGGAACACCATCGCCGCGTACCAACGCGACCTGGCCGCCTACCTAGAGCTGCTCGGCCGCCGCGGCATCCATGCTCCGGAAAAGATCGGCGCTGCCGAGGTCACGGCGTTCGCGCTGGAGCTGAGATCCCGGCCGGATGGTGCGCTCGCGGCGTCGTCTGTGGCCCGGATGCTGTCGTCGGTGCGCGGACTCCACCGGTTCCTGCTCGAGGAGTCGGTCGTCGCGGAGGACGTCTCGGTCGACGCCAAGCCGCCCAAGCTCGCCTCCCGGCTTCCCAAGGCGATCACGATCGAGCAGATGACGGCCGTGCTCGAGGCGGCATCCGGCGACGACCCGCTCGCACTGCGCGACCGGGCGCTGCTCGAGACGCTGTACGCGACGGGTGCACGCATCTCGGAGGCCGTGGACCTCAACGTCGATGACGTGATCGACGGCGACATCGTGCGGCTGCTCGGCAAGGGCAACAAGCAGCGGATCGTGCCGCTCGGCAGCTACGCGCGCGCCGCGATCGACGCCTACCTGGTGCGCGCCCGCCCGCTGTTTTCGGCGCGCGGTGCCGCGACCCCGGCACTGTTTCTGGGGGTGCGCGGGTCTCGGGTGTCGCGGCAGAACGCGTGGCTCATCATCAAGGCGAGGGCGGAGCAGGCGAAGCTGGGCATCGACATCTCGCCGCACACCTTCCGCCACTCGTTCGCCACACACCTATTGGCCGGCGGCGCGGATGTGCGGGTCGTGCAGGAGCTGCTCGGACACTCCTCGGTCGCGACGACGCAGATTTACACGCACGTGACTGCCGACACCCTGCGCGACATGTACACGACCGCGCACCCCCGGGCCCGCTGACCTGTCAGTATTCAGGAGGCTGACGGCTCTGTAGTGGCAATCGGACCAGCATCCGTCACTCTGACCACTCCAGCCCCGGCTCGGAGTACTTGACACCCACCGACTCCTGAATAATGAAGCGCGTTTCTCGCCTGACTCCTGAATAATGACCAGACTTCTGCTGCCCTACTCCTGAATGATGACAGCTAGCGGTAGCTCGCGAAGGTCGTCTCGAGCGCCTCGTCGATCGGCGTCGCCCGCAGGCCCAGCCCCACGATGCGGGAGCTGTCGACCACGAAGGGCTCGGTGAACTCGTACTGCATCTCGACGAGCTCGCGCACCGTCGGGTCGACGAGTCCACGCAGGCGCAGGACGATCGTGGGCGTTCCGGAGATGCGCGGCGACTTGCCCGCGAGCCGGAACACGGTCTCCACCATCGCGCGGCTTGTCTGCGGCACCGGGTCGTTGGGCAGGTGCCAGGTCGAGCCGAGCGCATCCGGATGCAGCCCGAGCACGGCCAGCGCCTCACCGATGTCCGGTAGGAAGGTGTAGCTGTGCACGAGGTCGGGGTTGCCCAGCAGCCGCACCCGTTTGCCCGCGATGGCCGGAAGGAACAGTCGGTCGCCCAGCGCCGATTGCTGTCCGGCGCCGGGACCGTAATAGTCGGATGCCCGCCCGCTCGCGACCTGGATTCGTCCGGCCGCGTGCGCCGCCCACAGCTGCTCCTCCATGCGCGCTCGCACTGCCCCCTTGCGCGAGTTCGGCGCCATCGGATTGCTCTCGGTGATCGGCCGCCCGCCCGACGAACCATACGAGTACAGGTTGTCCATGTTCACGAAGCGGGCCCCGGATGCCTCGGCAGCCGCGATCACGCCGTCCTGCAGCGCGGGGAACTCCTCCGCCCACCGGTGGTAGGGCGGATTGAGCGTCTGGTAGACGACGTGTGCGCCGCGGGCGACCCGCCGGGCGAAGTCGGCGTCGCCTACGTCGCCGCCGATCACCTCGACCGAGTCCGGCATCTGCGCGATTCCTGACCGGTTCACCATCGTGACCCGCTCGCCGCGGCGCAGCAGCGCGGCGGCGGTGGCCCGCCCGATCGCGCCCGTGCCGAAGATCACATGGTTCACGAAACTGAGGCTATCCACTGGCCGTCCCCGGCAACAGAGGAACGGTCGGGCGCGGCGGCCTATGGGCAGACGATCGAGGTGCCTTCGATGACGATCTCCCGGCCGCTGAGGCCGGTGCACTGCTGGAGAAGCTCGTTGGTCAGCGTGAAGAAGGCGATTCCGCCAACGATTCCGATGATGGAGAGGATCACGAACAGTGCGAAGCCGACGATGATGGCGGCGACTGCGAGCGGATTCTTGGCGCCTGCCCTCTTCGACGTGCGGAGCGCGACGATGCCGACGATGCCCCCGATAATATTGAAGAAGATCGCGAGGATGAGGGCGACGAGCCCCATGGTCTTGCCGGGGTAATCGCCACTCGGTGTGGAGGGTGGAAGGTACGGAGCGGGGCTTGCTGGGGGCATGGTCATGCGGTTCTCCTCTGGATGATGCTGGCCTGCGGACGACCCGACACGTCGACGTTACTGGCGAGGAGGCAGCGAATGGAAGGGCCGCTCGTGTCTCCCCTCCACAACGGCGTGCCAAGCATATTTCGAAACAGCGCGTATCTCCCCGGGTCGTCGGCGCGCCGCGGTTAGACTCGACACGGTCGGGAGCCGCCGACCTGCAGGTCGAGTAGTAAGGAATGTCGGGATGACAGCTAAGAAACGAGTCGACACCGCCGTGTTGGACGGCCTGGAAAAGCCCGCTGTTGGTCCGACTGGCCGCCCGGTGCGCGTGTTTCCCGTGCCGGAGCGCCTGACCGGGCACGGCCCCGCGCGCATCATCGCGCTCTGCAACCAGAAGGGCGGCGTCGGCAAGACCACGACGGCCATCAACCTCGGTGCGTCGCTGGCCCACTACGGCCGCAAGGTGCTCGCGGTGGACTTCGACCCGCAGGGTGCCCTCTCGGCCGGTCTGGGCGTCTCCGCCCACGATGTGACCAACATCTACGACCTGCTGCTCGGCACCGTCAAAGACGCGCACGACGCCATCCAGCCCACCTCCGTCGCCGGCCTCGACGTGATCCCCGCCAACATCGACCTGTCCGCCGCCGAAGTGCACCTCGTCAACGAGGTCGCCCGAGAGCAGATCCTCGCCCGCGTGCTGCGCCAGGTCATCGACGAGTACGACGTGATCCTCGTCGACTGCCAGCCCTCGCTCGGGATCCTCACCGTCAACGCCCTCACCGCGGCGCACGGCGTGCTCATCCCGCTTGAGTGCGAGTTCTTCGCCCTCCGCGGCGTGGCGCTGCTCGTCGAGACGATCGACAAGGTCAAAGACCGCTTGAACCCCGCGCTCCAGCTCGACGGCATCCTGCCCACAATGTTCGACTCGCGCACCCTCCACTCCCGCGAGGTGCTCGAGCGCGCGGTGGAGCGCTTCGAAGACCAGGTGTTCGATACCGTGATCAGCCGCACGGTGAAATTCCCGGATGCGAGCGTCGCGGCAAGCCCCATCCTGGAGTTCGCGCCGGAACACCCCGCCTCGATGGCCTACCTGCAGTTCGCCAGAGAGCTGATCTCGCGTGGCGCTGTCGCTTAGCCCGGCAAAGCCTTCGGTCGACCCCACGGACGCGCCAGCGGAGGCCGGCGGGTTCTCGGTGAGCCTGCGCAACTTCAACGGACCCTTCGACCTGCTGCTTTCGCTCATCACCAAGCACGAGCTCGACATCACCGAGATCTCGCTCAGCCAGGTCACCGATGAGTTCATCTCCTACCTGCGCACCCTCGACTCCGCCGAAGAGCTCGACCAGGCCACCGAGTTCCTCGTCGTCGCCGCGACCCTGCTCGACCTGAAGGTCGTCGGGCTTCTGCCGCAGGGCGAGCTGGTGGATGCCGAGGACGTGGCTCTGCTCGAGGCGCGCGATCTGCTCTTTGCGAGGCTGCTGCAATACCGTGCGTTCAAGGAGGCCTCGTCCTGGTTCGCGACGGGGCTGGATGCCGAGGCGTCGCGGCAGTTCCGCTCGGTGCCACTGGAGGAGAAGTACCGCAGGCAGACCCCCGAACTCGTCTGGACCCTTACCCCGGACGACTTCGCCGCGATCGCGATGCTCGCCTTCGCGCCGCGCGAGCTGCCCTCGGTCGGGCTCGACCACCTCCACGCGCCGCTCGTCAGCATCCGGGAGCAGGCCGCGTTCATCGTCGCCATGCTGCGTGGCGGCGAGCCGATGACGTTTCGCCAGCTCATTGTCGGCGCCGACCGCAAGGGCGTGATCGTGGCCAGGTTCCTCGCCGTGCTCGAGCTCTACCGTGGTGCGCTCATCGGTTTCGACCAGCTCGAGCCTCTCGGCGAGCTCACGATCCGGTGGACGGCCGAGTCGTTCTCCGACGACAGCCTCGCGAATCTCGGGGCCGATTATGGCAACTGACGCGACCGAAACTGCCAGTGAAGCAGGCACAGAAACCAGTGTGCCGGTGGACGTCGAGCGCGGCCTTGAGGCGATCCTGATGGTCGCCGACGAGCCGCAGTCCATCGTGCGCCTCGCGACCGCGCTTGAGCGGCCGGTCGCCGAGGTGCGCGCCGCGATCGACCGGCTCGTCGCCGACTACGACGGTGTCGCCGGCACCGTGCGGCGCGGATTCGAGCTGCGCGAGGTCGGCGGAGGCTGGCGGTTCTACGTGCGCGGCGAGTTCGACCCCGTCGTGCGCGACTTCTCCCTCGCGCAGAGTCCGACCCGACTCACCCAGGCGGCCCTCGAGACCCTCGCGGTGATCGCCTACAAGCAGCCGATCAGTCGCGGCGCGATCGCCTCGATCCGGGCGGTGAACGTCGACTCGGTCGTGCGCACCCTGCTCGGCCGCGGCCTCGTCACCGAGGCGTTCGCCGACCCCGAGACCGGCGCGATCCACTACGCCACCACCGATCTTCTCCTCACCCAACTCGGCATCAACTCGCTCGACGAGCTGCCGCACATCTCCCCGCTCCTCGCGGACGGCTCGAATGGATTCGACGATGCCCGATAGAAACATGCCCGATAGAGACATGCCCGACAAGAACACGCCCGATAGCACTCCCGACCGCAGCAAGAGCGCGGATGCCGCAGACGACGGCATCCGCCTGCAGAAGCTCATGGCCGCCGCGGGTGTCGCCTCCCGCCGCGTCTCGGAAGACCTCATCTCCGCTGGCCGCGTCGAGGTCAACGGTGAGGTCGTCACCGAGCTCGGACGTCGCGTGCAGGAGAGCGACCTCGTCTCGGTCGACGGCGTCGCGATCCAGCTCGACACGAGCCGTCGCTACCTCATGCTCAACAAGCCCACCGGCATCGTCTCCTCACTGCAGGACGACCGCGGCCGCCCCGACCTGTCACAGTTCGTCTCCCGCTACGAGGAGCGCCTGTTCAATGTGGGCCGGCTCGACGCGCAGACATCCGGCCTGCTCATTCTCACCAACGACGGCGAGCTCGCGCACGTGCTCGCGCATCCCTCCTTCGGTGTGCTCAAGACCTACATCGCCTGGGTCGAGGGCCGGGTGACTCCGGCGACGATCTCCAAGCTCACCTCCGGCATCGACCTCGAAGACGGCCCCATCGCGGCAGACAAGGCCCGCATCCTCGACCAGGCCTCCGGCGGCCGGGAGACGATCGTGGAGATCACCCTGCACTCGGGCCGCAACCGCATCGTGCGGCGGATGCTCGAGGAGGTCGGCCACCCCGTCGTCGACCTCGTCCGCCGCCAGTTCGGCCCGCTGCACCTCGGCACCCTGCAGATCGGCGAGATCCGCGACCTGACCAAGGCTGAGGTCGGCCAGCTGCTCACCATCTCCCGCACCGCACAGGCGACGACCGGGGCGGAAGCAGCATCCGAGCCGGCGTCCGACCAGGCAGACGACCCGGCCGGCTCGTGACCGAGTCCATGCTCCTGACCGACTCCCGCCTCGTCGGCCCCGTGCGTGTCGTCGGCTCCGGCCTGCTCGGCACCAGCATCGGGCTGGGCCTGCGGGCCAAGGGCATCGACGTCATCCTTGACGACGCATCCCCGGCGAACCTGAGCCTCGCCGTCGACTACGGAGCCGGCCGCCCCGCGGCGCCCGGCGACTCCCCGCAGCTCATCATCGTCTGCGTGCCGCCGGATGTCACCGGCCGGGTCGTCGCCGCCGAGCTTGCCGCGTTCCCCGACTCCATCGTCACCGACGTCGCGAGCGTCAAGGTGCAGCCGCTCGAGGAGCTGCGTGCCGCTGGGGCCGACCTGTCCCGCTACATCGGCTCGCATCCGCTCGCCGGCCGCGAACGCGGGGGAGCCGTCGCCGGCCGCGCCGATCTGTTCCTCGGACGCCCCTGGGTTGTCACCGGCCACGACGATATCTCCTACCGCGAGGGATCGGCGATCGACGACCTCATCCTCGACCTCGGCGCTGTGCTGGTCGAGCTGAGCCCGGAGGAGCACGACCGCGCCGTCGCGCTCGTCTCGCACGTGCCGCAGCTCATCGCGACGCTGCTCGCGAAGCGGCTGCTGGGCGCCGCACACTCCTCGGTCGGCCTCGCCGGCCAAGGGCTGCGCGACACCACGAGGATCGCCGCGAGCGAACCCGAGTTGTGGGTGCAGATCCTCGGCGCCAACGCCCCGGCGATCACCCCGATCCTGCGGGCCTACCGCGACGACCTCGACGCCGTGCTCGCCGCCCTCGAGCATCCGACCGCGCCCGGCGCCCGCCGCACGCTCGCCGAGGCCATTGCCGCGGGCAACGCGGGGGTCGCCGCGATCCCCGGCAAGCACGGGCAGGACCGCCGGTACAGCCAGATGGTTGTCATGGTCGACGACCGTCCGGGAGAGCTCGCCCGGCTGCTCACCGAGATCGGAGCCTCAGGGGTGAACATGGAAGACCTCAGGCTGGAACACTCGCCCGGCGCCCAGATCGGCCTCGCCGAGATCTCGGTGCTGCCCGAGGTCGAGCAGCAGCTCACCGACGAACTCGAATCGCGCGGCTGGCGCATCGCCGGGGCCTCGCTGTGAGCGGCGTCGTCGTCGCGATCGACGGACCCGCCGGCAGCGGCAAGTCGAGCGTGAGCCGGGCGACCGCCCGCCGCCTCGGCTTCGGCTATCAAGACACCGGCGCCGCCTACCGCGCCCTCGCCTGGAGCGCACTCGACCGCGACATCGACACCACCGACGCGGCAGCGGTCATTGCGTCGCTGCCCGGCTTCGACTACCGGATCAGCACCGACCCCGACCACACGGTCGTGCAGGTGGGGGACACCGACGTCACCGAGGCGATCCGCGAGCCTCGGGTGAGCGCCGTGGTCAGCCAGGTCGCCCGCATCCCCGAGGTGCGCGCGTACCTCGTTGAGCTGTTCCGCAGCGTCATCCGGGAGAGCCCCCGGCCCGGGATCGTCACCGAAGGACGCGACATCACCACGGTCGTTGCGCCAGACGCCGACATGCGAATTCTGCTGACAGCCAGTGAAGAAGCTAGAATGGGGAGGCGTTCGCGAGAAGTTACCGGACAATCCGCCGAGGTCACCGCCCAGCAACTCAGTTCGCGGGACGCCCAGGACTCTCGGGTCGTCGACTTCATGAACGCCGCCGACGGTGTGACCACCGTCGATTCAACGCACCTCGACTTCGACCAGACCGTCACCGCGGTCGTCGATCTCGTCACGAGCGTGTGGGCTGAGTAGCCCGCCACGCGGGCGCACCGAACCTAAGAGGACTAACTAATGGCCGACCACGACAACGCCGACCGGGACAACTACCCCGAGATGGACGAACAGCTCGCCAAGCGCATCGCGGCGATCGACGAAGCCGAGGCCCTGCAGCGCGCGAACACCCTGCGCGCCGGGCTCGACGACTATGACCTCGAGGCCGCAGACCTCGACATGCTCGAGAGTGTCGGCGCCGATCCCGACGCGATCACGTACCTGCCCGCGCTTCCCGTGCTCGCCGTCGTCGGTCGCCCGAACGTCGGCAAGTCGGCGCTCATCAACCGCATCCTCGGCCGCCGCGAAGCCGTCGTGCAGGACACCCCCGGTGTCACCCGCGACCGCGTGACCTACCGCGCCGAGTGGGTCGACCGCAGCTTCACCCTCGTCGACACCGGTGGCTGGGAGCCCGACGCGCGTGGCATCAACGCCTCCGTCGCTGCCCAGGCCGAGGTGGCCGTCGACCTCGCCGACGCCGTGCTGTTCGTCGTCGACGCGATGGTCGGCGCGACCTCGACCGACGAGCATGTCGTGCGGATGCTGCGCGCGTCGAACAAGCCCGTCATCCTGGTTGCCAATAAGGTCGACGACGCCCGCCAGGAGCCGGAGGCCGCCGTTCTCTGGAGCCTCGGCCTCGGTGAGCCGTGGCCCGTCTCCGCGCTGCACGGCAGGGGAGTGGCCGACCTCCTCGACCACGTGCTCACCGTACTGCCCGAGATCTCCGCCGTCGCCAAGCAGGAGGTCGGCGGACCCCGCCGCGTGGCGATCCTCGGCCGCCCCAACGTCGGCAAGTCGAGCCTGCTCAACAAAGCCGTCGGCGAGGAGCGGGTCGTCGTCAACGAGATGGCCGGCACTACGCGCGACCCGGTCGACGAGCAGGTCGAGATCGCCGGCAAGGTCTGGCGCTTCATCGACACCGCCGGCATCCGCCGCCGCATGAACCTCGCCCAGGGCGCCGACTTCTACGCCTCCCTGCGCACGAGCGCTGCGCTCGAGAAGGCCGAGGTCGCGATCGTCGTCCTCGACGTGAGCGAAGTGATCAGCGAGCAGGATGTGCGCATCATCGACCTCGTGCTCGAATCCGGACGCGCCCTCGTGCTCGCCTTCAACAAGTGGGACCTGCTCGACGACGACCGTCGCCGCTACCTCGAGCGGGAGATCGAACAGGACCTCGCGCACGTCGCGTGGGCTCCGCGCGTGAACATCTCCGCACGCACCGGCCGGCACTTGGAGAAGCTCGTCCCCGCCCTCGAGCTCGCCCTGCAGTCGTGGGACACCCGCATTCCGACCGGCAAGTTCAACGCGCTCGTCGCCGAGCTCGCCGCCGAGCACCCGCACCCCGTGCGCAGCGGCAAGCAGCCGCGCATCCTGTTCGGCACCCAGGCCGCAATCCGCCCGCCCACCTTCGTGCTGTTCACCACCGGCTTCCTCGACCCCGGCTACCGCCGGTTCATCACGCGGCGCCTGCGCGAGATCTTCGGCTTTGAGGGAAGCCCGATCAACGTGAACATGCGCGTGCGCGAGAAGCGCAAGCGCACCTAACGCCCGCAGCGGGTGGTCGCACGCAGAACGTGTGGCCCCCACTTGGGGGAGTTTGCAGAAGTCCCCAGTGACCTACCGTTAGACAAGGCCGAAACCCGAATTTTCGACCCGCCACCGCCTGGCACCCGAAGTACCCGAGCGGTGAATTACCATCAGACCGAACGCCCGCGCACTCCCACCAGACCCTGAGAGCGTGTCGGCACACGCATCGAAGGCCGTGTCCAACCCGAATACGGACATCATGCGTTCGGGATGCTGCTCGACAATTCGGATCGTCGTGCGCGTCCTGACCGACCCGAACTACCGGTGCGAATCCACCCGCTCGCATCGTCCTGCCTTACCCGAGGACGCCCCCTATGACTTCCCCGTCATCCACTCGCTGGATCCGTGTTGCGATCGCCGCGACCCTTCTCGCCTGGCTCGCCTACCTGATTCCCTCCTTCGTCGTTCCGCTGGTGGCGACCGGCGGCGCGACATCCGATTCGATCTCCTATCTCATCGTGATGACGTTTTTTGCCTTCGCTCTGATCATGTACCTGCTCGCGCGGCAATCGGCGGTCCGCCAGCACGGCCGCCGGCGCGCCCCGGCCCGGCTCGAGAGCCACTTCGCCACCAGGGAGGGGTCGATGACGGTGCTCGTGCCGCCCTACACCGAGGAGGTGCCCGACGTGCGGGCGACCGTGTGGGCCGCAGCGCTGCAGGAGTACCCCAAGCTGCGGGTCGTGCTCCTGCTCGATGACCCGCCCCGTCCGCTCGAGGCACACATCGCGGCGCGGCTGGGCGAGTCGCGCACCATCACCGACCGTGTGGCGCTTGTGCTCGCCGAACCCAGCAGGCGATTCAGCGACGAACTCCTCGCCTGCGAGATCCGTCTCGCCGAGTCGAGCGTCATCGCTCCCGAGGCTGTGCGCGAGCTCGCCGAGAGCTACCGCTTCGCCATCAAGCGCCTCACAGCGGAGGCAGCCGAGGAGCGGGCCGCCGGCGGCGACGCCGTCGCGAAGGTGCTCGACGACACCGCCCACGACCTCTCGCGGCTGACCCGCTCGCTTCACGTCGCGATCGCCGACGAGCGTCGTGTGCCGCCCGCCGAACGGATGCTGGAGCTGCACCAGCGACTGGCCTGGACCTTCTCGGCAGACCTCGATACCTTCGAGCTCGACTTCCGTCGCACGAAGTCGCGGCAGCCGCAGGCATGAGGCGATCTCCCGAATCCCCGTGTCCCCCTATTTGGGGACACGGGGATTTTTCACTAACCGCCCTTTCGCGCTCGCTCGTCGATAGTGTTGAAGGGTCGATACTCTAAGGAAATCTCGATGACGCCCTCCCTGGAACCCGAAACTCCGTTGCGGCGTGGATGACCCGAAATCCCCGGCGCCCCCGAGATCCTGAGCCGCCGGCCTTACCCGAGGACCAGCCCTTATGCCTTCGACGACCCTGCCTTCGCGCGCCCGCAAACGCCAGTGGGGGGCGGAACGCACCACCAAGCCGCTCCCGTCCGTGCACGCCAGGCCCAGTGATGCCAAGATCACCTGGGGCCGCCTCGCCATCGTCGCGACGGTGCTGGCGTGGTTCGCGTACCTGATCTACACCGTGGTGCGACAATTCCTCAACAACGGGACCGAAAGCTTCCGCTTCACCACCGAGGCGATCTCTTACCTCGTGGTGGTGACCTTCCTCACCTTCTCCGCGCTGATGTACCTCGTGGCCCGCCAGGGCGCCCTGCAGCGATTCCGCGACCATGTTCGGGTGCCCCGAGCGGAGCTCGACGGCCACTTCGCGACCACCCACGGTTCGATGACGGTGCTCGTACCCTCGTATGCGGAGGAGCCCGCCGTCGTGCGCGCGACCCTCTGGTCGGCGGCACTGCAGGAGTACCCGTCCCTGCGCGTCGTACTGCTGCTCGACGACCCGCCCTATCCGAGCGATGCCGCCGTCGCCGCACGTCTGTCCGAGTCCCGGGCCATCGCGAACACCATCGCGCACGCTCTCGCCGAGCCGCGCGAGCGGTTCACGGACGAGCTGCTGATTTGCGAGATCGCTGTCGCCGAGAGCGACACCATCGGGATCGGTGCGGTGCGCGAGCTTGCCGAGAGCTACCGCTGGGCGACCGCCTGGCTCACCGGAATGGCCGAAGCCGAGAACGTCACCGACCACGTCGACAGCTTCTTCGTCGAGCAGGTTCTCGGCGAGCTAGGGAGCGAGCTGGCGCTCATCGCGACGGCTCTCGACGCCGCCGCGGACGAGGGCGCCACGCCCACCCCGGAGCGGATGCTCGAGCTGCACCGTCGCCTCGCCTGGACATTCACGGCCGAGATGGACACCTTCGAGCGCAAGCGTTTCGCGTCGCTCTCCCACGAGGCCAACAAAGCAATGAACCTCAACGCCTACATCGGACTCATGGGCGGCAGCTTCCAGCGCGAGGAAGGACCGGACGGCACCATCCTGCGCCCCGTCCCGGCATCCGCGAACGCCGACCTCGTCGTGCCCGACTCGGAGTACCTGCTGACCCTCGACGCCGACTCGCTGCTGCTGCGCGACTACTGCCTGCGCCTGGTCTACTTTCTCGAGCAGCCTGACAACGCCCGCGTCGCCGTCACCCAGACGCCCTACTCCTCGTTCCGGGGCGCGCCGACCCGCATCGAGCGCCTCGCCGGGGCGACCACCGACATCCAGCACATCCTGCACCAGGGAATGTCGTACTACGGCGCAACTTTCTGGGTCGGCGCCAACGCCGTGATCCGCAAGCGGGCGCTCGAGGACATCGTCGAGGTCGAGACCGTCGGCGGCTTCGAGGTGCGCCGCTACGTGCAGGATCGCACGGTCATCGAAGACACGGAGTCGAGCATCGACCTCGGCGCGCAGGGCTGGACGCTCGTCAACTACCCCGAGCGGCTCAGCTATAGTGCGACGCCGCCGGACTTCGGATCCCTCGTCGTTCAGCGTCGCCGCTGGGCCAACGGAGGCCTGCTCATTCTGCCGAAGCTGTGGCGCCAGTTTCGCGCCCGCAAGCGTGCCGGCGAGTCGGTGAGTGTCATCGAGATGCTCCTGCGGGTCAACTACATGACCTCGATCAGCTGGGCGAGCTTCGGCCTGGTCTTCCTGCTCGTCTACCCCTACGACAGCCGACTACTCAGCCCCGTCGTCGTGTTGGCCGCGCTGCCGTACTTTCTCGCGATGGGCAGCGACCTGCGCTACTGCGGCTACCGATTCAGCGACATCTTCCGCATCTACGGGTTCAACCTCGTGCTGCTGCCCGTCAACCTCGCGGGTGTGCTCAAGTCGCTCGAGCAGGCACTGACAAGCAAGAAGATCCCGTTCGCCCGCACTCCGAAGGTGAAGAACCGCACCGCGGCGCCCGTGCTCTACGTGGTCGCGCCCTACCTCATCGTGGCGTTCTCCGCGCTCACCCTGTGGCGCGATGTGCTCGCGCAGAACTGGGGCAACGCCGCGTTCGCCGGCTTCAATGCCCTGCTCGCCACGGCGGCGATCCTCGCCACGATCGGCGTCTGGAACTCGCTCGTCGACATCTGGCTCGGCATGACCAGTTGGCTCTGGGTGGAGAAGAAGCCACGGGCGAAGTCCGCCGGCCCGGTCACCGAGGCGGTGCCCGCAATGGACTGGCGGGCTGTCATCTACCACGGTCACGCCGGCGCCACTGTGCCGCAACCCGCTCACACCACTACGCCGCGCGAGACCGCGTCGCGTCAAGTGACGAGCAACGCGTGAGCGCCGCCACGAACGCCGCGCCGACGCAGCCGGTGGCGCCGCGCCGTCGCCTCTCCGCGCTGCGAGTGCTGCTCTCGGTCGTACTCGTCGGACTCCTCGCCTCCGGCGGATTTGTCGGCTGGCAATGGTGGAGCGCAGCGCAGGCCGTCGAGGGTCACGAGCCGTGGTTCGCCGGCTATGTCGACGTGACCGCCACCCCGACGTTCGCGTTTGAGGCGCCCGCATCCGACGCAGGCCGCGACGTTGTCCTGGCGTTCATCGTCGCCGCGAAGGACGACGCCTGCGAGCCCACCTGGGGCACCGCATACACGCTCGAAGAGGCGTCGCAGTCGCTCGACCTCGACCGTCGCCTCGCCCGCCTCGATCAGCTCGGTGGGCAAATCACCGTGTCGTTCGGGGGGCTCCTGAACGACGAACTCGCGACCGGATGCACCGATGAGAACGACCTCGTCGACGCCTACGCCGCCGTCGTTGACCGCTACGACATCACGACGATCGACCTCGACATCGAAGCGGGCAACCTCACGAACACGTCGGCGGGGGAGCGGCGCGCCGAGGCGATCCACACCCTGCAGGTCGACCGCCGCGGCGCGGGTGACGATCTCGCCGTCTGGTTGACCCTGCCGGTCGCGCCGTCCGGGCTCACCGAGGACGGCACCACCGCAGTCAGTCAGATGCTCGACGCGGGCGTCGACCTTGCCGGAGTCAACGTCATGACCATGGACTACGGCTCCAGCCGCACCGATGGAGACAGCATGGCGAAGGCATCCATCCAGGCGCTCCAGTCGACCCACCGCCAGCTCGGCGCGCTCTACTCGCGCGCGGGGATCGAGCTGTCGCCGGCATCACTGTGGACCAAGATCGGCGCGACGCCGATGATCGGCCAGAACGACGTACCCGGGGAGGTGTTCGGGCTTGCGGATGCCGAGGAGTTCAACGCTTTCGCGCTCGAACAGCGCATCGGCCGCATGTCGCTCTGGTCGCTCAACCGCGACCAGACCTGCGGGTCGAACTACGTCGATCTGGCGCGCGTGTCCGACTCGTGCAGCGGCATCGATCAGGGCGACGTGCGATTCGTCGACCTGCTTGGGGAGGGCTTTGACGGCCGGCCGGACGGCTCGGCCGGTGCCGTCACCACCGCGGACACGCTTGAGGACATTGTCGACGACCCCGCCACGAGCCCGTATGCCATCTGGGCTCCCGAGGCCTCATATCTTGAGGGCACCAAAATCGTCTGGCACCGCTCCGTGTACCAGGCCAAATGGTGGACCCGGGGCGAGCTGCCC
>Ga0335397_10003358_pt1 | contig 21444 bp, 22 predicted proteins | sample MAT04_FD_205740 | JGI IMG/M metagenome (GOLD analysis project Ga0335397, IMG submission 205740) | Freshwater microbial communities from Lake Fryxell liftoff mats and glacier meltwater in Antarctica - MAT-04 (spades assembly) (version 2) ... | reverse complement strand
CGAACCGCCACCGCTACAAGCCAACATCCTGCACCTACTCGGCGTCGACCCAACCCGACCACGATGATCACCAGCCAGACGCTACCGAAAACCCACGCTCACGCACGTGCGGAACACCCGGCTAGCTCGGCGGCTCGTCCTTGCCGGCCTCCTCGAGCGCCTCGCCCTCCTCGCGGGTCTTGTGCACGGCGCCGGCCGCGTGGTCCGGCGGGCCGTAGACGGTGTAGAGGACCAGCGGGTTCGGCCCGGTGTTGACGAAGTTGTGGGTGGTGCCCGCGGGCACCACGACGAGGTCGCCGGCGACGACCTGCTTCTTCTTGCCCGACACGGTCGCCTCGCCGGTGCCGCTGACGAAGGTCAGGATCTGGTCGTTCTCGTCGTGCTTCTCGACACCGATCTCCCCGCCCGCCGGGATGGTCATGATGACCAGCTGGGTGTGCTCACCGGTCCACAGGACCTGTCGGAAGTCAGCGCTCTGCTCGGCCACGGTCGCGATCGTGAAGTGCTCCATGGGTCCGACTGTGCCCCACCGCCCGGGCTCGCACTCCTTGTCAGGCCGGGGCCTCCACGGCCTCGTCGATGCCGGCGGTCGCCATGCCCGACCAGGTGCCCTCGACCAGGTGCGCCAGGACCACGAGGTCCCGTAGCTCGCCGGCCTTGTCGCGCACGTGGTCGCGCAGCAGCGCCTCGGGCTCGAAGCCGATCGCCTCGAACATCCCGATCGCGGGGACCGCGTCGACGACGACCTCGACGACGGTCTTGGTCAGGCCCATCTCGAGCGAGGCCAGCAGACCCTGCCGGGCAAGCTGGCGACCCACGCCCTTGCCCCGGGCCTCTGGGTCGACGACCACACGCAGGCTCCCGACGTGGGAGGACCAGCCGACGAGCGGCAGGACGGCGAGGTAGCCCACGACCTGGTCGCCGTCGAGGGCGACCACCCGCCGGCCGCGGGTGTTGCTGAGCCAGCTCTCCACCGTGCCGGGCGCCAGGATGTCCTCGGCAAAGCTGTTGTGGTCGGACTCCGGCACGCGGCGGAAGAACACCTCAAGCGGCTCCTTCAGATCGGCGGTCAGCGGCCGGATCTCCATCAGGCGGTCCCCTCATCGGTGCTCGGGTCGGTGTCAGCAGCGTCCTGGTCCGCGCTGTGCGTGCGCAGCCAGTCGAAGATCTTCGGCAGCGTGGTGGTCGCCGCCGCCTTGCCCATCACCAGGCCGACGTGGCCCGCGGGCAGCTCCAGCGTCTCCGCCTCCGGGGAGCCGACCAGCTCGCACACCGGCAGCGCAGCCGCGGACGGGACGATGTGGTCCTTGGCCGCGACCACGTTGAGGATGGGCCAGGTGACGTCGCGCAGTGACAGCAGGCGGCCGTCCAGCCGCACGGTGTCCTTCATGAGCGAGTCCTCGCGCATGAGCTCGACCGTCTCGCGGAAGGCGCGCCCCGGGAAGGGGATGTGGTCACGGGTCCACTGCCCCATGACCTGGAACCCCTTCATCTGCTTGTCGTCCCAGAGCTTCTCCCACAGCACGGCGTACTGCGTGAGGTCGGCGGTCGGCTTGAGCACGCGGAACGAGTTGCGGATGACCTCCGGCGGGACGTTGCCCGTGTCGTCCACGAGGTCATCGGGCTGGAGCCGCCCCTCGTCGAACATCCTGCCGAACACGCCCATCTCGTCGAAGTCCACCGGCGTGGCCATGGTCGTCAGCGACGCCACGGGCAGGTCGGGGTAGGCGGCGCCCAGCAGCAGCGACAGCAGTCCGCCGTAGCAGTAGCCGATGAGGTGCAGCTCGTCGGCGCCGGAGGTCTCGAGCACCTCCTCGATCGCGGCGGGGAGCATCTCGTCGACGTAGGTCGACAGGCCGTTGCCGGAGTCGAGCTCGTCGGGGATGCCCCAGTCGAGCATGTACGGGTCGAAGCCGGCGTCGCGCAGCGCCGCCATGAAGCTGACGCCTGGCGCGAGGTCGAGGATGTAGCTGCGGCTGATGAGGCTCATCACGATCAGCACCGGGGTGCGGGTCGTCACCTGGTCGCTGCGGTAGCGCCAGAGCTCGGCCTTGTCACGGCGCCAGACGACGTCCTTCGGTGTCAGCCCGACCTGCGGCCGGTCGATCCCGGTCACGTACTTCACGCCGTTTCGCGCCCTGGACAGGTTGCGTCCGACGTCGCGGCGCACCCTTGCCGCCAGGTCGCCCGGGTCCGTCGACAGTGCCATCGGGTCCTCCTGCATTGTTGGTCTGAGCGGCGAGGGTGGCGGCCTGGGCGAGCGCGGTCCGCCGGACGGCGTCGTCGAGCCGGCGGACGCTGCGATCCAGCGCGATCACCTGGTCGCGCAGCCGGGCGACATCGCTGGCGGCCGGCAGGTTGATCCGGTGCCACGCGTGCCGCGTGGTGCGCTCGAAGCGCCGGGACACGTCGGCCCGGGTGCGCACCAGCAGTCCGGCGACATCGGCGAACACGTCGGTCTGGACGGCGTCTTCGAGCCGCACGGCGACGGGGCGCTCCACCGTGTCGTACGCCCTGCGCCACAGGGGCTTGCCTGCCATGTCGTCCCTCTCTGTCGGTCGGAGGCGGCCTACCCGCCCGCCGACATGCCTGCACTCCCTATGACGTTACGGTGTGACGCAGGCCTCAGCGTGGCAGGAGTCGTAAGAGCTGACGAGAGCGGGGCGCCACATGACCACAGCACAGCAGGCGAACAAGGACGAGAGCGCGAGCACGGCCGGCAGAGGTGCTGCCGACGGATCGCCGCTGGACGTGATGCTGACCGACGCGGCCCTCGGGCCGATCCGGCGGCTCATGCCCGGACGGGCCGGGATCAAGCTCTGGGCGCGGCTGGCGTCGCGCCCGATCGACACGACCCGGGTCACCCTGCGCACCAGCGCGGAGCTTGCCAAGGTCCTCGTCGGCCGGTCCGACGTGGAGCCCGGGCCGCGCGACAAGCGCTTCGCCGACCCGGCCTGGACGGGGAACCCGGTGCTGCACCGGCTGTGCCAGGCCTACCTGGTCACCGGCTCGACCCTGGAGCGGGTCGTCGACGACGCCGACCTCGACTGGCGCAGCGAGCAGCAGATGCGCTTCATCGTGCAGATGGTCGTCGACGCGATGGCGCCGTCGAACAACCCGTTCCTGAACCCGGCCGCCCTCAAGGCAGGCCTGGACACCGGCGGACGCAGCTACGCCAACGGCCTCAGGCAGTTCGTGCAGGACATGTCCTCCCGTCCGCGGATCCCGTCCATGGTCGACAGCCGCGGCTTCTCGGTCGGCGGCAACCTGGCCACCACGCCCGGGGCCGTCGTGCTGCGGACCCCGATCTTCGAGCTGATCCAGTACTCGCCGCGCAGCGAGCAGGTCCGCGAGGTGCCTCTGCTCGTCGTCCCGCCGATGATCAACAAGTACTACATCGCCGACCTGGCGCCGGGTCGCAGCATGATCGAGCACTGGCTCGACAACGGCCAACAGGTCTTCGCCATCTCGTGGCGCAACCCGCAGGCCGAGCACCGCGGCTGGGACCTTGACGCCTACGCCCGCTCGGTCCTCGAGGCGCTCGACGCCGTCCAGGAGGTCGCCGGGGTCGACCGCAGCCACCTGCTCGGCCTGTGCGCGGGGGGCATCGTGACCACCACGGCCGTCGCGCACCTGGCCGCCAAGGGCGAGCAGCACCGCGTCGCCGGGCTGACACTCGGGGTGACCCTGCTCGACCAGGAGCGGGCCGGCACCATCGGCGCCATGGTCGACGAGAACACCGCGCAGATGGCGGTCTCGCAGTCCCAGCGCAAGGGCTACCTGGACGGAAAGGCGCTGGCCGGGGTCTTCGCCTGGCTGCGCCCCAACGACCTGATCTGGAACTACTGGGTCAACAACTACTTGCTTGGCAAGAAGCCGCCGGCCTTCGACGTCCTGGTCTGGAACAGCGACACCACGCGGATGCCCGCCGCGCTGCACCGCGACTTCATCCGGATGACGCTGGACAACGCGCTGACCCACCCGGGTGCGCTGACGGCCTTGGGCACGCCCGTCGACCTGTCCAAGATCGACATCGACTCCTACGTCGTGGCCGGCAGCACCGACCACATCTGCCCGTGGGACAGCTGCTACAGCAGCGTGCGCATGCTCGGCGGCAACAGCCGGTTCGTGCTCTCGACGGCCGGGCACATCGCGGCCCTCGTCAACCCCCCGACCAACCCCAAGTCCAACTTCCGGATCAACGAGGACCTGCCGGAGTCGGCCGAGCAGTGGAAGGCCGGTGCGGTGACGCACCCGGGGAGCTGGTGGACCGACCACGTCGCCTGGCTCGCCGAGCGCTCGGGCGAGCTGAAGGACGCCCCGACGGCGCTCGGCAGCGACCGCCACTCCCCCAGCGGCAACGCCCCCGGCACCTACGTCATGGAGCCCTAGGCGGTGCCGTCATAGCGATGGTCAAGGTGGGGCGGGGCGCGACCTCGACCCGCCTGCACGTCGAGCGCGAGGGCACCGGCGAGCCGCTGCTCTGGATCACCGGCTTCGCGATCAGCAGCGAGATCTTCTCCCCGGTCATCCACACCTACGCCGCCGACTTCGACTGCATCCGCTACGACAACCGCGGCTCCGGCCGGTCCGCGGCTCCGTGGCACCTGACGTCGATCCCCGAGCTCGCCGGGGACGCGGTGCGGCTGCTCGACGCCCTCGACGTCGACAGCGCCCACGTCTACGGGATGTCGATGGGCGGGATGGTCGCCCAGGAGATGGCGATCCGGTTCCCCGACCGGGTCCGCGGGCTCGTGCTCGGCGCGACCAGCCACGGCGGGCCGAGGGCCGTCCTGCCGTCGCCGCGGATCGCCGCCGCGCTGACCAGCCGGGGAGCGCCCGCGAAGGTCCGCGCGGAGCTGGTCGGCCGGGCCCTGTTCACCGAGGAGTTCCGGCGCCGGGAGCCCGCGCTGGCGCGACGCTACCTCGGCCTGCTCGCCGCCCACCGCGCCTCCGCCCGGGGGCTGCTCAGCCACCTGACGGCCTCGACCTACCACGACACCCGGGCCCGGCTGCACCGCATCGTGGCTCCGACGCTGGTCATGCACGGCGCCCATGACCAGCTCACGCCGGTCGCGAACGCCCGGCTGATCGCCCAGGCGATCCCCGACGCGACGCTGGCGATCCTGCCGGACGCCGGCCACGGCTACCTGCTGGAGCAGCCGGAGCAGTCCCACCGGCTGTTCGACCGCTGGCTGGCCGAGCGCTCCCCGGTCCCCGCAGGAGGCCGGCTGACCGGCCCCGCCGCCTACAGCGAGCCGCTCACCCGCCACCTCGGGCTCCCGGTCGGGATGCTGCGCACCGCACGCAGCCTGACCTCCGTACGACGCCTGCCCTGAGACCTGCACGCCCGACAGAGAGGACACCCCGATGCGCGCCGAGGACGTACGCCGGCAGCTCACGACCCCGATCGGAGCGCCGGCCTTCCCCCCCGGTGGGCCTTACCGCTTCACCAACCGCGAGTACCTCAACATCACCTACCGCACCGACGTCGAGGCGATGCGGGCCGTCGTGCCGGAGCCGCTCACCGTCGGCGACCCGCTGGTGACCTTCGAGGTCATGAAGATGCCGGACGTGACCGGACTCGGTGCGTTCACCGAGTCGGGCCAGGTCCTCACAGTCGAGTACGAGGGGCAGTCCGCGGCGTACCTGCACGCGATGTACGTCGACAACCTCGCGTCCATCACCAGCGGCCGGGAGGTCAGCGCGTTCCCCAAGAAGTTCGGCAACGCCCGGCTGCACCTCGACGTCGACACGCTGCTTGGCACCCTGGACTACCGCACCCAGCGGGTCGCGACGGCGACCATGGGCTACAAGCACTTCGCGCTCGACGAGGCCACCGCCCGCGCGGAGATCACCCGCCCGACGTACGCCCTGAAGCTGCTGCCGGGCTATGACCGCAAGCCGCGGATCTGCGAGCTGGTGCACAGCCAGATCAGCGACCTCACGATCAAGGGCGCCTGGACCGGACCTGCCCGGCTCCAGCTCTTCGAGCACGCGCTGGCCCCGCTCGCCGACCTGCCGGTCCGCGAGATCGTGTCGGCCTCCCACATCCTGTGCGACCTGACCCTGGGCCGCCCGAGCCTGGTGCACGACTACCTGGAGGACGCATGACCGACGAGGTCCTGTACGAGGTCGACGGCCATGTCGCGACCCTCACGCTCAACCGGCCGGACCAGCGCAACGCCGTCAGCCCCGAGCTGACGTCGGCGATGGACGCCGCCCTGGAGCGGTTCGAAGCCGACCCCGAGGTGTGGGTCGGCATCCTGACCGGCGCTGGCCCCAACTTCTGCGCCGGCGCGGACCTCAAGGCGATGGGGGCCGGTCGGGCTGCCGAGATGTCCACGGCAAAGGGTGGCTTCGCGGGCTTCGTACGCTATCCGCGCACCAAGCCGATGATCGCGGCCGTGCGGGGGTTCGGCCTGGCCGGTGGCACCGAGCTGGTGCTGGCCTGCGACCTGGTGGTCGCCGGCACGGACGCGCAGTTCGGGCTGCCCGAGGTGACCCGGGGCATCGTCGCGGCCGGGGGCGGCCTGTTCCGGCTGCCCCGGGCGATCCCGACGGCCCGCGCCCTCGAGCTCATCCTCACCGCCGACCGGCTCGGCGCCGAGGAGGCCCATCGGCTCGGGATGGTCAACCACCTGGCCGAGCCCGACCAGGTCGTGACGCGGGCCCGCGAGCTGGCCGACCGCATCTGCCGCAACGCGCCGCTCGCGGTCCGCGAGAGCCTGGCGATCGCCCGCGAGGCCCTGCTGCTGTCCGACGATCAGGGCTGGGAGCGCAGCGTCGAGGCGATGCAGCGGGCCCGGAGCAGTGACGACGCCAAGGAGGGCGTCACCGCCTTCATCGAGAAGCGCGACCCGCGCTGGACGGGACGATGAGCGCGCCGCTGGACGGTGTGCGCGTCGTCGAGGTCGCCGGTTGGATGGCCGCCCCCGGGGCCGCCGCGATGCTTGCCGACCTCGGCGCCGACGTCGTCAAGGTCGAGCCGCTTCGCGGTGACCCGGCACGCGGCATCATCCGCCAGCCCGAGCTTCCCGACGGCGTCACGTTCGATGCGCCGTTCCACATGGACAACCGCGGCAAGCGCGGGATCGCCGTCGCGCTCGACCGGCCCGAGGGGCAGGAGCTCGTCCGCCGCCTCGCCGACGCCTCCGACGTGTTCCTGAACAACCTGCTCGGCCGGCGGCAGCAGAAGTTCGGGCTCGACGCCGACACCCTGCTGGCCCGCAACCCCAAGCTCATCCACGCCACGCTCACCGGCTACGGCCTCGAGGGGCCCGACGCGGCGCGACCCGGCTTCGACATCACGACCTTCTTCGGCCGCGGCGGCATCACGCACTCGATCACCGAGCCCGGCGGCCAGGCACCGCGCGCCCGGCCGGCCCAGGGCGACCACGCGGCGGCGCTGGCGATGCTGGCCGCCGTGCTGACGGCCCTGCGCGTGGTGGAGCGGACGGGCGAGGGCCAGGTCATCGACGTCAACCTGCTCGCCACCGCCGCCTGGACGATGGCGACCGACCTGTCCTCGACGCTGGTGGACGGTCAGGACCCGCCGGTGCTCGGCCGGCGCCGGCGCCGGCACGCGCTGCAGGAGAGCTTCAGGACCGCCGACGACCGGTGGGTCCTGCTGTTCATGCCGGAGCAGCACTGGTGGCCGAAGTTCTGCACCGCGGCCGGCAAGCCCGAGTGGCTCGAGGACCCGCGGCTCGAGACGTGGGCCAGCCGGTTCGAGCACATGCCCGAGATCACCGACCTGATGGACGAGCTGTTCGCGACCCGCACCCTCGCCGAGTGGGGTCAGCTCCTCGACGGGGCAGGGCTGACCTGGGGTCCGGCCGCGACCGTCAGCGAGGTCGCCTCCGACCCGCACCTGGCGGCCACCGGCGCGTTCCCCGAGCTCGAGCACCCCTCGTTCGGGACCTTTCGGACCGTCGCGCTGCCGATGAAGCTGCGCGGTCAGGACATCGGCCCCCGCGGCCCCGGCCCCGACCTCGGCCAGCACACCCGCGAGGTCCTCACCGGCCTGGGGCTGACCGGTGCGGAGGTCGACGCCCTCGTCGCCGACGGCACGGTAGCCGCCGGCACCTGAGCCGCCCGCCGCCCCAGCCCGCCCCCGCCCGACATCGCGGATTCCCCAGGACTGGGCTCCTGGGGAATCCGCTATGTCGAGACGCCACGGTTGGGGGCGGCTACCGGCCTGCGTCTCGGCGGGCCTGCTCGCGGGCGGCGATGACGGCGAGCTGCGCGCGGTCGCGGTCTTCGTTGCGGGTGGCGTAGTCGCGGTCGGCGAAGCGCCGCTCGGTGTCGGTGCTGACCTGGTCGACGACCTCGGGGGTCAGCTCGGGCCGGCCGAGGTCGGCCCACCGGCGGACCATGCCCGGGCCGAGGTGCTCCAGCAGGTGGCGGATGCCGCCCGGGCCGCCGCCGAGGTGGTAGCTCTCGAAGGGACCGGCCGTCGCCCAGCGCACGCCGACCGACTCGGTGACGACCTGGTCGAGCTCCTCCGGGGTCACCACGGCCTGCAGGACCAGGTTGATGCTCTCCCGGAACAGCGCGGACTGGAGGCGGTTGGCCACGAAGCCGCCGATCTCCTTGCGCAGCACGACCGGGACCTTGCCCAGCGAGCGGTAGAACTCGGCAGCGGCCTCCGCGGCCTCTGGCCGGGTCTGCGGGCCGGGCACCACCTCCACCAGCGGCACGACGTGCGGCGGGTTGAAGGGGTGGCCGACCAGGAGCCGGCCGGGGTCCTTCATCGACGCCGACATGTCGCTGGGCATCAGGCCCGAGGTCGACGACAGCAGCAGCGCGTCAGCTGGCGCGGCGGCCTCGATGCGGGCGAACAGGTCCTGCTTGAACTCCAGCTTCTCCGGGCCGTTCTCCTGCACGACGTCGACGCCGGCCACGGCGGCCTCGAGGTCGGCCTCCACCGAGATCCGCGACAGCAGCTCAGCCGCATCGGCCGACAGCGACGCCGCGAACTGCGTGACGGTCTCGCGCACCGTCTCCTCGACGTCGGGCCGCGGGTCGTTGACCCGTACGTCCATGCCATGGGCGGAGAACAGCGTCGCCCATGACAGCCCGATCGTGCCTGCGCCGATGACCGCCGCGGTGCGGGTCATCGTGCGGCCAGCGTCTGGGCGATCTCGCGATAGGCGTGCCGGTTGAAGGCCAGCCCGATGTGGCTGCCGGTCACCTCGACGTTCCTGGCGTACGGCACCACGCAGGCCCTCCAGCGCACGACGCCGTCACCCTTCGAATAGAGCGAGGTCAGCGGCACGGACTCGGGGAACGGCCGGCGGTAGTCCTCGCTGTAGCGGCAGAGGCAGGTGTGGGTGAAGCAGCCCTGCGCGGCGCGCTCGGGGTCGCGGCGGTGCACCAGCCGGCGGACGCCCTCGACGGCGAGCCGGGTCGGCTCGGAGATGTCGAACGGCTCGTCCAGGCCAGACCCCATCGAGATGACCTGAGACACCTGGTCCGGGCAGCGCGCACCGAGCGCCTTGGCGAAGTGACCGCCGCGGCTGTGACCGATGATCGCGACCTTCCGGCCCGTCGTGAGGTGGGCGTGGTGCAGGGTCCGCTCCAGCCGGTGGACCGCCGTGTCGGAGCACTGCACGTTGAACGAGATGCCGGCGCGCTTGGGCCGGTAGCCCAGGCGCCGCAGCCAGGACGCCATGACCGACAGCGACTGGTCACCGGCGAGGAAGCCCGGGATGAGCAGGACCGGAGAGCCGTCGCCCCGAGGCAGGTCGGTGCCGCGCCACACGGGGTCGGCGAGCAACCGGGCGAGCTCGGCCTGCCAGCGGACCTCCTTGAAGTGGGCTCCCCACCACTTCGCCTCCGCGACAGCGTCCTTCGCGATCGGCTCGGGGGCGTCTGGCCTCTGCGCCTCTGACATCTGCGTCACCGCTCACTCCTCCGCTTGCCCGTTCGGGCCACCCTTCCAGTGTGCCCCGGCCTCTGCCTGGAAGACGCGCCAGACACAGGGTTGAGACGAGGCTGAGACACAGCAGCGACGTTCGGCCCGTCAGGTCAGCAGCGTGTCCCCCCAGTGCCCGCCCGGGCGTACGCCTGGCGGCACGGCCCACAGGCCGGAGCCGGTGTGGCGCAGGTACCCCCCGAGCGCGTCGGAGCGCGCCAGCGCGGCCTGGACCGGATGAAGGCCCGCCGGGCACCGCGCTGGTAGGCCAGGAAGACCAGCCCGGCGTCGAGGTGGCCGAGGCCGTCCGTTCCGTCCACGAAGCTGTAGCCGCGGCGCAGCATCCGGGCCCCGCCGTGGGCAGACGGGTGGGCCAGTGCCACGTGGGAGGTCGGCGGGAGGGCGGTCGGGTCCAGGACATCGTGCTCCTGCGAGCCCCCGAGCGGCGCGCCCGCCGCCTTCGTCCGACCGGTGACCTGTTCCTGCTCCTGCTCCTGCAGCGAGGTGCGGTCCCACGTCTCGACGGTCATCCGGATGCGGCGGGCCACGAGGTAGGAGCCGCCCGCCAGCCAGCCCTCGTCGACCCAGCCGTGCTCCTTGAGGCCGGCCGTGTCGTCCGCGGTGACGTTGGACGTCCCGTCCTTGAAGCCGAACAGGTTGCGGGGCGTCGGTCCCGTCGCGCTCGTCGTGGCGGCGCGGCCGAAGCCCAGCTGGGCCCAGCGCACCGCGGCGGCTCCCGCCGCAAGCCGGGTCAGCGTCCGGATCGCGTGCACGGCCACCTGCTGGTCGTCGGCGCAGGCCCGGACCACCAGATCGCCGCCGCAGCGAGCCGGCTCGAGGGCGTCCCGCGGAAAGCGCGGCAGATCCGCCAGGGCCTCGGGGCGACGGTCCGCCAGACCGAAGCGGGTGTCGAACAGCGACGGCCCGACCCCGAAGGTCAGCGTGAGCTGGGCAGGGCCGTGGCCGACAGCCTCGCCAGTGTCGTCCGGCGGCGCGAGCGGCTCCCCGGCGGCGCCGGCGCCGACCGATCGGTGGTGGTGAGGTCGAAGCTCGCCAGGTGAAGCTGCGCCTGGACGCCCGTGGTGATGCCGGCCTGGTGGACGCCGTGGAAGGGCACCACCGCGGTCGGCTCCCCCGCGAGCAGCGGCGCCATGGCGCCCAGACCGATGCCGGCGACCCCCGCACCAGCCAGTCCGAGGAACCCCCGGCGGGCTCACCCGGGTCACGAGACCGCGGCGGCCGTCAGCTCGAAGCCGCGACGATCGGCGCCGACAGCGACACGACCCCCGACGGCGCCGACGGCCGGGCCGACCGCGCCCGGTTGCTGGACGCCCTGGACACCCTGCCGTCGCGGCAGCGCTCCGCCGTTGTGCTCCGGCACTGGCTCGACCTGTCCGAGCAGGAGTGCGCCCGGGAGCTCGGTTGCTCCGTCGGCACCGTCAAGTCCCTCGCCTCCCGCGGCCGTGCCGCCCTGCGCCTGTCCCTGGAGAACGCATGAACGACGACGAGCTCCGGTCCGCCTTCGCCGACCTGCTCCACGACCTGCCAGGCGAGTGTGCCCTTCCGGCCGACACGGCCCGGCGCGTCGCCCGCCGGCGCCGCCTCAAGCTCGGGGCCAGCGCACTCGGCGGCATCGGCGCGGTCGCGGTCGCCACCGCCCTGGTGCTGGGCCTCATCTCGCCGAGCCAGGACCGGCTCGTGATCCCCGCCGAGCAGCCCACGGTGCCACCCCCACCCCGAGCCCGGCAGCCACGCCGAGCACGGCGCCACCCAGCCCAGCGCCCGGGACGACCACGGCTCCGAACCCGGCCCCCACCGCGCCGGTCGCCCCGAGCGCGGAGCCGCCGGCCGCCCTCCGCGTCATCCTGCGACCCGACGGCCTGGGCTTCACCGACGGCGGGTCCTCGACCGCAGCGCTGCCCTTCGGGACCGAGGCCGCGAACGTACGGGCGGCCGTCGACCGGGCGCTGCTCGAGGGCAGCGAGATCCCGACGCCCGACTGCGGCCCAGGTTCGAGCACGGTGCAGCACGAGAACCTGTTCCTGCTGCTCCAGGACGGCGACTTCGTCGGGTGGGTCACCGGCAGCCCCGGCCTCACGACCGGCGACGGGCTGGGGATCGGCACCACCCTGGTCGAGCTGCGCGAGGCGTTGCCAGCCGTCGTCGTGACGGAGGGGACCCTCGGCCCGGAGTGGTCGACCGTCGAGGGCGGCCTGGCCGGGTTCCTCGACGGCACCGAAGACACCAGCATCGTGAACAGCATCGCCGCAGGCGTCCGCTGCCTGGCCCGCTGACCCCCTCGTCTACGCAGGGTCCGCAACGCCCCGAGCGCACGACCCTCGACGGAGGAGTCAGCTCATCGTGAGACAGACCGCGACCGACCCGGCAGCAGGCTCACCAGTCGCTTCAGCGGCGCCGGTCGCAGCACCTCCTGCGCAGCGAGCAGACCGCTGGCTCCGGACAGCCCGGGTCCTGGGTGGGTGCTCGCACCGATGTGCCACAGCCCGTCGACGGGCGTCCGGTGCCCGCGCACCTGCGGCACCGGCCGCCACAGCAGGAACTGGTCGAGCTGGCAGGCCCCGCCGTAAGGGTCGCCCCTCACGAGGTTGACGTTGGCGGCCTCGAGGTCCGCCGGCGACCAGACCGACCGGGCGACCAGGGCGCTGTCGAGGTTCTCGACGTGCGGACGCAGCAGCGACAGGACCCGGTCGGCGAAGCGCTCCTTGAGGTCGTGCGTCCAGGTGCCGTCGCCCACGTCGATCTCGCCGGCCTCGTCGGCCTCCGGCCGGTAGGGCACCTCCTGCATCTGCAGCCACAGCGCACCCTTGCCCTCGGGCACCCGGGTGGGGTCCAGAGCGGCGGGCTGCCCGGCGGCCACGGTCGGTCGCGCCGAGAGCACGTTGCGACCGGTCGCGTTGACCGAGGCGCTGACGGCGTCGGTCCCGCCGGTGACGTGGACGATCGCGACCCGGTCGAGGCGCTCGTCGCCCGAGGTCCAGCGCGGCGGCTCCGACAGGGCCAGGTGCACCTGGGCGTCGCCGCGGCCGTAGCGGTAGTCCCGCGCCGCCGGGCGAAGGCCGTCGGGCAGGGCGACGTCGTCGTCGAGCAGGCCGAGGTAGAGCGCCTGCGGCGTGACGCAGGCCAGGACCGCCTGCACTGCCGGCACCTGCTCCCCGCCGGCGAGCTCGACGCCGGTGGCGCGCCCGTCCCGCACGGCCACGCGCGTGACATCGGCGCCGGTGCGCACCTGTCCACCGGCGTCGCGCACGATCCCGGCCAGCGCCTCGATGACCACCCGTCCGCCGCCCTCGGGGACAGGGCAGCCGCCCTGTACGAGCGAGGCCATGAGCAGCTTCAGGACGAAGCCGGACGCCGCGTCGTCCGGGCCCATGCCGTTGTGGTTCAGCCAGGGGGCGAGCACGGCGCCGGGCGCCCGCCCGCCGAACGTCCGGCCCAGCCAGGCCCGTCCCGGCTCGAGCGCCTCGGCCGACAGCTCGACGGTGCCGCCGAAGCCGAGCTTGGCGGCGGTGCGCGCCCCGAGTCGGCCGCCGCCCGCGACCGACCACAGCTCGGTGCCGAGGGCCTCGAAGCCGATGTCGGCCTTGGGCCCGAAGCGCTCGAGCTCCCGCCGCAGCGCGTCGCCGTCACCCGGGTGCAGCGCGTTCCAGTCGGCCGCGGTGCGCTCGACGTCGGTCGTCAGCAGAGCGGTCGAGCCGTCCGGCAGCGCCGCCCCCGCCGGGACGTCGGTGTTGCGGTAGACGACGCCGCGACGGGTGAGCTCGTCGCCGAGCTCGGCGTAGGCCGGTCCGGCGACGAACAGCGGGTGCCAGCAGGAGAAGACGTCGGTGGTCCAGCCCGGGGCGGGATGGTCGTCCTGGGTGTTGACCGCGCCGCCGAGCCGGTCCTCGCGCTCGAGCACGACGACGTCGCGCCCCGCCCGGGCCAGCACCGCCGCGCCGACCATCCCGTTGATGCCGCTTCCGATGATCACCACGTCCGCCATGCGATGACCTCTGCCCCGGTGCGGGCGGAGCGCACCTTTCCTCACCCGCCGGCCGGGGCTACTCCCACTCGATGGTCCCCGGGGGCTTGCTCGTCACGTCGAGGACTACCCGGTTGACCTCCCGCACCTCGTTGGTGATGCGGGTGGAGATCTTGGCCAGCACGTCGTACGGGACACGCGACCAGTCGGCGGTCATCGCGTCCTCCGAGGAGACCGGTCGCAGCACCACCGGGTGGCCGTACGTCCGGCCGTCGCCCTGCACGCCCACGGACCGGACGTCGGCGAGCAGCACCACCGGGCACTGCCAGACGTCCCTGTCCAGGCCGGCCAGCGTCAGCTCCTCGCGGGCGATGGCGTCGGCCTCGCGCAGCAGGTCCAGGCGCTCCTGGGTGACCTCGCCGATGATGCGGATCCCGAGGCCGGGGCCGGGGAACGGCTGGCGCCACACGATCGCCTCCGGCAGGCCCAGCTCGATACCGACCTTGCGCACCTCGTCCTTGAACAGCGCCCGCAGCGGCTCCACCAGGGCGAACTGCAGGTCGTCGGGCAGCCCGCCGACGTTGTGGTGGCTCTTGATGCTCGCCGCGCCCGAGCCGCCGCCGGACTCCACGACGTCGGGGTAGAGCGTGCCCTGGACGAGGAACTCGACGGGCGCCGCATCGGTGACCGCCGACTCCCCCACGATCGCGCGCGCCTCCTGCTCGAAGACGCGGATGAACTCGCGCCCGATCGCCTTGCGCTTCTGCTCGGGGTCGGTCACGCCGGACAGCGCGTCCAGGAAGCGCTGGCTGGCGTCGGCAACGCGCAGCGTCACGCCGGTGGAGGCGACGAAGTCGGTCTCGACCTGCTCGGCCTCGCCCTTGCGCAACAGCCCGTGGTCGACGAACACGCAGGTCAGCTGGTCGCCGACGGCCCGCTGCACGAGCGCCGCCGCGACCGCCGAGTCGACGCCGCCAGACAGGCCACAGACGACGCGCTTGTCGCCAACCTGGGCGCGGATGCGGGCGACCTGGTCCTCGACGATGTTGACCATCGTCCAGGTGGGACGGCAACCGGCCCCCTCGAGGAGGAAGCGCTTGAGCACCTCCTGGCCGTGCTCGCTGTGCAGGACCTCGGGGTGGAACTGCACGCCGTACAGCCCTCGGTTCGTGTCCTCGAACGAGGCGACCGGGGTCGCGCCGGTCGAGGAGGTCACCGTGAAGCCGGGCGGGGCCTCGGCGACGGCGTCGCCGTGCGACATCCACACGTTCAACGAGGCCGGGAGCCCCGACAGCAGGACGCCGGGGTCGACGACGGCCAGGGCGGTGCGGCCGTACTCCGCGGTGCCCGTCTGCGCGACGACGCCACCGAGCGACGCGGCCATCGCCTGGAAGCCGTAGCAGATGCCGAACGTCGGGACACCGGTGTCGAAGAAGCCGGCGGCGACCTGCGGTGCGCCCTCGGCGTAGACCGACGACGGCCCGCCGGACAGGATCACGGCCTTCGGCGCCCGCTCGCGGATCTCCTGGGCGGTGATCGTGTGGGGCACGACCTCGCTGTAGACGTGGCACTCGCGCACGCGGCGGGCGATCAGCTGGGCGTACTGCGCGCCGAAGTCGACGACGAGCACGACATCTGCATCAGCGTGGGGTGCGGTCACCCTCGAAGGCTACCGACGCCGCGCCGGCACACGGCGGCTCAGACGTTGACCTCGACGCCCTTCCAGAAGGCGATCCTGTCCTTGATCTCGGCGGCCGCGTCCTTAGGCTCCGGGTAGGACCAGGCGGCGTCGGCGTTGGTCTGCCCGTCGACGACGACCGAGTGGTAGCGCGCGGTGCCCTTCCACGGGCAGACGCTGGTGCGGTCGGAGTCGGCGAGGACCCCGTCGACCACCGACGCGCGCGGGAAGTAGTGGTTGCCCTCGACGACGACCGTGTCGTCGGACTGGGCGATGACGGTGCCGTTCCAGGATGCGGTTGTCATGGCCGACGTCAACGCATCGCGTGGCCGGTCCATGCCCGGCTAGCGGCTGCCCATGCCCTTCTCCTGGGCGTGCTGCAGGTCCTTGCCCTCGGTGCGGGTCGACGGCGCCACCATGACCTCGACCTTCTGGAACTCCTTGATCGTGGAGTAGCCCGTCATCGCCATCGCCCGGCGCAGGCCGCCGAGCAGGTTGGTGGTGCCCTCGTCGGTGTGAGCCGGGCCGAGCAGCACCTCCTGCAGGGTGCCGACCTGCTCCACCTGCACCCGCGTGCCGCGAGGCAGCTCGGGGTGGTAGCTGCCGTGGCCCCAGTGCCAGCCCCGGCCCGGGGCCTCGGTGGCGCGGGCCAGCGGGCTCCCGACCATGACCGCGTCGGCGCCGCAGGCGATCGCCTTGGCGATGTCGCCGCCGGTGCGCATGCCGCCGTCGGCGATGACGTGGACGTAGCGACCGCCGGACTCGTCGAGGTAGTCGCGCCGGGCGCCGGCGGCGTCGGCGATCGAGGTCGCCATCGGCACACCGATCCCGAGCACGCCGCGGGTCGTGTTGGCCTGCCCCGCGCCGACGCCGACGAGGATGCCGGCCGCGCCGGTGCGCATGAGGTGCAGCGCCGACTGGTAGGTCGCGCAGCCCCCGACGAGCACCGGCACGTCGAGGTCGGCGATGAAGCGCTTGAGGTTGAGGGGCTCGTGGCGCGACGACACGTGCTCGGCCGACACGACCGTGCCCTGGATGACGAACAGGTCGACCCCGGAGTCGAGCACCGTCTGGGCGAACTGCACGGTCCGCTGCGGGGTCAGCGACGCCGCGACGGTGACGCCCGCGTCACGGATCTGCTTGACCCGGGCGGTGATCAGGTCGGGCTCGATGGGCTTGGCGTAGATCTCCTGCATCCGCGCCGTCGCCCGCTCCTGCGGCAGCCCGACGATCTCGGCCAGCAGCGGCTCGGGGTCGTCGTAGCGCGTCCACAGCCCTTCGAGGTTGAGCACGCCGAGCCCGCCGAGGTGTCCGAGGTCGATCGCGGTCTGCGGCGAGACGACGCCGTCCATCGCGCTCGCGACCAGCGGCAGCGCGAACCGGTAGGCGTCGATCTCCCAGGCGATCGAGACGTCCTCGGGGTCGCGCGTGCGCCGGGACGGCACGATCGCGATGTCGTCGAACCCGTACGCCCTGCGGCCGGTCTTGCCGATGCCGATCTCGACGTCAGCCATCAACGACTCCCGTAGTTCGGTGCCTCGACGGTCATCTGGATGTGGTGGGGGTGGCTCTCCTTCAGACCAGCGGCGGTGATCCGGACGAACCGGCCACGCTCGCGGAGCTCGGGCACGGTACGCGCGCCGATGTAGAACATCGACTGGTGCAGCCCGCCGACGAGCTGGTGGACGACGGCCGACAGCGGGCCGCGGTAGGGCACCTGGCCCTCGATCCCCTCCGGCACGATGAGCTCGTCGGCGGCGACGTCGGCCTGGAAGTAGCGGTCCTTGGAGTAGGACCGCTTGCCTCGCGAGGCCATCGCGCCGATCGAACCCATGCCGCGGTAGGCCTTGAACTGCTTGCCGCTGACGAAGACGAGGTCGCCGGGGCTCTCGTCGCAGCCGGCCAGCAGGCCGCCGACCATCACCGTGTCGGCGCCGGCGACGAGCGCCTTGGCGATGTCGCCGGAGTACTGCAGGCCGCCGTCGCCGACGACGGGGACGCCGGCCGGGGTGGCGGCCTTGGCCGCCTCGAAGATGGCCGTCACCTGCGGCACGCCGACGCCGGCGACGACGCGGGTGGTGCAGATGCTGCCCGGGCCGACGCCGACCTTGACGCCGTCGGCGCCGGCGTCGACGAGCGCCTGCGCGCCCGCGCGGGTGGCGACGTTGCCGGCGAGGACCTGCACGTGGCGGGTGGCCGGGTCGGCCTTAAGCCGCGCGATCATGTCGAGCATGAGGCGCGCGTGGCCGTTGGCGACGTCGGGGACGAGCACGTCGACGCCCGCCTCGACGAGGGTGGTGGCGCGCTCCCACGAGTCACCGAAGTAGCCGATGGCTGCGCCGACGAGCAGCCGGCCGTCCGCGTCCTTGGACGCGTGGGGGTACTGCTCGGAGCGGACGAAGTCCTTGACCGTGATCAGCCCGGCGAGCCGGCCGGCGGCGTCGACCAGCGGGAGCCGCTCGCGCTTGTGCTGGCGCAGGATGGCCGTCGCGTCCTCGCGGGAGATGCCGACCGGGGCGGTGATGAGCGGCATCGGCGTCATGACATCGGCGACGAGCGTGGCGGCCCACTCGGTGACCGACACGAACCGCAGATCGCGATTGGTGATCATGCCGAGCAGCGTGCCGTCCTCCTCGACCACCGGCAGGCCGGAAACGCGGTACTCGCCGCAGCGCTCGTCGAGCTCCTCCAGCGTCGCCTTGGGGCCGATCGTGACGGGCTTGTTGACGATGCCGGTTTGGGTCCGCTTGACCAGGTCGACCTGGTACGCCTGGTCCTCGGGCGAGAGGTTGCGGTGCAGGATCCCGATGCCGCCCTGCCGGGCCATCGCGATCGCCATGCGCGACTCGGTGACGGTGTCCATGGCGCTGGACACCAGCGGGATCCGCAGCGACAGCTCGCGGGTGAGGCGGGTCGTGGTGTCGACCTCGCTCGGGATGACGTCGGTCTCGCCAGGCAGCAGCAGCACGTCGTCGAAGGTCAGCCCCAGCAGCGGGAACTTGGTGTCGTACGCCTCCCGATCGGCGGCGGCAAGGTCCTCGGAGCGGTCCATCTGCGCCTTCCTGGAGCTGTCTGGGGAAGCACCTGAGGCTACCCGCCCCGCGGGCTGTCCCGTCCGCCCCGGCGGCCTATCGTGGAGGGCGATGACCCCGCCACCGCCCGAGCCCGTCGACCCCTTCGCCGGGGACCCCGACGACCCGACGCGCGAGCTGGCTGGCCTCGACGACGAGGACGCGGTCGACGAGCCCCTGGCGCCGGACGAGCGCGAAGGGGTGCTGGGCGACCTGGAGGACCTCGAGGTCTTCGAGGCGCTGCTCGCACCCCGCGGAGTGCGCGGCCTGGTCGTCGACTGCCAGGACTGCCAGGAGGTCCACTACTTCGCGTGGGAGCTGCTGCGCGGCAACCTGCGCCAGCTGCTGGACACCGGGACCACCCGGGTGCACGAGCCCGCGTGGGCGCCGACCCCGGACGACTACGTCAGCTGGGACTACGCCCGTGGCTACGCCGACGCCACGCTCGAGGGGTAGCTCAGCGGAATATCACCGGCTCAGCTGACGAGCCCGCGCCGGAAGCCGAGTGCCACGGCCTGGGCCCGGTCGTTGACGCCGAGCTTGCGGAACAGCCGCCGTGCATGGGTCTTGATGGTGTCCTCGGACAGGTAGAGGTCCTTGCCGATCTGACCGTTGCTCTTGCCCTGGCTCATGCCGGTGAGGACCTGCAGCTCGCGCTCGGTGAGCTGGCCGCCGGGCGGGCTGGTGCGGACGGCCTCGCGGGTCGCGAGCGCCCGGCGCAGCGACGGCTCGACGAGGTCGGCGCCGTCCAGGGCGTGTGCCACGGCCGCGCAGAGCTCCTCGTGGCTGACGTCCTTGAGCAGGTAGCCGCGGGCACCGTGTGAGACGGCCGCCGCGACCTGGTCGCGGTCGTCGGCCGCCGTCAGCATGATCACCTTGGCCGTGGGGTGCGCCGCGACGAGCCGGCGGGTCGCCTCGAGCCCGCCGAGCCCAGGCATCCGCACGTCCATCAGCACGAGGTCGGGCTGCTCGAGCGGATAGCGCGCGAGGACCTCCTCACCGCTGGCCGCCGTCTCGACGCGGTCGACACCGGGCACGCCCTCGACGAACTGGCGCAGCCCTTCCCGGACAATGCGGTGGTCATCGCAGATGAGCACGGTGGTCACGTGTGGTGGTCCTTGTCGTCGGTGCGGGGAGCGTCGGAGCTGGTGGTGGGCAGGAGGATCCGGGTGCGGTGCTCACCGCGGACCAGCTCGCCGCCGCAGGCGCGCGCCCGCAGCGACCAGGTCGCTGCATCGTGGGCGCCGACGTCAAGGTCGAGAGCGACGAACCCGGCCACGTGCGCCAGTCGTACGACCAGCGGCTGGTCCGGACGGCGGGCGCCGAGGGCGGCCTGCACCAGCCGGTAGGCGGTGGCGACGGCGTCGGGTCCCAGCGCGGTGACCGCGTCGTCGGCGAGGTCCAGGACCAGGCCCGGGAGGCCGGCAGAGGCCAGGTGGGACGACAGGTCGTCGAGGGCGACGCGCAGGCCCTGGGCGCCACGGGGGCGGAGCAGCCACACCTCGCGACGCAGCAGCACCAGAGCGTCCTGGACGGCATCGCGGGCCAGCGCCGGGTCGGCGCCGCGGGTGACGGCGTCGCAGGCGTAGCGCGCCACGACCAGGGACTGAAGAGCGCGGTCGTGAAGGCGGTCGGCCAGGGCGTCGAGGTCGGCGTCCGCGAGGCGGAGCACTCCCGTCGGCGTGCGGGGGGAAGGGGCGGGGGTCCGGGCACCCGGGACCGGCAGGACGCTGGGCACCGCCGCTCACCTCCCGCCACCGGGCCTGCGCGCGTCGCGGGCCTCCCCACCCGCATCGGCAGGATCGGCCTCCGACGTGAGGCCATGCGGACCACCGGTGTGCGCGGTGACTCTGCGTCACCTGCTGTGCGGCGGCCCCCCCTTACGCTGAAAGTGAGATGAGGGTCGGTCTCGCCTTCGTCGTGAGCGCCCCTGTCCGGGGCGGTCCAGTGCTTATGCCACGCGGGTGCGTGGCCGGCTGGTTCCTGCTTCACCGGAAGCTCCCGTCAGCGTGACCGCTGGCTCGTTGCTCCCTCCACAGGCATGAAGACCGGAGCCTTCTGACGGGCCGCCCGGGTGGCGGTCCCCGACCTGGGCTGACCCAGCAAGCTGGGCCTCGCCCCAGGCAGCGAGGTTCGCTGCGGCGTTGACGTCCCGGTCGGCCCGAAGGCCGCACGCGGGACTGCCGCAGACGTAGGTGCGTTCGGACAGGCTGAGCTTGGGTCTCACCCAGCCGCAGCCCGAACACGTCTTGGAGCTCGCGAACCAGCGGTCCGCGACGATCACTTTCCCGCCGTGACGGGCGCTCTTGTACGCCAGCTGCCGGGCCAGCTCTCCCCAGCCCTGGTCAGCGATCGCCGCGGCTAGGTGATGGTTCTTGAGCAGGTTCGTCGTCGCCAGATCCTCCACGACGATCACCGCGTGCGCCCGTGCGAGGCGGGCGGTGAAGGTGTGCAGCGCGTTGCCGCGGACTGCGCCGACCCGGGCGTGCGCCCGACCAAGCCGGCCGATGGCCTTGCCCCGGTTCGCTGAGCCCTTCTCGGTCCGGGACACGGCCCGTTGCAGGTGTGCCACTTGCCGGCGGGCGTCCCGCAAAGCCCTGATCCCTGCCAGCTCAGCGACGACCGGCCGGTCGGTCGGCGGTCGCGACGACCGCGGAGGTCTTTACCCCGCGGTCGACCCCGACGGTGCGCTGCCCGGCCGGCACCCGGATCTCGCGTTCGAAGCACAGCGTTGCGTACCAGTGGCCGTCGGCGTGCCGGCTGACGGTGATGTTCAGCAGCCGGGCCCGGCCCC
>Ga0335397_10003355_pt1 | contig 21458 bp, 23 predicted proteins | sample MAT04_FD_205740 | JGI IMG/M metagenome (GOLD analysis project Ga0335397, IMG submission 205740) | Freshwater microbial communities from Lake Fryxell liftoff mats and glacier meltwater in Antarctica - MAT-04 (spades assembly) (version 2) ... | reverse complement strand
TGCCCGGCGTTTGTGGTGTTCGAGCGGCGGTATGGTCAGTGGTCTTCGGCGTAGCCGCCTCGAAGCTACCGCGATGCGCGCAACCGCAACCGCCGAGGCGCTCGCTCGTCTTGCTGACCCGTTTCGGGCGGGGACGGCAGCACTTGGTGGGCGGGACGGCATGATTTCAGCGGCTATAGCCATGCTGTTGCCGCTGTTTCGGTGCAACCAGGGGGCGGTGCCGCAAAAAATCGACCATTTCTCGGGGCAGGGAAAGTTCTGACCAGTGAACTTGCGGATTCAGGATTAACCTTGATGGCTGATTTTTTTCAGATTATTTGAGCGCCAGAATCAACTAGCCGAATAATTCACCAATACTTGCACGTCCTGACCGGTCGATTATCCGAACTGGAAGGTTTTGCACGGACAGGTGCATGAACAATGAGCCTGTACCTTCAGGAAAGGTCGATTACAAACCTGAGCAGCCGCAATGATGCGCGGGGCTTGGCATCCTTAAGGGCATCACGCGCATGATGAATTATCCGGGTAAAAAAATAGGCCGACGCATGGTCGGCCCGAGGATTTGCATAACTGCAAAAAACCTATTTTTCGCCTTCGTGCGCTTTCTTGGAGATCTTTATCCACATAAACAAACCCATGGCGATTATGAAACCAATGGTGAACAGGGTCAGCAAGCCAATATCCGAACCGAAAAGCTCTTTCATAACGACGTTGTCCATATTCCAGCTCCTTTTAAAAAACGCCCTTGCGGGTAATTATGAATTCAATAATTGCTCAAGCGGTACGCCTTGTTCAGCGGCAGAACCAATTCCCCGGAAAGACGCCAGCTCCGGTCCTCGGGTTCGAGTATCCATTGTCGCTTGCCGGAAAGGCTGGCAGGCAACAGGCCGGCATAAAGACCAGCGCCACGATCGGAAAATAAAATCTTCATATCCTGAGCCGCATCGCTGGGATGCTGCAACAGCAGTTCAAGACCCGCGGGCATGGCTTCCATTCGTCCGGTCAACGAAATTTCGGCTACGCCATCCCGAATCACCAATTCACCGTTGATGGCCAATTCGGCGGATCGATCAAATTTTGACGTATCTTGGACCGGTGCCAGACCTTCTTTATGGTAGCCGGCGTTGACCAAGGGATCAGGATTGGTGGCCGCGATGTAGAAAGTCACGAAACTCGCTACCACAACGATCGCCGGCAGACCGGCAATCAACCAGACCATCGGCTCTTTCCATGCGGGTCTTTGCAAGGGTTCCAGCATAGCGTTCAACCTTATTTGAGGAAGCTTGATTTGGCTTCACGAACAATCTTCGGATCATCCTCAGCCTTGATCGTGAAAATGATAGGCTGGCTAGGCCGTTTAAGCACCGCACCATCGACGCGCAACACGACATTGAGGTTCTCGGTGCCTAAAGAAGGAATTTCGACACTCTCGCCGGCTGCCATTTGCAAGCCGTCTATGCCAGTGGCGGCGATGCTGTAACGATGCGCGCGACTATCCATGTTGATGATCTGCAAGCGATAAAGATTTTCGATCTGGCCGTTATCTGCAATCCGTGACAGTACCAGGCGATCACGAATCACATCGGTTCTAAGGGGCACGCGGTTGGCCAGCGTATAGACGAAAGCAACACAGATCGCACTGAGCAGGATGGTGTAAGCCAGGGTGCGCGGACGGAAAGTATGTTTGAGAATTTCCTTGTCCTGATATTTGCCATCGATCACGTTCTGCGTTGAATATCGGATCAGGCCTTTCGGGTAATCCATTTTTTCCATCACCTGGTCACAGGCATCGATACAGGCCGCGCAACCAATACACATATATTGCAGACCATTGCGAATATCGATACCGGTCGGACAAACCTGGACACAGATACCGCAATCGACACAATCACCAAGCCCGGCAGCCTTGTAATCGACACCCTTCTTGCGTGTGCCACGTGATTCACCGCGACGATAGTCATAAGTGATGACCAGCGTATCTTGGTCGAACATCACGCTCTGGAAACGTGCATAGGGACACATGTATTTGCAGACCTGCTCACGCATGAAGCCGGCAAAACCCCAAGTGGCGAAGCCGTAGAAGAATATCCAGAAGGTTTCCCAAGGCCCCAAGGTCCAGGCAACGAATGACGCGCTCAAATCGGTTATCGGCGTGTAGTAACCGACAAACGTAAAACCCGTCCATAGCGACAACAACACCCAAGCCACATGTTTGCCGCCACGACGCAACACCTTGTTGCCTGACCAAGGCGCTTCATTAAGCTTTTTCTGTTTGTTGTGGTCGCCTTCGAACCACCTTTCGATCCAGATGAACAACTGCGTATAGACCGTTTGCGGGCAGGCATAACCGCACCATAAACGTCCGGCAATAGCTGTAAACAGAAACAGGGACAGTGCGGCGATGATCAGAATGGCGGCCAGCCAGACGAAATCCTGCGGCCAGAACACCCAATCGAACAGATAAAACTTGCGTGCCCCGAGATCGAACAGCACCGCTTGCCGGTCATCCCAATTCAGCCAGGGCAGGCCGTAGAACAGAATCTGGGTGAACAGCACCAGGCCGACACGCCAGTAATTGAAAACTCCGGACACGGCACGGGGATAAATCTTCTGATGCACCGCATAGAGCGATTGCTCCTGGTCGTTCTCGGAATTGGTGATAACCGGAATTTTGTTGCTGGGCTCTGTCACTTCACACCTCAATATTCATTACTGCAATCGAGCTTGATTGACAGCAACGCGCATGCCTGATGGGAGGAATATCCTGCCGACGACCATCGCGCTCACCACCCGAATTCTTACCCGGAAGCAAATCGGCTTTCGAAACCGGCTTGCTTCCGGGACCGACCTGATTGAGTCGGACCCGGAGTCATACTGGAAACGCGTTATTGCGCTTGTGCTGGTGCCGGCATGCCTTCAACCGGCGCTTCCTTCATTTCTGCCACCGGTTCGACAACTGGCTGTTGACCGCCGCCGAGACCCCAGACATACGCCGTCAGCAAATGCAGCTTGTTAGCGCCAAGCAATTCCAGCTGCGCCGGCATACCGCCTTTGCGACCCTTGACGAGGCTCTCGATGATGGCTGCTTCACTACCTCCGTACTGCCAGGCATCGTCAACGATGTTCGGGAAGCCGGCGGCGGGCATGCCCTTGCCGTCTTCACCGTGACAACCCGCGCAAGCTGCATACTTTTCCTTGCCGGAGGCGGCCAGTGACGCGTCATGCTGTTTACCACCCAGCGCCAGCACGTAATTGGCGACTTCCTTGGCACCCTGCTCATCTCCAGCCAGACCAGCAGGCATTTCCCCGACGATGCCGTTCTCCAACGTTCTCTTGATGTCGTCCGGCGTACCGCCGAGCAACCACAAGTTGTCGGTCAGATTCGGGAAACCGGCGCCACCCTGGCCACTGGAACCATGACACTGAGAACAGTAGGTCAGAAAAAGGTGTTGGCCCATTTTTTTGGCCGTCGGATCTGCCGCAACCGCCATGATGTCCATACCGGCAAACGGCTGGAACACCTTGTCGAACTCGGCATCGACACGGATTTTTTCTTCCTGCCATTCTTTTGCGGACGACCACCCCAGCACACCTTGAAATTTCCCCATGCCGGGATAGAGAACCAGGTAAACGATGCCGAACAGGATCAACAGATAGAACAACCACATCCACCAACGGGGCAGCGGATTGTTCAATTCCTGCAAGTCACCATCCCAGGTGGGGTGCATCAGTTCGGCCGACTCGCCAGGGGCAAGTGGTTTCACAACGCTCTGGCTCTTCAACACCCAGAGGGAAAACAAAATACCGGCAACAGTGATCGCAGCAATGTAGTAATGCCAGAAATCGCTGATGAAGTCGGGTACCGCATATCCTTCAATCATGTGTCTCTCCTAATGAACCGACTATTGAAATAGACGCCTGGTCAATCTGGTTTGCGGGTCTCGCTGGCATCTTCCTGGAAGGGAAGATTGCCAGCGTCTTCAAATCTCTTCTTGTTACCGCTGTAGAACGCCCAAACGACAATGGCGATGAACAGCACCAGGAAAATTACGGTAACCACAGAGCTAATAAGACCCGCATCCATATCACTTGGCCTTCGGTGCGTGGGTGCCCAGAACCTGCAGGTAGGCGATCAGCGCATCCATCTCGGTCTTGTCTTTCAACATCTCTGGCGCCGCAGCGATTTCCTCATCCGTATACGGATGACCAGCCCAGTTTTTCAGCACAGTCATCTTCTGCTGGATGGTATTCGCATCTGCCGCGGCATCAGCCAGCCAAGGATAGGCGGGCATGTTCGACTCGGGCACCACATCACGCGGATTCATCATATGGGTGTAATGCCAGTTGTCGGAATAACGGCCGCCTACGCGATGCAGATCTGGACCGGTTCGCTTGGACCCCCAAAGGAACGGGCGGTCATAGGTGAATTCGCCCGCCACCGAGAAGTGACCATAACGCTCAGTTTCTGCACGAAACGGACGCACCATCTGCGAATGGCAACCGACGCAACCTTCACGAATATAGATATCACGACCGGTCAGTTCCAGCGCGGTATAAGGCTTGAGGCCATCCACCGGTTGCGTAGTCGACTTCTGGAAGAACAGGGGCACGATCTGTACCAACCCGCCCACCGAGACAACGATAAACGACAGCACCATCAGCCAGCCGATGTTCTTTTCTAGCGCCTTATGCGAAAACATGTTCAGTCTCCTTGTTCATCAGGCCGCAACGGCTTGGGGGATACGGGCATCGTTGACTGCCTTGCCCGCAGCGATGGTTTTCCAGACGTTGTATGCCATCAGCAACATGCCGGCGAAGAACAGCGCGCCGCCGATCAGTCGGATGGTATAGAACGGATACATGGCATTGACCGACTGAGCGAAGCTGTAGGTCAGCGTGCCGTCAGAGTTGGTTGCACGCCACATCAGGCCTTGCGCGACACCGGCGATCCACAGCGCGACGATATACAGCACGACGCCGATGGTGGACATCCAGAAGTGCGTATTGATCAACTTGACGCTGAACATCTCTTCACGACCAAACAGACGTGGGATGAGGTGATACAGAGAACCGATCGAGATCATCGCCACCCAACCCAATGCACCGGAGTGGACGTGACCGATGGTCCATTCAGTATAGTGAGACAAGGCATTGACGGTCTTCACCGACATCATCGGACCTTCGAAGGTCGACATGCCATAGAACGACATCGCGGTGATCAGGAACTTCAAGATCGGATCGGTACGCAGCTTATGCCAGGCGCCGGACAAGGTCATGATGCCGTTCATCATGCCGCCCCAGGAGGGAGCGAGGAGCATCAAAGAGAACACCATGCCGAGAGATTGAGCCCAATCAGGCAACGCGGTGTACATCAGGTGGTGCGGGCCGGCCCACATGTAGATGAAGTTCAGCGCCCAGAAGTGAACGATGGACAGACGATAGGAGAAAATCGGACGTCCAGCCTGCTTCGGGATGAAGTAATACATCATGCCCAGGAAGGCGGTGGTCAGGAAGAAACCGACCGCGTTATGGCCGTACCACCACTGCACCATAGCGTCATGCACGCCAGCGTAGGCAGAGTAGGACTTGGTTAGCGTAACCGGCAATTCAGCACTGTTGACGATGTGCAGCAACGCGATGGTCACGATATATGCGCCGAAGAACCAGTTTGCCACATAGATGTGCTGGGTTTTGCGCTTCATGATGGTGCCGAAGAACAGCACGCCATAAGCGACCCAGACGACTGCGATCAGGATATCGATCGGCCATTCCAGTTCAGCGTATTCCTTGCTGCTGGTAAAACCCATCGGCAAGGTAATCGCGGCAAGAAGAATAACCAGTTGCCAGCCCCAGAAGACAAAGGAAGCCAGGCCGTCGGACAATACTCGCGTCTGACACGTTCGCTGCACGACGTAGAGCGAGGTGGCAAACAGCGCCGAACCACCAAACGCAAAGATCACCGCGTTGGTATGCAAGGGCCGGATACGCCCGTAGGAAAGATAGGGCGCCAAGGGGCCCAGAGCTTCGGTCATCGTAGGCCAGATGAGCTGGGCGGCAAGAATAACGCCCACCAGCATCCCGACAATTCCCCACACGATAGTCATGATGGCGAACTGGCGGACGACCTTATAGTTGTATGTTGCTTCCATACGGGTCTCCTTAAGTGTTACAGGCTGGGTTGAAAAACGAACGCCGAATAAACGACATTCAAATCCTAAATAGACACTTGATATATGTCAACGCGGACTTATATCGTTTTGTTGCTCTGAAGATAAAATTTTTGAAGCTGGGCTAGGCGATTCATCATCCATCAGTATCCGGTGAGCGGGACCCTCCATATCTTCAAATTGCCCGCTCTTGACCGCCCACAGAAAAACGATAGCGATAATGGCGACGAAGACCAAGCTGAGTGGGATCAATAGATAGAGAATGTCCATAGGCTGGCTTTATTAAGTTGCCGCATAGTATTTGTGACCTAGGTCAAAGAGATAATCAAAATTCCTTATGACCCATCACATTCAATTTTTACTGATACGGGACAAGCGCATCGCATTCAGCACGACCAGCAACGAGGAAAGCGACATCCCGATGCCGGCCATCCAGGGCGTCACATAGCCGAGAGCGGCTGCAGGGATAGCGAAAACGTTATACACCACCGACCAGGCCAGATTCTGCCGAATCACGCCCTGCGTCTTGCGTGCCAGTTTGACGCCATCAGCGAGACGGCCGATTTCGGTCGAGAGCAACACCATGTCGGCGGCTGCCTGGGCTGCTTCCGCGCCCTGATCGACCGCAATCGAGACTTGCGCCTGCGCCAACACCGGCGCGTCGTTGACACCGTCTCCGGTCATCGCAACGATCGAACCTGCCTTTTGCAAGACTTTCACCGCATCCAGCTTGTCCTGCGGCAACATACCGCCGCGCGCATCATCGATACCGAGTTCGCGCGCCAAGGCCTGGACATTTTCATCACGGTCGCCGGAATAGAGATGAATGCGAACGCCCAGCCCCTTCAACTCATCGATCAACTGATGTGCCTGCAACCTGGGGGCATCCCCCAATGCAAACCAGGCCAGGACACCCGAGTCATCTGCCAGACCGACCAGCGAAACGCCGACCCTGAAGCGAGCGGGTGATGGTGCTGCACCAATGAATTCCGGCGCGCCCAAGCGATAGGTTTGCCCGCCAATCTGACCGGTAACGCCGCGCCCGGGGATATAAATCAGATTGTCTGCGGCTAAATCAGCCGGCCCCGCCGCTTCGCGCAGAGCCGATGCCAGCGGATGCGTCGCCCCTTGCTCCAGCGCTTGCGCCAGCGCCAGCACATTGGCGCGATCAGTGCGCAGCACTTCCATATCCAGCAAACTGAACTGCCCGGTCGTCAACGTCCCGGTCTTGTCAAACACAAAATCAGTCGCATGCGCCAGGGTTTCCAACGCGTGCCCACGGGTCGACAACAAACCAAGCCGGGTCAAGCGTCCGAGGGCTGCGGTCAAAGCCGCCGGCGTCGCCAGCGCAAGCGCACACGGACATGACACCACCAGCACAGACACCGTAATCCAGAAGGCTTTAGTTGGATCAACCCAATACCAGATGCCAGCCACGCTCGCCGCCACCAACAGCAACATTAAGACGAACCAACCCGCGACACGGTCGGCAATCTGCGCCAGCCTCGGCTTTTCGGCCAGAGCGCGATCGAGCAGACGCACGATGCTGGACAGCACGGTATCCGAGCCCACTTTTTCCACCTTCACTACTAATGGGCTTTCCAGATTGATCGTTCCGCCAATGACCAAACTTGCGGCATGCTTGGTCACCGGCATCGATTCGCCCGTCAAAAGCGATTCATCGACGCTGGAATAGCCCTCCACCACACTGCCGTCAGCCGGAAAGCTTTCGCCCGGGCCAATCAGAACATGATCCCCAGCCATCAACTTGACCGCCGCCACCATTTCTTCTTCCCTTGTCGCTGGGTAACCTGGCAAGCGCATCGCCGCCGCCGGAATCAGCTTGATCAGACTTTCCGCCGCTTCTGCCGACTGCTTGCGGGCGCTCATTTCCAGGAATCGGCCGGTGAGAAGGAAGAACACAAACATCGTCACGGCATCGAAATACACCTCCGAACTGCCGATGAACGTGCCATAGATGCTGGCCGTATAGGCCGCGCCGACACCGAGTGCAACCGGCACATCCATGCCGGCCCGCTTCAGCTTCAGATCGCGCCAGGCACCCTGAAAAAACGGCCAGGCAGAAAAAAAGACCACTGGCGTGGTCAATATCAGGCTGGCAAAACGCATCAACGCCTCGATGTCGGGCGTCATCGTGCCTTCTTCTGCCATATAGGCCGGCACCGCATACATCATCACCTGCATCATGCCCAGCCCGGCGATAGCCAGGCGACGTATCGCGGTTTCCCGCTCCTTGCGGAACAGTTCTTCCTGGCGACCAGCATCGAAGGGATAAGCCAGATAGCCAATATCCTGGACGCTCTTCAGAATGTCGGACAGATGAATGCGGCTGTCATCCCAGCGCACCCTGGCCCGACGCGTGGAAAAGTTGATATCCGCCGCCAACACACCGGGCAATTGATGCAGATGCCGCTCGTTAAGCCAGACGCAAGCCGCGCAGACGATGCCTTCGAGGATCAGATTCGCTTCCCGGATTTGTCCATCGGCTCCTTCGCTCTTGACGAAACTGCCCTGCACTTCCGGCAAGTCGTACAGCTTGAGATTCTTCAACTCCTCCAGCGCCGCCTCGGCCGTCTTCGGCAAATCAGTTCGCAAGCGGTAGTAATCGGCATTGCCGGAGTCGATGATGGTCTGCCCCACTGCCTGGCAACCAATGCAACACGCCGGCTGATTGCCCCCCTGATAGAGAATGAAATACTTGGCGCCAGACGGCACCGGCTCGCCACAATGGAAGCAGGCTTCAGGGTTGGATTCAGTCATCACATTCTTTGATTGGCGACAGGTTGCTACCAGATGGGTTCAACCGGATGGGGTTCAACCGATTAGCCAGTGCGGCGAACTCGACCACTGTCAAGGTTTCGCCACGCCGGCGCGGATCAATGCCGAGCTCGTTAAACAGCGCCTCATCAACCCAGCCTCGCAAGGTATTGCGCAAAGTCTTGCGGCGCTGACCAAAAGCGCGTGCCACGACTTCGGCAAACACCTTCGCATCGCGATATGGCACCTCTGCCAAAGCGAGCGGAACCAGACGCACGATAGCGGAATCGACTTTCGGCGGCGGCTGGAACGCGCCCGGTGGCACGTTGAACAACTTGGTGACTTTGAAGCGCGACTGCAACATCACCGACAGGCGGCCGTAATCCGGCGTATCGGGTGCAGCGGCCATGCGGTAGACGACCTCCTTCTGCAACATGAAAGTCATGTCGATGATCGACTCGGCGCTGGTCGCCAGATGAAACAGTAGCGGCGAAGAAATGTTGTACGGCAGATTGCCGACCACGCGCAGGCCTGGGCCAAGACTGGCAAAGTCGTACACCAGCGCATCAACCGAATGCACGCTGAGGCGCTCAACCGGAAACTCGGCCTGCAAGCGCGCCACCATTTCGCGATCCACTTCCACGACATCCAGATGCGGCAGTGTTTCCAGCAGCGGCCGAGTCAGCGCGCCTGGACCGGGACCGATTTCGACCATGCGATCAGCGGCCTCGGGCCGAATCGCCGCGACAATGCGCGCGATGTAATGCTGATCGACGAGAAAATGCTGACCAAGCGACTTCTTGGCCTTGGGCAAGGCAGGCGAGGTGGGATTCCACATCATCCTGCAGTCCGATGTGCAGCCATCGCCAAAGCCGCCTCGATAGCCACCTTCAAACTGCCGGAATCAACCCGGCCGGAGCCGGCCAGATCAAGCGCCGTACCGTGATCGACTGAAGTGCGAATAATCGGCAGGCCAAGCGTGATATTTACGCCTTCACCAAAACTGGCGTGCTTCAACACCGGCAAACCCTGGTCGTGATACATCGCCAGGACGGCATCGGCGGTCGCCAGATTCTTTTTCTGGAACAGGGTATCGGCCGGCAACGGTCCGATCAGATTCATCCCCTCGCCTCGCAACTGCTGCAAAACAGGTTCTATCACCTCAATTTCCTCGCGCCCCAGATGGCCGCCCTCGCCTGCATGCGGATTCAACCCGGCGACCAGAATGCGCGGCGCAGCGATGCCGAAATCGCGGCGCAATGCGGCATGCAGAATACGCAGAATATCCAGCAGGCTATCCGGCGTGATCGCATCCGCTACCGCACGCAACGGCAAATGCGTTGTCGCCAAAGCCACCCGCATACCGCCGCCGGCCAGCATCATCACCACCTGCTTAGTACCGGTACGCTCAGCCAGAAACTCGGTGTGACCGGTAAATGCAATACCGGCATCGTTGATCACGCCCTTGTGCACCGGGCCAGTCACCATGCCGGCAAATTCACCACTGAGACAACCGTCGATTGCACGTTGCAGCGTTGCCAGAACATAAGCGCTGTTCGCAACATCCAGGTGACTCGGCGTCACTTCAGCAGATGCCGGCAAATGCAGAACGCTGAGATGAGCGCCGCTGCCAGCGATATATTCCGGCACATCGAACGGCAATCTGCGCAGCGCAGCGCGCGCGGCCATAACGCGTCGATCCGCCAGGATCACCAGTGGCCCATCGAACGCCATCTGCGCCAGCATCACACACAGATCGGGACCAATGCCGGCCGGTTCTCCGGCGGTAAGGACAAGGGGAGCAGGTGTATTCATATCAAAAACAAAAAAGGGGTGGCATTGTGCCACCCCCTTGCCAGAAGGCAGATCGGTCTTGGATCAGTCGCGTTCACCCATGAAGGCGCCCAGCAGATGCAGCAAGCTGGTGAACAGGTTGTAAATGGTGACGTACAAGCCAACGGTGGCCAGCACGTAGTTGGTTTCGCCGCCATTCACGATCTCGCTGGTCTGCCACAGAATCATGCCGCACATCAGGAAGGCGAACATTGCCGATACCGTCAGCGCCAACGCCGGCATTGGATAGCCGACCAGCGCAGCAACCAGAGACACGATACCGGCAATGAACGCGACCATCACGCCGATGAACAGGAAATTGCGCATGAAGCTGAAATCCTTGCGCGTCGTCAACACATAGCCGGACAAGCCCAGGAAAGCCGCGCCGGTGATGCCCAGGGCAAGCAGAACGATTTCAGAACCATTCGACAGACTCAGATAATGGTTGAGCACCGGACCAAGACCGAAACCGAGCAGACCCGTAACGGCAAAAACCACACCAATGCCGGCGCTGGAATTGGCCGTGCGGGGCACCGCAAACCAGAGCAGACCCAGTGCCACCAGACTGGTCACCAGGCTGATGCCATACGGCACATTCATCGCCATGGAAACCCCAGCCATGGCAGCACTGAACAGCAGCGTCATGGACAACAACATATAAGTATTGCGCAGCACCTTGTTGGTCTGCTCGACGCCGATGACACCACCAGCGGCCCCCCCCATTTGCACAACATTGTCGAACTGATTAGCCATCTTCAAGCTCCGTTAAAAATTAGAACAAGTCCATAGACTACTGATGATGAGAAAGAGTTTCAATCTTCCGGCGTGCTGGCGAGGCAAACTCCGCCTCCTGTAGAATCCACATTTTTCCCCGCAACTCCTCCAATCATGGCGTTAATTGTTCAGAAATACGGTGGCACCTCGGTGGGTTCCATCGAACTCATCCGCAACGTCGCGGAGCGCGTCGCCAAATTCAAGATGCTCGGGCACCAAGTCGTAGTTGTTCTTTCCGCCATGTCCGGCGAAACAAACCGGCTGATAGCCCTGGCCAAGGAAATCCAGAAAGACCCCGACCCGCGCGAGATGGATGTCCTCATCTCGACCGGCGAGCAGGTCACCATCGCGCTCTTGGCGATGGCACTGAAAGACCTCGGCCTGAAAGCGCGCAGCTATACCGGCACCCAGGTCCGCATCGTCACCGACAACGCTCACACCAAGGCGCGCATCCTGTCGATCGACGAAGAAAAGATGCGCGGCGACCTGGATAGCGGCCATGTCGTCGTCGTCGCCGGCTTCCAGGGCGTGGATGAAAACGGCAACATCACCACCCTCGGTCGTGGTGGGTCCGACACCACCGGCGTCGCGCTCGCTGCCGCGCTGAAGGCCGACGAATGTCAGATTTACACCGATGTCGACGGCGTCTACACCACCGACCCGCGCATCGTGCCGGAAGCCCGCAAGCTGGACAGCATCACCTTCGAGGAAATGCTCGAACTGGCCAGCCTGGGCTCGAAAGTCCTGCAAATCCGCTCGGTCGAATTCGCCGGCAAATACAAAGTCAAATTACGCGTGCTCTCCAGCTTCCAGGATGAAAGCGAAGGCACGTTGATCACTTTCGAGGAAGAGAACATGGAACAACCGATCATCTCCGGCATCGCCTTCAATCGCGACGAAGCCAAACTCACTGTCCAAGGCGTGCCAGACAAACCCGGCATCGCCGCGCTGATCCTGGGTTCTGTGGCCGACGCCAACATCGACGTCGACATGATCGTGCAGAACGTCAGCGCCAATAACACCACTGACTTCACCTTCACCGTGCATCGCACCGAATTCAAGAAAGCAATGGAAGTTTTGAACAAGGTCAAGGACCAGATCGGCGCACGTGAAGTCAGCGGTGACGACAAGATCGCCAAGATCTCCATGGTCGGCATCGGCATGCGCAGCCACGCCGGCGTCGCCAGCAAGATGTTCGGCACCCTGGCGGCGGAAAACATCAACCTGCAGATGATTTCCACCTCTGAAATCAAAATCTCCGTCGTTGTCGAAGACAAATACATGGAACTCGCCGTGCGCGCCCTGCATCAGGCCTTCGAACTCGACAAAGTCACAGTCTGAAGCTTTCCAGCGTTGCTTTAGAACCCCCGCGCAGGTATCCTTGCGCGCCTCAATTCGGCCCCGGTCGAAACGAGTTGGAGACGTGGCCGAGTGGTCGAAGGCACACCCCTGCTAAGGGTGCATCCGGGCAAAACCTGGATCCAGGGTTCGAATCCCTGCGTCTCCGCCAGTAACAACATCTAAGCCCATGATTTTGTGGGCTTTTTTGTTTTTGTAGCGGATACGACTATCAATTCAACTATCGAAATTTGGCCCGGTTGGCTGGTTTCCGCCGTCCCGCCAGCGCCGACTTTTCGCATTTTGCGAAACAGATTCATCGGTCGTCGAGCAGGTCATCAGCTCCTAACCGCCCGAACTCCCGCATCATTCCGGCCCACGAAACTGCCGCCAAGGCGTCATGCCGGGTTTTCAGCCGTTCAAAGGTGCGCGAGTGCATACCCTTCGGCTTGTAGCCTTCCGGGTTCGCTATCCCGGCTCCCCATCCAAGCCGCCGCCGGATAGTGTCCGCCCCGCATCGCTCGATCATCGTCGGTTTCACGCTGGCACTGATAGACCAGTTTTTGACAGTGCCGACAGGCGAAGATTGAACCGCCAAAGAGGATTGCCACGCGCCGCCCGCATCCTTGCGCCGGACAGAGAAACCACGCCCGCCGCCCGCCAAGGTTGCAAGGTGCCCATTCCAGATAGACGGGGTATTCCATCGGTCGCCACTCGCCGCCATTGCTTCGTCTTCGGTAGTTGAGAATCACGCGGTCAACTTCCGTTCGCATCTGAATTGATGCCACCTCTTCGCCGTTGCGCGTCCAGTGCCAGCCGAAAGCCCGGCCCGGTGTCAGCAGGCCGCCGCGTCGCAGCTTGCGAATATCCAGCGGATGCATATCGCTTGTGGTGTCCTTCCCGCCTTGCCCGCGCCCGCTACCGAAGCCACCCATTATTTTTTCCCTTCCGAGATTTGCCTAAATCATTTGGCAAGTTCGCCGTATCGTTTTCTCTGAATCTGACCGAATGCCTTGCCATTCCTAGCTTTGCGCGGTTTTCACGGTGTTGCATTTAATGCGCCGCGCAGGTCTTTCAGCTTCAAAATCATGGCAAGTGTTCGCTCGAATTTGCGGTCAAGGTGCGTTTCGTAGCGGTTCAGCTTCTCCAGCAGGTGCGCCCGCAGTCCTTCGCCCAAGGTTTGCGCCTTGATGGCCGGGGTGAATTTGGCTTCCCGCGCCATCTGGTAACAGATCGGCTCCATCGAATCGCGGATGAATTCGGCCAGCCCTTCGGCAGTTGCCGGGTGTTCCTCATCGGCTACATGCTCATCCCACCAATCGCGGGATTCTTGAATCAGCGCCCGCCGGGCTTTCTGATAGGCGGTCGCGCCGCCCTTGCGAAGTATCGCCGCCGCCTTTTGGGTTGCGGCAAGATCAAGCTCCGCGTCCCGCTGGCGTTCGGCTATCTTTTCCGGAGTCCCGTCCATGAATTCGCGCAAGTCGGCATTCTCGCCCGATAGGCCACGCTGAAAAGGTGCGGCTGAGTTCATTACTGACTTCGGGCTATTCACCGCGCTTTTCAATCCCTCGTTGATCTTTGCAGCCTCGGCCAGCAATACCCGCCGCTTACGCCAGATGATCGTGGCAAGTTCTTCGATCAGGTGTCGTTCGGTCATACCGGCCGGTTGATGCTCATCCAACAGCGCGGCCAGCAGGTCGGCAAACTCGGCACTGTCTTCATGCGCCAACACCGCCAAGCGGGAGAGAATGCCGTGCTTCATGGCATTGAAACGGACGGCATCGTAACTGGCAGTCGGCGTGTCACTGTCGGTCACCAGGCAGGCCACCGCAGTGGCATCATTTTCAAGCGTTTGCATGTTCATCCCCTGTATGTTTTTCAATCAGTTCCAGCAGCGCGAAGGCGTCGTAGTACGCCTGCGGAATGTTCATCTCGAAGGTAGCCACATTGCGGATGCCGATGGAGACGATTACCGGGTCGGCGTTCGCATCCACCACCTCGATGGCGTAGCGGATGCCGGGGTTGCCGCGCAGCATCGCCAGCACCTTGGCGCGACGGTGCTCAAACTGCAATTCGGCGATGATCGCGACCTTGCTTTGCTTGATCGCAGGCAGCCAGCGGTTAATGGCCGACTGATCGCCTTTGGCAGAAATGCTGCCGGAGGCTGAGAGTGCCAGCAACACACCCTCTTCGGTCGCACGTTCGATAATCTCGGCGGGACTCATATCTCCACCTCAACTTCTCTTCCCGCTGGCGTGACAGTTTTCTCAAGCGACGGGGTGAAGGGCGGTAAAGCCGGCAAAGGCGGTGTTTTGACCGCCACCACGCGCCAGGCGGTGCGACCGTCTGCCGTCGCTTGTTGAAACTCAAAGCCCCCGACGATCCGGTTGGCGTTCTTTTTCAGCAGCCGGCCCAGCTTTGTACGATTGATCTCGCCACGTTCTTCAACCGGGAATTCGCGGATGGCGTCGAGTAGATTGGAGTGGTTGTACAGCGCCGTCTCCACAGCCTTGCGCACCGTCGTCGCGGTCGATCCGAATACCGCATGCCATTCGGTCATCAGCCCTTGAAGCGCATCGCCATCGGGATCATGCCGCACCTGCTCCAGCAGGGCCGTGGCCGGATCAGGATGCCCCAGCCACATCAGAGGGTGGCGGCAATAATCCGACCACGCCCCGCCGAAGGTGACAATGCTATCCACCGCTGCACGCGGCGAACCGGCTTTGCGCCATGCCTGAATGATGGTCAGCACAGCGGACACATAACGCCCGCGCTGCTTGCGTACCTTTTCAACCGGAAACCCGTTGTACGACAACGTAGCCGGTGTCGCACAGCGTGGGTCGATATGAATCGTCAACACGCGCCGCAACAGATCGCGGATCGGGCCGACGTTATTGCCTGAACCCAGAAACAAGGTGCGCGTGCTCACCGTTGCCGTCTTGCTCACGCCCAGAATCCGGTCGGTGATGTGCTCCGCCGTCAGCATCCGCTTGATGGTGCCGTGCGGTATCCAGTCGGTATCCATGTCATCAAACTCGATGACGGCGGGGCTGGTCAGCAGCAAGGACAGAATCACCTTGGTGGCTTCCTCCGAGGTGGTCGGATAACTCACTTTGGCATTACCACCGGGACCAGCGAAGGCGCCAATCAGTTCGCACAGATAAGTCTTGCCGCTGCCGAACACCGGCGCTCGGGCATGAAACCCTGGCGCATGAGACAGCGACGGGCGCACCACGGCCGTGAAGATCGCCGACAGCGCCGCTGCCTTGTCGGTCAGTGAGCAAGTCTTCCAGCAAGGCCAGTGCCGCCCGTGCCGCCTCGGGTGTCGACTCAGGAATAACAAACTGCCTGGCGTCAAACACGCCGAAACGCTGTGCTGTCTTGTCATAACCGGCCTGCGTGATCAGTTCGCCATCCGCTTCGCGGAAGTACGGTTGCCGCACCACGCCCGCCAGCGGTGGCAGAAAACGAAAGCTTTGCGCATCGTAAAGAATCGCCGCATGTCGCGTGGGTGGATCGCAGCGCACCCAGTCTTCGGCCCGTCCATCGTATTTCTCCCAGGTCGCTGCGACCGACAGTTCCCGCGTCAGCGCCGGTGCACTGGTGGGCACAATCGACGGATCACCGCTGGTCGGGTCGGTCGAGACAGAGACGATCAAGCCGCCCGCCTGATAATGCCGCCCCCGATTCGCCAGTTCTTTCTCCGCCGCATCCACCACGCGGTGCAGATCACCGGCCACCACGCGGATCACCGGCTTGTGCCGGGCCTCGGCGTTGCGCACGCCAAGGAATTCAAGCAAGGCACGAATGTGGTACTTATCGCGGTGCGAGTGCTGGCAGCAGAAGCCGCCCACCGAATAGAACTCGTTCGGCTCGAAGTAGGCCGCGCCGGTATCCAGTTGGTCGGTATGCTCCTGCACCCACGGACAGGTCATGTCGTGCTTGCCGGAACCCAACGGCGTCTTGTACAACCCGCGCGCCTTGAGCGCAGCGACCACCGGATTCTCAGTCGCCTTGGGTGTCAGTACATCGTCGGCGTCACTACCGATGCTGTGCGAGTCATCAACAACGCGCCCGGAGGGTTTCGCGGTCTTCTTCGGTCGACCCGCCGGGGCAAGTTCCAATTGCAGCCCATCGACAATCGCTTGCGGCGTATAGCGCGCTTCAGGCCGCCATTCGATCAGGCGACACTGAAACGGCGCGCCGTCTTCGTCGGCAACCTTTGGCTTGCCATTGATGGCCACCGGCAGTCGCGCCCAGCGGCTCAATGGCCCCGTCGCCCCCGCATCGCACAGGCCCGAATCGATCACCGCATTGAGCAGTCGCACGGCCACCGCACCATCGGTGAGCGGCTCGGCGAGGATGATGCCGCCCTGATAATTGCCGGGGCTGGTCTCGATCAACCAGGACAACTCAAAACCAGCCAGCCGCTCCAGCGGCACCTTGGTACCAATATCGTCGAGCATCAAAAAATGGCAGGCGGCAAACTGCGCCTTGCGCGCCTTGAATGAGCCATCATCGCCAGGGAAGAAACTCGCGCAACCGATGTAGTTGTTGTTGGCGGCAAGAAGATTGACGGCCACCTGATCGGCGCGACTGGCTGCCCATCCGCCCAGGCCGGGGTCGCCGCTCTTCGAGCACACCGCCGCGAACGCGCCTTCGGGCAGGAGTGGAAACACCGCCGCCACAAAGTCGGCATTGGTGAGATTGAAAATATGTTCCGTAGGGACGGTATCCCCTGGGACACCGCCTTCACCGCCTTTACCGGCTTCCAGCGGTTCGGTGGCGGAAACTGTCAGCGTAGTGGGAGTCATCGCCGTCGCTCCTCAAGATGCCGATTTACGGGCGGCTTCGAGCTTGGCGACCAGTTCGCGAATCTCGACTTCACTCTTGCCGGCGATGCGTGCGGCGTTGAGCGTGGCGACTTCCGTCGTGGGCCAGCCGACGGCGCGCAAACCGATCTGTACCGGATGCGTGAAAAGACCTTGCTGAATATCGAAGTAATGGGCGCTGCGGGAACGACCGCGTTCGCGCAAAACGGCGGGAAGGCGAAGGATGGTATTTGTCATGGTGGAACCTCTCAGAAAGTTGCTGGACTTGCTGAGACGAAGCGTAGGTGGGCGATTTGGGCGAAGAAATGCCACAGCAGAACGCATGGAAATGCGCGCGGTGCCAGTAATATCAAGGGGTTTCGGGCTGTAGTGCAGCAGCACAACAGTGCGCCCGGTACACCGCTAACGAGGAGGAAGCCCGGAACTACAGGGTCTGGCACAGGCCAGGATTGGGCGAAAACTTTCCGCCCAACTATTTCACTGATTCAGGTGCATTGATCAACAACAGACCAACAACATGCGCTTGACGGAATATTCCGCAGAGACCATATTTGTGCATGACTTGGGATATTGAATACACAGACGAATTTGGTGACTGGTGGGGCAGTCTGACTGAAGACGAGCAAATCTCATTGGCCGCCTCTGTGCAGTTGCTGGAAGCGCGGGGTCCATCGTTGGGACACCCACACAGCAGCGGCATCAATGGCTCCAAACACAGGCATATGCGCGAGCTGCGCACCCAGCATGGCGGGCGACCCTTTCGCACGCTATACGCATTCGATCCGCGCCGGATGGCGATTCTTTTGATTGGCGGCGACAAGACGGGCGACAACCGTTGGTATGAAGTGAATGTGCCGATTGCCGACCGCCTGTATGACCAGCACCTAGACCAACTTCGACGTGAAGGAGAGATTGATGGCTAAGAAATTTACAGAGCTGCGCGCAGGCATGAGCCAGGCCGCACGCGAGAAGTCTGACGGCATGGCTCGGCAGATGTTGGCTGAAATGCCGCTGAACGAGCTGCGCCAAGCCCGTGGCCTGTCTCAAAAGATGTTGGCCGAAGTGCTCCATGTGCAGCAGCCGTCGATTGCAAAGATCGAGAAGCGGACTGACATGTATCTGTCCACCCTGCGTAGCCACATTGAAGCTATGGGTGGCGAACTGGAAGTGATAGCGCGGTTTCCCGATGGGTCGGTAAAGATCAACAACTTTACCGAGTTGGGGGCTGGCACTCCGCTCTGATTTTCGGCGGCTGGCCGGTTGGCACTTAGGGCCGCATATTCTTTTTGATGGTGCCGGCGCTGCGGCCCTTGGCAACCGGCAGTTTGGCGATCTGTGTTGCGTACCAAGTCTCGGGCATGTTCGGGCGCTTCTTGGTCAATTCTCGGTACATCTTCTGCCAGTCCTTGTACATCGACTGCGTATCCACCTTGCGCGCTTCGCGCTTGGCATTGCTCGGCGTATATCGATTGTCCGCCGTGGTCGCGGCATCGACCAACAAGCGGATCATGGAACCATCAACCGAATAAGCGTCCGCGTCATAGCCAATGAACTCGGCCAATGGCACCTTATTACCGCCTGCGATTAGTGTCAGTTCGCCAGCGGTTTGCAGGCACAGCATCTGGCTGCACTTGCCACCGGTCGCCATGCCAATTTCCAGAAAGTCGGCGCTGGCGAGACGGCGCTTGTCGCTGCCGCGCAATCCAAGTGACGCCGCAATAAAGCCGCACACTGCATCGGCGGTGCAACGCCACTGTTCCAGGCGCTCAACCGGCACGGGCACACGGCTGACTTCGTTGCGCTTGTCGCAATCAATGAACGATACCGCACCCCGCGAGGGATGAATTCGTGTCTGCACCGGCATCACACAGTCGCGCTCGCAACCGGGGCAAACGGCACTGATGGCCGGCTTTGCCTTCGTCGGTAGCCGCTGACCTTTCATCGCGGCAACGGCAGTTTCCGGCCACTGGTTCAGCTCATGGTTGCTTAATACGGCCGCAGCCTCCTGGCTGGCCCCCACACGCGCCAGAAGCTCAACCAGCGCGACCTGCGGTGTCATGCCGCAGCAGGCTCTAGTACTTCCTCCGGCTCCTTGGGTTCGATGCCCTAAGCTTCCAGCATGGCGCGCAGATTCAAGTCCAGTTCGTCGTACTTGAGCGAACACGAATTGGGATGGGTGATACGAACCGGCACCTGCCGGGCAGGCTTGCTGGGCTCCGCCGCCATCGATACGGTGAGTTCTACCTGGGTGATGTTGTACAGGTTCAGCGGTAGCGATTTCCCGATCTGGTCGAGCATGTCATAGACAGCATCCGGGCTTTGGCTGGCATCCGCCTCCAGCGTAACGCGCTCGCCTTTCTTCACTCGCGACGACAGCCGCAGCTTTTTGACGCGCACACTCTCAATCCCGCTGCCAACGGCATAGGTGAAATCGAAACTCTTCTGGAGCAGTGGATTGAGATCGTAGATGCGCGGGTCTTTCGGGTCGGGCGGCAGTTCATCGAGTTTGAGAATCGCCGTGGCGAACATCGATTGCAGCGGCTCAAGCGCCTTGTAGGAACCGCGAAAATTCAGGTCGAGCGATCCCTCCTTCTGCGAATAAACAAAAACCACATCGAAGGCAGGATTGTGCGGGCGCGGGTTGAACACCCCGTTCTCCCATTCAATGCTCCGCTGTGAGTAGTCTTCCGGGTAGGCGAAAAAGTACTCCAGTTCGCCCCGGCGGAAGGGTTCCACCACGCAGTTATTCCCGCGCCCTTCGGTCAGGTGGAAGTAGTTACGAATCCTGTTGGCCAGTTCAACAATGCTGGCCTCATCCACCGCCGCCGGCTTGTGCAGCAGATGCTTGCGCTTGCGCCAGTAAGGCAAGGTATCGGCGTGATGAAATCGGTTCGCGCCTTTCCATGACGAATTGAAATCCAGAAAGGTAATCATGGCCCGCTCGAAGTGGCTGGGCAGCGCCGACAACTTCTCTACGAACGCCGTGAATTCTTCTTCATCCAACTGGAATTCGGCCTCGTCGATGACTGCCCGAAAACCTTTCTCGCAGCTCATCTCGAAAATCTCCCGAAACTCTGCATCCATTGCGTTGCGCTGCTTATCCGTCAGAGCAAGCCAGGCCGCGAACAATTCGTCCGGCTTTCCCTCTTTCATGGCGGCAAAGTCCAGCTCGCTGCACAAGCCCTTGGTTTTGAAATACCGCGCGAGCAAGGCATTCGGCATCTGGCGGAAGAAATCCTTGATGGAATAGTGCTGGGCCATGCGCTCGCTCCTCTGGTTAAATCAAAGTATCTATTTGGACGACACCGGACTGTGCAGTACAGTACCGTACTTTCACAGTACATGCTCTACCCAAGGGGAAACCATGGCTTCTGCCAAGACCGCCACGCTGACATTTCGTATCGAACCCGAACTCAAGGAAGCCGTGCGCCTCGCTTCGGTCAATGAGCACCGCTCCATCGCCAACATGATTGCGGTGATGATTCGCGACTACTGTGGGCGGGTGGGGGTTGAGATTGCTGAACCGGGCGCGCCGGTTGTTGCGCGTCCGCTCCCAGCCAAGAGCAAGAGATCTGGCCCCAAGTCGAAATAGAAGATCAAGAATCAGGAGGCAATGCCACGGGTATTTGAAGGCATCAAAAACCAACGCTTATCCGTGATGCAGATGCACCGCAAGCTGCCTGGCGAACGAGTTATTCCGTGAGCTACGCCAACAACAAACAGGGAGAGCAACACT
>Ga0335397_10003353_pt1 | contig 21482 bp, 15 predicted proteins | sample MAT04_FD_205740 | JGI IMG/M metagenome (GOLD analysis project Ga0335397, IMG submission 205740) | Freshwater microbial communities from Lake Fryxell liftoff mats and glacier meltwater in Antarctica - MAT-04 (spades assembly) (version 2) ... | reverse complement strand
TTTGTAGTTCAAGGGGGCGATCCTCAAAGCAAAGACCCGAAAGTTCCGGCAAATACGCTGGGAACCGGTAGCTATATTGACCCAAAAACGGGAAATGCTCGTTATATACCTTTAGAAGTTAAGGCGAAAGGTTCGGATACTCCGACTTACAATAAACCATTTGATGCTACTGCTCAACCTGTCGTATTGCCCCATAAACAGGGTGCAGTAGCGATGGCGCGATCGCAATCACCAGACTCCGCTTCTGCCCAGTTTTACTTTGCTTTAGCAGATTTGGCGATCTTGGATGGTAACTACGCCGTGTTTGGCAATGTCACTCAAGGCTTTGATGTAGTGAACAAAATTCAGCAAGGCGATCGCATTGACTCTGCTAAAGTCACCCAAGGTGCTGAAAATCTGAAAATACCAGGGAAGTAGAGGAAGAGGGCAGGGGGAAAATAACTACTAACTCCTAACTCCTAAATTGGCAAAGGTTCTTGTGACTGGTATTGGTTTAATTTCCGCCTTGGGTGGAAACTTAGAGGATAGCTGGCAAAATTTGCTAGCAGGTAAATCTGGAATTCGATTACATCAACCATTTCCAGAATTTACACCACTTCCTCTAGGTTTGATTGGTCAAAAACCATCTGAGTTAACAATGTTGACTCAGATGGTTGTTTCTTCTGCTTTGCAAGATTCTGGGTTAGTTACACCCTTAGTTGATTGTGCTGTAGTTATTGGATCGAGTCGCGCTTATCAAGCATCTTGGGAAATTCTGGCGAGGCAAATATATGAAGACGCGGCAAATTTGCCCGTGTCCTCTTTTGGAAATTTGCTAGATATATTACCTCACATGAATGCGATCGCAGCTGCGCGACAAATCGGTGCATCAGGTATAGTTTTAGCACCGATGGCAGCTTGTGCAACTGGAATTTGGGCGATCGCTCAAGCAGCTTTGCTTATCCAAACTGGGCAATGTCAACAGGCGATCGCTGGCGCAGTGGAAGCGCCGATTACACCCCTAACTTTGGCTGGGTTTCAGCAGATGGGTGCTTTGGCGAAAACTGGGGCTTATCCCTTTGATTTGCACCGCGAAGGCTTAGTGTTGGGCGAAGGCGCAGCTGTGTTTGTCTTGGAATCAGCAGAGTTGGCAAAACAGCGTCAAGCAAAAGTGTATGGTGAAATTCTCGGTTTTGGCTTAACTAACGACGCATATCATGCTAATTCACCAGAGCCTGAAGGGAAAAGTGCGATCGCTGCTATCAAACAATGTCTAGAACGTAGTTGTCTCTCACCATCTGATATTGATTACATTCATGCTCATGGCACAGCTACCCAGCTAAATGACCAGATGGAGAGCATGGTAATCCGGCGTTTGTTTCCCCAAGGGGTGGCAGTTAGTTCCACTAAGGGAAGCACAGGCCACACACTAGGGGCATCTGGAGCTTTAGGTGTAGCTTTTTCTCTCATGGCATTAAAGCATCAAATATTACCACCCTGTGTAGGATTGCAGCAGCCAGAGTTTGACTTAGATATCGTGACAGCAGCACGTTTAAGTAAAATTCGGCAGGTATTATGTTGCAGTTTTGGGTTCGGGGGACAGAATGCAGCGATCGCATTAGCAAGATAAAACTTGTAAATTTAACTATCAGACCGACATGATATATAAGTTTTAATTAAGCATTTATTCCTGATGTATAAGCACCATGCTTTGCAGCCTTAACAGAATATAAAATAAAAAACTGTAACAAAAACTACAAAATTCCTATTTCTCCAAAAAAAAGGATAAGCTAGTTACAGAATGATATCCGGTTCGTAAAGATACCGTGATTAGGAGAAAATTTTATGATTTCAAAGTCACTGCTACCGCTAGAACCTGCTTCTCCAGCGCATATATGCCCATTTGATCAAGCATGTAGCTACTTAGAAGCGGCAGCTAAAGAATTAAATTTAAATCAGGGTTTGCTGGAAATTCTCAGTCACCCGCGTAAGGTTGTCACGGTTTCCATTCCCGTGAAACTAGATGATGGGGAAATACGGGTTCTTGCTGGACATCGAGTACAGCACTCCGATGTTTTAGGCCCCTACAAAGGCGGAATTCGTTATCATCCGGCTGTGACATTGCGTGAAGTATCGGCTCTAGCAATGCTGATGACTTGGAAATGTGCATTGTTAGGTATTCCTTATGGTGGTGGCAAAGGTGGCATTCCTATAGATCCAAAACACTACAGTGTTGGGGAACTAGAGCGAATTTCCCGCCGTTATATTAGCGAGTTGATTAAAGATATTGGGCCTTCCGTAGATATTCCTGCACCGGATATGGGTACTTCTGCCCGTGAAATGGCTTGGATGATGGACACTTACTCTGTGAATGTCGGTCATGCTGTACCAGGAGTTGTAACGGGGAAACCGCTTTCTATTGGTGGTTCTCTGGGACGAGAAATGGCAACTGGACGTGGTGTGATGATTATTGTGCGTGAGGCGCTGGCACAGCAAGGTAAATCTTTAGCAGGAGTGCGAGTAGCTATTCAGGGTTTTGGTAATGTAGGTGGTGCCGCAGCTGAATTACTATATGAAGCAGGCGCGAAAATTATTGCTGTTTCAACTGGTGCTGGGGGAATATTTTCCGAAGTTGGTCTTGATATTCCATCGTTGAAAATCTACGCTGCTGAAAATCGTAAGAGTATTGTGGGTTTCCCGCAATCTGTAGCAATTAGCAATGCAGATTTATTAACTTTACCCTGCGATGTCTTAATACCAGCAGCTTTAGAAAACCAGATCACTGAAGAAAATGTGAATCAGGTGCAGGCGCAAATTGTCGCAGAAGCGGCTAATGGGCCGGTTACTCTTGAGGCTAACTTGGCGTTAGAGGCGCGGGGTGTGACAGTGCTACCAGACATCTTAGCGAATGCTGGCGGTGTGGTAGTTAGTTATTTGGAGTGGGTGCAGGGTCTTTCTTACGTATTTTGGGATGAGGAACGCGTTAACCGCGAAATGGAGCATTTGATGGTGCAAGCCTACCATCGAGTAATTCAGCAGTCAAAGAAGCGGCAAATTTCTTTAAGATTAGCAGCTTACACTTTAGGGGTAGGTAGAGTGGCTCAGGCGCTGACTGACAGAGGTCTTTATCCTTAAGATTTAGGCATACACAGCAGTTTTTAATTGAATAGAATTGAATAGATATGTAGGGGCACAATATATTGTTGTGCCCTTATATGTTATTAATAATGAGTATTTTTGTTAAGCGATCGCTCCAGCATAACTAATACTGATTGTCTTTTATGTTACAACAGAAACCACAATCAGTTACTTAGTATATATGACAACTAGTATTCACGAACAGGGATTATTGCTTCTGCGTCAAGCGCTTGATAACTCCACAGCTGACTTTCGCTCTGGACAATGGGAAGCTATTGAAGAGTTACTCCAGGAGCGATCGCGTTTACTTGTTGTTCAACGCACTGGGTGGGGTAAAAGTCTAGTTTATTTTTTAGCAACTAGCTTGCTACGAGATCGAGGTGCTGGTTGTACTCTGTTGATTTCGCCACTACTAGCTTTAATGCGAAACCAAATTGCAGCAGCCCAACGCATTGGTGTAAAAGCCAAAACAATTAACTCCAGCAATACAGATGAATGGCAACTAATAGGAACACAGTTGCTAGCAGGAGAAGTAGACATTCTGCTAATTTCTCCCGAAAGACTAGGTAACGAAGAATTTCGGGAGAAAATTCTTTTACCAGTATCTCAACGGATAGGTTTATTTGTTGTTGACGAAGCCCATTGTATCTCAGATTGGGGACATGATTTTCGCCCTGATTATCGCCGGATTGTGAGAATTTTACAAGCACTTCCCCAAAACATCCCAGTATTAGCAACAACTGCTACAGCCAACAATCGAGTTGTAAATGATATAGTCGCTCAATTGGGATCAAATCTGCGTGTTTCCAGAGGAAATTTAACCAGACAAAGTTTGCATCTGCAAAACATTTCTATCCCTAGTCCAGCAGCACGAATGGCATGGTTAGTCCAACAGCTTCCTAACTTACCAGGAAGTGGGATTATTTACACCTTAACTGTTAGAGATTCTGAAAGAGTTGCTGATTGGTTAGAAACTCAAAATATTCATGCTAAAGCATATCATAGTAATTTAGATAATGAAGTTCGTATAATATTAGAAGATAAACTTTTGAACAATGAAATTAAAGTATTAGTAGCAACTACAGCATTAGGAATGGGTTTTGATAAACCAGATTTAGGATTTGTCATTCATTACCAGCGTCCTGGTTCGGTTGTCCATTATTATCAGCAAGTGGGACGAGCAGGTAGAGCGGTAGAAAAAGCCTATGGAATTCTCCTCAGTGGAGATGAAGATGATGATATCACTAACTTCTTCATCAATACAGCTTTTCCTCCAGAGGTACATACGCAACAGATTTTAAATGCACTTAATGAAGCTGTAGACGGTTTTTCTGTTCCGCAATTGGAGCAGCAACTTAATCTTTCACGAGGACAAATTGAAAAAGTTTTAAAACTGCTGTCACTGGAATTTCCTGCACCTGTAACTAAGCAAAACTCAAAATGGTATCTGACCCCAGTATCTTATCATCCTGACACTGAAAAAATTGAAAAACTCACACAAATTCGTCGCCAAGAACAAGCTAGAATGTTAGAATATACAAAAAGTCAAGAATGCTTGATGACTTTTTTGGCGACAGAATTAGATGATCCTCATCCCACAGCTTGCGGTAAATGTGCTGTGTGTTTGAATAGACCGTTATTACCAGAAACTTTCTCAATCGAGCTTGTAAATAAAGCAATTCAATATTTACGTCGCAGCGACCAAATCATTGAACCGCGCAAAAAATGGCCACCACAAGCATTGCCCAATTATGGTTTTTCAGGCAATATTAAAAATAATTTACAATCAGAACCGGGAAGAGCATTATCTCTATGGGGTGATGCAGGCTGGGGAGAATTAGTCAAGCAGGGTAAATATCAAGATAATCATTTTGATGATGCACTGGTGCAGGGTGTTATTGACATGATTCAACGTTGGAAACCACAACCCTTTCCGACTTGGGTAACTTGTGTTCCCTCATTGAATCGTCCAGAACTCGTACCAAATTTTGCTCGACAACTGGCAGAAAAATTAGGCTTGCCGTTCATGCCAATTGTGCAGAAAGTTCACAAAACTGAATTGCAGAAAAAGATGAATAACAGTTACCAACAAGCTCATAATTTGGATGGGGCTTTTGGCATTGACTCTTGGAAAGGAATGAGTGGTTCTGTTTTCTTGGTTGATGATATAGTTGATTCCCGTTGGACTTTTACTGTAATTGCAGCACTTTTGCGTCGTGCTAACAGTGGAGTAGTTTTTCCTGTGGCATTAGCACTCAATTCATTCGGTCAAGGGGATTAAAAAATCATGTTAAATCATGTCCTGCAACCAGATACTCAAGCAATTTTGCTCTTGTGTGCCAGCTTTGGGCAAAATCGTCAAATTGAGCCACAACCTCTGACTCTGAGTGAATATAATTCTTTAACAAACTGGTTGCGGGAAAACCAGATGCGCCCAGCAGATTTACTAAAATCTACAGCCAAAGAACAGTTAGAAAAAATTACTGTTAATAAGCTTAACCCTGACAGGCTTTCAGCTTTATTAGAACGGGGTATGATGCTAAGTTTAGCTGTTGAGAAGTGGACTAATCAGGGATTGTGGGTGATGGGAAGAAGTGACACAAACTATCCTAAACGTCTCAAGCAAAGACTGAGACATTCAGCACCTGCAATTCTCTATGGTGTTGGCAATATCGAGCTGCTATCTCTAGAAGGATTAGCAATTCTCGGTTCTCGTGATGTCGATGAAGAGATACTTGGCTACACGCGAAGAGTTGCACAAAACAGCGCTGTACAAGAAATGCAAGTGATTTCCGGTGGGGCGCGTGGGGTAGACCAAGCAGCAATGCTAGGCGTGTTGGACGCAGGAGGAACATCTGTCGGTGTCCTGGCGGACAGTTTGATTAAAGCGGCAGTTAACAGCAAGTATCGCTCTAGTATTCAAGAGGGTAGACTTAGTTTGGTTTCTAGTTACGACCCTGAAGCTGGTTTCAATACTGGTAATGCGATGGGGCGAAACAAATATATTTATGCTTTAGCGGATTATGCCCTTGTAGTCAGTTCATCTTTTGGCAAAGGCGGTACTTGGGCGGGTGCAGTGGAAGCCCTTTCCCGACTCCAAGATATCCCACTTTTTGTTCGGTTGGATGGTGCTGTGTCAGAAGGGAATCAGCAACTGCACAATCAAGGTGCAAAAGCTTTTCCGGCTGAACCCTGGAATGATCCGTTGAGAGAACTTTTGACAAAAGCGGCTTCTTTGGTTGAATCGGTACAGACTGAGGTAGAAACAACAACTGAAGAGACTATTTTGGATATTCATCCACAAGATATTTATCAAGCTGTTTTACCTTTTATTCTTAATCATTTACAACAACCAAAAGATGCAAAATCTCTGGCGGAATGTCTCGATGTTAGACAATCTCAAATGCAAGATTGGTTAAACAGGGCTGTGAATGAAGGTAAGGTGAGAAAAATTAACAGACCAGTGGCTTATATAATCAATCAACCAACAACTCAACTTTCTTTATTATGATGGTGTCATAAGGGGTATTCAAAATCTTAAGCAGAATGGCTGTATAAAACACACAGTGTCTAATAGAAATAACAGGAGTTTAACAAGTATATGGTGATACAAATAGAACCAACAAACCAGACTTTATACGACGAAGATTATTATCTGTGGCTCAGGACAACTATAAACCAACTTCGCGCTGGTCAGTTTTCTGCTGTTGATTTAGATAATTTGTTAGAAGAATTAGAAACTATGGGTAGAAGGGAGAAGCGAGCAATTGAAAGTTTATTAATTAAGCTTCTTCAACATCTACTAAAACTCAAGTGTTGGGATGAAGAACGAGAACGTAATCAAGGACATTGGAAAGGGGAAATCAGGACTTTTCGTAGAGAGATTAAAAAAGCTCTAAAAGATAGTCCTAGCTTAAAACCTTACATTTTAGAAATATTTGATGAATGTTATCAAGACGCAAGGAAAGAAGCAAGCGATCGCTCTCAACTTCCCATTGATACATTCCCTGTTGCACTGCTTGGCTCTTTAGAACAAATTTTAGATGAAAACTGGTTTCCTGAGTAGAAGTGGTGCGATTTGGCAAATATGATGATTAAATACTTGACGTGCGCTTAAACGCGATCGCCTACATAAGTACTGCATTGTATCTAAAATAGAGCAAAAAATAAGTACAAATGCTTTTTAGCTTGATCTAATCGTGTTCCACAGTCAGCTTTTTATCATAACTATACGTAACCATCCATTGCTTCTCTACCAAACCCGATTAAAATAAATACGCAACTTGGGCTTCCATAGGAGTTATCCAGCCGTGCAGCCGGACTTAATAGGCTTGGAAATTAGTAAGGGGGAACTGAGACGTTTGACTGGGTTCGATCCAGAAGACGTTTTTCGCCCCTCTGTTTTGCGAGATAGCAAGAAGCGATTAGGGTTTTTTATTAATGAATTGCTGGTGACGCTGGCCCTAACGCCAATAATTGTTGGTTTTATTTACGCGTTTATTATTCTGCCAACAATTGGTTCTTCAATTCGACTAGGAATTCTTTTACTCATTTTAGTGCCAATGCCAATATTAGTGGGCCGATGGCTATGGCGGCAGTTGACCTGTCCTGAAGGGCTGACAATACTTTTAGATGAAGTTGATAAATATCATGACCTAGTTGCTGCTATAGATATTAATGACCAATTGGCAGCATCAGGAAACGTAGAAAGCAGTTTCCATGACCGAGATCAAGTAACCGCCGCCCTGCAACTAATTAGAGAAGATTTAGTCCGCGCTCTGAAAACGGAACGAATTTTGCGGGATAATAAAAAATTGCTTGCTAATAACCAAGAGTTATTTGTGAATAATTTAGCCAGTCTGCAAGCTTTACAAGTTAGTAGTCAAGCAGGCGAATATGCTCAACTGCTAAATCAATCATTGCAAATTGCGATCGATGTGCAAGCAGAAATCAGAAAATTGCACAAAGACTGAGTAGAGTTTTTCTTTGCTGATGACTTTTTCAAAAAACAATCGCCCCGTTGACCTAAATGAGCAACAAACCCAAAATAATTGTCCTGGATGATGACCCTACAGGTTCTCAAACAGTCCACAGCTGCTTGCTGTTAATGCACTGGGATGTGGACACTCTACGCATCGGGTTGCAGGATGATTCGCCGATTTTCTTTGTGCTGACTAATACTAGATCGCTAACGCCAGAGTCAGCTGCATCTGTCACTAAAGAAGTTTGCCATAACCTGAAAATCGCTTTGAATGCTGAAGGAATTGACGATTTTTTAATTGTCAGCCGTTCTGATTCTACTTTGCGGGGACATTATCCCATTGAAACTGATGCGATCGCACAAGAACTCGGCCCTTTTGATGCTCATTTTCTTGTACCAGCTTTTTTTGAGGGGGGACGCATCACTCGTGACAGTGTGCATTATCTAATTATTGCTGGTGTCCCCACCCCAGTCCATGAAACTGAATTTGCCCGTGATTCAGTCTTCAGTTACCATCACAGTTACTTACCCAAATATGTCGAAGAAAAGACTCAAGGACGAATTAGTGCCGAAGCTGTAGAAAGGTTTCTCCTAGCTGATATTCGCGCTGGTAGTTTGGAACGCTTGTTACAATTTAATGGTAATAAGTGCGCTGTTGTAGATGGTGAAACTCAAGATGATCTCAACCGCTTTGCAGTAGACATATTAGCAGCAGCAAGTCAAGGGAAACGCTTTCTATTTCGCAGTGCGGCCAGTATTTTAACGGCTTTAGCTGCTTTACCACCCCAACCTATTGCTGCCGAAAAAATGGCGCAGTACGTGCTACAAGGCAAACCAGGTGCGGTAATTGTTGGTTCTCATGTGAAAAAGACTACCCAGCAATTAGAGGCGCTATTAAGGCTAGAAGGAACAGTGGGAATCGAAGTGAATGTAGCGCGATTACTTGATGATGATGCAAATCAATCTGCGGTACTGCTAAATGAAATCCAAAAAAGTACACGGGCGGCACACGAGGCTGGCAAAACACCAGTGGTTTATACTAGCCGTCAGGAACTGAATTTTAAAGATGTCAAGACACGATTGGAGTTTGGGGAAAAAGTTTCAGGTTTATTGATGGATATTGTACGCGGTTTACCATCTGATATAGGATTCTTAATCAGCAAGGGTGGCATTACCTCTAATGATGTCTTGAGTACTGGACTAGCGTTAACTTCAGCCCGTTTACTCGGTCAAATTTTAGCTGGTTGTTCAATGGTGTTAACGCCTTCCGATCATCCCCAGTTTCCTGATTTACCCGTGGTGCTGTTTCCCGGTAATGTCGGCGATGCTGATGCCTTAGGGACAGTTTATCAGAGGTTGACCCTGCCAATTTGAGATTTGAGACTTCGACTACGCTCAGTCGAACGATTTGAGATTAAATAATCTTTTAGTTCATGCCAGATTAACGTCTTGCTACGTGCTTTCAGCCCTTGTGGGTAACACAAATCTAAAATCCCAAATTTAAAATCCAAAATCTGTGTATTCTTTGTCTTTTGGCTAGTACTTCATGACTTATGATTCTGCTGTTCCCGATCTAAAGTCAAATTCTGCACTTCCTAACGCAGAACCAAACTCTATCCTTTCGGAGGTAGAGGGAAATCCTACTGTTTCTGAGGTAGAGTCAGATTCTATCCTCCCGGATGCGGAGTTAAATTCTGTCCTCCTTTATTTAAAATCAAATACTGTCCTTGAGGATGTAAAGTCAAATCCTGCTAACCCAGATGTAGAGTCAAATACTGATCCGGAATCAGATTTTATTCTTACTGATTCAAACCCCAATGAGTCAGCAATATCAGGGCATCGCGTAAATGACAATACTCAAGTCCAGTTAAAAAGTAAGGAGGGACGGCTTTTATTAATTCTGCCCCCGGAATCTCAAGTATCTGCCTCAGAACTCAGTTGGTCTGATATTTGGCAACAAATAAGACAGCGTTTGAATGCAGGCGACCGCTTCCGTATATCTAATACTCCTGTGCATCTGATGGCACAAGACCGCCTAGTAGATGCCAGACAACTCCAAGAACTCGCCGAGGCTTTGAGTGAAGTCCAACTGCGGCTAATATCAGTCTCGACTAGTCGTCGGCAAACTGCGATCGCTGCCGTCACATCTGGGTATTCTGTAGAACAATTACAGCCCGTAACTTCCCTGACTTCCGAGCCAAAAGCTACAGCCATACCCCAGGCAGATGCCCTCTATTTGGAAATGACAGTCCGCTCTGGAGTAGAAATTCGTCATCCTGGTACAGTAATTCTCTTGGGAGATTTAAACCCAGGTGGTATTGTAATTGCAGATGGAGATATTATCATCTGGGGTCGCCTACGTGGAATTGCTCATGCTGGTGCTGGAGGCAATCGTGAGTGTCTGATTATGGCCTTGCAAATGGAACCAACCCAATTGCGGATCGCAGATGCTGTAGCTAGGGCACCAGAAAAACCGCCAGTGCAGTTTTCTCCAGAAGTGGCACATATTACGCCCCAAGGAATTCGCATCGCTAGGGCTACTGATTTTTCTAGAAACCAATTTACCAAAAGCAATCAAGAGCCATAAATATTTACTTAAAGGATGAAGTAGATAAAGATGAAATAAAGCAAATATTTATGCATCGCCCTGATGAGGGAGACCAGATATTTCTTCATACTTGATACGATACTTCATACTTTATACTGCAATTTACTGTTTTATATTTTCTGAACCCTTATTGACCGTATTTCTATCATGACTCGCATTATTGTGATTACCTCCGGTAAAGGAGGAGTGGGTAAAACCACAGTTTCAGCAAATCTGGGCATGGCTTTAGCCAAAATGGGGCGTCAAGTTGCCTTGGTTGATGCGGATTTTGGTCTGAGAAACTTGGATTTGCTGCTAGGGCTAGAAAACCGCATCGTCTATACTGCGGTGGAAGTCTTAGCCAGAGAGTGCCGCTTAGAACAAGCCTTGGTGAAAGATAAGCGCCAACCCAATCTCGTACTTTTGCCGGCAGCCCAAAATCGCTCTAAAGATGCAGTCACACCGGAACAGATGAAGTTATTGGTGAATGCACTGGCGCAAAAGTATCAGTATGTGATCATCGATAGCCCCGCCGGCATTGAAAATGGGTTTAAAAATGCGATCGGCCCGGCAAAAGAAGCGCTAGTTATCAGCACACCAGAAATTTCCTCAGTTCGTGATGCTGACCGGGTAGTGGGGTTACTAGAAGCACAAGGTATCAAGCGTGTTCATTTAATAATTAACCGCATCAGACCCGCAATGGTGCAGGCAAATGATATGATGTCAGTGCAAGATGTTCAGGAACTTCTCGCCATTCCCCTGATCGGGGTAATCCCTGACGACGAGCGTGTTATTGTATCTACCAATCGCGGCGAACCCTTAGTGTTAGCGGAAAATCCCTCTTTAGCTGCCACAGCCTTTGAGAACATTGCTCGTAGATTAGAAGGGGAAAGTGTCGAATTTCTGGAGATCGACTCGTCCCAAGACAGCATCTTCGCCCGTATACGAAGGTTGTTCAGGACAAAGATTGTTTAACTTACTTTTCCAGTCTTCGCGCCAGACCTATTCGTAATGATTGAACTTCTAGAACGACTTTTTTCTCGCGGTACTGATAGCAGTCGAACTCAAGTTAAACGTCGCCTGCAATTGGTGATTGCTCACGATCGCGCTGATTTAGATCCTCAAACGTTGGAAAAAATGCGGCAAGAAATCTTAGATGTAGTCTGTCGCTATGTCGAAATTGAGACAGAGGGCTTGGAGTTTTCTTTAGAAAGCAACCAACGAACTACAGCTTTAATTGCTAATTTGCCCATCCGCCGAGTCAAAGGAGCCATCCCTGAATGGGAAAGGGGTGATAAATAAGTCTTTATTAGTTTTAATCTTAGAGGATCTTTTAAAAGTCGATGCGGGTCAAAAATTATACGAGTCGCTACATTTACGGCTTGTTATGAAACTATGAGTATTGCTAGATACAGGGACATTGGTTGCTGTAATTAACCGCCCTGAGAATTTTATGTTGTCAGGCTTGACCCTTAGCAATGTGGGTTCACTTGCGCTATTTTTGCATACCCACTTATGACTCAGCAGCTAGGATATTGAGGACGGCTTCTCACCAAGTAAATATTTTTGGAGTGTTGGAACTATTGGGCGATGCCTACGGCGGCAAGCTACGCAAAACTAAATAATGCTACTTATGTTTTGGGATAATTAATAGTTAATAATGATAACGAGCTTGTAAAAAATTTATTTCATCATCTTTTACAAGATATACAATTCTATGTTCTTGTGTTAAACGGCGAGACCAAGTATTAGGATCTAAATATTTTAAAGGTTCCGGCTTACCTTTCCCCTTAAAAGGATCTGGGCAAGTTTTTACTTGTAAATTGAATTAAGTACATTCTCGCTTAACCTGTACACAAAGTCTGTACAGGTTGATGCTTTTATCGTAACATTAGGACTTACGCACGGATAACGGAAGACGAACCACAGAGGGCGCAGAGGTCACGGAGGAATGAGAGTTTGAGAGGGTTTTTGCGTAAGTCCTAAACATAACAGAAATTGATAAAACCTGGTCAAGCAATTCTGACTAATTTGGGTCAAAAACATTGTAAGCTGTGGATTACAGGGTCTAGAGTCTAAGCAATACGGTTCGGTTAAGCCCAAAAAATAAAAATGTGTAGGTTGGGTTGAGGAACGAAACCCAACATTTTGCGGCGTTTGTTGGGTTTCGCAAAGCTTCAACCCAACCTACAATATTCTTAACCGAGCCGTATTGAGAGTCTAAGAGGGTGTTTGAAAAGTTTTGAAGAGTCAAATTTTATGCCAGTCGCCGCACTATAATGTTGACACTAGTGGTAGGATGCCCACCCCACAAGAATCATCCCTATTTTATGCAACGCCAAAAAAATCCCGTTGTCAGCAGTGACGACAACGGGAGTATATAAGATATTTAATAGAATTATCGGTAGGCTACTTGTGGGCCTGCCCAAATTTCTGTAACCTTTTTACCAAAAGTAATCGGTTGGTCTTCGTTTGTTGTCGTTACAGTTTTGCCATCATTAGCAACTTGCATTAGTGGCCAGTTTTCCTCACCTAGTTCACCTGCACGGAACAACACATGATCCGGTTGCCTTTTACTCCAGCCTAACAATACTGCAATTTTCTCATGCTCATCTGCCTCATTAGCAGGAGCAACTGTGTTAGCGTGATTTTTTTGCCGATCCCAAATTACTGCACTATCTGTAGAATCGCCTGTATTAAATAGACCTTCAAACTTGCGTGCTAAGAAGCGATCGCCTTTTTCCGACCAGCTAACTGGAACTAATACCCCAATTTTACCACTCGGATCAGTTTCTTCTGATGCCGCCGCCTTTACAGCCTTTACCTTTAATAAAGGATCAGTAACAGGAGTAGTTGAAGCCATCACCCACAACTTCTTGGTTTGCATATCTTGGACAAACAGAACGCTGGTGACATGGCTGTTGTACATTTGGGGTTTTACGTCCAGTTGCACCCGGCTATAAACTGCATATTTCCCATCTGGAGAAACCACGGGTACGCTGCGGTAGTGACGCACTCCCGAACCACCCTTGGAACCAATAGCCTCTTGAGTTGCTGTAATCCATTTCCAAGGAATAGGATGAGGACTATCTATGGGATCTATTTGTTCTGCTTGGGACTCATCACGGGGTTCAGAAACAGGTATTTCCGTTGTTGTGGTTGCTTGTGATTCTCTAAGAGTTGGTGCTACTTGAGTTGCTGTCAATGATTCAGTAAAAAACTTTTCTTTGAAGAAAGAATTTTCTTGTCCTTTCAAAGACTTGATATTAGCAGCTTTGAGTTTTCGGATTAAATTAAGCTGACTAACAGGAACATTTGTTAATGGTGCGAGTTCAACTGCTGCCAAAGTATCAGGAATAGTTAAATCGCTGCTTGACACAGAACTATATATTTGAGCCAAAGACTCTATTTTATCAGCTGGTAATACTTGTGGTTCCTGGACAGCAGTTCTTTGTGTTGACACAGAGTCAAATTCTTCTGTTAACAAGTTGATTTGCTCTGTTTTTGATATTTCAGCTATCTCAGGTTCCCCAACTACAGCTATTTCCTTTGATACAGAGTCAGAATCTCCAGTCATCGAAGTTAGTTTAGCTACTTCGGATTTTACAGGGAACGAGTGAGCCGATGCCCCTAGCAAGGGTGCAATCAGTATCACAACGACAACGTAATTGAGAAATGGTTGCGTGCGGAACCATCCTGACAGCAAAAGGGGTTTAAGCATTTGTAGACTCTCTAGAGGGGCGGTTGCTATGTGAGAAGCAATACCTATGCAGCAATGGGCAGGCGGTAATTATATGTATAACAAGAAACTAAAAACTTTGACGAGATATTTTCTTCAAAGTTTGCAGAGTTTTACAAAAATAATTAAGTATCATTGTCTACACCTTTGATTACTCAGGTATTGGATATTTATTTACAAGAATATGCGAGTATAGTAAGTATGCTGACAAGTCAGTAACTACTATACAATATGTAATCTTGTTAGTTGCTATACTTAACCACACCAAAAAGAGGTATTAGTCAAGGAATATTCAGCGTATAGTTTAGGCAATAACGCTGGCAACCAAGAGTGAAATAAATCGGCTATTGGGGATCGTACTAGCGATCGCTAGTACACAACAAACAAGCCAGGTTACACACTAATATAAGAGGGCAAACCCTCATAATGGTAAACTTGAGGCGTTACGTGAAAAGCTGGTAAAGCAGACCCACAATACATCATACTCAGAAAATACTGCTGTCAGCAACCCAAAGTTATAAACTGCAATCTAAACTACAAAAATAGCTAGAAGATGCAATAGTTTTTGAGAAACCCGATTGCATTTAACGGCAATTTGGGTCAAATTATCAGGAACACAACAAAATTTACTCGGTAGATGCTCTAGCGGATCGTGACGAAACACCACTAAACGATTAGGCTCACTAAAGGCAGATGCAATTTATATTACCTGTTACACTTATGAACTTAACTATTAAGTTAAATTTTGCAGCCTTTTGTTTCACCAATACCAAAATATTGTATCACCAAACAGCCGATATTATTTACTATTAATTAATCACTAACGATTAACAACAAATTCTTAATGAAAATTGTATTTTTTGGTACACCGCAGTTTGCTGTACCCACATTGGAAAAGTTATTGAATCATTCAGAATTTGACGTGTTGGCAGTTGTCACCCAACCAGATAAACGCCGGGAACGTGGAAATAAACTGATCCCTTCACCAGTAAAAGCGATCGCTACTGCTCACAACTTACCAGTATGGCAACCCGAACGGGTGAAAAAAGACACCGAAACTTTAACCCAACTCAAACAGTCAGACGCAGATGTGTTTGTTGTTGTCGCTTATGGACAGATATTATCGTCAAAAATCCTAAATATGCCAAAATTGGGCTGCATTAATGTGCATGGCTCGATTTTACCCAAATATCGGGGTGCAGCGCCGATTCAGTGGTGTTTGTATAACGGTGAGAAGCAGACGGGGATCACAACTATGTTAATGGATGTGGGGATGGATACCGGGCCAATGCTCCAAATAGCCACTACACCGATTGGATTACTAGATACTGCCCAAGATTTAGCTGAAAGACTAGCTGCTCTTGGTGGGGATTTGTTGGTGGAAACTCTGTTGAAGTTGGAACGCCAGGAAATTCAACCAATTCCCCAAGATAATTTAGCAGCTACTTATGCACCTCTGATTCAAAAACAAGATTATGTTTTGGATTGGTCAAAAAACGCTATCCAATTACACAATCAAATCAGAGGCTTTTACCCTAACTGCACGGCTACTTTTCGTAACAACCTGTTGAAAATAACCGCTTCGGCTCCCCTTGGTTGTGTAAGCGATCGCGTCCCACCAGAATTACAAGAATTGATTCATAAATTACCTGATTTGTCAAATACATCAGACATACCGGGAGTTGTAGTCAGCATTGCCAAAGGAATTGGAGCGATCGTCCAGACTGGGGAAGGTTTGTTGCTGTTGCGAGAAGTTCAGCTAGCTGGTAAACGTCCCCAGTCGGGATGGGATTTTGTTAATGGTACCCGCTTAACTGTGGGAGAAGTTTTTAGTGCGGGTAGGTCAATTTTAGATTTTGAATTTTGAATTTTGGATTAAAGAAAAAATCTAAAATTTAAAATCTAAAATCTAAAATTAAATGGCTTCTAACTTTTCATAAAAGCGGCAGGATTCGCAAGGGCCATCTGGATTGACTGCACAGCGCATGATTTCTGAATGAGCATTGTAGGAGCAGGTAGCATCGCCAACTACCCAACGTCCACCTACCAAACTTTTCTCAGATGGTCGTTTAGCCGACTGCACGTAAATAGCAATATTATGTAAGCGGTAGCGCCCTGCTCTAAGTTGGTATCGATGGCGGCGTTCTAAAACTGCGTAGGTTTTACCTTCAAAATCGAGATAGTTTCCGGGTTGGGGTGTCCAATCAAGTTGCACTTTACCGAGTGACTCACGCGGATGCGTCAGAATCACCTCGGTTTGTAAAGAGTCTGGCTCCATAAGCTTATGTGATTTGATTTACATTATAAGGATGGTATCGCGATCGCTTTCTTTAGCTTACCGAATTTAGATTACAGTTAATGATTGACTCTTTGCGTCCCTACGAATTAGGGCAACCAAAAGTCAGGTAAGATAGATTTGCCCAAGTCACGCAAAGTTTGGTTGAGCGATCGCGCCACTTGGATATGGGCTTCATCCTCTTCTACAGCTAAAATCTCAGCTGGCTGACCTTCTCCCAAATAAGACACCACCAAATTCGCCGCCTCCAAACCAGTAACATAAGCCTTTTCCTGTGACCAGGAACCATGACGGTTCACAATCCAATCCCCACTCATAAACACATTTTCAAAACTTGTTTTAGCGGGCAACATATAACGATAGCTGCCAGGTGCAAAGTGAGTTACCGCCTGATGTAGCCGAATTACACTGCTATCAATTATCTTTGCCTCCCGAAACGCTGGTACACAAGTTGCTAAATAACCCTGAACGATTGATAAAATCTCCTCATCACTCAAACTAAGAAACTGATTCGCGTGATAAAAATCAGCTTCAATTACTGTTCCCGGTTCATCCCGATATTCATCATGTAAAGCATTCAAATCAAAAAACGTCCAACCTGTACTTGCGTCGAATCCAAAGCAAGCATTGGAAGGAAGAGGAATATCAATTTTACGGTCAAACCATAGTCGCGTTGCTAAAACATCAATTGCTCCTAAATTGCTCAAATTACGGAATTCTTCACGGCTTTGTAAGCTAGGGCTAGTTGAGACGATTTTCTTCATCCCGGTGATCCCAACCGCAAAAATTACCGCATCTGCTTCAATTACTTCATCACCGCAAATCACACCCTTGACTTGATTACTATCAACAATTAAGTCTGTAACCCGTCGCTTAGGTAATACTCGCGCACCGGCTTTTTCAATCCGTTCCACCCAAGGACGAAATATTTTTTCTCCAACAGTTCCGCGACACCAAACTACATCAAAATCTGGTTGATGAGCCAGAATAAAAAAGTAAAGCATCCCTAAAGTTGCTGCGGCTGAACATTGTTCGCCAGGGGCAAACAAGCCCACTAATAACATCGGTTCAAAAGCCTCGCGGTAAAGCCGTGCAGAAACGTTAAAATCTTTGAACAATTCACGGGCAGTTACAAAGTCATAGCGCCGCCAAGCTGCATCAGAATTGTCAAAATCAACAACAGCATAAAGTAAAGGCAGGGCGCTGAGACGGTCAATTAGTGGCAGCCGTTTAAACTGAGTATAGAGAAAAGTTCCTAGTGGGGATGGGATTCGCGGTAAATCTTGAAAAATTGGTGATTCAACTTCCAAACCTGCTGGTGAATATTGCGAAGAACGAGTCCAAGTAGTAAAAGGATTAATTCCTAATTCATTGATTAGGGAAAAAATATTTTTGTAAGGATACCAAAAGCCATGAATGCCAGCTTCAACAGATTTTCCGGCGGCTGTTTGCCAACCTGCCACCAATCCGCCAGGATAGGGGCCTGCTTCTAGAAGCGTCACATCATAGCCTTGTTTTGCCAAATGGTAGGTTGCTCCTAAACCAGCCCAACCAGCACCTACAACTACCACCCGTTTTTGTTGTAACCCTTCTACCATCCCAGCCTCCGATTGTTGCAGTCTATCAACTAATGTATACGAACTTGCCGCTCTCATCAGATGAGGGCTTGCTATTACAACGGTTTTCCTTTGGATACAATACGTGCTTTGGTAGCATAGCTGTGCTACCCTACCAACCATATTCCATCGAATTGAAAACAGTTATAGACTTTGAAGAAAGGCTAAGGTAGAGCAATTCCGTAAAAATCCCTTGCGGTTAATGCTGAGTTAAGAGTATAACAGAAAACAGACTTTACTATTCATAAGGAATAATCATAATGTCTCAATTAGCAAATATAAAATCCAGTCTGAATGACTTTGAATTACGAGATGGCATTTATTTTCCTAACGACTATGAACAATTGAATAATACTCAACATAAGAAAAAATGGGACGCAATTGGTAAAACATACTATGGTTCCCAAAAAGTTGAAAAGCTTGCAGATACATCGCCCATCAAACAAGATTACACTCTGTTAACTGGCACACCTGGAGGTACTTGGAACAAATTTCCATTGAATAAATCTGTTGATTCTATTTTAGAGATTGGTTGTGGTTATGGTCGCGCACCTTTACATTTATCTAAAGCTAAAAATTTGAGATGCGAAAAATATTACGGAATTGATATTTCTGAACCTTTGTTGCGGCGTTTAATCAAGGTTAAACAAGAATACAATTTTTTTCCTGAAGCTGAATTTAACTTGATTTGCAATTCTGCTGAAATATTGCCTTTAGAAGATAATTCTATAGATTTGGTAATTTCTAACTGCGTCTTTATGCATATTCCAGATGCACAATTAAGAAATTTGCTGGCTGATATATCTCGTTTACTAAAACCTGGTGGAATTTTCGTTTTTAATCATTCCTTTCACAACAAGTCTTGTCCTTCTCATATTATCCATAATTTTATCAGAAGGCTGAATCCATTTGTGAGAAATCCAGTTTATCTGAAGCAATATACATCTGCTGAAATAGATGAAATGTTAGCGACTGCTGGGATAAAGGCTAAGTGTCCCCAATACAGTATCGAACCAACGCAAGAATATGCAATTTTGCCGGAAACGATTAAAGGAATTCCAGTGCCGTTTGCTAATGCCATCAATAGAAGCCTTAAGCCATCAGATAGTTTAAAGGAAACTTTGGCTTATGGTTTTAGCGCCTACAGTACTCAACTGGACTAATTAACAAAGTATCTTGTTGTCACAATGAACTGAATACAAAGGAACTACGGAAGCACAACATTGTTGTGCTTTTATTTTTCCAATAAATTAGGACTTACGCACAGGTAACGGAAAATCGAACCACAGAGGCACAGAGAACACGGAGGAATAAGAGTTTGAGAGGTATTTAGCGTAAGTTCTGAAATGTAATCTACCAACTTTTACCAACATATCTTAACTAAAGTTGGTAAATTAGGGATTAATTGAGCTAATTCTTCCCTCCGCAACTATGCCATTCGATTTATCGCCTCTTTGGATATCACTCAAAACTTCATTACTTGCTACATTTATCACCTTCTTCTTGGGTATCGCTGCTGCTTATTGGATGCTGGGATATCGTGGCAAAGGGAAATCGTTGATTGAGAGTATCTTTATTGCGCCACTGATTTTACCGCCCACGGTTGTCGGTTTCTTGTTGCTGCTATTTTTTGGAAAAAATGGCCCTGTAGGGAAACTCATGGAGGCTTATGACTTCAGCATCGTCTTTACTTGGTATGGTGCAGCGATCGCAGCTACCGTAGTTTCTTTCCCTTTAATGTATAAAACTGCATTGGGAGCATTTGAACAAATAGATAGTAACTTGCTGCGAGTAGCCAGAACCCTTGGTGCAACAGAAGCCACAATCTTTTGGCGCATCAGTTTCCCCCTAGCATTACCCGGCATTGCAGCCGCCACAATGCTCGCTTTTGCCCGTGCTTTGGGAGAATTCGGGGCGACGCTGATGCTGGCTGGTAACATTCCAGGACAAACGCAGACAATCCCAATGGCAATTTATTTTGCTGTGGAAGCGGGAGCAATGAACGAAGCTTGGTTTTGGGCGATCGCTATTATGGTGATTTCTCTATCTGGAATTATTGCAGTCAACTTCTGGCAAGAATTGAGGGAAAAGGGGAGAGGAGAGGGAGCAAGGGGCAGGGGGCAGGGAGCGGGGACAGAAATTCTCTACACCCCGGAATCTAGCTTTGAATCTGGGGGATTGTTTGTCAATATTGAAAAAATACTTCCTAGCTTTGATTTAAAAGTTGCTTTCAGTACTGATGAGCAACCCTTGGGATTGTTAGGGGGTTCTGGTGCAGGTAAGAGCATGATTTTGCGCTGCCTTGCGGGAATAGAAACGCCCTCTAGTGGACGTATAGTTTTAAATAACAAAGTACTGTTTGACTCAGAACAAGGAATTAATTTACCCAGCCGCGATCGCCGCATTGGGTTTTTAGTGCAGAATTACGCTCTGTTTCCGCACATGACTGTGGCGCAAAATATCGCTTTTGGCTTGCCCAAAAAGCTATCGGCTGGGAGCATTAGAGTGCAGGTGGAGGAGCAACTAATAGCTATGCAGTTGCAGGGATTAGGCGATCGCTATCCGCACCAACTCTCAGGGGGACAACAACAACGGGTAGCCTTAGCAAGAGCTTTGGCAAGTCAACCGGAAGCATTACTTTTAGATGAGCCGTTTTCAGCACTTGATACCCATCTACGTAGTCAATTAGAGCAGCAAATGACAGAAACTCTTGCTGGCTATCAAGGTGTGACTCTATTTGTCACCCATAATATAGAAGAAGCTTATCGGATTTGCCCGAATCTATTGGTATTGGAGCATGGTAGAGCCATTCATTATGGCTCAAAACACGATATTTTTCAGCATCCTAGTACTGTTAGTGTCGCCCAACTTACTGGATGCAAAAACTTCTCCCGTGCTGTTCTCCAGTCATCGCAACAAGTGGAAGCGATTGATTGGGGTTGTACCCTGAAAGTAATTGAACCAGTCAAGAGCGAATTATCTCACATCGGTATTCGTGCCCATCAGTTCATTTTTACTAACGACTCATCACAGGAAAATACCTTTCCCTGCTGGGTAGTACGAACAAGTGAAACGCCTCACCGGATGACATTATTTCTCAAACTACATTCGGCTAGCAAGAATTCTCAAGATTACCATCTGCAAGC
>Ga0335397_10003342_pt1 | contig 21528 bp, 12 predicted proteins | sample MAT04_FD_205740 | JGI IMG/M metagenome (GOLD analysis project Ga0335397, IMG submission 205740) | Freshwater microbial communities from Lake Fryxell liftoff mats and glacier meltwater in Antarctica - MAT-04 (spades assembly) (version 2) ... | reverse complement strand
CTGGTGGGCGATGGCAGCTTCGTGCTGCTCACGGGCGAGACGCCCGAGCCGCTGGCGGAGGCGGTCGCGGCGATCCTCCGCGCCGAGCGGGCGGCACACCCGGAGCGGGTCATCGCGGTCTTGCGCAGCTGGCGGCGTTGACCATGGCCGCGCTGCAGTACCTACAGGCACGCTGCGCGCTGGCGCTGGAATGGCCAAGCACCTGGGTCCGCGACCACGCGGCGGTGAGATGCAAGTGCAAGGACTGCCAGGCGGCAAAGCTGTTCCTGGCGGACGCGCGCCAGGAGACGTGGCGATTGAAGGCGGTCGAGCGGGCGCGGGGTCATGTCGAGCAGGAGCTGCGAAGGGCAATGGCGGATGTCGGCTTCCTCACGGTGCGCGGCTCGAGCCCATTGACGCTCGTCTGCACCAAGAACCAGGCGAGCTATTTGCGCAGGGTCGCGCAACGAGAAGGGGATCTGCGCTCTCTCTCGCGGCTCGCTGCGTGCTCGTCCTCGCCTAAAGAAGTCTAGCCTCATAGGTGATCACTTAGGCGGCCGGCCGGCCGGCCTCGCATGTTTGAGCCCGATCTGCAGTCGACCTGTTCGGCGGCCCCAAGCGATGTCGGGGTGTGATTCAAAACGAGGGGGCAAATGGCTCGGGGCGCGATCCGACAACGGACCAACCACGGAGACACCCAGATCACGGAGGCGGAGCCAGAAGCCAGCGCCCGACGGCCGTTGGCGTGCCCGATGCCAATCAACCTCGACGGCCACGCCGATGACGCGCTCGCAGACGTCCTCATGCCTGAGCTTCAAAATCTCCGCGTTCTCAGTGTCTCCGTGGTTCATCATCCGGGTCTGATTCGAGGTGAGGGGCACTTGACTCAACCCCGCATGCTGTCGGCAGCGGCAGAAGAGAGCCGAAGAACTTGATGAAGTGGGGCCCGCCGTGATCCACTGCCATCGCAAACCCTTCCTCGCCGCATCGGCTGCCAGGGCCGACCCGCCCCCAGGGCCGTCCCCCTCAATTTCGATCACACCCTTCGACGATGTGCCTGTTGCCGATGTCGAAGCGCTTCAGGTTCGCGTACGATTTCCGTTCCATGAAGCAGAGTTCCACCTGCCATCGGAAGCGATACAGATGCGCTACTTGGGCTTTAGCGGTACCCGGTGCGCAACGGCACTCGGGGTCGAAGCCGCGTGACAGTCTCATCACGAAGCTGGCGCCCGCATCATCGAGAGCCTTGAAGGAGTCGATTGACGGATAGCCGCGGTCCGCAAGAAGCAACCTCCCCTTGAGCTCGCTGGGCGTCGGCAGGAACTGTCGTTCAGCCTCCTTGTCGGGAGCGAGGCTCACGGCGAGCACATCATCTTGAAGACCGCTGAACGCGGCATGTAGCTCGATCGCCGCCGGGTCGTTCGTCGTGAAGCCGCCCGGGAAGATCGCGCGGAGGGACTCATTCACTGCGAACGAGGTCCCGTCCTGGATGACGATGTCACTGAACGCCGTGACCGGACTCCCGACCTCTGCTCGCAGCGTTTTGAGAGCCAGCGCCCCGATCATGCGGCAGAGCTCGCAGCCGCTCCGCGAAGAGGCACGTTGCCCCTGCGGCCGGGCTTCGTGCCCCGCGGTGTCGTTGGCGCGAGATCGCAAGACGTGGCGCGCTAACGCGGTAGACGCGCCGGTGCGGCCTGCGTATGGTTTCCTCACGAGCTCGCGGCGATGAGCGCCTCGCCGACTCGCCGACTCGCGGAGACCCGCTCATGCGCCGATCGATCTTTGCGCCGCTATTGCGGCTCGTCTGTCTTTCCGTTCTCGGCTTCGCCGCGGTCTCGTCATCGGCGGGGTGCGGTGGTGACGGCGACACCAAGGCGCCGGTTGGCCAGCATTGCCTCGACGACAGCGACTGTGTGACCTCGCTGTGCGTCGCGAATACGTGCCTCGATCCGCTGCTCGACGACGACTTCGATGGGCTCGTGAACTCGCTCGAGGACGAGCTCGGGTCGTCGCCGACCAACGCGGACTCCGATGGCGACGGGGTCCTCGACGGCGACGAGGTGACCGATCAACAGGCCGCGATCGACACCGACGGCGACGGCGCGAACGACATCATCGAGTCGCGCACTGTCGACACCGACCACGACTGCATCCCGGACGAGTACGACCCGACCAACGACGTAGCCAGCACCGACCTGTCGCCGCTGCAGGACCTCATCTGCCGCACCGGTGGCGTGTGTACGTCGCAGCGCGGCGCGCTGACCGTGTCGTGCCAGAACGGCACCGCGACCTGCCTCTACGACCGCGTCGCCGGCTTCGCCGACCCCGAGGTCGCGTGCGACGGGATCGACGAGAACTGCGACGGCGTCAGCGACGAAGGCTTCCCGGTCGGATGCCGCGACGACGACTACGATCACGACGGCATCGCCGACGGTGACGACGTCTGCCCGGAGATCGCCGATGCCGAGCAGGCTGATGGGGATCGCGACGGCATCGGCGATGCCTGCGTCGGTCACTATACGCTCGCGTTCGCACCCGCGCCGCCGGAGACGGTCATCGCGGGCGAGGCTTTCGACGTCGCGGGGGTCGTTGTCGCGCGCACGCCGGTCGACGGTGCACCGCCGCCGCCGCGCTTCCGCGGGCGTGTGACGCTGCTTTCGACGACCGGCGGGGCCGCGCCGATCGGCGGGACCGACGCCGACGCGAACGCGTTTGAGTTCCAGGCGATCGCGCTGACGCTCGCGGGCACCGAGCGGCTGGCGCTTTCGAGCGCGCTCGGCCGGACAGAGAGCGGGAACATCGGGGTGCGCGCGGCGGTGACCGCGGAGGTCACGCTGTCGGCGCCGAAGACGGTCGTCGCGGGCGAGGCGTTCGAGGTCTCGGCGGTGGGCGTCGATCGCTTCGGCAACCCGAGCGTGCTGGTGTTGCCAGCGCGCTTGTCAGCGAGCGATGAGCGCGCCGAGATCCCCGCCAGCGGCACGTTCGCCGACGGTGCATGGTCGTTGTCAGGCGTCGTGCTGCACCGCGCCGGCGCGACGACGGTGAAGGCCGCGATTGGCGATCCCGAGGTGAGCGCGGAGGCGAGCGTCGTGGTCCTTCCGGGCACCGCCGTCGCGCTGTCGGTCACATTGCCGGCGAGCAGCAAGGCCGGCGTCGCGGTGCCGCTGACGATCGCAGCGGTCGACGCGAGCGGCAACGTCGCTTCGGGGTTCCTCGGCAACGTCGCGCTCGGCCACGACGACGCATACGCGGATCTGCCGGGCTCGATCGCGCTGGCTGGAGGCGACGGCGGGCGACGCACGATCGACGCCACGTTCGGTGAGGTCGGCGAGCACGTCTTGCGCGCGAACGCAGGGCCGCTCTCGGCGGAGGCGGCGACAGTCGTGCGCGCGGGGGCTTCGGTCGCGCTGGTGCTGACGGGCGTCACCCAGGCGACCGCGGGCGTGGTCGCGACGGTGCACGTCGCAGCGGTCGATCAATATGGACAGGTCGCGGACGATCCGGCGGACACCTATCGCGGCACGATCACGTTCGACGTCGTCGACGGCGTGCCCGAGCGCGCGCCGACGCTGCCCGAGCCGAGCGCGCTCGCTGCGGCCGAGCTGAGCGAGCGCGACGCGGTCGTCACGTGGGCGTCGGCCGGCGCTTGGACCCTGCGCGCGAGCGGCAGCGGGCTCGCGACTGCGGGCACGTTGAACGTGCAGGTCGTCGCCGGACCGATGCAAACGATCGCGCTAGCGCTGCCCGCGAACGCGAAGGCCGGCGTCGCCGTCGACCTGGTCGTGAACGCGCGCGACGAGGGCGGCAACCTCGCCACCGGGTTCGTCGGCACGCTCGCGCTGAGCGACGACGACGCGCGCTCGAACCTGCCTGCGTCGCTCGCGTTCAGCGTGTCGAACGGCGGTCGCCGCGTCGTGCCCGTCATTTTTGGCTCGCCGGGACTGCGCGCCGTGACCGCGACGCTCGGCGCCGCCGTCGCGAACGCGAGCACCACCGTCGTCGCCGGAAAACCGCACGAGCTCACGCTGACGGTGCCGGATGGTGCCGTCACCGGGGTGCCGCGCTCGGTTCGCGTCGCGGTGCTCGACGCGTTCGGCAACATCGCCGCTGACCCGGCCGATCCGTATCGCGGCGGCGTCAGCTTCGCGGTCGTGCCGCCAGCGCCCGACCTCGCGCCGACGCTGCCTACGGCGACCGCGTTCACGGCCGCCGAGCTGAGCCAGCGCGACGCCGCGACGACCTGGTTCCGCGCGGGCGACTGGACGCTGCGCGCGGTCGGCACCGATCTCGTCGTGACGACCGCCACCGCCACGGTCACAGTCGTCGCGAGCCGGGCGAGCATGCTCGCGCTCGCGCTGCCGGCCACCGTGCGCTCCGGCATGCCGGTCGCGCTGACGGTGAGCGCGCGCGACGCGAGCGGCAATATCGATCGCGCGTTCGTCGGCACCGTCACGCTCCGCGACGACGACGCCGCTTCGAATCTGCCCGGCTCGGTCGAGCTTCGCGCGGCCGATGCGGGCACGCGCACAATCCAGGTCGCGTTCGGCGATCTCGGTCTGCGCACCGTCACCGCGACCGCCGGCGCGCTATCCGACAGCGCGACGACGGCCGTGCGCGCAGGTCCCCCTCACCATCTCTTGTTGGCGATGACTGGCACCGCGGAGAGCGCGGTCTCAAAGAGCGTTCGCGTCACAATCGTCGACGCGCTCGGTCACGTCGCGAACGACGCGACGAGCCCGTTCCTCGGCACCGTGAGCTTCGATATCAGCGGCGCGCCCCCAACGGTCGCGCCGAGCCTGCCCGCGCCGACGACCTTCAGCGCGGCGGACCTCGGCGTGCGCAACGTGATGACGACCTGGTTTTTGCCGGGCACGTTCACCCTGCGTGCGAGCGCGACCGGGCTCGTCGCCGCGACCCTGCCCGTGACCGTCACCGGCGTGGTCGCGACCCGCTTCGACGTGACGCTGCCAAGCGGCGCACGCGCGGGCCTACCGGTAGACCTCGCGATCAGCGCGGTCGACGCGAGCGGTCTGGTCGACACGCGCTTCGTCGGCGGCGTCGCGCTCGCGAGCGACGACCCGAAGTCGAGCGTGCCGACCACCGTCGACTTCGCGGCCGCCGACGCGGGCGTGCGCACGGTCCCGGTGACGTTCGGCACGATCGGCGCGCGTGCCGTGAACGCGAGCCTCGGCGCGCTGTCCGGCAGCGCGAGCACCACCGTGCGCGCGGGCGTACCGCACCACCTGTCGCTCAGCGTGGCGCCGACCGCGACCGCTGGAACCGTGACCCAGATGCACGCGACGATCCTCGATGTGATTGGCAATATCGCGAACGATTCAAGTGACACATATCTTGGCACATTGACGTTTACGCTGGTCGAAGCTCTGCCGACCCCGGCGCCGACCCTGCCCGCGCCGACGACGTTCAGCGCCGCCGATCTCGGCCAGCGTGGCATGCCGGCGACGTTCTTCCGCGCGGGCACGTGGACTGTGCGTGCGAGCGGCACCGGGCTCAACGGCGACGCGACGGTGGCGATCGCGGTCAGCGGCCGGTCCGCGACCTCGTTGCGCGTCACCGCCCCGACGACGTTCGTAGCTGGGATGAGCCCGACGGCGGTCGTCGACGCGATCGATGACTATGGCAATATCGATGTCACCGATTATGACGTCGTGCGCTTGAACGGGCACGGCGGCCAACTGCCGCCCGAGCTCTTGCTCGTAGCTGGCACGAAGTCGCTGCCGCTCACGCTCACGGTGGCGAGGGACTACTCGCTCGAGCTCAGCGAGGGGGACGTCAATCCCAAGTACGGCCGGCTCGACGTGACCGTCATCGCCGGTCCCGCGGTGGAGATCACCGCCGCGCCGGCAGCGGCGCAGATCGTCGAAGGCGCGGCACTGACGACGCACGTGCGGCTGATCGACGCGTACGACAACACTGCGACCGGGTTCGTCGGCGCGGTCACGGTCGCGACCACGCTCGCCGCGACCTTCGCGAATCCGATCGCGTTCACGCTCGCGGACGCGGGCGAGGTCGACTTCGACATGACCTTCGCCGAGCCGGGCGTGACGACCGTCGGGCTCACTAGCGCCGCGATCGTCACTGGCTCCAGCTTTCCCCTGCTGGTGTTGTCGGACACCCCGACCCAGCTCTGGATTCGCAGGGTCGGAGCGCGCGGCTTCACGTACGTGAACGTGCCAAAGTCATTCGAGGTTTATCTGCGCGACAGCGCCGGCTTGGAGGCCGCCGCGACGAGCGACGTCGCGGTGACCTACAGCCTGAGCAACGAGACGTTGCCGTTGTCGGGGCCGACGAGCGGCACCATCGTCGCCGGCACGTCGAGCGTGCGCTTCGACGACGTCACGATCGGCGCGGACGGCTACTTCTGGTACTTCATCCGCGCGCCTGGGTTCGCGGACTTCAATCCCGGCAGCGCAGCCTTCTATCGCGAGCCAACGGTCAGCATCACGCAAGTCGAGACCGTCGAGGGTTGCGTACGGGTCGACTATCATGTCGATCAGGCCGACGGCCGCCCGGTCGACGTGAACTTCGACTACTTGCTTCCCTATGGGCCGCCTCAGGCCGACTGGCTGCCGACGAGCCAGGCCGGTGTCGAGCCACGCCTCACCGCCCCGCCGAACGATGACATCCGCGGCACCGAGCGGCTCGCGTCGGGCGCCGACCATAGCTATCTCTGGAACGCGGCCCGCAACCTCGGCGCCTACGATGGCGAGGTGTGGGTGAACGTGTTTGCGAGGGCGGTCGGCAACCGCGACAACCCTGCTGGGTCTGCGACGGTCGTGGCGACTATCGAGCTGGACCCGCCGCCCTTCGACCTGGCGTACGACGACATCGCGGAGGCGTCCGAGCACGCCGACCTCGCGCTCGGAGATGTCGACGGTGATGGCGCGAGCGACGTCGTGCTCACCGGGTTCGGCGGGTTCTTCGTGGCCCTCGCGGATGGAACGCATCTGTTCACGGCGGAGCCGGAGCCGCCCAACCCGACGCGCCTCGTGCTCGGCGACATCGACTACGATGACGCGCTCGAGGTCGTGATGCTCGATCCGAGCTCCGGGCGCGTGCGCATCTTCGATCCGCTGCTCGGCACCGACCTCGGCGGCTTCGATGCCTGCAACTCGGAGGTCGACATCGCGATCGGCAACCTCGTTCGCAAAGGCGACCGCGACATCGCCGTGCTGTGCGACGACGCGGGCAACGAGCGCTGGGAGATCTGGACCCACGACGCGAGCTGGACGCGCGCGGACTTCGGTTCGACCGCGGGCGCCGGCCGCTCGCTGGCGGTGGCCGACCTCGACAACAATGGCGTGGCCGATCTGGTCATCGGCAGCGAGGCCGGCGTCGAGGTCGTGCAGGGCCTCCAGACGAGCCCGCCGCCCGCGCTCTCGATCAACTTCGCCAACCTTCAGGTCGTCCCGACCACGGCAGCCGTGCGACGGCTGGCCGTGCGCGATCTCGATCACGATGGGCTCGCCGAGGTGGTGTTCGTCGACGACGACGCTGCCGCCTGGCGGATAGCGGGCGTGCAATCGCCATCGGCGCTGCTCGCCGCCACCCCGATCGCGCTGAACGTGCCCGCATTCGCGCAGGACGTGGCGATCGCCGACCTCGACCACGACTCGCGCCCCGACCTCGTGTTCTCGTCGGACCTGTCGTTTGACACCTACATCGGTGAGTTCGCGGATGACGGCGAGATCGCCTGGCGCTGGAACAACTTCCAGCTGACCCGGCTCGCCGCGAACGGCTCGGAGGTGGTCGGCCTCGTGCAGGGGTACCTTCCACCCGATATCGGCGAGGGTGCGTTCGCGCGCATCGTGGATCGGCCGCGGCTCGCGTGTCAGCCGGCGATCGCCGCCGCTCAGCCGACGCCACCGTGGCCCGACACCGACACGCTCGCGACCGCGGACGTGAACGAGGACGGCAAGCTCGACCTGCTCGCGGGGCGCTCATATGGGGTCGAGATCGCGTTCGGGCGTGGCGATGGCAGCTTCGCGTCAAAGACGCAGTCGATCGGCGGCGCCACCGGCGATGTGCGATCCATCGCGACCGGCGACTTCGATCACGACGGCCATCTGGACATCGCGTTCGGCAGCGTCGACGGCCGCGTTCGCGTGTGGCGGCGCGATCCGACGATCGTCGACGCGGTTGCGTTCGTGCCGTTCGCCGACTGGTCCGCCCAGGCCGGTTCGTGCCCGATCGCTGCGGCTGACCTCGACTTCGATGGCTACGACGACCTGCTGTACGCCGATCTGGCGAGCGTCATCACCATCGCGTTCCAACGCGCGACGACGGCCACGACCGGCGTGTTTGAGCTAGAGCTACATGAAGCTGCGCCGGTAGTGCGCGCGTTCCTCATCCAACCGGAGCGGTACCGCGCGATCTGGAACATCCACTACTATCGGACGCAGGACGAAGACGCGACCGGGGTGCGCTTCACCCACACCATGAACAAGCTCGATGCGTTCAACTATGAGATTGATCTCGTGCCGACCCTCGACCAGAGCGCGCGCGAGACCCTGGTCATCGACCACCTCGTCTTGGAGAAGGAGGCGCTCGAGAACTTCACGCAGCGGGTCTACTACCGTGTCGTGCCGTTCGCGGAGATGGCGCACATCGACCAGGTCAACGTGCGCGACCCGTTCGAGCCGCCCTCGCCATCCGGGCTCTGCACGGGTCTCGCGGCGCGCAGCGTGACGCTCGGCCATGTCGCGGACCACGGCTTCGTAGAGGACATCGTCGCGATGTGCGATGGCGCGATCGACGTCATCACGCGCGAGTTCGACACGCCGTCGACGTTCAGCCGCATCGTCGCGCGCCCGGACCCATCACCGCTGGTCGCGGGCAACTTCGACGGCGACCGGGCGATGGAGATCGCGAACGACCAGGGCTCGATCGACTTCAGCGCGACCGCCACGGAGGTGCGCGCGCGCCTGCCCGAGCAAGTGATGACCGGCACCGGCGAGGGCCGCGACGCGGTGCTGGGCGGCGACTTCACAGGCGACGGCCTCGGCGACATCATCACTGCGTCGGTCTTCGCCGACGTCGACTTCGGCGACACGGCGGTCTCGCTGCGACTCGTGCTCGACTCGCCGGCCGGCGTCGACACGAAGAGCTACCAGGTGCTTGTGTGCAGTGACTGCGACGCGAGCGTACCGTGGTTGTTGAAGGCGGCGACCGGCGACGTCGACGGCGATGGGCGGGACGACGTGACGCTGTTCGTCGGCACGGCTGGGGAGGTCGGGCGCCTCTACGTGCTCAGCGTCGCTCGCGACGGCACGTTCAGCGAGCACGTCGCGCTTGGTGAGGCGCTGACCGCGATGCTCGACATGGACGTCGGCTCGGTGTCGGTCGGTCGCCTGCTCGGCGGCGCGCGAGGCGACGTCGTCGTCAGCGGCCGCCGGATGGACGACAGCGACCATGTCCTCGCGCTTCAGCACGACGGCGCCGGCAGCGTCGTCGGCTATGAGCTGGAGGACCCGGACGTCGCGGGCGTGCCGTACCAGCAGAGCGTCATCGCCGACTTCGATCCGCGCCTGCCAGGGGACGAGGTCGCGTTCATCTACAGCGGCGGTGGCGCCGACGAGATCCTGTTCATCGCACCCTATGATTGCGACCTCGGCACGAGCTGCCTCGGGAGGGTCGCGAAGCTGACGCTCCTCACCGGGAGCAGCCCGTGTTTCATCTATGGCGGCGTCTCGACCGGCGACATCGATCGCGACGGCGTCGCTGAGCTCTTCGTCGCCGCCATCGATCCGACCGAGAGCCCGATCGCATACCAGAGTATCCGGCGTGTCGGCTGGTCCGAAGCGCTCGGCGCGTTCACCAGCGATCCCGAGGTCGCGAACTTCACGCGCGCCGTGCCGTCGACCTGTAGCATGGACCCCGACAACGCCTCGTGCACCTTGCCGCCGCTGGCACCGGTCGTGACCGACATCGACGCCGACGGGGACCTCGACCTCGTCGTCGGCTGGCGCGAGGGCCAGAGCTGGGAGGTCTATCCGACGGGCGGTGCCCACTACATGATCGGCGGCACCGTCAGCGCGCGCGCGACCCACGCGTTGGTGCTGCCGCTCGACGCGAACGCGTTGCCCGACATCGCGACGTTCCCGAAGAGCTCGTCGCTGGCGACCGAGATCCTCTGGCGCTGACGCCGTACAGCCCAAAGGGCTCGGAGAGCGCCATGGCGACGCGCTCCGCCCAGCGTGCGTGGGATCACTGCGCCGCGGCAGGGTCCATCCACATCACCTCCCAGTGGTGGCCGTCCGGGTCGTAGAAGCTCCAGCCGTACATGAAGCCGTGATCCTGGGGCGGCTGCGCATGCTCGCCGCCAGCGTCGATCGCCTGCTTCACGAGCTCGTCCACCGCCTCGCGGCTCGGGCACGAGAGACAGAGGAGCGCCTCGTGTGCTTGCTCGTGTCCGCGATCTCGTTCTTCGTGAAGGTCTTGAAGAACGGCTCGCTCAGCAGCATCACGCACGCCTTGTCGCTGAGGGTCATGCACGCGGCCTTGTCGTCCGTGAACTTCGGGTTGAACTCGAAGCCGAGCTTGCCGAAGAAGCCCTTCGAGCGGGGCAGGTCACGGACCGGGAGGTTGACGAAGATCATGCGTTCTATAGACATCGGGAGCTCTCATTGTCGGGTGGACGAACGAGGCCTGTTTCGCTGGCCTCACCTCTTCGACTCCGGGCGGCGGGTAAAACCATCGGGCCGCTGCGAAAAAAAGTCAGGGCGAGGTGAGCGGCAGCCCGAAGCGTGGGAACGAGGTCTCCACGTCGAGGTAGGACGTCATCGACGTGATGCTATCCACGTCGAACTCGAGGGTGATGATCGCCCACGCGTGGTAGCCCCCGCCCTCGGACGGTCGGTACTGCGCGATCGCGGGCAAACCGGACGCCTCGACGCGCACGAGCTTGCTTGCGCGACAGGGCGCGCCCGGACCCGTGAGCCAGCGCGCAATGTGTCGATGCCCCATGAGCCAGAGCGTGTAGGGCGGCATCGAGAGCGTGGCGTCTTGATGAAGGAGCGCGGTGAGCGCGTCGATGTCGTAGCGCTCGAACGCGGTGACGTAGCGATCGACGAGGGCACGCTGCAGGTCGGTGAGCGGACGCGGTAGCGCGAGATCCTTCGCCGCGAGCGTCGCGCGTGCCCGCTGGAGCGCGCTGTTTACAGCGGCCTCGCTCACATCGAGGCACGAGGCGCACTCGGCGACCGACCAGCCGAGCACCTCCGTCAGGATGAGCGCCGCGCGCTGCTTTGCGGGCAGGTGCTGCAGCGCCGCGACGAACGCGAGGCGGATGCTCTGGCGCAGCATGAGCTGATCTTCCGGGTGCGCGGTATATGGAATCGCGCACGCATCGGGGATCGGTTCGAGCCAGTGCTCGCGCACGCGTGTCTCGAGCACGTCGTCAGGCGTGCCGACCGGGCTCTCGTCGACTGGCCGCGCGCGCCCCTTGCGGTCTGAGATGGCGTCGAGGCAGACGTTCGTTGCGACGCGGTAGAGCCAGGTGCGGACGAGCGACCGTCGAACCCGGAGAGTCTTCTCCGCGCGCGAACCATCGTCTCCTGCACGGCGTCGTCAGCGTCGACGGCCGATCCGAGCATGCGATAGCAGTGGCCCGTGAGCGCGGCGCGATGTGACTCCAGCTCGGTAGAGGCGATCATGGGCGAGGTAGTAATGGAGCCCCCTTCAGGTCGTCAACCGCGCCAGGGACTTGCCCGCATCGATGGCCCTTCCGTCGGGTAGGCTGGTCCTTGTTGCCGCACGAGCACGCGAATCGCGAAACAAGACGCCCTTCGAGCGCCGAGCGCTTGCGCCCTTCGAGCCCACCTCTCCAAGCCAGGGCCGCGAGCCCAGAAGCCAGCAGGTCCCCGGCTTGCCCAGCTGCTCGCCGCGCGGTAAGCGCCCCGCATGAAGGTAAGCGTTCTCGGGGCTTCGCAGGGAACGGGCGCTGCGGAGGTGCGGCTAGCGCTTGAGCACGGTCACGACGTCACGGCGTTCTCGCGGAGCTCCGAGCGAGTTGGACACTTGGCTCGGCCACACGGTGCAGATCGGCGGGTAAGCAAAACCCCACCGCACTTCGGGGGGCGTCACATCAACAGGGAGCGCCGCGCCGCAGACTGGGTCTGAACACGTATCAGCCCGCGTGCGCGCCCCGATGGCGGCCCCGATCACCAACCCGGCCACGAACAATCCCGCCGGCACCATTGGGCGGGGCGCTGCCACCGAGCCACGCATGGTGCCGGTTTCGTGCAAGGGGGCCCTGATAGCCCGAGCCCTTCTGTTTCTCCTACACACCGTCAATCAGACGGTCTTACGTCAGCATACGTCAGCATAGGACCTCGTCCTGCGTCGCGCCGACGTATCGATTGGCCGCCAATCGCTTCCGATGGCGCGCCAAGGACCATTCGTGGCTGGAGCTGGTCGCGGCTCGGGTGCATATCGAAGCGAGAGGTTCACCCATGACAGCCACGCGCAAGCTTCGCGCCGAGGACGACCTGCGTCCGGGGGGCGCCCGTATCATCAATCGTTCGCTGGAGCTCGCCGCGCGCCGCTCCGAGCACGCGGGCCGGGTCCAGCTCTCCAGCATCGCGGAATGGTCGATAAGCCTGAGCGCGCCGCCCGTCCAGCTCCAGGCGTTCGACGAGTCCATGGTCGATCTCCACGACGCGGTCGCTGTCGGCAATCACGAGGTCTTCGGCGATCCCCTGCCGCAGCACCTCGCAGTAGCGGGCGCGGTGCAGCTGCGCGAACGCCTCGCGTCCAGACGAGGGAGCAACGTACAGGCTGTCGCCGCGCAGGGCGTTAGCGGGTCGGGTGCCGCGCTGCCGCACCGCGAGACGATCCAGGCCGCCTTCGGCGAGCACGATGTCAGCGGCATCCGAGCGCACACCGACAGCGGCGCCATCAGCGCCAGCAAAGCGATCGGCGCCGACGCCTACGCGACCGGCAACGCGGTTGCGTTCGCAGGCCAACCCGACTTGCATCTGGCCGCGCACGAGGCCGCCCATGTCGTGCAGCAGCGCGCGGGCGTCTCGCTAGCGGGCGGGGTCGGCCAGGTCGGCGACCGCTACGAGCAGCACGCGGATGCGGTCGCGGACGCGGTCGTGCGGGGCGAGGACGCAGCCCCGCTGCTCTCAGCGGCAGGTTCTGGCGGCGGCGTTCACGCCGTGCAACGGCACGCGCCGGACCGTCACGAGAAGGCGACCATCGACGGGCTCAGCGGCAGCTTCGCGGTCGAGGAAATCGGCGCTATCTACCAGGCGAACTGGGAGCGAGACTTCTCGCAAAGCTCGCCCGAGATAGCCTCGCTGGTGATCGCCTGGCGCGAGCTCAAGGCCGCTGCACAGCCCGACAGCGGTGGCGAATCCCAAGCCCGCATCGCGGCGTTCCGGGCGGCGCTGAAGGCGGCGACCACGAACGACCCGAGGAACACCTGCCTGGGAGGCTACAAGACCTGGGAGCACATGGACCAGCCCGACGATAGGGGAGACTCGGACCGCCGCTGGGCGGGCAAGAACCACGGGCTGGCGGGCTACATCCTGGATGCCCGCGCGCACATCAAAGACCAGATGGTCGCCGCGGTCGACATGTTCCGGCTGCACTCGGGCGACGGCGCGGTCGGCGCCGGCATCGACAACTGGAAGGCAACGCCCGATGCCGGGCCGGGCTGCGATGACGACGAGGAGGTCAAGGTCGAAAAGCCCGAGGGCTATGTCGCGCCCGACATCCACCTGGACCGCGAGGTCGCAGCGTCGACGGTGCCCAAGGGTGCGCAGGATCGCAACGTGAAGTCGCGCGGCCAGGTGCGGGCGGACACCACGCGCGAGGCCGGCAATAAGCCGGACGCGGTCTCCGACCTGGAGCACGACGCGAAGCTCTGGACCATCGTCGGCCAGCACCTCGGGCGCGCGATGCATGCGTTCGAGGACTTCTGGGCGCACAGCGACTGGGTCGAGCTGGCTTTCGATCTCCGCGATCGGCTCGCCTCTGGGGAAGGGAAATCCAAGGGCAAGGACAAGCCGCGGCCGTTCGGCGGCAAGCTCCTCACCGGGCACTTCAAGGCGGCGTCCAAGGCGCACGCGCTGGGTCACAAATTCAAGGCGGTCGTCAGCGCCATCAAGGGCGACCAGGCGCTCATGGGCAAGGCGCTTGCGCCGGGTCTGGTGAGGGACGCATTGATGAGCAGCGACGGGCTCGCCGAGCTCGAGAAGACAGGCGCTGAGCTCATCCTGGGTGGCGACCTCGCTGGGGACGAAGAGTCGCACGCGAACATCGCCAAGGATCAGACTGAGCCCGGCAAGGACGCGAACGCCGCGCTGACGATCTCGGTCGCAGCGAACCAGCTGGTTTTCGCGCCGCTCCGCGCGATCATGAACGAGCGCAGTCCCGCCAAGGCCAAGAGCGCGCTCTTGCACCAGCTCGCGCTGGTCGACCGCTTGCTGCAGTCGCCTTCGCCGGCGCATCCCCTCTGGAGCACCGTGATCCCGCGCCAGCGGGGCTAGACCGTCAGGAGGCAGCGCGATGATCCGTGCACAGAAGGTTCGCGCCGCGGACGACATCCGTGGCAACGGCGCCCGCATCACCAATCGTTCGGCCGAACTCGCCGCGCGCCGCACCGAGCATGCCGAGCGCGAGCGGACGCGCACGACCAGCGACGACTGGAGCTCGGTCGTGCTGGCGTCCGCTGTCCAGCGCCGCGCGTTCGATGCGGCGATCGAAGACCTGCACGACGGCGTCTCGGTCGGCAACCACGAGGTCTTCGGCGACCCGTTGCCAGCGCATCTACCGGGCGGAGCTGTTCAGCTGCGCCGGCGCATGGCGACGCGTAGCGACGACGAACGCAGGCCCGCCGAGGTCCACGCGGCGCGGGTTGGCGTCCAGGGAAGCGGTGGGGCAATGCCCTTCCTCGAGCGCATCGAGGCGTCGTTTGGCGCGGCCCACGACCTGTCCGGGGTGAGCTTCCACGACGACGCCGCCGCACGTGAAGCGAGCTCCGACCTGGGTGCCGCTGCCTACGCCACCGGCGAATCGATCGCGTTCGGCGTCACGCCCGACCTCCACACTGTCGCCCACGAGGCGGCGCATGTGATCCAGCAGCGCGCGGGCGTGTCGCTCGCTGGCGCCGTCGGCGAGGCCGGCGACCGCTACGAGCGACACGCGGACGCGGTCGCCGACGCGGTCGTGCGCGGGGAGGACGCGGCGGGGCTGCTCGCGCCTTTCTCGAGTGGCAGTCCGCGGCACGTCGCAGCGGTGCAACGCGTCGAGTCGAAAGAGCCAGGCGAGACTGGCGGGGAGGAGCGAGGCGAAATCAAGACCCAGTCCGCCGACAAGCGCTTTTCGGTGACCATCGTCGAGACGGCCGAAGGCAAGGAGATCAAGGCCGAAGGTGAGCTCATAGATCCCGAAACACTGAAGATGAAGCTGCCAGCGCTAATGGGAGTACCTGGGGCCGGAATCTGGCCGGAAGTGCAGGGCAGCGTACGCCTCTCTGGGTCCGCCAAGGTCAGCAAGTCAGGCACGACGAAGCTTAGTGTCGCGGTCATCGTGGAGGGCCGGTTGACGGTGAGAGGCGGGTTGGAGACCGCGAACGTCTACGGAGGTGCTTCGCTGCGGTTGAAGCCAGTCCAGGTCGAGGTCACTCACGATGCGAAGGGCTGGCGCCTCGCTCCGATGGTCTTGAAGATCGAAGGAGATCTGCGAGGTGGGGTCGAGTTCAAGCCGCTCGGTAGCGGCAAGGGCCCGAACGGGGCGAAGTTGAGCACCGCCCCCATCAAGATCGAATATCGAACCGGTTCGGGCGAGCTGCTGGTCGTCAGCGTCGGCCAGAGCTCGAGCTCGAACATCGGTGGCATCACGGTCGAGCTTGGTAAGGACGCACTGCGGCTGCGGGACACCATCCGCGAGATCTCCGAGCTCGATCCCGGGGCAGCGGCGGAGCAGGCGGCGCGCGGCATCGTGACGGTCGGCGAGGCGATCGCTGGAACTGCCAAGGTAGCGGGCAACATAGCCAAAGCAGTGATCGGTGAGATCGCGGTGCAAGCACAGGATCTGCGGGGAAAGATGCTGCGCGACGCAGCCACGCTTCGCGCGATGCTCGGCGGCGCGAGCGCTGGGCCCGGGCCTGGGGCGCAGGACGACGCCACGCGGGAAGCGGTCGAGGCGGTGATGGGTACGCTCTACGGATATCTGGGAGCGGACATACCTGACCCCAACCCGGCCAAGCGGCCCGACGATCGCGTGCTCATGGCGTGGCACGAGGGAATCTCGCACACCCTGGTTGGTGAGTTCCCGGGCATGACCGAGACCTTTGCCGGGCTGCGACTGCCGCCCGCAACCGCAGCGGCCCTGCTGACCAAGCCGGTGATTCCGTTCCTGCAAGAGCTCGCGCGGCTTGGTCTTGTCGCCGTGGCCAAGGGCACGAAGGACGCTGCGCCGGCAACCGAGACTGCGGGATCGTCTGGCGCAAGCCCCTCCACCGGACGGTGAGCCGCGGGTCGACGACCAGCTAGCGGCGGGCGCCGAGCTGGCGGACCAGCTCGTAGGCGTGCGAACGGGCGATGCCGAGGGTGCGGGCGGCGTCGGCGATGTTGCCGGCGTGGGAGTCGAGGGCGTCTTGTAGTGGGCGGCGCTGGAAGGCGCGCACGGCGTCGTGCCAGCCGGAGGGGGCCTCGCTGGTCGCGCCAACGCGCGGCGGGAACAGGTGCTCGACCTCGACGAACGGGCTTCCGTCGGAGTGGGCGCGGATGGCGCCGGCTTCGAGGGCGTTGCCGAGCTCGCGGATGTGGCCCGACCAGTCGGCGTTGGTGAGGCGCACGAGGGCGGCGGGGCGGAGCTGCAGGTCGCTGAGACCGTGGCGGGCGACGGCTTGTGCGAGCACCGTCTCGGCGATGCCGGCGATGTCGCCGCGCCGCTCGTCGAGGCCGGGCACGCGCAGCGGGATGACGCGCAGACGATAGAGCAGGTCGGCGCGGAAGGCGCCGCCTCTCACGCGCTCGTCGAGGTCGCGGTTGGTCGCGGCGAGGATGCGCACATCCGCGTGGGCGGCCTGGCTCGCGCCGAGCGGCCAATAGGTCTTGTCCTGGAGCAGTTGCAGGAGCTTGGCCTGCGCGCCGAGCGGAAGCTCCCCGACCTCGTCGAGGAACAGGGTGCCACCCTCGGTCGCCTCGACCTTGCCGGGAATGCGGCGGGTCGCGGTCGAGTGGGCTCCGGGCAGGGCGCCGAACAGCTCGCTCTCGATGAGGGCCTCGGGCAGCGCCGCGCAGTTGAACTCGGCGAAGGCACGCTGGCGACGTGGACCGTTCGACCAGATGAGGCGCGCGAGCACCGTCTTGCCGGTGCCGGTGGGGCCCGTCAAGAGCACCGGCACGTCGAGCGCCGCGACCATCGCCGCGGTCTTGAGCGCCTCGGCCAGGGCGGGGCTCTTGCCCGCGACCGAGGTCGCGCCGCCGAGTCGTTCGCGCCAGGGCGCTGTCGGATCGGCGCTGTCGGCGCGTTCGGCGTTGGACGCGACCAGCTTGCCGGCGATGGGTGCCAAGTGATGCGCGAAGAGCTCGACCAGACGGCGTGTCTCGGACGGCACGCGCGCGTCGGTCGCGAAGCCCTGGAGGTAGATGACGCCGTGTGCGGGTGACCCGATCGGCACGCACAGGACCGACTCGATGCCGTTGCGTTGGACCGAGTCGGCTTGCGCGAAGCGCTCGTCGGTCGAGGCCGAGAGCGTCTCGAGGACCTCGCCGGAGCGCAGCGTCTCGCGGATGATGGTGCGCGACAAGAAGCGCTTCACTGCGTCCAGCGCGGCCCCGTCGAAGCCGTGGTGGGCCGACCAGGTGCGCTCTGGCGTGAGCGGCCTGAGCGGATCGCCGAGCTCGATGTAGCCGCGGCACGGGTCCGCCACCGACCTCAGCGAGCTCGTCTGGCCAACGAGTGCCACGACCTGGGCGAGCGCCTCGGTGGCGAAGCCGGCGGGTGAGTCGTGGCGCGCCAGCTCCAGCAGGTGCGAAAGCAGATCGCGTTCGAGACGCAGGGTGTCGGGTTGGCTCACGGCGCGAGACTACCGCGGGCCTCCGGGGCGCGCCACGCTTGTCCGGTTTTCAGGACGTTGTCCGCGTTCGCTGAAGAGTCTCTTTCGGGAGGGCCGCCGCTGCCCGGGCTTCGGCTGGAGGGCGTCACGGGGCGGGGCAGCGTGAGGCGGCGATCCGCGCAGCCGGACAGCCATTCAGCAGGGTCCGAGACGGTGAGCCGACGTCGCCCGCGGCACGCTAGTCCTTGATCAAGCGAGCACGGCTGGGAATTAACCTGAAAGGCTCATGTGTTTGAGTGTTTGCAGAACGAACACTCCACCACAGAGGAGCTTTTCAGGTGAAAACGAAGATACGTCGTCAGCTCGCTTCGAGGAAGTCCGAGATCATGTCGCGGCTCGAACCGGTTCGGGGAGGCCGCGAGCCACTGGGCCTCGGCCCCGAGTTCGCCGCGCGGGGCGTCGAGTACGAGATCGCGGACCGTACGCGCGCCATCGCCAGCGGCGGGATTGGTGCGATACTCATGCTCGCGTCGAAGGTCGGATTGGTCAAGGCGATCGACGAGCGTCTCGAGATCCTGCAACGACATCGGCCCTACCGCGACTCGGACCACGTCCGGAACATCGCCTTCAACATCCTGTGTGGTGGACGAGTCCTGGATGACATCGAGGTCAGACGCAACGACACGGCGTTCCTCGATGCCCTTGGCGCACGGACGATCCCAGACCCGACAACGGCGGGCGACTTCTGCCGTCGCTTCGACGCTGAGGCGATCCATCGGCTGATGGACGTCATCAACGACGTTCGCGTCAGGGTGTGGAAGCGGCAGCCGAATTCATTCTTCGACGGCGTCGCGCGCATCGATGCCGACGGCACGCTGGTCCCAACCGCGGGCGAGTGCAAGCAGGGGATGGGCCTCTCATACAATGGCGTGTGGGGCTATCACCCGTTGGTCGTGTCGCTCAGCAATACCCAGGAGCCGCTCTACATCGTCAACCGCAGTGGCAACCGCCCTTCGGAAGAAGGAGCGCCCGACTACTTCGCGCGGGCTATTGAGCTTTGCCGCAATGCGGGGTGGAAGCAGATTCTTCTGCGGGGCGACACGGCCTTCATGCAGACCAGCCACTTCGACCGATGGGACCGCGACGGCGTCCGCTTCGTCTTCGGCTACGACGCACTCCGCTCGCTCGTCGGGCGCGCAGAGACTCTCGAAGACGACGCCTACCGCGAGCTCGTGCGCACCGCCGAGGTGGCCTTCGACGAGGCCCGGATCGAGCGCACGAAACAACCACGCGACGAGAAGTCGAAGTCGACCGGCGCCGTCGACTCGCTGTAGGCCCCGACCAGCCGGCCGGGGCCTACAGCGTGATCGGTCAGCCGGAACAGGCCGACGACCGCGGGCACGAACAGTACGTCGCGCTTCAAGACCATGGCGATGAACGAGTAGCGGCGGGCGGCCGCGGTCGCGGTCGCAGTGGCCTCGAAGTGGCCCTTGAAGTACCACCACTCGATGAGGCCCGGGTGCTGCAACTCGTCGTCGGGCAACCTCACCGCGTTCAACGCGCGGGCCGTGCTGCTCGTGAAGGTGGTGCGACGGTCGCGTAGTCGACTTCGGAGCCAGTCGCCGACGCCGACTACGGCCGCGCCGAGCGCGCCGGCAAGAGCATTGGCTTTCGAGAGTACCATGGGGTGTCCTGCCCGTTCTCAGTGTCTGGCCGCGACCGCTGCGGCGTGCTGGGAGGTGCCTGACGTTCCCACTGGAACCGCGCCTGCGCAACCGGCTCGGAGCAACGCCTCCGAATCTTCGAGGTGCGGCGCAGAACGGGGCGTGGGTCGAGTCGCCCGACGAGGCGGCCTTCCGGATCCCGGCCCGGGCTCGCTTCAGGGCGTCGTCGGCACGCTCTCGTCGACTATCTCGAGCGTGAAGTCATCGAACCAGGTCGTGCCGGGACCCGCCTGGAAGACGCCGAAGAAGAACATGATCGCCTCGTCAGGCACGTCGAGCACGATGGCGTGCTGTGCCCATTCGGTGGTGCCCGTCACCGGCCGGTCGTCCATGTTGTCGAAGCCGAGCAAGCGCGAGAAGCCGTCGATGCGAAACCACATCTGGGTCGTGCCGGGCACGTCCGCGGTGCGAATCCACGAACTCAGCCGGACCCGCCTTCCGCGATAAGCGTCGACGTGCATGCCCATGACGAGCATGCCGAGGTCGCTCGCAATCGCGCTGTCCGAAGCGATCGTCATCGACGCTTCGCCCGAGTGCGACACCTCGGTCGTCTGCCTGAGCTCGTAGAGGAACGGCGAGCCACTGCCCAGCCACCATGCGCGCGGCAGGCCGAGCTCGTCGACCGGACCCTCGGCGTCAAACGACGTCGGACCGGTCACGAACATGTCGTCATCGGGTCCCTCCGCGGGAACCGCCTCGAGGCGTGCTTCGTCGAGCCAGACCTCGCCGGCGTTCAAGAGGTCGACACTGACAAAGAGCCCGGTCGCCGCGGGATCGACGTCGAGCTCGACCTGGTAGGTCGTCCAATCGGTGTCGCCGATAATCAGCGTATTGATCGATGAGCGCACGAAGCGATAGGTGGTCGCGCCGACTTCGACGCCGAACGCGAGCCACGCACCTCCGGTGACACCTTCACTGCGCAGACGCGCCGTGAACTTGACGCGCTGGCCGAGGAAGCCGTCGACCGGCACGGTCGCGCCGAGCCCGACCCCGCCGAGCGTGTCTTCGCGCAACGACGCGACGCGCCAGATAGCTCCGGTGCCCCCGGCGGCGCCGCCGTCCGGGTCGAGTTCGAAGGTGTAGTCGGTCGGCGTGAAGCCGCCCCCGCTCCAGTCCCAGAGGGCTTCGTTGTCGGGCCCGGGCGTGACCTCGACTTCGGCCTCGACCTCGGGTGCCGCGGTCTCCGTCGTGTCCGCTGTATCGGCCGTATTGGGCGCGTCCGTAGCGGTGTCGACCGCTTCGAGATCTTCGCGTCCGTTGGAGTCGTCGGAGCCGCAGGCAGCGAAGACGACGAAGACGACGAAGACGACGAAGACAAGACAGAGAGCGTAGGTGCGAGCCGCAGGTCGTTGATGCATGTTCGGGGTATATACTCGGTGCCCGTTCCGGTCAATCGGAGCGCCTGCTGATGAAGCTCACCATCTGCGCGCTGATGGCTGTCGTCGGCGGCATCGCGTGGGCTGATCGATGCAATGTCGCAGGGGACGGCCGGGGCGACGACGCGCATAATGCCACGCGGCAATCCTGCTTTGGTCAAGGAGCCAGGATTCCGCGTGATCGCTGTCGAATCGCCGCGCGCCAAAGGCGAAGCGGCGTGGCGGTCGAAGCCCCTGTTCGACCGGGCAGGTGACTAGGTGTTTTTGTTCGACACCAGCCACCTAGATGACCTCGGCTCAACTCGCAACACACCCGCTTGCGCAACGAGCCGAGGAGGATCAAGGTGCTCCGATCTCGGTCGGAGGGATCCTATGCTACAGACGGCTTGCGAGGTCACGGTAACAGGGCGCCAGC
>Ga0335397_10003341_pt1 | contig 21528 bp, 15 predicted proteins | sample MAT04_FD_205740 | JGI IMG/M metagenome (GOLD analysis project Ga0335397, IMG submission 205740) | Freshwater microbial communities from Lake Fryxell liftoff mats and glacier meltwater in Antarctica - MAT-04 (spades assembly) (version 2) ... | reverse complement strand
ACCGCGCGGGGCACCAGCACCTGCACCAGCCCAGCGAGAAGTGCGCCGATGAACAGGGCGGGCATGATCACCCCGGTCTCGCGCACGAACAGTTCGATGCTTTTCTGGGCTCTCGTCTGGCGTTGCTCGTGCGGGTCGGGAAGGTCGCACTCGGCCGCGAAGCGGTCGGTCAGCAGGCTGTCCTGGTCAGGATGCTTGCTGTAGAGCCACCCGATGAGGTTCGCGATCGCGAATCCGCCGAGAAGGCGCGCCACGAGGATGCCGTCGTCGAACCCGAAGGCCTGATGGGTGGTGATGATGGTGATGGGGTTGAGGATCGGGGCGGCCAGCAGGAACGTCATCGACTCTGAGACGGTGAATCCCTTGGCGATCATCCCCCGGGCGAGCGGGAGGTTGCCGCACTCGCAGACCGGCAGGAACATTCCCAGGAACGATACGACGACGCGGCGCAGAGTCGCGTTCTTCGGCAGGATCTTCACGATCCACCGGTCGGGAACCCACACCTGAACGAGGATAGAGACGACGATGCCGAGGACAACGAAGGGCAGCGACTCGATGATGACGCTGTAGGTGAGCGTCAGCAGGTCCTGTGCCGCGTCTGGCAGAGTCGGGCCGTCGATCCTGGTCGTGAACGCGCGCACCGCGAAGAGCGACGCCAACCCAAGAACCCCGACGAGCAGGCCGACGATGGTGCCCGGGCCAATGCGCCGCCCGGTGGACGGCCTGCGGGCGCTCCGCCTGTCCCTGATCACGCGGTCTGCCACCCGGCAAGCCTAGACCGTGCGGCGCGTCCGACGCCGCAGCCGTAGTCTGGGCTCGTGGATACTCTCGACATCGTCAAGGTCATTGCTGGCCTGCTTCTGCTCGTTGCGGGGGGTGAAGCGCTCGTGCGGGGTGCCTCGACGCTCGCGACTCGCGTGGGTATCTCACCGCTTGTCATCGGCCTCGTGGTCGTCTCGGCGGCGACCTCCGCCCCCGAACTCGCGGTGACGGTGGGCGCGGTCATCGAGGGAGAACCCGACCTCGCTCTCGGCAACGTGGTCGGCAGCAACATCATCAACATCCTTTTCATCCTGGGGCTCTCGGCAATCATCAGCCCGCTGATCATCAAACGGCAGCTGGTCCGATTCGACATTCCGGTAATGGTGGGGCTGTCTGTCCTGCTCGTCGTTGTGAGCCTCGACGGGCAAATCGGTGTTCTCGACGGCGTGCTTTTGCTCGCCGGCCTTGTCTTCCACACGGTCATGAGCATCGTCGTGGGTCGACGCGAGGTCCCCGACCAGACATCACCGCCCGACACGATGCCCCTCAACAGCACACCGGTTCCCCTGTGGCTCGCGGGCTTGCTGCTGGTTGCCGGCATCGGCCTGCTCGTGTTCGGAGCTCAGTTGCTTGTCGACGGCGCTGTCAGCATCGCGACCGGCCTTGGCGTCAGCAGCCTCATAGTCGGGCTCACAGTCGTCGCGATCGGAACCTCGTTGCCCGAGCTCGCGACCTCGATCATCGCGCTGCGCCGCGGAGAGCGCGACATGGCCGTCGGAAACATTGTCGGCAGCAACATCTTCAATATCGGAGTGGTGCTGGGCCTGCCCGCGATCATCTTCGGTGGGGGCATCCCGGTGCCGGCCGCAGCAATCGCCCTCGACCTGCCGCTCATGCTCGCCACCGCCATCGTGCTGTTGCCGCTTGCTTTCACGGGTTTCGTCATCGCCCGATGGGAGGGGGCGCTGTTCGTGTTGCTCTACATCGCGTACACCCTCTATCTCGTGCTCGCCTCGACCGATCACGATGCCGCCGACGGTTTCACCACCGTCATGTTGTGGTTCGTGCTTCCCCTGGTCGCCGTCACCCTCATCGCGGTCACCTCGTACGAGATCGGCATCCACCGGGGCCGGGCCCCGAAGGCCGACGACCGAGCGCCGTGAGTGACACACTCGGTGCCGCTCTGAGCGTCGCCGACACCGCCGACGGAGGGGTCTCCCCCGAAAGGCCTACCGTCCCGGCAATCCGTGGCGCTCGTCACGGCGGTCTGCCGCCGCGACGAGCGGGCTAGGTCGGGGAGCCGTCGGCCGGTGCCGACACGGTTCCGGCCGAGGATGCGCGGCGGGAGGAGCGCACACGCCCCTGTCCGGCCTGGCGTGGCTCGGGAAGCGCGTCGAGGACCGAGTCGAGAATCTGCTCGGCATCGTGCGTCGAGATCTTGCGTGGTGCGCGCGTCTGCCTCGTGAGCGGCAGGTCAAAAATCGTGACCGGCGCCTCGGCGGGTGTCTCGATCCGGACGGGCGCGACGACCTCCACCTGCGCACGCGACTCGGCGGGCTGCTCGACCGCCTGCACGGCGGGGTGCGGCGGCTGCTCGGCTTGTCGCTCGGCCGGCTCGGTCACCGGCTGCTCGGCCGCTGCAGGCTCGGCCTTGGCGTGAGATTCGACCTGGGTCAGAATCGTGGACGTCGCGATCTTCGCGAGCCCGTTGCGTGCATCCTCCGTGATCGCGTGAGTTCCCGTGCCGGACTTCGGCGTCGACGGCGCGGTGGACGCGCCCCCGTTGCCGCCCTTGCGGCCGCGGCGGCCGGTCTCTGGCTGCGGCGACTGGCGGTGCTTGGTGGCAGGGTCGTGGTGGATCACGATTCCGCGGCCAGCGCAGACCTCGCAGTTCTCGCTGAACGACTCGATCAGTCCGAGTCCGAGCTTCTTGCGGGTCATCTGCACGAGTCCGAGCGAGGTGACCTCGGCGACCTGGTGCTTGGTCCTATCGCGGCTGAGGCACTCGACGAGCCGACGCAGCACGAGGTCGCGGTTCGACTCGAGCACCATATCGATGAAGTCCACCACGATAATCCCACCAATGTCGCGCAGCCGCAGCTGGCGGACCAGCTCTTCGGCTGCCTCGAGGTTGTTCATCGTGACGGTCTCCTCGAGGTTGCCCCCGGAACCGACAAACTTGCCGGTGTTGACGTCGACGACGGTCATCGCCTCGGTACGGTCGATGACGAGCGAGCCGCCTGACGGGAGCCAGACCTTGCGATCGAGCGCCTTCTCGATCTGCTCCGAGATACGGTACCCGTCGAACGAGTCGGTGTCGGACTCGTAGCGCTCGATGCGGTCGACGAGGTCGGGGGCGACCTGGGCGAGGTAGCTCGAAATCGTCTCCTCGGCATCCTGACCCTCGATGATGAGCTTCTGGAAGTCTTCATTGAAGACGTCCCTGACGATCTTGACGAGCAGGTCAGGCTCGCTGTGGAGCAGCGCCGGCGCCTGGGCCTTCTCGATGGTCTGGCTGATGCTCGCCCACTGCGAGGTAAGGCGGTTGACGTCAAGGGTGAGCTGCTCGTCGGTCGCGCCCTCGGCGGCGGTACGCACGATGACGCCGACATTCTCGGGAAGGACCTCCTTGAGGATCTTCTTCAGGCGGGCTCGCTCGGTGTCGGGCAGCTTGCGGCTGATCCCGTTCATGGAGCCGTTGGGCACGTAGACGAGGTAGCGGCCGGGGAGCGAGACCTGGCTCGTCAGACGGGCGCCCTTGTGGCCGATCGGGTCCTTGGTGACCTGCACGAGCACCTTGTCGCCCGGCTTGAGGGCGAGCTCGATGCGGCGGGCATGGCTTCCGCCGGAAGAGTTCTCCAGCGCGGCGGCATCCCAGTCGACCTCGCCGGAGTACAGCACGGCGTTGCGGCCACGGCCGATGTCGACGAATGCGGCCTCCATGCTCGGGAGCACGTTCTGCACTCGGCCGAGGTAGACGTTGCCGATCAGGCTCGCCTCCTGGGCCTTCGCCACATAGTGCTCGGAGAGAACACCGTCTTCGAGCACGCCGATCTGGATGCGGCCGAACTTGGCCCGCACAACCATGACCCGGTCGACGCTTTCCCGGCGGGCCAGGAACTCGGCCTCGGTGATGACCGGACGGCGGCGCCCGGCGTCGCGGCCGTCGCGGCGGCGCTGTTTCTTCGCCTCGAGGCGGGTGGAGCCCTTGATGCGCTGGGGCTCGGTGATCGGCTCGGGCGCTGGGCGGGGGGTGCGCACCTTGACAACGGTGTTGCGCGGGTTGGAGCTGCCCGCGTCTCGGTCTTCCTCGCCGGAGCGGCGGCGTGAGCGGCGGCGAACGGTCGTCTGCTCGTCGTCGTCCCTGCCGTCGTCGCGCGGCTCGCCCCGGGAGTCGCTGCGGTTGTCGCTGCGGTTGTCGCTGCGGTTGTCGCGATCGGTGCTGCCGCGGTTATCCCGTGACTGCTGGCGCGGCGTATAGGCCGGCAGCTCGGGCGCCTGGAACAGGAGCGACGTCGAGGGGCGTGCGGGTGCGGCCGGGGCCTCGGGCTCGGTCGGCTGCGCGGTCGACTGCTCGGTCAACTTCTCTGCGGTCTCCTCCGAGGCGGGGGCCTCGGCATCGGCCTTAGCCTTGGCCGCGCGGCTCGCCGCAGTGGACCGGGCCGCGGTCGACTTCGCGGCGGGCTGGCGCGTGCGGCGCGCGGTCACGGCCTCCGCCGGCACGGCCTCCTCGGTCGGGTTCTCGGTTGGGTTCTCGGTCGGGTTCTCGGTGAGTGCTGGGCTGGCCGCGGATGCGCTGCTCGCGCGGCGTGAGCGGGATACTGACTGCGCCACCGGCTGCACAGCCACCGGCTGCGCAGCAACAGGCTGCACAGCAACAGGCTGCCCGTCCGCAGGCTTCTCAGGAGCTGGCTGATCGCGCTGCTCGACAGCACCCGCAACCGGGGCTGCCGCCTGCTCGCCGGGAACCAAATCGGCGCTTCTGACGCGCCGGGACCCGAAGATTCCCTTGCGCTTGCGCGGTGTCTCGTCGTTGTTTTCGTTGTATTCCACCATTACTGGTGCACTCCTAGCCCGCTCCGGCCAGCCGCGCTGTCCGTCGGGTACTCTCTCGAGCGCTCACTGGCGCTGGCCAGCTCCCGCAAATTCTTATCGGTTGCGCCATCAGCCAGGTGCCTCGAACCGTGCGAACACGCTCGGTTGTCGTAGTGCAGGTATCCCGGATATGTGACCCGGAATCAACTGGTCCTGATGGCGATCGTCTTTGGTCTCACTGAACGGAGCTGGCTATCCGACGCTGCACTTAATGGAGCGGTCCGGTTTGATGCCCGGAAAGCCTTCTTTGGCGTCGATCCGAGCGCGGCTCGGCTGACTATCCCAAATTATCGCACGCACCCGCAATTTCTGCCGCATTTACTCCGTGCAATAATCCGACGGTGACGCCTACAGCTCGAACCAGCCGCCCCATCCCGCTCGCGATTTTCTTGGTTTTCGCGGGGGTGGTCGGCTTCATCGCGGCGTTCGCGCTCACCCTGGAGAAGTTCGACGGCCTCGTTAATCCGGGCGAGGCGGCCGGCTGTGACTTCAGTGTCCTCGTGCAGTGCACCACAAATCTCGAGTCCGCCCAAGGGTCCACATTCGGGTTCCCGAATCCGCTCATCGGGCTCGCCGGGTTCACGGCGGTCATCGCTGTCGGGGTCGGTGTGCTGGCCGGCGCGCGCTTCGCCCGCTGGTTTTGGGCACTGTTCAACCTCGGCCTGCTCGCGGCTGTGGCGTTCGTCGTCTACCTGATCAGCACGAGCATCTACTACCTGGGCACGTTGTGCCCGTGGTGCATGGTCGTCTGGGCGGTCACAATTCCCTCGTTCATCGCCGTGACCCTGTACAACGTGAAGGCTGGTGTGATCCCCCTTCCGGGCCGGCTCCGACGAGCCCTGGGCGAGGCCTACGCATTCACGCCCTTCATTACCCTGATCTGCTACATCGTCGTCGCGCTGCTCGCCCAGCTGCGCCTCGACCTGATCCGCTACCTCTAGTCGAACCAGAGGGCCAATTCGCGCTCCGCCGACTCCGCAGAGTCCGAGCCGTGCACCAGGTTCTGCTGCACGGCAAGTCCCCAGTCGCGACCCAGGTCGCCTCGGATCGTCCCTGCGGCAGCCGTGGTCGGGTCGGTCGTTCCGGCAAGCACGCGAAAGCCCTCGATGACGCGGTTTCCGGCAACGCGGATCGCCACGGACGGACCGCTCTCCATGAACTCGAGGAGCGGCTCGTAGAACGGCTTGCCCGCGTGCTCTTCGTAGTGCGTACCGAGCCGGCCGCGGTCGGCCTCGACGAGCTTGATGTCGACGAGCTTGTAGCCCTTGGCCTCGATGCGCCGCAGGATTTCTCCCGTGAGATTGCGCACGACTCCGTCGGGCTTGATCAGAACGAGTGTTTCTTCGACGTGCGTCATGAGGTTTCCTTCGTGTCGGTGGTGGAGGTATCGATGGTGTCGTCGGGGAAAAGCGCGGCGTTTCGCTTGTCGAGTCGCCGGCCGGTAACGAAGCAATAGGTCCAGAGGGCCACGAAGATGCCGCCAATCCCGAACATGAGCGGCTCAAGGAGACCGGTGAGGATGATGACGATCTGCATCAGCCAGCCAACCCAGACCGCCCACTCGTAGCGCATGACCCGCCCGAGGGCGAGCAGAGCCAAGAACAGAACGCCCCCGCCGATGAACGCCGCGGCGGGAGGCAGAGCGTCGAGCGCGAACACGACGAGGGTCAGGAAGAAGACCAGCAGCGCCTCGAGCACAAGCACGATCGAGAGCAGCGATTCGGTGGCGGACCGGCGCCTCGGCGCCCGTCGTTCGCGCGCGCTCACCGCTTCCAGCCCTCGCGGTCGGCGATCGCGATCGCGTCACCGACGAGGGTGATCGACCCGGTGACGAGCACTGCCCGCTGCGCCGCTCCCCTCGCCCACTCGCGGGCGCTCTCAAGCGCCTCCTCGACGTCGGCGAAGACCTCGTACGAGTCAGGGCCGGCAACCTCGCGCACGATCTCGCCCAGCTCGTCCTCATCGATGGCGCGAGCCGAACTCGACCGGGTGACGTGGAAACGGCTCGCGATCGGGGTGAGCGCGGCGATGATGCCTGTGGCATCCTTCTCGTCGAGCGCGGCAACGACGACGCAGACCTCGTCGAAGGTGAAATAGGTCGACACCGCGGAGGCGAGCGCGCCCGCCCCGTGGGGATTGTGCGCGGCGTCCACGAGCACACTCGGCTCCACCCCGACGACCTGCAGCCGTCCGGGTGAGGTGGCGGTGCCGATTCCCTCGGCGAGAACGTCTCCCACCAGCATCTGGCTGCCGCCACCGAGGAACGATTCGACCGCGGCGATCGCCACCGCGGCGTTTTGCGCCTGGTGGTCGCCGAACAGAGGCAGGAAGAGGTCGCGGTAGGTGCCGGCGAGACCCTTGACGCTGATGACCTGTCCGCCGACGGCAACAGAGTTCTCGATCAGACCGAACTCCTCGCCCTGAGCGACAACGGTGGACTCCGTCAGCTCGGCCGCGTGCCGGAGCACTGCGAGCGCGTCGGGCTGCTGCACGGCGGTGACGACCCTCGCGAGGGGTTTGATGATCCCCGACTTGGTCTTGGCGATCTCGAGAACGGTGTTGCCGAGCCGCTGGGTGTGGTCGAGCGAGATCGGGGTGAACACCGCGACTTGGCCGTCACCGACGTTGGTAGAGTCCCACTCGCCGCCCATACCGACCTCGATCACGGCGACGTCGACCGGGGCATCCGCGAAGCACGCGAACGCGAGCGCGGTAAGCGCCTCGAAATAGGTGAGTGCGAGCTCGCCCGCTTCGATGAGTTCGTTGTCGACCATCGCGATGTACGGTGCGATGTCGTCCCAGTTGGCGACGAAGGCCTCGTTGGAGATGGGCTCGCCGTCGATCACGATGCGCTCGTTGACGCGCACGAGGTGCGGGCTGATCATCAGTCCCGTGCGGAGCCCGTAGGCGCGCAGGATGCTCTCGGTAATGCGGCTCGTGCTCGTCTTGCCGTTCGTGCCTGTGATGTGGATGATCGGGTAGGTGCGCTGCGGGTCGCCGAGCAGCTCGAGCACCTTGCGGGTCGGCCCAAGCCTCGGCTGCGGGTTGGCCTCGCCGATTCGGGCCAGAAGCTCGCCGTAGACACGGTCGGCCTGCGCCTGGAAGAGCGCGTCGTTACTCAGTTCAGGATCCTCTGCGTCGCGGTTCTTAGACATCGACACCCCTTCCGTGCACCGACAGCTCGATGACGATTGCTTCGTTGTTGGAGTAACGGTCGGCGGGCACTGTGGACCGGTAAGCACCCGCCTCGCCAGCGACGGCGACGGCGGTGTCGAGTTCGACCGGCGCGTGCCACGAGGTGGCGAGTGTGGTCGCGAGCGTTTCCTCGCCGATCATGATCTCATAGGCCCGGGTTCCGAACCATTCTGACTCGGAGCCGAATGACAGGCTCAGGTCGATCCGGTCGCTCACCTTGAGGCCGGCGGCCTTACGTGTGTCCTGGATCGCCCGCACGAGGTCCCGGGCCAAGCCCTCCGCCTCGAGTTCTGGTGTCGTCGCAGTGTCGAGCAGTACGAATCCGCCGTCGGGCAGGAATTCGATCGCCTTCGAGTCATCCGCCGCCTGCAGTTCGAGATCGAACTCGCCCGGAAGCAGCTCGATCCCGCCGACGACGACGCGGCCCTCGGCCTGCTGCCAGTCGCCAGACTTCGACGCCCTGATCACGGCCTGGACATTCTTGCCGATCCGCGGGCCGACGACCCGGGAGTTCACGCTGAGTCGCTTCGTGATTCCGAACTCACCGAGGCTCGATTCCTCGAGAACCCTGAGCGAGACTTTTTTCACATTCAGCTCGTCACGAAGGATGTCGGCGAAGTCGGCCAGTCCGTCGATCGACTCGGCGACGACAGTGAGCTCGGCGAGCGGAAGCCGCACCCGCTTGCCGGTCGCCTTGCGCAGGGCGAGCGATGCGGAGGCGATCTCCCGCACCCGGTCCATCGCCCTGACGAGCGCGGTGTCCGCAGGGAACGCCTCGGCGTCCGGCCAGTCGGTGAGGTGAACGCTGCGTCCGCCGGTGAGGCCCTGCCAGATCTCCTCGCCGATGAGCGGGATGAGCGGGGCCGCGACTCGGGTCACCGTCTCGAGCACGGTGTACAGAGTATCGAACGCGTCACGGTCGTCACCCGCCCAGAACCGATCGCGGCTGCGGCGCACGTACCAGTTGGTGAGAACATCGGCGAAGTCGCGCAGGGTCGCCGTAGCTGCCGGGCTGTCGAGAGCCTCCAGCTGCGTCTCGACCTCTCGGATGAGCAGGTGGGTCTTGGCGAGCAGATACCGGTCGAGCACGTCGTTCGAGTCGGTGCGCCAGATCGCGTCGTAGCCGGCGGCGTTCGCGTAGAGGGTGAAGAAGTACCAGGTGTTCCAGACTGGCAGGATGAACTGCCGCACGGATTCGCGGATGCCCTCCTCGGTGACCACGAGGTTGCCGCCGCGGATCACCGAGCTCGACATCAGGAACCAGCGCATCGCGTCCGCCCCGTCACGGTCGAAAACCTCGCTGACGTTCGGGTAGTTGTTGAGGCTCTTCGACATCTTCTGCCCGTCGGAGCCGAGCACGATGCCGTGACTCACGACGTTACTGAACGCAGGGCGATCGAAGATCGCCGTCGAGAGGGCGTGCAACGTGTAGAACCAGCCGCGCGTTTGGCCGATGTACTCGACGATGAAGTCAGCGGGGTTGTGGTTCTCAAACCAGTCCTGGTTCTCGAACGGGTAGTGCACCTGCGCGAAGGGCATCGAGCCGGAGTCGAACCAGACGTCGAGGACGTCCTCGATGCGGCGCATCGTCGACTTACCTGTCGGGTCGTTCGGGTTGGGGCGGGTGAGCTCGTCAATGTAGGGGCGGTGCAGATCGGTCGGTCGCACCCCGAAGTCCGCCTCGAGCTCGTCGAGCGAGCCGTAGACGTCGATGCGGGGGTACGCGGGGTCGTCGCTCTTCCACACCGGGATGGGCGATCCCCAATAGCGGTTGCGCGAGATCGACCAGTCGCGGGCATTGCCGATCCACTTGCCGAACTGGCCGTGCTTGACGTTCTCGGGCACCCAGTTGATCTCCTCGTTGAGCTCGCCCATCCGGTCGCGGAATTGGGTCACGCGCACGAACCAGCTTGAGACGGCCTTGTAGATCAGCGGGTTGCGGCAGCGCCAGCAGTGCGGGTAGCTGTGCTCGTAGCTCGCGAGGCGCAGCAGGCGTCCGCCGGTGCGCAGCAGCTGAATGAGCGTCTTGTTGGCATCGAATACCTGGAGACCCGCAACTTCCTCGATCTGCGGCAGGAACTTGCCTCCGTCGTCCACCGAGATGATGACGGGGATGCCGGCGGCGGCGCACACGACCTGGTCGTCCTCACCGTAGGCGGGCGCCTGGTGCACGATACCGGTGCCCTCGCCCGTCGCGACATAGTCCGCGACGAGTATCTGCCACGCGTTCTCGGTGCCCCACTCCTCGGTGTCGGCATAGTAGTCCCACAGCCGGTCATAGGCGACGCCGTCGAGCTCGCGGCCGAGCACCGTGGACGTGACGGCGGCGCGAGCTTCGTCGATCGAGGCGTAGCCGAGGTCCTTGAGATAGGCGCCGACGGTGTCGCTCGCGAGCAGGTAGGAGGCCACACCCTCGGCCGACCCGTCACCGGCGCCGAGCGGGCCGCTGGGGATCACGGAGTACTCGATGTCCGGTCCGACCGCGAGGGCGGCGTTGGTGGGCAGCGTCCACGGTGTCGTCGTCCAGGCAAGGGCCCGAACGGCTGTGAGGCCGAGCGCCTCGGCCTTGACGCCGTCGAGCGGGAAGGTGACCGTGACCGACTGGTCCTGACGCATCTTGTAGACGTCATCGTCCATGCGCAGTTCGTGGTTGGACAGCGGGGTCTGGTCGTGCCAGCAGTACGGCAGCACCCGGAATCCCTCGTAGGCGAGGCCCTTGTGGTGCAGCTGCTTGAAGGCCCAGATCACGGACTCCATGAAGGTGACGTCGAGGGTCTTGTAGTCGTTCTCGAAGTCGACCCAGCGGGCCTGCCGTGTGACGTACTCCTCCCACTCCCCCGTGTACTCCAGCACCGATTTGCGGGCCACATCGTTGAACGCCGCGATACCCATCTCGTCGATCTGGTGTTTCTCGGTGATACCGAGCTGGCGCATGGCCTCAAGCTCGGCGGGCAGACCGTGCGTGTCCCAGCCGAATCTGCGCTGCACCTGCAGTCCGCGCATGGTCTGGAACCTCGGGAAGAGATCCTTCGCGTATCCGGTGAGGAGATGGCCGTAGTGCGGCAGCCCGTTAGCGAACGGCGGTCCGTCGTAGAAGGTCCACTCGCGGCAGCCCTCGCGGTTGTCGATCGAGGCCCGGAAAGTCTCGTCGCCCTTCCAGAACGCGAGAATGCCACGCTCGATCGCCGGGAAGTTCGGCGACGGCGAGACCGCTCGCGGTGCGCCGGCATCCGGGCTCAATCCCTTGGGGTAGTTCATGTCTCTCCTCGGCAGGCTTGGTGCACAGCGGGCCTGTGCTGCACGAGGACGACTTCCCGGTCGTCAGACCGGGATTTCGCGGTACCACCCCGCTTGCCCCACGAGAAGTGGAACCGCTCATTTCGTTGGCGTTGACGGGCCAGACCCGCTCGGTTCTACCTGGCCGATTCCATGGGGACTCAGCCGTTCTTCCGAGGACTTCCCGGTGATGGCCGGATCGCTGTCGATGAGACGATTCTAGCCGGATGCTCGGCGCTCTCATAACAAACCCACAACGGTCACCGTCTTCTCCGATCACCGCCAGCGCGGCGATGCGGCCCTGTCTACCCCCGCGACTGCAGGCGCTGTGCGGCCGGGACAAATGCATTCGCATCGAGCCGGCGGGTACACTAAACCACGAACTCTTCACTACCCCACACCTAGGCCGCGGCCCAAGTCACTTCCGAAAAGGGAATTTCTTGAGGCGTATGGTCGTGAAATCACGCAGCCCTTTGGCTGTTCTGCACAAGTCTTGCTCGCCGCTGGCACCTTCTGTGTCGCCGCTTGAGTAGCCACTCGCACTGTTGATTCCGACCCGACCACGATAACAAGCCACGTCGCCGGATTTCTGTGCGTGCGTGCGCAAAGGAAAACGTGAGCAGCACCTCCTCAGTTTCAGTTAAGAATTTGTACAAGGTCTTCGGGCGGCGCCCGAAGGACGCCGTCAAGAAGCTTCAGGACGGCGTCAGTCGCGCCGAGTTAGGGCCGCACGAGACCGCCGCGGTCATCGACGCTTCGTTCGATGTGAAGAAGGGCGAGATCTTCGTGGTGATGGGCCTGTCCGGTTCGGGCAAGTCCACCCTCATCCGCACCCTCAACGGACTGCTCGAACCGACGAGCGGATCCGTGACCGTCAACGGCATCGACATCTCCGACGTGGCTGCATCGAAGCTGCGCGAGGTGCGCCAAAAGAACGTCTCAATGGTCTTCCAGCATTTCGCGCTCTTTCCGCACCGCACCGTGCTCGACAACGCGGCCTACGGCCTTGAAGTGCAGGGTGTTCCCCGAGCCGAGCGACTGGCACGCGCACTCAAAATCGTCAACATCGTCGGGCTCGACGGCTGGGCCGACAAGTACCCCTCCGAGCTCTCCGGCGGCATGCAGCAGCGCGTCGGGCTCGCCCGCGCCCTCGCCACCGAGACCGACATCATGCTCATGGACGAGGCGTTCTCGGCGCTCGACCCGCTCATCCGACGCGAAATGCAGGAGCAGCTGCTTGAGCTGCAGGCAGAGCTCGGCAAGACGATCATCTTCATCACGCACGACCTGAACGAGGCAATGTTCCTCGGCGACCGCATTGCCGTCATGCGCGACGGCCGGATCGTGCAGATCGGCACACCGGAAGACATCCTCACCGACCCGGCGAACGACTACGTCGCCCAGTTCGTGCAGGACGTCGACCGGGCGCGCGTGCTCACCGCGGCGACCGTCATGGAGCCCGCCCGCGCCGTCGTTCCGCTTACCGCAGGGCCCCGCGGTGCGCTGCGGGTCATGCGTGACCTGCAGGCCGGCGCCGCGTTCGTGCTCGGCCGCGATCGCACCCTGCTCGGCGTGGTCACCGACCGGCACGTCATGCGCCAGGTCAAGACCAACGAGACCGACCTCTCCCGGATCATCAATCAGGAGCACGCGTCGGTGCCTGCGGATGCCGCGCTTGTCGACCTGTTCGAGCTCGCGGTGGAGAGCCCGCTGCCCATCGCCGTCATCGACGACAAGCGCCGCCTGCTCGGCGTGATCCCCCGGATCACACTCCTCGCCGCGCTCGGGAACGTCCCGACGAACACGACGCCGATCAACATCATCGAGCCGGTCTCGATCATCCCGGATGCTGAGCTCGACGCGATGCTTGCCAGCCCCGAACCCAGCCCTGCCGCAGCATCCACCGAGGGGACCTTCGCATGATCACCGAATTCCGCCTGCCACTCGGCGACATCGTCTCCGACGGCATCGATGTGCTGACCGAGAGTCTCCGCCCCGTCTTCGACCTCATCAGGTTCGTGCTGCTCTCGCTCTACGATGCCGTCGAGTTCCTGCTGCTCAGCCCACCATTCTGGGTGATCATCCTCATCGCAGCCGGGCTTGCGTACGTCGTGAAGGGCTGGAAGTTCGCGCTCGGCACGATCGTGGGACTGCTCGTGATCGTCGGGGTGAACCAATGGGACAACGCGATGGCGAGCCTCGCGCTCGTTCTCGTGGCGAGCGCGATCGCGATAGCGATCAGCGTGCCGCTCGGCATCCTCGCTGCGCGCTCCGACCGCTCATCAGCGGTCATCCGACCGATCCTCGACTTCCTGCAGACCATGCCGGCGTTCGTCTACCTCGTGCCTGCGCTCATCCTGTTCCGCATCGGCGTCGTGCCCGGCATCGTCGCGACCATCGTCTTCGCATTGGCGCCGGGTGTCCGGTTCACCGAGCTCGGCATCCGCGGGGTCGACACGGAGGTCGTCGAGGCCGGCCACGCCTTCGGCTCCTCGCCGTGGCGAATCCTGCGCCAGATCCAGCTGCCCCTCGCAATGCCCACGATCATGGCCGGAATCAACCAGGTCATCATGCTGTCGCTCTCGATGGTGGTCATTGCCGGACTCGTCGGCGGCGGCGGGCTCGGCAGTGATGTCGTGCAGGCACTCAGCCGCATCGACGTGGCCCTCGGCTTCGAGGCTGGCCTGTCGGTCGTGATCATCGCGATCTACCTTGACCGTCTCACGGCCGCGCTGAGTGGCAAGCGCCGCACCATGTGGACGCCCTGGCGTCGGAAAGCGGCCGCCACCGCAGCCACACCCGCTTCCGGCCCCGCGCCCGCCCCCGCCGCGGCAACCCAGGACGCCCCCGTCGGCGCATCTGTCTAGAGCTTCCCCGTCAACACAGCAAAAGCAACAGGAAAGGCAACAATGAATAAGTCCCTCAAGACCGCTTTCGCATTCGCGGGAGCCGCAGGACTCATCGCCCTCGCCGGGTGCTCCGCAGACGCCGAGGCATCGAGCCTCGAAAACGGTGACGCCCAAGACGTCACGATCGCCGTCTTCAACGGCTGGCCCGAGGGCGAAGCCGTCAGCCACCTCTGGGCCGCCGTGCTCGAGGAAGAGGGCTACAACGTCGAGCTGGAGTACGCGGATGTTGCGGCCGGTTTCGTCGGCCTCTCCTCTGGCGACTACGACCTCAACATGGACGTGTGGCTGCCCGGCACCCACGCGGAGTATGTCGAGGAGTACGGCGACGACATCGTCGACGTCGGCACCTGGAACACCGACGCGACGCTCAGCGTCGCCGTGAACGAGGACGCCCCGATCGACTCGCTCGCCGAGCTCGCCGAGAACGGCGACCTGTTCGGCAACCGCATCATCGGCATTGAGCCGGGCGCAGGCCTGACGAAGATCACCGAGGAGAACGTCATGCCGACGTATGACCTCGACGCGTTCGAACTCACCACGTCGTCGACGGCGGCCATGCTTGCCGAGCTCACCGCCGCGACGGACGCCGGCGAGAACATCGCCGTGACCCTGTGGCACCCGCACTGGGCCTACGACGCGTTCCCGATCAAGGACCTCGCCGACCCCGAGGGCGCGCTCGGCGACGCCGAGGGCCTCCACACGTTCTCGCGCACCGGCTTCGGCGAGGACTACCCCACGCTGAACGGGTGGCTCGAAAACTTCGAGATGGAGACAGCACCGCTCGACTCGCTGCAGAACGAGATGTTCGGCAGCGGAGCGGACGCCAGCGAGTACGAGGAAATCGTGCAGACCTGGATCGGCGAGAACCAGGAATGGGTTGACGGCCTCACCGCCTGATTCCCACTCGATATGTGAAATGGCCGTCCGCTTTGCGGACGGCCATTTTTCGTGCCGGAAGCGTGTCGCGCGTGTAGCTCGCCCTCTCACTGCGGTGCGGCGCGCCGCACCGCGTTAATCCGATAGGCCGCTCCCAGCAGCAGCACCCCGACGCCCACGGCGATGCCGACGGGTGGCAGGGTGGCCACGAGGATCACGCACGACGCCGCCCCGACAACCTGCAGCGCGCGCGGGTAGCGGCGCTCGGCCGCCGGCTGCTGGAACGCGGCGACATTGGCGACGAAATAGTAGAGCAGCACTCCGAACGACGAGAACCCGATCGCTCCGCGCAGATCGACCGTGAGCACGAGCACGCTCACGACTATGGCGAGCACGACCTCCGCACGGTGCGGGACCGAGAATTTCGGATGCACGGACGCCAACCAGCGCGGAAGGTCGCCCTCCCTCGCCATCGCAAGTGTCGTCCGGCCGATCCCGGCGAACAGAGCGAGCAGTGCGCCGAGGGACGCTGCCGCGGCCCCCAACCGCACGAGAGGGGCGGCCCAGTCCCATCCGCTCGCACGAACGGTGTCGGCGAGTGGCGCCGCCGAGGAGGCCACCCCACCGGGGCCGAGCACGCCGAGCAGGGTGACAGCGACGAGGCCGTAGACGACGACCGTGATGGCCAGCGCGATCACGATCGCGCGCGGGATAGTGCGCTCCGGGTCGCGCACCTCCTCGCCCATTGTGGCGATGCGCGCGTAGCCGGCGAAGGCGAAGAACAGCAGGCCGGCCGACTGCAGGATTCCGTACCCGCCGCCGGCGAGGAGCCCGCCAGGGTCCGTTGCCTCCGCGAATCCCGCTGGGCCGCCGATGACGCTGCCGCCGGCGGCGACTGCGACGGCGAGGGCGAGCAGAACGACGACGACGATCACCCGTGCGAGCGCGGCCGTGCGTGTCACCCCGCGGTAATTGACGGCAGCGAGTCCGACGACGGCGGCGACCGCGACCGGTCTCTCCCACCCGGAGGGCGCGGCGTAGAACGCGAAGGTGAGCGCCATCGCAGCGCAACTCGCGGTCTTGCCGATGACAAAGCTCCAGCCGGCGAGAAAGCCCCACCACGGCGAGAGCACCCGGCGCCCGTAGACGTAGGTGCCGCCCGACTCCGGGTAGACGGCGGCGAGCTGCGCCGACGCGAGCGCGTTGCAGACCGCAACGACGGCGGCGACCACCAGCCCGATCAGCAGCCCGTTTCCGGCGGCGTGCGCTGCGGGGGTGAACGCGGCGAACACTCCGGCTCCGATCATCGAACCCAGGCCGATGAAGACGGCATCGGCGAGCCCGAGCTTGCGCGCGAGGGACGGACGACTGCTCATCAGGGCAGGATACGGCCCGCAGGTAACGAGTCGAGCAACTCCCTCGTGAACGGGTGCTTCGGGTTCGCCAACACCTCGCTCGCCTCGCCGCTCTCAACGACGACACCGTCGCGCATCACGAGCACCGTGTCGCTGAGCTGGGCGATCACGGCGAGGTCGTGGGAGATGACCACGAGCGAGAGACCGGTGCGTGCTTGCAGGTTCTCGAGCAGGGCGAGCACCTGTGCCTGCACCTGCACATCGAGGGCCGAGACGGGCTCATCGCAGACGAGGATGCTCGGCCGCCGGGCGAGAGCCCGCGCGATCGCGACCCGCTGTCGCTGCCCTCCCGAGAGCTCGTGGCCGCGCCGCGCGAGGTGCACGGCGGAGAGCCCGACCTGCTCGAGCAGCTCGAGGATGCGTGCCGGCCGGGTGGCGCGCGCGTCGGTGATGGCAACGGCCTCGTCGAGGATACGGCGTACCGTGAACCGCGGGTCGAACGACGACGCCGGGTCCTGTTCAATGAGCTGGATGCCGCCGCGCTTGCGCCGCCGAGTGGACTCGGCGAGGGAGCTCCATGGCCCACCGCGCAGCAGCACCTCGCCGGAGTCGGGCGGTTCGATCGCGAGGAGCAGCCGGCCGAGGGTGCTCTTGCCGGAGCCCGACTCCCCCACAATGCCGAGCGTCGTGCCGGCTCGGAGCTCGAGGGACACATCGTCGAGGGCGAGAGTCGTGGAGCGGCCGGGAGCGGGGTACTGCTTCACGAGGGAGCGTGCCGCGAGCACGATCTCGCCCCCATCGCGCCGTACGGCATGGCTGGTCGGCACGGCATCGAGCAACGCCCTCGTGTACGGGTGTGTGGGGTTCGCGAGAAGGTCGGCGGCCGCGGCGGTCTCGACAATGCGGCCGTGCTGCATGACCGCGATGCGGTCGGCGATCTGGGCGACGAGGGCGAGGTCGTGGCTCACGAGCAGCAGCGCGAGCCCCGACTCCTTGAGGCTGCCGAGCAGCTTGAGAACCTTGGACTGCACGGTCGCGTCAAGCGCCGTCGTCGGCTCGTCGGCGACGAGCAGCACGGGAGCGGCCGCGAGGGCGGAGGCGATCAGTGCCCGCTGCCGCAGCCCTCCGGAGAGCTCGTGCGGGTACTGCCGAGCACGCGTCTCCGGGCTGGGGATGGACACGTCCGCCAGCATCCGGAGCACCCGCGTGCCGACCTCGGAGCGGGAGAACCCGCCCTCGTGCACTTCGATCGGCTCGGCCACCTCGCTCGCGATCCGACGCATCGGGTCGAGCGAAACGAGGGCGTCTTGGCTGACAAGGCCGACGAGGCGCCCGCGGACCGAGCGCCAGTTGGCGTCGGTGTACGCCGACGCGTCCACGCCCGCGACGATGAGTTCGTCGGTGCTGATGTCGGCACCGTCGGGCGCAAGGCCGAGCAGGGTGCGGGCGGTGATTGTCTTGCCCGATCCGGACTCCCCGACGATCGCGAGGCACTCGCCGGGTGCGATGTCGAAGCTCACCCCGTCGATGACGGTTCTCTGCCCGAATCGCACCCGCAGGTTGCGCACGGAGACGAAGCTCATGCCGCCGTCCCCTCTCCGCGCGCCCGCAGGAATCGGCCGAGCACGCTCGCCGAGATCACCGTGACGGTCACGACGAGTCCGGGGAACACGGCGATCCACCAGGCGGTGCCGAGGAAATTGCGCCCCTCCGAGAGGATGAGGCCCCACTCGGGAGTGGGCGGCTGCGGCCCGAGCCCAAGAAAGCTGAGGCCAGCCGCCGACGCTATCGCGGTTCCGAAGCCGATCGTCGCCATCACCAGCAGCGGGCCGAGAGTGTTGGGCACCACGTGGCGGAGCACGCTGCGCCATCTCGGCACACCGAGGACCAGGGCGGCGCGCACATAGCCGGAGCGCCGAACTGTGAAGGTCTGCACCCTCGCGACTCGCGCGTAGACCGGTACGGCCGCGAGCGAAATCGCAATGACAAGGCTCACCGGGCCGGGGCCGAGAATCGCGATGACGAGCAGCGCGAGCAAAAACTCGGGGAACGACATGAGCACCTCGATAACGCGTGAGATCGCACTATCAATGAGGCGTGGCGCGAGGCCCGCGAGGGTACCGACCAGAAGCCCCGCCGTCATGGCAATCGTCGTGGCGAGAACCCCGATCGCGAGGGAGTAGCGGGCACCGTAGACGACACGCGCGAAGACATCCCTCCCGGTCTGGTCGGTGCCGAACGGATGCTCGAGGCTTGGCGCCCGCAGCGCCTGCAGCACTTGCGTCTGGATCGGGTCGGCGTGTGTGAACAAGGTCGGCGCCACGGCCGCGACACCGAGCACGAGTAGGAACGCGGATGCGGTGATCGCGCCCGCGAGCCCGGCTCGCGGTGGCCGAAGCCTGGTCCTGCCAAGGGTCACCGTCATGTCGCCACGCTCCCAGTGCGCAGCCGTGGGTCGATCAATCGGTAGAGCACGTCGACGGTGAGGTTGATGAGAGCGAAGGTCACCGCGGCGAGCAGAATGATGCCGAGCACGACGGGGAGGTCGCGGTCGATGATCGCGCGGAGGGTGACCCGCCCAAGTCCCGGGCGCGCGAAGACCGTCTCGACCAGCACGGCCCCGCCGATCAGGGTACCGACGAGGTAGCCGACGAGGGTGACGCTGTCGGCTGCGGCGTGCCGCAGGGTGTGGCGGAACAGCAGGCGTCCGTCGCCGACCCCGCGGGCGATCGCGGTCGTCGCAAACGGCCGCGCCGACGCAGCATCCAGCCCCTGCCGGAGCACTTGGCTGATGATCCCGGCGACCGGCAGGGCAAGGGTGAGCGCGGGCAGCACGAGGGCGCGCAGGCTGCCGGTCTCAGCGATGGGGAACCAGCCGAGCTGGAAGACGAAGACGGCGATGAGCACGAGGCCGGTCCAGAACGTGGGCGAGGAGACAGCGGTGAGCTCGACGAGCGACACGATGCGGGTGGAGCGGCGTCCTCGTGCGGCGAGTGTCGCGATCGCGGCGAGCGAGAGCGCGAAGGCGAGGGCGAGGAGGGTGAGCTGCAGGGTCGCCGGCAGTTGCTCGCCGATCACCGAGGAGACGCCTTGGCGCAGCTGATACGACTCACCGAGATCGCCCGTCGCCAGGCGCCCGAGGTAGTGCAGGTAGCGGGCGAGCGGCGGGTCGTCGAGACCCCAGTCCGCGCGGATCTGGGCCTTCACCTGCTCGCTGACCTGCGCCTGCACCCCGAGCATGACATCCACCGGGTCGCCGGGGATGAGGGTCAGCGCGAGGAAGCCCGCCGTCGCCGCACCCCAGACCACAAGGAGGAGCCCGCCGAGGCGTCCGAGAAGCCAGCGCGCTGACGCGCCGGGCACTCTCCGCTTCGACGGGCCCAGCCTCACGACCCCTGGACCTGGACGCCGTAGAACAGCGGTCGGCCGTACAGGTCGAAAGTGAGGCCGGTGACCGAGTCGCTGAACGCGGTGATCATCGACGGCACGTACAGCGGCACGATCGCGACGTTCTCGGCGTTCCACTGCTGAAGCTCGGTGTAGAGGCCTGCCCGTTGGGCCGGATCGCTCGTCGCGACGGCATCTTCGAGCAGCGAGTCGATAGCGGGATCGCTCACGCCCGACGCGTTCTGGAACCCGTCGGTGGCCAGGTGGCTGCGCAGCAGGTCGGCGTCGACGCCGGAGAAGCCCCAGTCGGTGATGTCGAACGTCTTGGGTCCGTACTGCTCGTTGTAGGCGGCCGGTTCGAGCGCCTCGCGCACGATCTCGAAGCCGATCCCCTTGAGGTCGGACTGGATGACGTCGGCGAGGCTCGCGCGGTCATCCGGGATGGGCGTGTACGCGATCCAGCGGGCGCTCAGCCGCTCGCCGTCCTTCGTGCGGTACCCCTCGGTGTCCCGCTCGGTCCAGCCGGCCTCGTCGAGCAGCTCGTTCGCGCGGTCGATGTCGACGGACGGGCGCTGCTCCAGCGAGCTGTCATACGAGTCGGGGGTCGTCGGGCCGAGAATGCTCCACGCGCGCGGGTACTGGCCGAAGAAGATGCCATCGACCGCGTCTTGGGGGTCGAACCCGAGCTGGAAGGCCTGGCGCACCTTCACATCGGCGAACACGCCGTTGTTCTGGTTGAGGTAGAGCGAGTAGGGAAGCCCGGGAAGTTCGACCGAGTTGACGGTGATGTCGTCGCCGAGGCTACCCACGGTGCTCGGGGTCACGTTGCCGGCGACCTGCACCTCGCCGCTCGCGAGCGCCCCTGTGCGCACCGAGGGCTCCGGCAGAATGCGCACGACGAGCTCGTCGAGGTCGCTCGGACCGCTGTGCTCCGCGCCTGTGGGCGCCCAGTCGTAGTCAGGGTTCGCCGTGTACACGATCTGCTGGTCCGGGGTGTAGTCGCTCAGCACGAACGGGCCCGTACCGACCGAGATGCCCGGGCCGCCGGTCTTGAGCTCGTCTGCCTTGTCGTCGAGCACCGCGGGTGAGTAGAAGCCCAGCTGCGAGGTGCTGACCGCCTGGAGGAACGGCGCGTACGGCTTGCTGAAATCGAAGCGCACGGTGAATTCATCGATCGCCTCGGCACCCAGGTAGGACCCGCCGTCGGCACTGTAGCCGATCATGCTCGCGGCCTGGGCTGATGCGGTCTCCGCCGCGGTAACGTGCTCGAAGTTCGCGACGACAGCGTCGGCGTTGAAGGGCTCTCCGTCGTGGAAGGTGACGTCCTCGCGCAGGGTGAACTCGTACTGAAGCTCGTCGTCGGAGATCGTCCACGATTCGGCGAGCCACGGCTGGAAGCTTCCGTCGAGGTCCTGGGCCACGAGCGAGTCGAACACCGCTCGCTGCACGAGCGCGCTCACGTCGAGCTGGCTCGAGTGCGGGTCCATGTGCCCGGCACTGAGGTTCGCGCCCTCAATCGCGTAGGTGAGCGACTGCTGGTCGGCCTCCCCGCTGGACGCGGTGCATCCCGCGAGCAGTCCGGCGATCGCGAGGCCGGCGACGGCCCCTGCTGTTCTGAGAGAGCGTGGGGAGCGAGCGGGCATGCGTGAATCTCAATTCTTCTGCTGGGTGTA
>Ga0335397_10003340_pt1 | contig 21528 bp, 18 predicted proteins | sample MAT04_FD_205740 | JGI IMG/M metagenome (GOLD analysis project Ga0335397, IMG submission 205740) | Freshwater microbial communities from Lake Fryxell liftoff mats and glacier meltwater in Antarctica - MAT-04 (spades assembly) (version 2) ... | reverse complement strand
CCGGTGTCGGAACCTTCAAAGCGACGATGATCAACGCGGGCATTCCAACAGTTTTCATCAACGCAGCAGACGTCGGCTACACCGGCACTGAGTTGCAGAGCGCAATCAACAGCGACGCAAAAGCCCTCGCCATGTTTGAGACGATCCGCGCGCACGGCGCGATGCGTATGGGCCTGATCAAATCGCTCGACGAGGCAAAAACGCGGCAGCACACGCCGAAGGTCGCCATCGTCGCGCCGCCAAAAGATTATGTGTCGTCTAGCGGCAAAGCGATCACTGCGACTGACGTTGATCTGCTGGTTCGCGCCCTGTCAATGGGCAAGCTGCACCACGCGATGATGGGAACCGCCTCGGTCGCAATCGCAGTCGCGGCATGTATCCCAGGCACGCTGGTCAACGCGGCTGCGGGCGGCAGAGCGCGCACCGAAGTGCGCTTCGGTCACCCCTCTGGCACGCTTCGTGTAGGTGCAGAACCGATGCAGCAAAACGGTGAATGGACAGTCAAAAAAGCAATCATGAGCCGCAGCGCACGAGTTTTGATGGAGGGATTGGTACGGGTGCCGATTTGAAGACTATCCGCCAGCTCGCAACAACAGATGCGCCCGCTTTGCAGGCGCTCCGTGCGTCCGCGCTCGTCGATAGTCCAACTGCGTTTGGAGCGAGCCCTGCAGAGGATTTCTCCAGATCGCTGGCGGAAGCTGAATCGCGGCTAGCAGTTGATGCGAATCGCGCAATTTTTGGTCTGTTCGATGAAACCTTGCTCGTTGCGATCACTGGCATCGCTCGCGAAGGGATGGCAAAACTGGCGCACAAAGCGGGCGTCTGGGGCGTTTATGTTTCGCCAACGCATCGCGGCACAGGCGCCGGAAAGGCGTTGCTGATTGAAGCACTGGAATTCGCCACCAATCTATCGGGAGTGCAGCAAGTTAATGTCTATGTGAACGCGACGAATGCCAACGCAGTCGCGCTTTACGAGTCGCTTGGTTTCGTTACGTTTGGTGTCGAACACAACGGTCTCTTGATCGACGGCATAGCTTATGATGAACTACTCATGGTGTGGCTCTTGCGCGCGTCAACTATGGCGACCGACGACGAAGCCCGGGATGGTGAAGCGCCTCGGCGAATTCGCACGCTACCGGGCTTGACGCTCGCTCAAACAGCGCTTGCGGAATTAATGAGCGAAATCAGTGAAGATCATTACTGCGCCGGGTGGCTCGGCGACCTTGAATATTCACTTTGGAGCATCGTTACCGGGGCCAGCGCCAATATGTTTGGCTTCGGCCCCATCGAATGGTGGAAAATTAAGCGGTTGAAGGCGCTTTCAGCGGCAACCGGTGGCTGGATCGAGCTTCAGCGGCACGCAGAGCATGAAACATTCGTTCCGCTGGATGCCTGGCTCCCGCGTTTCGCGGCTCATCAGGCCGCGCAAAGCCACACAGATTCGTAAAAAGATTGATCAATTCATCACCTCGAAAGGAACGCTTCGTGCTCAAAGCCAATAGCGAGAACCGCTCCGGACAGGCATCCGATCCTGTCGCAGTTGGTGCGCTGCCTATGGTCGGCGTAGACCGTCGGGTGCTACTGGTTGCGGACTCCCACGATCAAGCTGCCCGACAAGACCACGCCTTTTGGCGAAGCGCTTCAATTGAGGATCGATGGCACGCGGTTGAACTGCAAAGGATGATTGCGTATGGCTACGAAGTTGCCCCAAGACTTCAAAGAGTTCTTGAGATTACTCAACGAGTTCAACGTTGAATACCTTTTAATTGGTGGCTATGCAGTGGCCCACTACGGATACCCGAGACCGACGGCTGACTTTGATATCTGGATAGCGATGAATCAAGTTAATGCTGCGGCCTCAGTCCATGCACTTGAAGCATTCGGGTTTGTGCAGTCTGAATTGCGGCCGGCGCTGCTGCTGGAACCGGCCGGATTCTACGGATGGGCGTGCCGCCGATGAGGCTGGAACTGATGAATCAGATTGATGGAGTGGAATTTGCCGAATGTTTTACTCGACGAAATGTCGTCAACCTTGACGGCGTCGACGCGAATCTGATTTCACTTGATGATCTGAAACAAAACAAACGTGCATCGGGTCGAGCTAAAGACTTGAACGATCTGGAACACCTTCCCGACTAGTGGCTCGAACGATAAGTTCAAAGCAATCACGGTCATAAAAGTTTTTTCTACAAATACACCAAATCTACTACCTACCTCCAAAGGAACACATCATGCTCGAAGCCTATCGCCAACATGTCGCCGAACGCGCTGCGCTCGGGATTCCGCCACTGCCATTGAACGTAAAACAGATCACTGAGGTCATCGAACTGATCAAAAATCCGCCCCCAGGCGAAGGTGATTTTCTGGTTAATCTGATTTCGCATCGCGTTCCAGCAGGCGTCGACAACGCCGCCAAAGTGAAGGCAAGCTACCTTGCCGCCGTCGCTCACGGCGCCGAAAAAACGCCCCTGCTCTCACGCGAAAAAGCAACCGAATTGCTCGGCACGATGCTCGGTGGTTACAACATTTCACCGATGGTGGAACTGCTTGACGATGCTGTCGTCGGCGTCATCGCAGCGAACGGCTTGAAAAAAACGCTCCTGATGTTCGACCAGTTTCACGACGTGAAAGACAAGGCCCTTTCCCACACAAACCCAGGCAACGCCAACGCCAAATCGGTGATGCAAAGCTGGGCCGACGCCGAGTGGTTTACGAGCCGACCAGAAGTGCCGCACTCGATAACGATTTCCGTGTTCAAAGTCACGGGCGAAACCAACACCGACGACCTCTCGCCCGCACCCGACGCGTGGAGCCGCCCGGACATCCCGCTGCATGCACTCGCGATGCTCAAGAACAAGCGCGACGGCATCACGCCGGAAGAAGACGGCAAACGCGGACCGATCAAATTCATCAATGACCTGCGCGCCAAGGGCAATCTCGTGGCCTATGTGGGTGACGTGGTCGGCACCGGTTCATCGCGCAAATCAGCGACCAACAGCGTGCTGTGGTTCACTGGCGAAGACATTCCGTTCGTACCGAACAAACGCTTCGGTGGCGTGTGCCTCGGCACCGCGATCGCGCCGATTTTCTACAACACGATGGAAGACTCCGGTGCGCTGCCGATTGAGCTCGACGTGTCGAAAATGAACATGGGCGACGTGGTTGAACTGCTGCCGTATGCGGGCAAAGCGTTGAAGGACGGTCAGGTGGTTGCCGAATTCCAGATCAAGTCGGATGTGCTGTTTGACGAAGTGCGCGCCGGTGGACGCATCCCGTTGATCGTGGGCCGTGGCCTGACGGCAAAAGCGCGGGAAGCGCTTGGCTTGCCAGCCTCCACCCTGTTCCGCCTGCCTGTCGCGCCGGTTGACACCAAAAAAGGCTTTACGCTCGCGCAAAAAATGGTTGGTCGCGCCTGCGGTTTTCCCGTCGTCAACGGCGAGCAATCTGGCGTGCGTCCCGGAACCTACTGCGAACCCAAGATGACCTCGGTCGGCTCTCAAGATACGACGGGCCCAATGACGCGTGACGAGCTGAAAGACCTCGCCTGCCTCGGCTTCTCGTCCGATCTCGTCATGCAATCGTTCTGCCACACGGCCGCCTATCCGAAGCCAGTCGACGTGAAAATGCATCACGAATTGCCAGACTTCATGGCCACGCGCGGCGGCATCTCCTTGCGACCCGGCGACGGCATCATTCACTCATGGTTGAACCGCATGCTGCTGCCCGATACGGTCGGCACCGGTGGCGACAGCCACACGCGTTTCCCGATTGGCATCTCGTTCCCGGCGGGCTCCGGCCTCGTCGCTTTCGCGGCAGCAACAGGCGTCATGCCACTCGATATGCCAGAGAGCGTGCTGGTGCGCTTTAAAGGCACCATGCAGCCCGGCGTTACGCTGCGCGACCTAGTCCATGCCATTCCGCTTTACGCGATCAAGGCGGGCTTGCTCACGACCGCCAAACAGGGCAAGGTGAACATCTTCTCCGGCCGCATTCTCGAAATCGAAGGTTTGCCCGATCTCAAGATCGAACAAGCCTTCGAGCTCGCCGATGCATCAGCCGAGCGTTCCGCTGCGGGTTGCACCGTTGCCCTCAATCAGGCACCGATCATCGAGTACCTGAACTCAAACATCACGCTCTTAAAAGCCATGATCGCCGACGGTTACGCCGACGCGCGCTCCATCGCTCGCCGTATCAAAGGCATGGAAGCGTGGCTCGCCGAACCGAAGCTTTTGAAAGGTGATGCAGACGCGGAATACGCAGCTACGATCGAGATTGATCTCGCCGAAATCACCGAACCGATCGTGTGCTGCCCGAACGATCCGGATGATGCAAAAACATTGTCCGATGTCGCAGGCGCGAAGATCGAAGAAGTCTTCATTGGCAGCTGCATGACCAACATCGGACACTTCCGCGCCGCATCGAAACTGCTCGAAGGCAAACGCGATCTGCCGGTCAAATTGTGGATCGCACCGCCGACCAAAATGGACGCGCATCAGCTCTCAGAGGAAGGCCACTACAACACCTTCGGCACCGCAGGTGCGCGGCTAGAAATGCCCGGCTGCTCGCTGTGCATGGGCAATCAGGCACAAGTGAGAGAGGGCGCAACGGTCATGTCCACCAGCACCCGCAACTTCCCGAATCGCCTGGGCAAAGGTGCCAACGTGTATCTGGGCAGCGCAGAGCTCGCCGCTATCTGCTCCAAGCTCGGTCGTATCCCAACCAAGCTCGAATACTTGACCGACGTCGGCGTCCTCAAAAAGGACAGCGACAACATCTACAAATACATGAACTTCAATCAGATGACTGAGTTCACGGAAAAAGCAGATACGGTCTCGGCGTAGCGACTACAACTCCCTCTCCCACAAGCGGGAGAGGATCGTTGCAGCATCCTTGAGGTTCCCCGATTTGAGCGCTATGCGTTGGCTCACAACCGGGAGGACACTTCGCTCTGTCAAGGCTACTGCGCGGTGTGAAACTTCGATGAGCCGAGTGCCATTTCGGAAGCCCGGAAGGAGCTTCGGCGTATTCCGGGACTGGTATGTCCGCGAAGTCAAATCGTCTGCGACAACTTACGGCTAACGCCCCGCTTCAAGCCCCGCAACACTTCTTGAACTTCTTCCCACTGCCGCACGGGCACGCTTCGTTGCGACCCACTTTCGGTGTTTCGCGTACGAACGGCAACTCTGCCTCAAACGCGTCAAGATAGCCAGGGTCTGTGCGCAGCGCGCGCACTTGCGCGAGCAATGCGCTATTGGCCTCCGAATCGTCTCCCTCGTCATCAATCCAATCCTTCTGCCGCTTGTACGGATTGAAGCACGCCCACCAACCAAACTCAACCACCGTGCAGCCCAGCAGCGTCGGTGGCGCACGGTAACTGTGCAGTCCGCTCTCCTCCAGGTCCGCCCAATCGACGACCTCCGTATCCACATGCCCGGCTTCATACACCAACTTGATTCGCGCCAGAGTCGCGGCGTGGTCATCGAGATCGAAGTCGTCAAGCAAACAAATCAGCAAGCCAACGAACGTGCGATCACCCATGTAGTCATCGTGCGGCACGGGATGATTGACACCGTTCTGTAAACACGTCGCCACCGAATCGATCAACGCAAAAATCAGGGTGCGCATCCTGCTCGCCGAAAGCGTGCCGCCACTGACGAAGCGCACCAGAGCGGTCATCGCGCACAGGCGCATCGAATTCGAAAGTTGCACATCAAATGCCCGCTCAATCAGCCACTCGCGACGCGATGCATTCTCGGCGCAAAAAGACGCCAGCCAACCCTCCATCGTGTCCGGCCATTCGTATCCCATGAGTGCGTCACAGGCAACCCCGGACAATTGCATGAGTTGCTGCGCGATATCAAAACACTGCGGGTCACGATGCTCGGCGAGCAGAAAACCACAGTACATATGCAGCATCGACTCGTCGTCCGGCACCGCGAGCGGCGCGACCACCGCCTTCGCCAGCACGGCGCGGCACGCGTCTGAATACTGCGGCCAGAAACCCTGCAACACGCGCACCGCCTGCAGCGCAAACGCAGGCGGCTCAGGCACATCAGAAATCTGCTGGCGCAACGACTCCCACGGCTCAGGCGTCAGCTTGTGCTCCTCAACGTAGGCAAGCGCGGCGGCGTTTGCGTACGGCCAGGGGAGCGTTTCGGAGTGATAGGTCGCAGCATTCATTGGCAAATTTTGCACCAATCGTGCCGTAGCGCGCTGATCACCGCGAAACGTTCGTCATTGCCATTCGCGCGCATGTCCTGCACAATCACGGCATGGAACACCGCCATCTCAACCACAATGCCTACACGCTCGCAGCGATTGACGACGTTATCGCGCGCGGCGCATTGATGGATTGGCGGGCACTGCGCGACGCGTGCAAAACTGACCCAGCCGTGCAGCAGAAAATCCAGCGAGTCTGCGCCGCGCACGCCAATGATCGCTACGCCCAACGCCATGCGTTTTGGGCCTTACATGTCAAACGTCAAGCTGCCTGAATGGGATCGCGTATTAAGCGCGGCCGCCCACCTTCAAACCATCCTTCCTGATGCTGTGCTGGTGGGTGGCTTCGCCTCGGCGGTGTATGCACAGCACCACATGTCGGTTGACGCCGATCATGTGCTTACTGACCTACGCTTCCGCGTTTGACGCAGTGCTCGCTGAACTTGAATCTGTAGCGGGCTGGACGACGGCACGCATTCAACGGCCCGTGCAAAATTCTCGGAAAACTTGACGGCATAGAAACTGGAATTCGTCAACTCATTCGGGAAACGCCTCTGGAAACTCAACGTGAAAGTATCGACGTTCACGGCGAACCGCGCCACCCCTACGCTGTACGACCTCGACGAAATCGAGCTTGCCGAACACAAACAACTCAGTCCGCGCCGGCAGCAATGGGGCGCAGTTGTGGCGCAATGTGCGATGGTTGCGCTCGATTTATTTGATTCAGTACGGTGACTGCGGCATCTGGAAATCGCCCGCGGTGAGTTTGCCGAACGGAAAGCGCAACGCTTCGCCGCATAGGGCTGTTCGCGCGGCAAATTGTCTCAACAGCTTTATTCCCTAGCCCTTTTTGCAACGGGGCTAAACACATTTTTCACGCATTCTCGACTAACCGAAAATTACCTTCCAGCCCCTATGCAATAGACGTTTCATAAAAAAGCTGTACCGCTTTCTGCAGGTCTTCCCGTTTGCCCGTGGCCAGACCGTCAGGGCGCAAGGTCTGCTTGCACTTGCAAATCAATAGCAAAATATGCCCTGTCATTCTGAGCCTCTGGCGAAGAATCACTCTGCCAACATCGCTGAGTCGATTGAGCTATTAGATTGCGCGACCTGATGCTTCGCCAGGCTCAGCATGACAACGTTAACGAGGGCGCAGCGCCGCGCTTCGCGCGGAAAGCAGCAACGCTCCCATCACCATCACGGTGAATTTGTTCTAACCTGAAGGAGCGGGAACGCGTCTGGCGGAGTTCTCTGTCATGCGCAGGTAGTCAAAAACCAAGCTCGTATTGCGGCTCAGGCTACGCATCTTTTCGGCCACACTCTCGCGGCCCTTGATGAAGCTTTTGATGACGCCCACTGCGACGCGACGCAGGCGGGTGACGTTGCTGGGGCCGTGACCGGTACGAATGCGGGAGCGATCTTGGTTGAAGTTCCAGTCGATCACATAGTGGCAGCTATTCTCGATAGCCCAGTGCCCTCGGTTGGTGGCGAGCAGGCCTCTGGCATCGGCCTGAACGCTGGTTTGAATGGTGATTCCGAGGGCGCGTTCGAGGGTGCAGGTTGCGTTTTTCTTGTGAAACACCTCGCGCTCAATCATGAAAAGCTGACCGACGTGGGGGAAGTCGAGATAGTCGTTGAGCGCTGAGCTCACCCAGATGCGTCGCGTCTCAATCGCGCCCATGATCGGGCGGCGTGATCTGCTCGAAGTCAGCGGCCGCACGATGACGGAAGTTAAGCGCAATGGCCTGTTGCAAGCGCTGGTTGCCCTTGACCGTGAAGTGGTAGTGCGCATCGCGCGCCACCACGAAGCGAGCGGTTTTTTGCTGCGTCAGTAGCGGGTCGGCCGTGATGATTCTGCCGCTGATGTTGATCGCATCGAGCACGCTTGCAAACATGCCGATCTCATTGGTTTGTTTGGCACAAGTTGCGGCTGCTGGACGATCTCGCCCGTTGGTAAAGGCGCAGCGCGGGTGGCCTGCGGGACTACCGTCTCAGGGCATCAGGCTCTGCAGTTGCGCAATGATCGCCTCGGGCGAGATGCGCGTGGCGTTGGTCCCGACGGCGCCCGCGATCAGCGACGAACCGCGCAGGCCGAACAGATAGCGGATGATCAGCAGGCCATCGGTCAATGCATCGGCCTGGCCGTTGCCATCGATATCGAGCAGTGGCTTGATGTCGGCAAGATAGTCGCCCACTGCCGTTGCCGTGCTCCGCGTGGCATCCGGGCCGATCGCGTTGGCGGTCAACGACGGGCCTGACAGGCCGAACAGATAGCGCATCGCGAGCAGCCCGTCGGTCAGCGCGTTGTAACTGGCGTTGCCGTCGATGCTCAGTATCTTGGGTCCCACGGGAGCTGCAGCGAAGGTTGCGATGACCGTGGTCGTGCCCGTGGGCGTGAACGTGCACGCGCCGGACCCAGTGCAGGGCCCCAGCCATCCGGTAAACTGGTTGCCGCCCGCTGGCGTCGCGGTTAGCGTGATCGCCGTGGTTGCGGCATAGTTGCCGGTGCAGGTCGCACCGCAATTGATCGCCCCGGCGCTGGCGGTCACCGTGCCGCCGCCGCTGCCAGCCTTGACCACCGTGACGGCGGAGGCTGCGGGTTCGTCGCAGCCGCTGGCTGCCGTCGGTGTGGCCCACCATGGTGTCACGCCGGTGGCCACATTCCATGCCGTCGACGGCGAGAGCGGCGTGAATGGGTTCGGGCAGATCGTCGACATGCCGTTCGCGAGAAACTGCGGTGGCGCAGGCAGCGCGCCGCTGAACAGGTTGTGGTCGAGATGGAGGGCGACCATCTGGGAGGTCGCCGCCACCCGGAGCGTCGGCAGCGTTCCGCTCAGGCTGTTGTAACTGACGTTGAGTTCGCCCAGATTGAACGCGCTGGCAAGACTGGGCAACGGGCCGGTCAACTGATTGTGGCCGGCATAGAAGCCCGCGAGTGCGCCGATATTGGTGAAGGCGGGCAGCGAACCGGTCAGTAGATTCCTTTCGACATGAAACGACCGCAGCAGCGTCAGGCCGGAGATCGGCGGGATGGAACCGGTGAGCTGGTTGTTGCCTACGTGGAACGTGGTCAGGTTCGGCGCGCCAGCGAGCGACGGTATGGCGCCGGTCAACTGATTGTTGAAGGCCACGAACGCGCCCAGCCCGGCCAGCCCGCTCAAACTGGGAATCGAGCCGGAGAGGTTGTTGTCGGAAACAACGATGCCTTGCAGGTTACCCAGTCCGGTCAGCGAAGGGATCGCGCCGCTGAGCAGGTTTCCGTTCACGCTGAAGCCCTTCAGCAGGGTCAGGCCGGTGAGGGCCGGAATGCCGCCGGTCAGCCGATTGCCACTGACCGGCGGGTAGGTCTGGTTGTTGGCGCTGAAGGTCTCCAGACTCACGAGACCGCTCAAGCTCGGCAACGCGCCGCTCAACTGGTTGTCGCTGACATCGAAGTCGCGCAGTGCGGTCAGGCCGGACAGCGACGGGATGCTGCCGGTGAACTTGCTGAGGTAGCCATTGAACGACTGCAGGTGGATCAGTCCGGTCAGCGCCGGAATCGGGCCGGTCAGCGGGCCGGTGCTTTCGATCACGCCGTTGTTGCGCGAAAAGTCCAGAGTCACCAGCATTGGCAGCGCATCGAGTGCAGGCAAGGTGCCAGCAAGATAGTTGTTGCTCAGGTCGAGCTTGATCACTCGCGGTATCGGGCCGCCGAGCACATCCTGATCGCAGGTCACGCCCCACCAGGTGCATTCGTCGACTTCGAACGGATCGTCGGCGGGCGGCGTACCGCGCCAGTTGTGGGAGATCTTCCAGGTGTGTCCGTTGGTCTGCGTGTAGATGGCGGTCAGCACGGCGCGTTCGCTATCCGACAGCACGCCGGCAACGGCCGATCCGGCGGTGCACAGGGCGATGGTGAGGCTGATTGCGGCTCTTCGCCACCGCGCATTGGTCAGGTTGCGATTCATGGCCGGACATTTCCCTGTCATCAAGCACGCGGAAGGGTAGTCTTTCCAACCGCATGAGCCGAACCATAGCACCCCAAACCGTCCTGATAAAACGGGTTTTCCCTGAATTAACCGTCCGAATCTCCAAGAATCTGCGCCCCATCATCGCAAGCCACGCGCCGGGCTGCCGACGGACACAGCCCTTCCCCGGCGCAGCCGTCGCGCCAAGTGTCTCACCCAACGCCTCTCGTATGTGCATCAGGAGCGGCACACCTAAGTGCGCTTCGTGCTCGTATTTCCAAGGATGAAACCAAACTGGAACGGTTAGCGTGAGCGCTTTATCGCCTTTGCCAAATGCTCGGCTGGTGCAGTCAGCTTCGTTTCGGACCTTAGCGCGCCTGTAGATCAACTCCAACAATTTGGATTTGCCCGCACCCCATTCGCCAAATACGCCGATGACCAACGGATCGGAGCCGAGCGTGCCGGACACAGAGTCTTTGACCAGTGCCGACTCGATGCGAGCCCAAAGCGCATCGGCATAAACGCCGTAGCCAAGCCAATCGTCCGTATCCACATTTTTTTTCTTGGCGTCGTTCGCCGCTTCGCTCATGCCCTGCCCTTTGTTTTGGCTGAAAGTGAATTCGCCACGTTTTGATCGTGGTCGCTGTCACGATTGTGACCGAATTTCACACGGAAAAGTGGTTGCAGGCGACAAGTTCACTCCGGACTCGTCGAAGTGCTCATGGGTTTTACTTGAAGAGTCGTGCTCTTTGCGACGTGGCTTTGGACGGGCTCAGGCCGGACGTGAGGGATTGAAACTGGCTCCCAGAGTCGATAGGCCAGTGAGTCCCGCGCTAACTTGCGATGCTTTTCAGTGCCAGTCGTGCCGCTGCTGAATGCGAGTCGAGGCTTTGAAATTGCATTGCGATGTCATCCGGCAAATTGCGGCGCATCGCCGCCTCGATTGACGGATGCAAATGCGTCGCACGGCCACCTAATGCAATTTTTCTGGTGCCGTAACGATGCAACATGGCGTTTGCAAGACGCGCCAGCTCTGCGCCCGCGTCGTTCAGTATCTCCGCTGCTAATGGATCGGCGTCGGCGCATTGCGCGACCTCGATTGCCAGCAAGCCAATTTCGCCGCGATCTCGTTCAACCAGAAAGCGCGCCGCGTAAATAGAAGACTCACCACCCACTTTTTCGAACAGAATTTTCGCTAACGGCGAGTCATGCCATGCATTGGGTGATTCGTCTTCGCGCCGCCAGATTCGGCGTAGCGCTTCGCGTGCGATCCAGTAGCCGCCGCCTGCGTCGTCGAGTTGCACTCCGCGACCGCCTGCGCGATGCAGCGCGCCTGCTTCATCGATGTAGGCGGCGATTGAGCCAGTGCCGGCGTAGATCAGATAGCCTTCGCCAGGCGCAAATGCGGCGTGGAACGCGATCTCAATGTCGCTCACAACTCTCACCGATTCACAAGAGACGCTGAACGAATCGCTGAGCATTGCAGCGAGATCCGGATTGCCTGCACCGACGCCAGTCACACCCGCCACCAGCGCTCGAACGCTGGCACCGTGCGTGAACGGCAATAGTTGATTGACGATTTCTGCCAGTCGTACCTGCACCGCCGCACGGCCAGTATCGGTGTGCATCTGCATGCCACTGAGGCCCGATGCATAGCCCGTTGCCACGACCTCGCCGTCGAGCGACAAAAGTGCCCAACGTGCTTGCGTACCGCCCGCGTCGATGCCCAGTGCGAATTGCTTTGGCGCGGTTGTCATCGTGGCCACGCTGAAGCATTGGCCGGTGATTCAACCAGCGTCGTAACGGGCGGGAAGCAGATCGGCGGACGTGAAGCAAGCCAAGGCGTATCGGGAATACGTGCTTCATTTACGTATACCGACGCAGCTAACGCATCGGCAATGCCGCGCCGATTTTTCACGATGGCTGCCGCGCTGAAGTGAATGTGTCCCGTGGCACCTGATTGGCTACGCAATAGAGCGATTTGACGAACAATTTCATCGGGCAGCCACGACTTTTCGGACTCATCAATGCGGCTTGTGAAAAGCCCCGGCCACAGGTGACGCGACTGTTTGTTGATTGAGGCCCAATAGCGCAGCAGCCCGGGGAATGCCTGCGCCTCCTGCGCAATCGGCCAGTAGAGTTGCGGTGCGAGATAGTCAAGCCAACCCTGTTCGAACCAGTGTTCAACGTCGGCGTAGAGTTTGTCGTATTGACTGAAACCCGTGATGCCTTCCGGGCGGCGATCAGGCTTGGGTAAACCGAACGGGCTGATGCCGACCTTGACCCACGGTTTTGCTGCGTGTACTTCCCGATACAACGCTCTGACGAGTTGGTTGACGTTGTCGCGACGCCAATCGGCTCGCACCATCTTTCCACCCGTTTTTTTGTAGCGCTGCCAGGAAGGCTCGTCGGGAAAGTCGAGATCGGGTCGCGTTTCGGTGGGCGGCGCGAGCGGCGTTGTGGGAGCGGCTTTAGCCGCGATGGTTGGTTTAGCGACAGTCGCGGCTAAAGCCGCTCCCACAATAGCTTCTGGCGGTGCAGGGATTGGGTACGGATAAAAGTAATCATCAAGGTGCACACCATCAATATCGTAGCGACGCACAACATCCGCAATCACTGCCAGCGTGTGCCGCGCCGCATCGGGCTCGCCGGGATCCATCCATTGCATATTGCCGTATGTCTTTACTGCGTGTGACAACGATTTGCTGACGTGATTTGCGGCGGGCGCCGAGGTCGCCGTGTTGTGACGGGTGCGGTAGGGATTGAACCATGCGTGCAACTCCATGCCTTCGCTGTGCGCGATTTGAATCCATTCGGCGAGCGGATCGTAATTCACCGCCGTGGCGACGCCTTGCGTCCCCGACAAATACTCGGTCCACGGCTCAAGTTTTGATGGATAAATGGCATCGGCACTTGGGCGGACTTGCAGCACGAGTGCATTCAGTTTGAGCCGTCGCGCAGTTGCAACAATACGTCGCATTTCTTCGCGCTGTTGATCGGCGCTGAGGCCGCGTTTGCTCGGCCAGTCGATGTTGGCGACGGTGGCGATCCACATCGCGCGGAACTCGCGTGGCGCGGGTGGTGGTTGCCTATTGCTCGTATGTTGCGGCGGTGACAGCGAAGCGCATGAAGTCAGCACAAAAACGACGATGAATAACCACCAGCGCCGCTTCACCGCTATACCTTGATGAAAATTTTGCGGCGCCAGAGGAACGCTGCTACCGCCAGCATCGACAGATTGAACAGCACTGCGAACAGCAACGACACGTTGACCGGCGACACCGGTAGCTGGCTCAACTGCGCGACCAGCCATGCCTTCACTGAAATCAAAGAGCCCGCATCAGTTTGCACTTTGAAATAACCCAGCATCTTTGCAATCAGGCCAGAGAACGCGAAGATGAACAAAGCGTTAACGCCGTACATATCAAGTGGTCGCGCGATCCGCGCAGCGAGCGTGCGTACTCGCGCGGAATCGCATGCGTCGATGAGCCAGTAACTTACCGCAAACAACAGCAGCGCCCAGCCCGTCATGAACACGGTGTACGACGGTGTCCACAATGATTTGTTGATTGGCATCAACACGGCATCGAGGATCACGCCGATCCACAGCGCAAACAATCCGGCGACCATCATCCACGCGGTTTTTGTTGCAGGTACAGAAGCGCTTTGCAGCCAGCGCCCTGTGAACACGCCGAACAACAAAGTGGCGACCGCTGGCAAAGTGCTGAACAAACCTTCCGGGTCCCATGTCTTCGACTGCGCCCACAAGTGGCCATTCATCACAGCACGATCAATGAACGCTCCGACGTCTCGGCCAGGTTCCAGCGCGCCCGCGGCAACTACGCCGTTGGCGTCAGAAATCGGCAACAACAACATCGCCGCTGCATAGACCGCCACCAACCCGAAAGTCCACGCTGTCTGACCACGCAAATCACACCAAAGCACAATCGGAGCCGCGATCACGATGCACAAACCGATGCGCTGCAACACGCCGGGATAACGCAAGGTTTCAAAGCTGAATGCGGGGATAAAGTTAAGTGTGAGGCCAATCAGGATGATGATTGCAGCCCGCCGCCACAGTTGCAGCATGACCGTGCGTTTTGATACGCCAGATTCAAGCGCGCGTGTCGTCGAGAACGTGAGCGACACACCGCAGATGAACAGGAAGAACGGAAATACCCAGTCGGTGAACGTCCAGCCATTCCACGCTGCATGACGCAGTGGCGCGTAAATGTACGCCCAGTCGCCTGGGTTATTGACCAGCACCATCGCAGCAATCGTGAAGCCACGAAATACGTCGAGCGATAACAGGCGGGGTGCAGGTGCAATCGTGCTCATTTCCTAACTCTTCAACGCCGCACGAACATCACCATCACTCTCATTGATCCTACGCAACGCCGCGTCAGCATCAATGCCGCGAAGAATCATCACAATCGCCACCTTCACGCGAAAGCGACAGGCCTTAAGCGCGGTCTCGGCGACCGCTTCGTCGGCACCTGTCGCAAGTGCAGTCAGCCGGATCGCGCGCGTGAGCAACTTCGCGTTGGTGGGTACGAGATCCACCATCAAGTTGCCGTAGACCTTGTGCAGTCGCACCATAATCGCGGTGGAGAGCGTGTTGAGGGCGATCTTTTGTGCGGTGCCGGCCTTCAGTCGCGTGCTACCAGAAACGAGCTCAGCGCCAGTGTCGAGCGTGATGCCGATCTCGGCTTGCGCGCAGACCGATGAGTCCGCGTTGTTGGCCATGCCAATCGTGAGCGCATGCGCGGCGCGCGCGGCGCGCATGGCACCCAACACGTAAGGCGTCGTACCCGATGCAGCGAGCGCGATCACCACATCGTTGGCGGTCGGAAGTAACTTCAGAATGTCCGCAGCACCCTGCGGGTCGTTGTCCTCGGCTCCCTCTACTGCACGATAAATTGCGCCCGGCCCACCTGCCAACAGCGCCAGCGCGCGCTCCGATGGCCAAGCGAAAGTGGGATAAAGCTCAACGCTGTCAAGCAACCCCAGTCGTCCGGACGTACCCGCGCCGATGTAGATCAAGCGACCGCCCGCTTTGATACGCGGCACGGCGGCCTCCACGGCGCGCGCTATGTCAGCGCTGGCACGGGCGACCGCTTGCGCGGCACGCGCCTGATCTTCTACCAATGCGGCGACTAGCGCGTCGACGGAATAGGTGTCGAGGTCGGCATGTTCAAGGCTCGGCCGCTCGGTGGTCAGAACCTTTCGTTTCATGTCGTTTTCGTTACTTTATTCAAGTGCGGCGGGCGGTCGGGATCGTGTCCGCGTACTCGCGCCAAAGCTTCAACCATGGGGTAAAAACTTTGCACAATGCAGACAGTGTCGAGCGCAACGTGCGTGGCGCTCACCAGCGCAAGCTCGGCATGCGCGTGGCTCGACGCGGCGGCAAGCAGCACGCGCGCGCCACGTCCGCGCAGATCGTCAGCCAACGCAATCAACTCCGCCTGACCGGGGCCGCGTGGCGCGAGCACCAGCACTGGATAGCCCGCTTCAATCAACGCCATCGGGCCATGCTTGACCTCTGCCGCAGAGAAAGCCTCAGCCTGAATGCCACACACTTCCTTGAATTTGAGTGCCATCTCGGCAGCAATAGCGAGGCTCGCGCCGCGTCCGATGACGAACAAGCGATCCGCGTCGTGCAGTGCATCGATGGCTCGCGACCAGTCGCTTTCCGCTGCGACGGCAAGCATGTCCGGCAACGACGGCAGCGCCGCGCGCAGGTCGCCATCATTCGCCCACGCAGCGTAGAGACGAAGCCCCGCTGCGAGCTGTGCGATGAAGCTTTTGGTTGCAGCGACGCTCTGCTCCGTGCCCGCTTGCAAATCAATCACGTGATGAACCGCCTCTGCGAGCGGCGATTTGATGTCATTGACAAAGGCAGCCGTAACCGCGCCGCACGCAACAAGCGCGGCCATCGTCTCGACCAGGTCAGGACTCTGACCCGATTGCGAAAAACTCAATGCGGCTAGACCATCGGCCTTGATCGGCGCGTGATGCAGCGTGATCACCGACGGCGGCAGCGACGTAACAAGCAGCCCCATGCGTGACATCAACAGATAACTCAAATGGCTCGCAGCATGATCCGAACTGCCCCGCGCCACGGTGACCGCCGCGCGCACGTTCGCATCGATCATCACCTGGGCGAGAGCATCAATCGCGGCACCGCTCCGCGCATAAAGTCGTTCAACAGCAGCAGGCGCGGCCTTCGTCTCAAGCAACATGTTCGAAAGCGCTGTCATGAATCGTTTTTATCATCGTTGCGGCGCAGGCATGATGAGCATTTCAGATCATACTGAGATCGCTCAAGGCGTTCCCTTTGGTGCTACGCTGTTCGTCATGATTCGAGATGCATTTTTTCGTGTGATGCTGCGGCCCACGCCACTGTTCTTTCTGGCTATTCTCACGTTCGCAATGTTTGGCAATGTGCCCGCTTTGGCGATGGAAATGAAGGTCAAAGCTAACGCACTGGTGCTCTCCGGTGAGGTCGTCGCACGCGATCTGGAGCGCGTCAAAGATGCGTTCAAGTCGAACCCAGCCATCACTCATGTGGTGCTGCGCAATTCGATGGGCGGGAATAGCTGGGCGGGGTATCGACTCGGTGAGCTTTTTCGTGAGAGAGGCGTCACTACTGTGGTGTCGGGTCATTGCGTTTCAGCCTGTTCGCGCCTCTTTCTGGGCGGAAAAGTCCGCGTGTTTTCTGACGACTATCCCGCGAGCCTTACCTACGTCGGATTTCACGGGCACTATGACTTCGGAAAATTGAATCTGGCCGCCGTAAAAAAGAACGATCTCGCAGGCTGGACGACGAAATACACGAATGGCAAGGTAGACCCAAAACTCATTCAGCGCTGGATCCACATCGAGCGACGTGCGGGTGATGTGCGCTTTTATCCTGACGCCGTTGTCGAACGATTTACGCAGTCGACCGTGCTCTGTCAGGGCACGGAATCAGCGCGTCCCCAGCAGTGCGAAAAGATCGCAACCCATGCGCTGGCGCAGGGCATCGTGACGACAAACGCGATGTACTCCAGCCCCGATTCTTCGAATCTGCCGTACAAATTTCTTGAACAAAAATATCCGACGACCCACTACGCCGCGTTGTCACAAACTGATCGATTGCCCGTTCGCAACCCCCTCGCAAAGCGGGACTTTGAACAATTCAAAAACGCTCGGTTCCCGCGCGCATTTGCGGTGTCCGCGAACGGCCTGAACTGGGCCTGGAGCGCCAACGATACGCTGGCCCCGGAGGTCGCGCTTGCGCGCTGCAAAGCGAAAGGCGGCGGCACGACGACCGGTGCAAAGTGCGTGCTTTATGCCCTCGATGAACGCATTGTTTACCGTGGAAACTAGGCTGCGGAATATCTGATCCGCTTTTCGCTGAAACCTAGCTTTTATCTGGGATGAGTCCCTATTATTGCCGTAGTCGACTTCTCAAATTTATTGCCGTCTGCCCAATTAAATGGGTCGATTCACGAAAAAGCTGATAGCTAATCCGGTCCACCCAACACTGGTTGTCCAAACCCTTCCGCCGCCCGCCAGCCGGGGCTTTTGACGAAAAGATTGGTGATCATGCCGCCGGTGTCAAAACTCAGTTTTTTGCCCGGATTTCGGCGTTCGTATTCGGCATGCAGTTCGTTGCCTGTGCGATACCAGGGTACTTTGTTGGCGAACGCCGAAAGCGACGCCTGCCGCCAGCCGATGTCGGCAATGGCGGGCCATTCGCGATCAGCATGGCTGATGTTCTCATCGCGATGCAATAGCCACATTTCGTGGCCCAGAATATCGCCAAAAATAAACAGCCGCTGGTTGTAAATCACGAACTCGGTCGGATCGCTGCCGAGCTTGATGCGATACGGCGCGCCGTTCGAGCAGAAGCCCCCGTACTGCGGCTCATAGCGCTTGGGGTCGGCGTCGAACAAGGCTTTGTGCTCGTTGCTGACGAAGTAATACGTCCGCCCCGGCAGCGTGGACGTGATATCGCGTTCGCCGCGCGTTGGCTTGCCTTCGGTGAAATACGCGACCGGATCGTAGCCGAGCAGCATCACCTCATCGCCGCGCGGATTGGTCATCGTGGCGTAGCGAGTGCCGCAACCTGCGAGCAACGCAACGCCCAAACAGATCAGCCAGAGTTTCCATCGTGCGTTCATCGCGTCGTTCCTTTACGTCATACGTCATCGGCATTGCCAATCTTACGCTGTGAACGCGCTGCCGCCTACAATTTAGCCCATGAAAAAAACCCGCGTACTCGTTCTGGCCGGTGGCCAATCCGGCGAACATGAAGTCTCGATCAACAGCGCGCGTAGCGTGTTGCAGGCCCTGCCGAAAGACAAATTCGACGTCACCTCCATCGTGATTTCACGCGAAGGCCGCTGGCTGCCTGCGCCGGACTCCGTGCGCGCGCTGGAGCGCGGCAGCGCCCCCTCGGGCGGTGAGCTGGTGCTGCATCAGGCCGCGGCCGCCGAAGGCTTCGACGTCGTGTTCCCCATCCTGCACGGCCCCAACGGCGAGGACGGCACCATTCAGGGCATGCTCAAACTGGCGGGCATCCCCTGCGTCGGCTCCAGCGTGCTCGGCAGCGCGGTGTGCATGGACAAAGTGATGACCAAGGCGGTGCTCGCCTCACACGGCATTCCGCAGGTGGGCTATCAGCTGGTCACCCGCGCCGAATTCGACGCCACGCCGGAAGATGCGATTGCGCGGCTCGGCGCGCTTGGCTTTCCGGTCTTTGTGAAGCCTGCGAACCTGGGCTCCAGCGTCGGCATCTCCAAAGCGAAAACGGAGAACGAGTTGCGCGTAGCACTGCGCATGGCGTTCGAGCTGGACCGCCGCGTCATCGTGGAGGCCGCGACTTCGGAAAAGCCACGCGAAATCGAAGTCGGCATCCTCGGCAACGACGACCCGCAGGCCAGCCCCGTCGGTGAGCTCACGTTCGACAGCGAGTTCTACGACTACGAAACAAAATACACCGCAGGCAAGGCCGAAATGCACATCCCCGCGCTGCTGCCGCCCGCCATCGCAGCAAGGGCACGAGCGCTGGCAGTTGAGGCATTCAAGGCGCTCGACTGCGCCGGTCTCGCACGCGTCGATTTTTTCTACATCGACAGCACCGGCGAACTCTTCTTGAACGAAGTCAACACCATGCCCGGCTTCACCAAAACCTCGATGTATCCGGAACTATGGCGCGCAGCCGGCGTCGACTACGCCGACCTCGTTTCGCGGTTGGTCGAGCTGGCGCAAGAGCGGCGCTGAGGGAAGTACGACGAAGGAGTAGCGCTGGCTGCTGAAGCCCCCGCTACCAGCTCGCTGCCGTCTCGGCGGGAGGCGACCGCCTGCCACTTTCTACTGCTCTCGCGTCGGGTCCCGACCTGGCCGGTGCTGGCGCTTGGCCCGAGGTTCACCGCGTTGACGAACTGGCCCGCGTTCTGCGCCAGCTCCCAGCCGTCTGTGCCCACCCGGGACACGCGCACGGGTCGCCCACGTTCGGTGCCACGGCTACGACTCTCTCCGTCCCTGGCCCATTCCTCGCGCATTTAAACTTGTTGTACTGACGGACGTGGCGCATGAGCCTTTTGTCGAGGTCTTTGACGCTGGTGCAAGCGCGACCTTAGCGCCTGAGGTTGAAGCGCTCGATCAGGAAAGCCGCAACCGCAGCGCGCGTCGTGGCATTCGCCGCAGCGTCGTAGCCGGCGATCAGGCCCTTGCCGACGCACGCATCGGCATCGTCGAGCGGCTTGCCGGTATCGATGTTGACGATCACGCCGGGGGCGGTTTCAGTCAGATTGCAGCGCGCTGCCGTTGCAAAGCCGGGGATGCGCATTAACCCGCCGCGCGCCCCGCTGTCGAACGCGTGATGGGCGCCGGGCAGGGTGCGCACCGCCGCATCGACGCCAGCATCGCGCAAACGACCGACATAGCGCTGGCAGGCTTCGGCCGAGGTCAGCACATCGGCCTCGCCGATGAAGATGCGTTGCGGGCCGGGTTCCGACTTCGTATCGCCGATTAGCTGCACGTTGCAGTCCGGGTAAAGCGCGATGTAGGCAGCGAAGCCGAGACCCTTCGTTCCAAAGGCACTGGCAAACCGGGTCTGGGCGGCAACCAACGCCGTGCGTCCGCCTGACGAGAACCCCATCACGGCGACGCGCGCCGGGTCGATGCGCGGATGCCGGGCCAGCAAGGCCAGGGCGCGCTCCGCATCGATTACCCGGCGCGTACCGCCGATCAACTGTGGCATCGTCGCAAAGCTGCTGCCCGTGGCGATCGCGCCCCGGGCGGTAAAGCTGTCGAGCGTGAAGACGGCAATGCCGATGCGGTTGAAATCGTCGATCCAGAGCATCTGGTTGCTGACGGTGCCGGCATCGCCGTGCAGCATCAATACCGCAGGCATTCGTTCTGGCCCGACGAGCGGCAGGCGTAACTCGCCGACAATGATCGTTTCGACAGCACCTTCGGTGGTGCCAGCGAACAGTTGGGCCGCAGTCAAAGTCAGCGTCGGCACGGTGTGCGCCTCGCTGCGCAGCGCGACCGCTGATACCGGCGCGGCGGTTGGGACAGCAGCACAGGCGGCCAGCAGCGAGGCAGCAGCCAGGGCATACAGGCGGGCGGCGGTTATGCCAGGTGGAAAAGTCATTTCGACTCCATTCGGGTAGAAACACCAGCTGCGGCGCGGCGGGGCCCCGTCAGGCTAGCTTGCTGGACAGAAGTGGAACACGTAGGCCGGTTCAATTCGTTGTGCACAGCGGCCTGACTTCGCGGCTTTGCCGCGTCGTGCTGTTGAACTCACGGCATAAGCCGCTGACTCTGCTGGCGAAGTGCATGATGTAATTTGTACTGCCAAACGTTTGACATGAGCGGCTAACCAAAGGGCGCGAAGCGGCCTTAAGAACGTCCGCTTGATGAAAGGGCGAGACCCGCCCGTCACTGAGCTTCGAAGAGTTACCTAGAAACAGAACGACGACCCTCCCTTTGAAGAACGGTGCCGCTATTCAACGTTCTCGCATACCAGGCGGGCAACCGTAAGTTTCGACGGATTCTTGACCGAAGGGGCTTCACGCACAACTTTGTGTACTGAGTTTATATTTTTAAACTCACTTGTCCAGTTTTCTGCAAAACTCGTCAAAGTGATCGCCATGATTGCAGTTCGGGTTTTGTACTGTTTTTATGAATAGTTTAAATGCAGGCTCGCAGAATCCTCCGAAACTTCGTCAGCTAAATTAACTTCGGCACTGCATTCGGACGACGCATTACGCGCTGTCGACCGAAAAGGTTTAGGCGCATTGGGTGCGCACGTTCATCCGTTTTCACGGGATTCGTCATCCGCTGGAAATGGGTGCGCGTCAGGCGG
>Ga0335397_10003337_pt1 | contig 21533 bp, 15 predicted proteins | sample MAT04_FD_205740 | JGI IMG/M metagenome (GOLD analysis project Ga0335397, IMG submission 205740) | Freshwater microbial communities from Lake Fryxell liftoff mats and glacier meltwater in Antarctica - MAT-04 (spades assembly) (version 2) ... | reverse complement strand
TTAGAAGACTTTAATTTGAAAGAGCATAAATTTTATAAAGAGAATAAGTATGCAGACTAAAACGGCAGCAGGCAACAAAAGTATTTGCAAAAGCAGGGCTGGACGTTGTTACCTTCGGCTGTAGTTCACTATCAGCTTCAGTTTCGGCTGGACGTTAGTAATTTGGCTTTTAGTTGTTATCTTCAATTTCAGTTTTTCAATCAGCATTTGTTCCGGGCAGGACAAGCAATGAATCCCCTGCCTTCGCAAATACTCAACGTTGGCAGAAATTAGCGACAAACCCTAAAAGTCACAATATGAAACTAGCAGAGAGAATCAGAAAAATAAGAGAAAACAAGGGGCTAACCCAAGCCGAAGTCGCAAATACAATTGATATAACACCATCAGCCTTTGGACAAATTGAAAGAAAAGCAGGGAATACTCGTTTTGACACCCTTTGCAAAATTGCAGACGCTCTTAAAGTTAAAATAATATTTCTCATTGATTTAGAAAACCCTAATCATAAAGAAAAAACAAGTTAGAACTTGTTTTTTATTTTAAATTTCAAATCTAATTTTGTCAAAAATTTAAAACTATTACACAATTAAAAAAAGTATTTCTGATTGCATTTGTTGCAAGTATTTTGTTTGGCTGCAAAAAATCGAACGAAACTATTAATTCTTTAGAAGAACCCCTCAAAGTATCTAAAGAATTTACAAAGGAAGATTTTAAAAGAATTAAAAAAGAAGTTGCACAAATTTCAAAGAGCATCAGTTTCGCAATTTCAAAAACAAAATTAAATCCAAATTTTAATTCAAGAGGAAATAGTTTCAATACTAATAATTCCCAAAATGGCTGCAATTCTTATTATTCAAATAAATACAATACTACCTGCTTTACTGGTTATGCGACAGAATTTTTGGTAGATGAGAATCCAAATATTTATTACCCACCTTCAAATATCGGCTTAGCAAACAATCTTGATTTAAATGTTGTTGGAGGCTTTAATAATTTTGGCGTAAATGGCGACCCAAATTACTTCTTAAATCAAAATCAGTTAACGTCAAATTCAGAGACAACAATGAATTCATTAGGCACTGAACAATCACACTATGCCGACTCACTAGAAAATATAAGCACATTAACTGATCTTGCAGCTGACCAACTAATGACTTCAAAAGTAGTTGACCAAGAAAATAGAATTTTAAATAATCCGAACTTAAGTTATGAAGATAAAGAATATGTTCTGACTACTTTAGAATTACAACGTAAGCCATCGACCAACCCAGGTCAGGTTGCGTTTTTCTTCCAATTTTGTGGTAGCAGTTCTGCCATGTTACTTGTGGTATAAAGGTGCATGCGCTCTAATACGTCTTTTAGCCAGTCGTATGGATTTATTTGATGATAACGACAAGTAGCAAATAAGGAATAAATCATTGCTGCCCTTTGTGCAGCATCATGACTGCCGGCAAATAAATAATTTTTTCGGCCGATGGCTACGGGTCTTACAGCATTTTCAACACGGTTATTATCTATTCTGAGATTTGCATTTGTTGTATAGACAATGAGCTTATCATATCGTTTTAAAAAGTACGTCATGGCTTTACCTGCCGGGCTGGTGGGCAGCAGTTTTGGAAGTTCTGTTAACATCCATTCCTTTAATGTTTTTAGAACAGGTATGGCTTGTTGTTGCCGCAACTGAAGCACTTCTTCTTTATCTAAGCCTTCATCTTCAATCTTTCGTTCCAAGGCATAAAGCTGCCCGAACATAGTTAATGCCTGTTCACACCTTTCTTTGTCTTTTTCCTGAGCATCATAAAATTTCCTTTGTGCATGCCTGCCCCGTTTTGCGCATTGTTGCATAAAGAATAAAAAGTACAAGGGAGTGACACAACGATGTTGAATAAAGAACAAATGCCTGCTCCAAAAAAACATTAATTAAATTAACGGACACTAATGCGCTTTGCGGGGCGCCATACAACCCATCAGTACAATACCGGGGCGTTTATCAAAGTGGTCATAAACGCTATATCCATCCGTTTGCAAATGCCCCTGAAAATCCTTCTGTACATTATCGGGTCCATCTGTATCGCGGCCTGGCTGATAATCGAATAATACTAATTTCTGTTCGCTGTTAAAATAGAGCCAGTAATAACCACGGTGCGTTGTGCCTTTTTTGTCTTCATCCAAAACCTGAATGGTCGTTTCATCAACATGAAGATAGCGGCAGGCCAATACATATTGCTTGTGAAGCTCGTATAAAGCTACCAGGTGTATAAGTACAAGCTTTACCCATCCGCATATAGTGGTTTGGGCAATGTTTACTCCAGCTCTTTGAAGGCGTTGCGATTGACGGTGAAGAGGCATATGATCTACGTATTTATCTACGGTGATCTGAGCCATTAAACTTTTCACGCTAATGCGGGACCATACACTTTTCCATTATACGCCCAGGTAGTGATGCTGTAATAACAGTACTGTTTGTATTGTTTAGGGGAACAACATATTTTGAGCGGATGTATTGTTTTACGTATAATTCTCCGGGAGTATATTCAAGCACTTCACTTACCTCTTCGCCAATCTTTTTAAGTCCGGTAACATCTGTATCGGGCTGCAAAATAATGATCTCCCTGCGCAGATGCTCAGGAAGCTTCATACGGCCTGGATGGTTTGTGGGAGCATTGCGGATTACTTCAGTTTTAGTGCGGGTAACCGTAAATTTTGTAGCATCAGTAATCTTACATTGAAGTCCCGATAGTAATCGGGATTTCTGCATCAAGCTCAAGGCTTAGCTATGGATTGATATTAGTGTTATCTGTTGGTATAAAGCGTTCGCTTTTACTGCCAAAAATCATTCTCTTCAACACCGCAAGCTCCTGCAATACAGCGTCATATTTAGGCTGTAATGTTTCGTATGCTTCCTTGTAATCTGTGGTTTGTGTTGCCTGCATTGTACATGCAAAACTATTGCCTCAATGGCTCCATAAATCCACACTGCATAAATTGCGGATAAGTGGCATTGAAAAAAAGATTTTTAAAAACAACGCTTCCACAGCAGCCTGTAGCAAATTTAATTTGCCCCCGCACCACTACAGGCCAGCCACGAAGCGCAACTTTTATTTTGAGTGTGGATAACTACGCGATTTTTTGGTAACGGCTACGATACTGGATTTTTTGAAGCGAAACGCCCTGTAAAATAAAATGCAATTGTTGACTACTGACTTTTAAATTGCTGTTTTCATCACCAGTTGAAGGCAATTCATAAGTGCCTTTTTCCAAGCGTTTGTAATAAAGCGATAATCCATCACCTTCCAATAATAACAATTTTACCTGATTGCGTCTTTTATTGATAAATATGAATATGGAACCACTTAAAGCATCAAGTTTCATTTGTGATAATACAATACCACACAGGCTATCCAAACCTTTACGCATATCAGTACTACCTGTATAAAGATAATATTGCACGGAAGGGGAAAGGTGAAGCATACTTAACTGATTAATGCTTTTAAATAATCAGCACTCACAGGTTGATGAAACAACAATCGTTTGCCATCAGCAAGAATTAACTCTGCATGAAAAGCAGCAGACGGACCAGAAACATTCAACTGTATAAACGATGATGCAGGTTCACTTGCCTTATTACGGTAGCGTTTATACCAGTAATGAAAAATATGATAAGTGAGCTTTGCCTTTTGGCAAAATGCCTTTTGCGAAAGACCGCTTTGTTGCCATTGATCGATGTGATCAAACATCTGTTGTTTTATTTCTGCTTTACCCTGCATAACTGAATTTTATCAGCAAAGCTATTTTCAATTCACACGACATACAAGACGGGGTTGGACGATGGCTTACGTTGCTCTTTATTTACCTAATGGTGCAATTTTATTTTACGCAATTAAAAATTTTTGGAAATGATGTTATTCAGACACGACCAAGCTTTTTTAGTAAATATTAATGTGGACTTGCATTAGTTTATTTTAGCATTGACAAATTTTGTTCACAACCATTAAATGAATCTATTGACCTCATTATTATCAGACACTTTATAAGCAAAATGAACGTAAATGACTCATTGGAAACATTGAGTGGGAAAGCAGGTAACACAGTATAATATGTTTTTTAATTTGCTTTGTAGAACAAGAGGTTTATGTGTGGTTGGACAAACGAAAAGTATTGCTACAAAAATTGACCGCAAGTGAAAAGAACGAAGGTAAAAAGCATATTGACTTAGATAGGGAAGCCATAGCAAAATTAAGATTAGCAGACTAATGGAGAAGATAGCACAAACGTTACATACCTGTGATGAAGCAATATTTCGGCACAACGTTATAACCCTCACAATTTGCAACATGGCAAAAAACATTTTATTGTTGCTGATGGTAACGTTGTTATGGCATTTTTGGCCGCAAAGGTTGCAAACATGTTTTTTGCGGTTTAAAAGTCCCTACAACACTAATTAATAAAAGTATAAGTCTAAAAATATACAAGGCCGCTGCCTATGACGGTTTTACTGTTAAAGCACAATAATGGTCAGGGGTAGCCTACCTGCATAATAATAAGGTTTGAAAAAAAAGCACCTTTTTGCGTTGGGCAATACGGCAATTTTTAGTGTGGTGAAAAAATGATTTAACCTTAAAGTGCTGGCTGATGATTGGTAACCGGGTAACAGCGCCGCCAATTAAACCAAAAAACTGACAACAATCATTACGACCTCCTGATTACCATCGTACAAATGGTGGAACCGTGCCAGTACATTTGAGTTATTCTTCGGTTCCGCTGATAATTATTAACAAGGTGCCATGTAGAAACAGTATGCCAAGTATGCTTTACAACACAAATGAAATAGTAATAAACAACGAAACTGCTTTTACATACATACAGAAAGTGTTTAACCGCACGTACCCTTACCTCAATATTGAGTTTACTGTTGGTAAAAAGAAAACGCAATACAGCAGGCACAAAAACATTTTGACCAACTACCAGGTCAAAGATTTTACCGTTATAAAAGGCCCTGTGGCCATCAACATTGCACCCAACCGCACCATTAAGCAAGTTGAACAGGATTTTATACAACTTGCCGGGCTGCATATTGAAGTGTTTAGAAAATCGGGGAATGTTTGGAGTGGTATTTCGTTTACCGGCAACTGGACGTTGCAGGTACAAAATATGGCCGGGCAGTCTATTTACGACGAAATAGGGTTGTACGAATAAAATTATTGTAGTACGTAATGGGGCCGCCATGCGTTAATATGGCAAATTTCTAAGCTTTTTTTCGTCCAGCACTATTACCTTTCCACTTTTTATATCCACCAGTTTTTCATCTTTAAAGTCGCCTAATGTTCTTATTAAACTTTCGGTAGCTATGCCTATGGTGCGGGCCATATTTTCGCGCGATAAGTTAATGACCGTATGGTCAATTCCTTCGCATCGGTATTTATCCAGCAACTGTGTAAGCCCAAATGCCACCTTGCGCCTTAGCGTGTTGTAGGCAAGGTTTAATAACGTGTCCTCCAATTCTATCATGTTTTTGGTAAGTATTTTTATAAATGTTCTGGCAATACCAATATCGTTCAATATCAACTGCAAAAAATCTTCGCGGGGTATAAGCATTAAGCTGGTATCTTCCAGCACAATGGCTTCGTCGGTATACACTGCTTCTTCCAATACCGGCAGGTAGCCAAAAAACTCGTCAGGACCGTGTATGGCAGTAATCAGTTCTTTTCCATCGTTGTTGGTTTTGCAAATTTTTACTTTGCCTTCCAGCACGTAATAAATAACCCTGGGCCTTTGCCCTTCTTTATATACCGTTTGTTTTTTACCAAAATTGTAAACGTCTCTTTCGCTGTTGGTGAGGTTAACTTTTCCACTTTTTTCTACATCTCCCCAAAAATTGTTTAAGGCGGTTGCCCCTTCGTATTGCTGCCTTACAAGCGCACTTTTTTTTAACCTTATTTCTATTGCATTCAATAATTCAATACCATCAAAAGGCTTGGTAATATAATCGTCGGCGCCCATTTCCATACCTTTTCTAAAATCGCCTTTTTCGCTTTTAGCGGTTAGGTATATAAATGGAATAGTGGCAGTTTCGGGGTGTTTGCTTAATAAGTGATACACGCCATAACCGTCAAGTACGGGCATCATAATATCGCATACCACCAGGTCGGGCTTTTCCCGTAAGGCAAGTTCTACACCCATTTTACCATCTTCGGCAGTAAGAACCATGTAGTTGGAAAGTTGTAATATTTCCACTGTATTTTCCCTAACCTCCCTGTTGTCTTCAATTACTAGTATTTTTTTCATAATAATAAGTGTTACGCCAGGTTTTGCGGAATAAAAATTGTACAGGTGGTGCCTTCGTTTAACCGGCTATTTAAAGTAATGGTACCGTTTAGTAGTTGAACATATTTTAATACAATGTGCAGCCCAAGGCCGGTACCCTGTATATTGACCGCATTTTTTGCCCTAAAAAAACGCTCAAATAAATGTTCCTGTTCTTCGGGCGAAATGCCAATACCGTTGTCGTTTACTTCAAGTACAAACTGGCCATTGGTTTCGTAGGCCGTCAAGGTAATCAACCCATCATCTAACGAAAATTTGATGGCGTTGGACAACAGGTTGTATAGTATATTTTTTAACAGGTTAGGGTCGGCTTCCACCACCCTTGTTATTGCAACTTTTAACTCAAAGCGTTGCCTGGGTTTTGCCAGCGCTTTCATTTCGGTTGCCAGTTGCTGCAGCATTTCTTTTATATCTGCAACACTGTTGTGCACACAATGCGTTTTCACCAATCCTTCTTCCAGTTTGCCCAAACTTAAAAAATCTTCCAAAATATTTTTCATACCGCCCACTGCCGATTTAATACGGATCAAATGTTTTTGCACCCTGCCGTCACTGTCTTCCTCGTTGTATTTTTCGAGCAGGTACGATGAGGATAGGATGGTGCTCAATGGCGTTCTGAATTCGTGGGAGGCCATGGTTACAAAAGCAGATTTTAACTCGCCCAGCTCACGTTCGTTTTGAAGTGCTTCGTTTAGTTCTTCTTTCGATTTTTCCAGTTCCTTAAGTGCCTCCCTCAGCATTTTGGTTCGGTCTTGCACCTTTTGTTCCAGCTCGGTATTCATTAATGTTATTTCGGAGGTATTCTTTTCAAGCTCAGCCTTTTGTTGAAGCAGTTTATCGGCCTGGCCTTTGCGCACCGATATATCTATTACAAAAGCTATTACATAGGTTTGCTTACTAAGCGTGTATTGGCTAAGGCTTACCTCAACGGGAAAAGTTTCGCCATTTTTATGTTGGGCAAAAAGGTCCCGGCCTTCGCCCATTTTACGGGGTTCCGGTTTTTGGTAATAAATATCGCGGTAGGCAATATGCCGGTTATGTATTTCTGCTGGCAGAAGTGCCTCTACCGTTTTGCCAATAACTTCGCTGGCGGCGTAACCAAACTGTACCTCTGCATACCTGTTAAAATTTACAATGGAGCCTTCTTTATTGGTTACTATTATACCAATAGTGGCAAAATCAAACAGGGCTTGAAACTGGTCCATATTATCAAAAGTAGTCTGCACTATCCGTACGCTATTAATATTTAACCGGTTTTTTAAAAAGATATCTCAATACAATGTGCCGCCAAACCATTAAAGGTTGTAGCAGCTATTTTTGCAACAGAAAAATGCACTTCTACAAATAATCCTAACTAATATTCTAAATTCCCTGATAGTTTTATGAACGCCCGTTTTTTGTTACAAGAATTTTGTACACATTACGGTCAACATCACCATAATCTTTGCTATCAAATTGCCAGTTAGTGGTAGTACGGCTTCTTGTGCCAGTCACCATTGGCCTTTGCCGGAGTATCATGTTAATCAAGGGCATGTTTACGCTCCTCTATATCGGCTATTTCCTAAAATATTCCCAAAGCAATCATCGTTTTTTAATTGGCCATAACCTGTACATTTTACACCGTAAAATACAGCTTTTGGTTAAGGCGCACCACTTACACTACGGCCCAAAATAGCTTTTCAATCGTAAGCATAGCAAACGGGTACTATATAAGTGGTATTCCCGCCACTGCATCCTCTTTTACCCAGCATATGTTCGGTTAGTACATATTCAATTTTGTTGGTATTTAATACTCCTGTTGTTGCTGGTTAATTTTCAATAACATTAGCTGGCAGTTACAATTAAAGGTTGATAGCCATCAGCAGTAAACATGATTGGCAATAGTCTATTTATTTCTTCCAATTATAAAAATGCGCATCAGTAAACATGCCTCATTCTGATATAGATTGTTTTAATTTAATACGATCCCCATCAAAAAAACACTCCTTTTTGATTGATATTTTAACATAACCGGTTAATTGTATTTGGTGTAAAAAGGGCAATTCGTTATGGAAAAAATTACCCAACTTTCACACCGATCTATCCAATTTAGCTGGCATTATTGTTGAATATATGTTAATCCCCATTTCAACTATTTCAACATAATTCATAACTGGTAAAACTACTTCTATGACAGCAAGTAACACAATGATTGAGAACTACATGATGTGGCTTAGCGATCTATCAGTACTTAGGTATAAGCTTAACAAAATGGCCGACCAGCTAAAAGCCCTAAAATTGAAGCTTTCGTTTGAGGGAGCTTTTAATAATTACGTTATCATTTCGAGCCAATATCAAACCAGCCAAAAAAGGCTGAACAACATTGAACACCGCATTTGCCTTGCCAACAACATTAAACTTAACGAGTTACACAAACGTAGTGAAGTAACCTGGATGGTAACCGATAACGATGCTGACCTTTTTGAAAATATGATTGCAGCCACCAGGTTGGTTATTGATATGCAAAAAAGTATTTATGAAGGGTTTAAGCAAACGGGTAAAGTACCTGTAAAAATAAGTGTCAACGACTCTTCCATTGTTGTTTCGCTGCCAATAAACAAGTTATTGCAGGTAAAAGACCACGCGTAAGCAAACGGGTACGTGGGGGTAATTTAAAAATTAAATACAAGCGCTTTTTAGTATCGGCTGCCAGTTGGCTACTATTACTTTCTGCCAAATTTTCTTTTTTTGCTTTATGCTTTTGGCTGCTTACGCTTATACCATTTATACACTTCTACCCAGCCGGTACACACAATTGCCACCACAATACACTGCACCAACACTTTTGCCGGCAAGTAAGTAAGCTGAAATAGTTGCCTTACAAAAGGCACATATAGCGCGGTAGCAATTAATGCAAGCGTTACTGCTACTACAATCCATATTAAATTATTTTTAGAGCCGAGCATGGTAAATACCGAATAATAAAACGACCGGTTTATTAACGTAAGAAATATATTGCTGAACAGCAGGGTAATAAAGATTGCCGAACGTCCGGTTTCGTTATTGTTGTTTTGTAAAATATAGTAACCAAAAACAAGGCAACCGGCGGCTATTACCAACCCTTGCGCAATGCTTAGTAACAACTGCTTTAGCGATAAAAAATTGCTGGTAAACTTTCGTGGTGGCCGCTGCATAGTACCTTTTTCCATTTGCTCATTTTCGTAAATAATGGAACAGGTGGGCCCCATAATCAACTCCAAAAAAATTACGTGTACCGGCGAAAATATATTGGTAAACTTCCACATAAATACCAGCGGCATGGTTACTATTAATATGATAGGTATGTGGATGGATACGATATATTGAATTGCCTTTTGCAGGTTATCGTAAATTTTGCGGCCCAGGGCAATCGCTTCGGTCATATGAAAAAGGTTATCGTCGGTAATAATAAGAGAGGCGGCGCCTTTGGCCACGTCGCTACCAATGCGGCCCATAGCTATGCCTATTTGGGCGGCTTTAAGGGCCGGGGCATCGTTTACTCCATCGCCTGTCATAGCCACCACTTCTCCATTGGCTTTTAATGCTTCAATTACCTTTAATTTTACCTCGGGAAACATGCGGGCAAAAACATTTATTTGTTGCACTTTTTGTTGTAGCTCGTGCTTTGATAACTGGTTTACCTCGCTGCCGGTAAGCACCGTTTTGTTGTTGCTTAGGCCAATTGCTGCTGCAATATTTAGGGCGGTAGCAGCATGATCGCCGGTAATCATTTTTACCTGTACGCCAGCTTTTTTAAAAACATCAATAGTGTTAGCCATGCCGTTTTTTGGAGGGTCGTTAAAAGCCACCAACCCTACAAACGAAAAGGCAAACTGCTGTTGGCTATTGGGGTAATCGTGCCCTTTAAAGTTTGAGCTGGCAACACCCAGTACGCGGTAGCCAAGCTGGGCATACCGGTCAACCTGTTGTAGTATAGCTTGTTTTGTATCGTTGTTTAATGCACATTGTGCAAGTATACCTTCGGGTGCGCCTTTGCTTGCTACAATCATTTCGCCGGCAGCATTCTCAAATAAATGCGTCATTACAGGGGGCTTACCACTTAGCGGGTACTCGTGTACCTGCTGGTATTGACTACGTTTATTTTGGGTGGCTTGTTTTTCGTAAAGTTTAACAATTGCCGTTTCCATAGGGTCAAATGGGTTGGTTTCGCTTGCCCACATGGCATACTCTACCACAGTAAAAACGGCTTGGGGCAGCGCATCAAAAGGGTAGCCCTGCAAGGTGGTACCGTCATAAATGGCCGCAATCTGCATTTTGTTTTCCGTTAGGGTGCCGGTTTTATCAACACAAATTACCGTAGCCGAACCAAGCGTTTCAACAAACTGTGGCTGCTTTACAATTACTTTATTTTTCATTAGCCTGAACGCTCCCAGGGCCATAAAAGCGCTAAATGCTACGGGTATTTCTTCGGGTAAAACCGACATGGCAAGTGTTAAGCCCTGCAGCAAACCAAAGGTAAAACTGCCCGATGTATAATAGTTAAACCCGAACACCAACAAAAAAGCAGCAGCACCAAACCAGGCCATGTATTTTACAAACGACTTTATTTGTTGCTGTAAAGGTGTTTGTTGTACCTCTATATTTTGTAGCGAAACACCAATGGCCGCAAATTTTGTTTGCATGCCAACAGCAGTTATTTTTATGTGGGCCATGCCAGTGGTTACCAGCGTACCTCTAAAAACCGGGTCGCTTTCGGGCGCATACTTAAATACCGACATTGCTTCGCCGGTAAGGATGGCTTCGTTAACCGAAAAATCGTTGGCCACCAATACAGTACCATCAGCCGGCAAAACGGCCCCTTCTTCCATTACCAGCACATCGTTTACCACCAAATCGTCCATATTAATTTGTATGGTTTGATTGTTACGGACGACCGTTGCTTTAGATGCTGAAATTTTTTTGAGCGTCAGTATGGCCGAGCGGCTTTTAAACTGCTGGTAAAACGAAATGCCGGCCACAATAAATATGGACACCAGCATAATAAACCCCTCGCGGTTTTGCTGCAATAAAAAGTAAATGGCACAAGCCGCTACCAACAAAACAAACATGGGTTCAAAAACTACTTCTTTTATTACGCGAAACAAAACCCTGTCTTCGGTCAGCAGCAAGCCATTGCTTCCATGTTGCTTACGCGATGCAATTACTTCGTCGGTATTAAGCCCGGCGTACAAAGCGGTATTTTCCATTGTATTGGTTTAAGATGAAGGGTGCCCAGCTAATAGTTAAAAATACCCAAAAACATTTGAAGCGGGTATTGATGGTAACTTATACACCCCACCCGGATAAAACTAATTATATAAAAGCCTATACAGATTAATGTAAAATAATAAATAGCATTGTTTTAGCTGCTCACAAAAAATAACAGCTACCTGTTATTTGTAATTTAAATTGTTTATAGGGGGTAATGTAGGTATCATGTTGCTAAATAACTGGCCAAATGTATAATGGTGTAACGGCCCCCCTGGCTGGCCCACCAAAATAATTTTGTTGGGCCGGCCTTAGCACGGGCAAAAGATGCTACCAGAAAATAAAATGCCCGTTTCCAAAAAAATGATAGGTTTCCGCTACTGTGGCAAAGCAGAAACGGCTGCAGAAATAGCCGGCATTTCGTATAGAACAAAAATAAGTCTTGCCCTAAAATAAGTAAGCAATTATGGAAATAGAGGCATCAAAAATGTTTGATAGTACAGCCCAAACCTTTTTTGAAAACAGCTATGGTAGTTGCAATACAACGCATTAATATTTAGCCAGTTGACTTTGCATGCGCCTTACCCTGTCTTCCAGTTTTTCGCTGCTCATATCTTCGCGTATGCTATCTACTTTAATGGGAAAGCAAAACGGGGTCAGGCGGGTAGGGTAGGTAAGGATTATGGCGCTTTGTTGTATGCGTAGTAACATGCTGCGAAGCCTCGCTTCTTCCATTTGCTGCTCCATTACTTCGGCGTATGCCTGCCTTAATAAAAGGTTGCCGGGGTCGTACTCGTTAAACACGCTAAACAGCAGGCTGGCCGAGGCTTGCAGGTGTTTTGCCTTTTTTTGCTCGCCGGGGTAACCCTGAAAAATAAGGCCGCCTATCACTGCTATTTCCCTAAATTTTCGCTTGGCCATTTCGGTGGCATTTACGCTGCGTTGTATATCGGCAAAAAGATCATCGGTAGAAAACAATTCATACACATTAGTATCGTCAACCGGTATGGGTTGGTCGCTTAGCAGTTCAAAGCCATAGTCGTTCATGGCAAACGAAAAAGTGATGGGCGTTATTAAGCTAATGCGGTAAGCCAGTATAGCCGCCATTGCTTCGTGTACCAGCCTGCCCTCAAAGGGGTAAACAAACAGGTGAAATCCATCTTTGGTTTCTATCTGTTCAATCAGCAATTCGTTTTCGCCAGGTACGTGCGATAGTTCTTGCTGCAGGGTAAACAAGGGTTCAAGGGCCTTTATTTCTACATCTGTATTTTCGGAAAGGGCCTCGTTAAATTTTTTGCGCAGCAGTTTGCCAAGGTTGGAAGATAGCGGCATACGCCCACCTTCCCAACTGGGTATCATTGATTTTTTTGCGTTCGATTTTTTTGCCAGCACTGTCATGTCCTTAATCATCAAAAATTCGAGGTTGCGGCCGGCAAGGGTAAATACGTCGCCGGGCTTTAAACGCGATATAAAATATTCTTCAATTACACCAATATAGCCGCCGCCAAGGTATTTTACCTTTAGCATGCTGTCGCTAACAATGGTGCCGATATGTAACCGGTGGCGCATGGCTATGCGGCGGTTCTTTATCCTGTAAATGCCATCAGTATCCACCTCTACTTTTTTATACTCGTCGTACACCTGCAGGGCGTTGCCGCCATTAACAATGGTGTTTAGTATTTCCGTCCATTCATCAAGGGTCATTTCGGCAAAACAAAACGTGCCTTTTACTTCGTGGTAAATTTTTTCGGGGCTCATGCCCTCGCCAATAGCAAGGGTACACAGGTATTGTATCAGTACATCAAAACAAAGCAGGCGTGGTTCGCGGCTTTCAATTATGTTTTGCTGCATACCGTATTTAAGGGCGGCAGCCTCCACCAGTTCAAGGGTGTGGGTGGGTAAAAAATAAATTTTACTTTTTTTGCCGGGTTGGTGACCGCTTCGGCCGGCCCGCTGCAAAAAGCGGGCAATCCCCTTGGGCGATCCTACCTGTATTACGGTTTCTACCGGGCGAAAGTCCACCCCAAGATCGAGGCTTGCCGTACACACCACTGCCTTTAATGTGGTGGTATGCAGGGCTTCCTCCACCCAATTGCGAAGCTCCCGTTCAATACTGCCATGGTGCAGCGCAATAGCGCCGGCAAGGTCGGGCGCCAGTTCCAGTATTTTTTGATACCAGCGTTCGCTCATACCACGCGTATTAATAAAAATAAGCGTTGTTTGGTTGGCCCGTATAATGTCAATTGCCTTTTGGGCCAGGTTAATGCCAAGGTGGCCTGCCCATGGATATTTTTCTATCTCGTCAGGTATCACCGATACTACCTCGGTTTCTTTACTAAGGTTTGCCACTACTATATTGCCTGCCGATAAATGATTTTCGCCGGTAATATTTTTAGTTGGCGCAAGGCCTAGCGGCGCCAACAATACCTGCATAGCCTGTAACAAGTTACCTATGGTTGCGCTTATACCCCAAATAGATAATGCCGCCGGATGATGTATTTGTTTAATTTTTAATTTTTCATTGTTAATTACCTCCGCAGGCACAACTTTTTTCAACCCCACTAATCTCGATATCGCCAGCTCTATTTGTACGCCACGCTTGCTACCTATCAGTTCGTGCCATTCATCTACAGCAACTATTTGCAGGTGTTCAAATGTTTTTGGGTAATGTTTGGTTGCCAGTAAAAGATGCAAACTTTCGGGAGTAATAATCAACACCTCGGGCATGTTGCGTTTTTGTTTTGCTCGTTCGCTTAGGTCGGTATCGCCATTTCGGCTGCCAATTTTCCATTGTAGACCCAGCGAATCAATCACCTCCTGCATAGCCCGCTGAATATCTTTGGCAAGGGCACGCAGGGGAGTGATCCACAATAGTTGAAGGCCGGTTTTGGTAATGGTTTGGTAGTTGGTTGGATGCTGGTTAATAAAATTGATGACCGCTCCCAAAAAAACCGAATAGGTTTTTCCAAATCCTGTTGGTGCGTTTACCAGCCCGCTTTTTTGGTCGCTAATGTATTGCCATGTTTCGTGTTGAAACTGGAAAGGTTTCATGTTTTTTGCCGATAGCCACCTGGCAACAATTTTATACCCTGGGGTATTCTCTACTTTCAATAAATGCTATTTAGTAATATTTAAAACCCTTCGAACGCCCATGTTTAGTGGCAATTATGGGCAAGGTATTTAACTGCAAGGGGTTTTTAGTTTTTTTTAAAGAAGTCAACTTAAACAGTCATTAATGCAATATTTGCATGTATGATTTGGAAGTAATATGCATTTGAAAATAACGTCAGCCTACAACGTTTTTAAATATTCAATTACCGCTTTTCTTTCGTTGTTGGTTAGGTCATCGCCAAAATAGTGGCCATAATTGCCATAGCCTTTAATAGTAGTATTGTATGCTTTCTTTTTCGGCTTGTCTTCGGCGGTATATTTCCAACCAATTTTTTCGTAGTCGTATTCGGGGGTTTTAAAATCACGTGTCCAATAGGCTGGTCGTGCCTTGCTATTTAAAAGCGCTTCAAGCGTAGGTACCGATCCATTGTGCAGGTAAGGGGCGGTTATCCAAACACCATCTAACGGCGGGGCAATATACCCCTCGTACGGAACCAGTTTTGCCGGGTTGGTGCCTTTGGTAAACCAGCTATTGTTAAACCAGTTGACCATTTCGGGTTTTGAATAATTGGCTTTGAACAAAGCCGAGTCGGTTTTAATGGTGCTTTCGGGTATTAGCAGGTTTGGGTAAAAAACATCCTTACCATAAGTTCCATGGCATTTGGAACAATTATCTTCAAACAATGCTTTGCCAGTTTGCGCCAGTTGGTCGTTAATTTGTTTGGGATATTTGGGTGGCTGAAGTGTGTATAAAAAAGCCAGCACATCGTTAAAGTGACTATATACTTCTCGCGCCTCTGCAGTGTCGGTTACGGTAAGCAGGTTACTGGCCATTAAAAATTTGGCAAAATCGCCGCGACCAAAGCCATTGTAAAACATGGCGTTTTTCTTTTTTAATAGCCACCATGCGGGTACATCGGTAGGTATAACTTCCGATCCAATTTCCATCAGCGGCTGATCGCTCCACGCAAAGGTTACCGGGTCGCGGTGCGATACAAGTACCCCGGCCAACCGGTCGGCTGCATTTACGCCCCTCACCTTGGTAGTTAATTGTCCGTTTAAGGCTTTTGTTCCCTGTAAAAAATTTTTTGCCGCCAGGTATTTATCATGGTCTACCGATATAATCCGGTCCAATAAAAAGCTGGCCATTTTAGGGGCTGCAGCGCCAACCGAAAAATCGATAAAGGTGTTTCCAAGCCCCACATACAACTCGCCATCAAATACCTGCCCGTGGCACGACAGGCAGTTTGGTGCCACAATTTTTTCGCCGTTGGGCGCTGTTAATGCTGTAAAATCATAGTTTACAAATTCGTTATCGCCGGTGCGACCAAGATAATTTTCTTTTTTATTGCCAACCGTTAATTTAAACAGGTTATAGGGAATGCCACTTTTTAAATAATCGCCGGTAACCAGGTATTGATAGCCAATTGCCGCATTGCCGCCTGGCTGTGGGTTTGGGGGAAGTTTAAAAGGTTTCTCATAATCGCCCGAAAACGATAGATAAGCCAGACAACTTGCCACTAAAAAAACAAGGATAAAAATCTTTTTCATGCTATAAAACCACTTAAATGTATCTATAAAATTGGTGTAGTCCAGTCCGGTTAACAAAGCCCCCAAAGTTAAGTTTGCGGTTCGCAGTGTTTAATTTTTTAACAGATCTATGTTAATTAATTAATGGCCAGGCATTTTATGCTGTAAACGACAAGTGTACTTTTAAAAGAAGAAGGAGCTATATAATTAATAAAATAAAGTTGTAAGTAAACGTGCTAATTATAGATAGCATGCAGCTTTATCCATTGGTTATGTTGGCTTTTAGGTATTTTTAATTTTAAAATATAATGTATAAAGCTTTGCAGGTAAACAGATTAAAATTTTTTTAGAAAAAAGTGAAAATAAATTTGCTTTATTTTTAATTTTTTTTTAATTTAAAAAAATTTTCAAAAAAATTAATAGAAGCAGTTTTATCTATAGACGTTTTGTTGGTGAAAAGTAGGCCCCTTTCCAGGGGCTTTTTTAATGTAGTAAGAAGGGCGGGCATTTTTTTTGAACTGGTCAATTGCTCCCTCACGGATTTGTTCAATACCAAAATTTTTTAGTAGAAAAATTAGACAGTATAAAAATCCGCGTTATAAGGTTTATTTAATCTTTCGCTATTTGTAAAAAGGCGTCACCTAAATAATCAATTAGGTCGCCTGCAATCAAAGCCTCCTTCGATGTGTATTTCGCTGCCAAATCGCCCGCCAAACCATGCAGGTAAACGCCCAGTATCGCTGCTTTGTGTGGATGATATTTTTGCGCTAAAAGAGCCGTCAAAATTCCGGTTAGTACATCGCCGCTGCCAGCAGTGGCCATGCCTGCGTTGCCTGTTGTATTAAAATAAAGTTTGCCATTGGGTAAGGCTATACAGGTGTAATAGCCTTTTAACACCACCACCACCTGCCACTTTTTTGCGGCCCCCCTCGCCAGGTCTAGCCTTTCAAAGTCGTTGGCAGGTTTTCCAAAAAGGCGTTCAAACTCCCTGGGATGTGGTGTTAGAATGCTATTTTTTGGAATGAGCGACATCCAATCTGCATTTTTGGCCAACAGGTTTAATCCGTCGGCATCTATTACCATTGGCAGGTGTGTGGCAGTAAGTACCTGCCTGAATAAAGGAGCAACAGTATCAGCAGTACCTAACCCCGGGCCAACGCCAATAGCCTGGTATACCAAAAAATCAATAGTAGTAAAGTTGTCGGTAGATTGTGCCATTGCTTCAGGAAAGGCCGTTTGTACTATGGGTAATCCCCACTCGGGCACCAATACCGATATAAGCCCGGCCCCTGCACGCAGGCAGGCTTTGGACGATAAAAGGCAGGCGCCCATTTTACCTTTGCTGCCTGCAAAAACCAGTGCATGGCCGTAAGTGCCTTTATGGGAAAAGGGTTTGCGGGACGTATATATTTTTCGAATGGTTTTTTTGCTTACCAGCCGGGTAGTTACGGGTTCATCGGGTTTAAACTGTTTGTGAAGCCCAATATTTAGCACTATTGGCTTACCAATGCATGGTACATTTTCAGGTATCAGTAAAGCCAGTTTTAGCCGTTGAAAGGTGAGGGTAAAAGTGGCATTAATGCAGGGATTGCCCACCGAAGTTTGATTGATATACAAACCCGACGGAACATCTATTGCGACAATTTTATTAGCCGATGCGTTAAGGTAAAGTACGAGTTCGGCCCAAAGCCCATGTAACGGGCGGTTAACGCCGCTTCCAAATAAACAGTCTATAATTATATCGCCCGGTAGTATTTCGGGAAACATTTCGGGGTTTTGTATATAATGAATGTGTGTGTTTATTTTATGTAGCCGCTGCAGGTTGTGTTGAAAATCGTTGGTGCCGGGTTTGCCCAATTCTACAATATACACTTCAACGTTGCTGGTATGGCGTTTTAGTTGCCTTGCAATGGCCAACCCGTCGCCGCCATTATTGCCTTTGCCGCAAAAAATTTTGAAGGTGTTGCCTTTGTATTGGCGCGCTAACCAATCGGTACATTTTTGGGCGGCCCGTTCCATTAGGTCAACAGAAGTTACCGGCTGGTTGGCAATGGTAAACTGGTCCCAGGCTTTTATTTGTTCGGCTGTATAAAGTTTCATGTGTAAAAGAAATTATTGGCAAAGCGGGTGGTGTGTGGTGAATAGTGAGTGACGAATAGTGAAAAGTGAAAAGTGAAAGGTGAATAGTCAATAGTGAATGTTGAATAGTGAATAATTACTGGTCAATAATGAAACGTGAATCGTAAATAGTCAATAGTAAATAGTGAAACAAAAAAAGTAAATAGTGAGCAGTGCATGGTTAGTAGTCTTTTATGGCGGACGGTAATTTTTCAAAACTCACTACTCAAAACTCATCCAAGACAACTCACCACTCACCACTCACAACCCACCACCCAAAGCTTACCATTCACAACTCACATCCCTCCATTCAAAATTTAGCATTTAAAATTCAAAATAATTTCCCCACTCACATCCCTCCTTTCCTCCATTCAAAATTTAGCATTTAAAATTCAAAATAATTTCCCCACTCACATTCCCCCATTCAAAAATTTAGCATTTAAAATTTAAAATAATTTCACCACTCACATCCCTCCATTCAAAATTTAGCATTAAAAATTAAAAGTAATTTCACCACTCACATTCCTCCATTCAAAAATTTAGCATTTAAAATTCAAAATAATGTTACCTCTCACATTCCTCAATTTAAAATTTAGTATTTAAAATTCAAAATAATTTCCCCACTCACATCCCTCCCTTCCTCCATTCAAAATTTAGCATTTAAAATTTAAAATAATTTCCCCACTCACATCCCTCCTTTCAAAATTTAGTATTTAAAATTTAAAATAATTTCCCCACTCACATCCCTCCATTCAAAATTTAGCATTTAAAATTCAAAATAATTTCCCCACTCACCACACACAACTAACGCTTGTACATAATTAAAGCTTTGTAACCAATATGCAAAACAATTGTGCCTACCTTTACCCTCACAAAAATGTATTAGCTACAAACCGAACTATCGCCGTGGGTAACACCATGGAGGAAAGTCCGGACAGCATAGGGCAACCCACCGGTTAATAGCCGGGTTCCGGTAACACGGAAACAGATAGTGCCACAGAAAATAACTACTGGTCATTTATTTTTCGTTTGAAAAATGGGTGACTGGCAAAGGTGAAAACGTAGGGTAAGAGCCTACGGTCGTAGATGGTAACAATTACGAAGGGTAAACCTTGGGTGCTGAAATGCCACGTATAGGACTGCCTGAGGGCGGCTCGCCCAATGGTCCAGGGTAGGCAGAACGAGGCCGGCAGTAATGTCGGTCCCAGATAAATGATAGTGTTGAAACAGAATCCGGCTTATGAGTTTGTAGCTTCTTAATTTAATCCCTGCATTTTGTGTGGGGATTTTTTTTGTGACCATCGTTTATGCGTGCGAGTTTAGTATGCGCTTATACAAACAATTGTTAATGACCTTTTAAAAGCAAATTGACAAGGCCGGTACGGTGTCCATAAAATTTACCATATCCATACCAGCATTGATATTTGAAGATTGGAGTTGCCTTATTATCCATATAATTTTCGTTCAGGTATTATTTGACGTATAAAAGTGCTACGTCCGCCCTTTTGCCAGCCCGATGAAATCATTATGACAGGGCGTTAGCCGGGCGGACAACAATAACTGAAAACAGCTTTAAAGCTCGGTTCAAAGCAGCTACTACCATTGCCAGGGTCACCCACCTCCTGGTTTGCATAATAGTGCATTTAAGCCAATGCATCTGTGTTAGTAAAATAATAGTAGTACAATATTGCCAATAACCATTTAGTTTTCTTTGTTTCGAAAAAAAAATTTATACTTATAAAAATAATATTGAAAGGCTAAAAAGTGCGATGTTTTGAATTTGATTGCGTGCAGTGCCTGCAACCATGGTGCTGGTAAAATGCCCCCTGTTTACCAAAATAGATTTTCAACATGGTCATGCGCTTACATTTACTTAACCAGTTAAACAACATTAAACCTGCACAAATTTATTTTTGCCCTATTTGGTATTCATTAAATGTTGAAACTAAATACCTGCATTATTTTGGCCATCCATTTTAATTTTATTGATTTAAGGTCACTCACTTACGTTAATCCTCTTTCCTTCTATTACTTGTACTAGTTATTTATGGTGTTTGGCATAATAACAACGAAGGCAAATGAAAAACGTGGGTTCGGATGCAGCACCGCTTCATTCACAAAAAATAAATACTCCTTCTACCGTTACGTAAGTAAACACACTACCGATAGATAGAAAGAACATCAATATAATTTTTTTGATCTTTTGTAGTCTTCACTTATTAATAATAGCCAAAACATACATTTCTATGCGTAGTAAACGTATGGAAGCTGGCGGCTTCGCTTATGCAGCAATAGCGCGGGGGTTGAGCCTGGCCACAACCACCTTTTGGCCAATACCTTTGTTGGTACATTTGCAATAACTAAATACCGACAAATGAATGAAATAAAGGAGCAAGTAAAGGAATTGTTTGACCGCATTCCCAGGCGGCACACTACAGACAATGTAAAGGAAATGTACACCATATTGGATGCGTATGAAGATTTGCTAACGGGCATGGAAACCAATGAACACTATGAAAAGCAGGTAGCCCAATTTTTTGAAGCACTCGACCCCATAAGGGCAACCACTAAAAAGTCCAATGACAATAAGGCGTCAAAAAAAACTAAAGATGTGCTTTTTGATGAGGCGTCAGGGGCATTGAAAGACAGCATGGAAGCATTGATGCAATTGTAGAATGGCCTGCGGCTACGCTCAGGAAACGGCTCCAACGCTTGGGCAATGCGTAAACCGGTGGTTTAACGAAGCCGAAACCACCGCCTTTGCCGTCGGCTTTGCTCAGGCAACACCTACACGGTGGTTGAGCGTAGCAGAAACAACCGATTGATGTAGCTAAAACCACCGCGTAACCTAAACCAAGCCGAAGGCAACGCGATGGATTATTTTCTGCATCTTAAGTATGTAATTGCCTGCCTGTTTGCATCAGGGTAATTATATTGCTAACCGTATGAGAAATACCTTCCTTTTCCTGTTTCTTTTTGTTGCACCGGGTGCAATGGGCCAAAATAATTTACAACACCTGCAAAAGCACAGCGACCAGGTAATGGTGTTTAAAACGTCCGCCATTAAGGCAGAGCAATATTTTGCAAAGGATAGCATTCCGCTACGCGAATTTGAAACAACAATACCCACTTATATTTTACCCGCCGGTTCAATAAATTTTGACACGTTGCCTGTAGGTTATTTTGTGCTGGCCAGCATTGTTGACAACCAGGTGGTGGCCGAGGTT
>Ga0335397_10003329_pt1 | contig 21547 bp, 19 predicted proteins | sample MAT04_FD_205740 | JGI IMG/M metagenome (GOLD analysis project Ga0335397, IMG submission 205740) | Freshwater microbial communities from Lake Fryxell liftoff mats and glacier meltwater in Antarctica - MAT-04 (spades assembly) (version 2) ... | reverse complement strand
GCAGCAGCGAGAGCATCGCGGCGCGTCGTCGGTGCCGGCCCGGCGGCCACCTCGGTCTCTGGCTCCACCAGATGCGCACCATCGACGACGTGCGTGATGATTTCCACCCGGTTGGGCAACCAGCGGTCGATGCCGCCCGGGTGCCGCTTGTACAGGTTCAGCTCGTAGTGACCGATCAGCTCGTTGGCCACGGCGGTGAGCACGTCGTCGGTCATCAGCTCCACGCACAACTCAACGGCTTGCCGGTCGATGGTGGTGTCGCGTTGGAACATGCGGCCGAGGTGTTCGACACCGCTCACCAGCAGCGCACCCTTGCCCATCTGCTGACGGGTGATCACGCCTTCCACCAGCAGGCGCACGCCGAGGCCGCCATCGGTGCTTCGCTCAGCGAAGTAGATCTGACCATCGCGCAGGTACACATGGGTCGCGGGTGTGGTGGCCAGCGTGAGCTCGCCGGTCAGCACCTGTCGGCGCGCAGCCTCGATGACCTGCCAGGCCGGTCGGGGTGTGAACTCGCCTTGGTCGGCGAACAGATCCGCGTGCACATCAGGTACTTCGGCAACACCACACCAAATCTTGAGATTCTCGCCGTCCGTGAATTCCGACGACTCGTAGTGGCGGTGGCACGCGTCGCCAGAGCCGCTAACCTCCCGCCCCGGAAGGGTGCCCGAGCGGCCAAAGGGACACGCCTCGAAAGCGTGCGAGGTGCAAGCCTCCGTGGGTTCAAATCCCACCCCTTCCGCCAGATGGAACACCGTCGCCCCACCCGGGCGACGGTGTTCTGCAATGTGGGCTCACACCGGGCGGGCTGACACCGGCTGGGCTCACACGGGCACGCGCTCCACGGAGGTGCTGCCATTCCAACCGCGTTTGATCAGCGAGCTGCCCGCCAACCCCAACAGCAACCCGACGCCGATCAGGCCGTACGACACGTAGACCGCCCCCTTCCGCTCGGGCGCCACGGCGTAGCGATCGAACACGAGGCGCGACCCCTGCCCCACACAGGTGACCTGCGTGGGGCCCTTCGGTGTGGTGAAGCTGCCGAGGCTCGCTCCGAAATCGGTTTGCGACGAGCTGGCCTGCTTCGACCCATCGACTGTTCGCGTCGTGCCATCGCTGCTGAGGATGGTGCACGTGGTGTTGGCGACCAGCCGGTCGACCGTGCCCTCGTCGCTGATCTCTCCGCGTTTCAACACCAGCGCGTAGCTCTCGTCGCCGTCTGCGTCGAACGTGAGCGAGTCGCCCACGTCGGCGTCGGCGATGGGCGAGAGCACTTGCGCCGCCTGCAGCAATGAGAACATGGCTACCCCGCCGATGAGGGTCGCCAGACCCGCGGCCGCGCACACGATGCCGTTGCGCAGGAGCGGCTGACGATGCTCGGTTCGCACGACGCGCTTGGTACGCGGACCGCCCCGATCGCCCGCAGGCTGGTCACCGGGGGGTGGGCCCCAACTGCCCGTCATTGCATCCCCGCCGCGAACGACTGCTGGAGTGCGATGTCGCGCACCATCGCCTTCCCGAACGCACTGGACGCCTTGGTGTAGGTGGCAAAACTGAAGCCGTACCCTTCGACCAAGGCTGCGGTCTTGCGGTTGTAGCCACCACTGGCGAGGATGGCCTTCTCGATGGTGAGGTACTGCGCCCAGGTCACCCCTTCCACCGGTGCGGGCGGGGTGAACGCCGGTGGCGGAGGCGGGGGCGGCGTCGACATCCCCATGGAACTCGCCGGGACTCCCGCGGGCGGACCGCCCATCGACATCAGTGTTCGTGGCGTACCTTGCGAGTGGTCGACTGTCGTCGCCGGGGCCACACCGATGCCCGGCTCGGCGAGAACCGCACTGGGCCAGTCGATCGTGACCTTGTCGGCACGCTTCAACGACACCACGACCGGCACGGTGCGGCCCACGGCCGGCAGGTGCGACGCATAGTGGGGAATATTCTGCCGCCCCACCTCCACCTCGTACGGCTCGTCGCTGCCGATGGTGACGGTGCCGACAATGGTGAGCGAAGTGATCATGCCGCCGAACTTGCTGTCCCACCGCAGCGCGTCGATGACCATGGTGCCGCGCTCGCCCTTCTTCAGTGCTTCGTCGGCGCCCACCTTCGAATCGGTGATGCCGGTGCGAGTAGCGTCGCGCTCGCCCTTCCACCCACCCTGATGGTTGCCGGCGTCGATGCCCTGCTCGGCCATGGTGCTGGCCCAGTCGATGAACAGGTCGTTGCCCCGGACCAGCACGTTCACCTCCATGCCGAACCGCACGCGGGTGTCGGGCGAGAGATCTTGGCGCACGCTGAGCCGACGCCCACCTTCCGCCGGGCCGAGTTCGACCACGTACTCGTCGACCCGCCTGGTGGAGTCGTTGTCGTTGCGCTCGCTCACCTCGATGGCCACGATGCGCCCACGGGCACGCTGCCCCTCGCTGATGACCTTCTCCGGACCACGGCTGAACAAACCCATTGCGACCTCCCGAGGCAACGTCGCGGCGGTCGACGCAGTGGCCGTGACCTTAGGACATCAGCAGTGGCACCCGATTCGGGGTGTGACCGTCCTCAAGAAGCGCAGCCCGACGCCGATGCACCAGTATGCGGCTTCTCGCGCACCGGCGCACCACTCGCGTGGTCGTCGCGACCGCGGTGGCCCTCACCGCACTGGGTGCGGTGCAGACGGCAGCTCCACAGCCGGTGGCTGCGGCGTGCGACGGCTCGTCGCTGAACGCGGCACAGCTCACCTCGGTGTTCGCCAACCCGGGCGTGGGCGGCGGTGCCGGCTTCGCGGGTGGCGACTACCAGCGCGTGTACCCCCTGCCCGACGGCCGCAAGCTGTGGCTGTTCCAGGACATGTTCTTCAGCGCCGACAACGACCTGCGCGACAGCCTCCAGATGGCGGCGCACAACGCCGGGCTGGTGCAGAATGGCACCTGCTGGTCGGTCGTGGGCGGGCCGCGCATGAACAACTACATCGGCTCCGCGCAGACCACTCCCCTGCGCCGATGGTTCTGGCCGATGGACGGCGAGATCGGTTCCGACGGCGCGCTGTGGATCTTCATGGTCGAGATGTACAACCCGAATGGCACCGGCGCCACATGGGGAGCGGTACCCGTCGCCACGTGGGTGGCGCGCATCGACCCGGCATCGCTGACCGTGCTCTCGTTCGCCCCCGCACGCGATGGCGGCACCCGACTGTACGGCTGGTCGGTCACCAGCGACGACACTTACACCTACCTCTACGGCCACTGCTACCGGCAGTTCGTCAATCAGGCGAACAGCACCGCCCAGTTCGACGCCGCCTGCATGCCGCACAGCTACCTGGCGCGGGTACCGAAGGGTCGTTTCGACCTGATGCCGAACTACTGGAACGGCGGCAACTTCACCCCCAACCCGTTCATCGCCAAGCCGATCATGACCCGCGGTGCCGCCAACCCGATGGATGTGCAGCGGTTCGGCGACGTGTACGTGAACGTCACCAAGATCGACGACTGGTGGGGCGCCTGGGTGTACGTCGACAAGGCACCCAACCCGTGGGGGCCGTGGGAGCCCGACCAGTCGCTCTGGATCGTCGGCGATCGTCGCTGCGGAGACTGCGGCATCTATCACGCACACCTGTTGCCGTACCTCGATGGTGACGGAAGGATGGTGCTGTCTTGGTCGAACGGCGCACCATTCCATCTGTGGCAGGCGAACGCGTACCTGTATCGGCCGACGTTCCGAACGGTGAACCTGCCGACGTTCCGCACCGATGCGACGGTGGCCGATGCTGGCATGCAGCCACGCGCACCGGTGCGCTCGATCGACACACGCAACACTGGCCAGCGGCTGCGCGGCGGCAGCATGCTGAAGGTACCGCTGGCCAGCTTCGTCGCCGCCGATGCCATCGGTGTGGTGGCGAACCTGACCGCAGTCAACCCTGCCGGGCACGGGTTCCTCACCTCTTGGCCGTGCGGCGCTCACATGCCCACCACCTCTGCGCTCAACTTCCGTGACGGGCGCAACACCGCCAACGCGCTACACACACGGTTGGGCCCGGCGAAGGAACTGTGCGTGTACTCGTCGGTCGACACCGACCTCCTCGTCGACGTGACCGGGTCGTACGTGCCCGCCGGTGGTGCCGGACTGCGGCCATTGACGGCACAACGCATCGCCGACACCACCGCAACGCAGCCGCTGACCGGTGGCAACACGCTGGTGGTGCCGGTGGCCGGCGCTGCAGGAGTGCCAGCGAGTGGTGTCGACTCGGTCACCATCACCGTCACCGCCGTCGACGCGAGCGCGTACGGCTACCTCACCGTGTGGCCTTGCAGTGCGCAGCGACCAGCGGTGTCGACGCAGAACTTCGTGGCCGGCGACACCATCGCCAACTCCGCCACGCTGCCGCTGGGGACGGCTGGCGACGTGTGCGTGTTCTCGTCGGTGGCCACCGACGTGACCGTCGACATTGCGGCCTGGTGGGGTGCCGGTCAACTGCGGGCCACGGTGGGTTCGCAGCAACGGCTGTTCGACTCGCGCATGGGGCCCAAGCCGCTCGCGGGTAGCACCACCACCGTGCCGTTGGGCTCGCTACCGGCAAACCCCACCGCGGTGATGGCGAACGTCGCGGCCGTGTACCCGCAGGGTGCCGGGCAGCTCACCGTATGGTCGTGCGACCCCGCCAGGCCCACCGCCAGCCTGGTCTACGCCGATGGCGAGAACCGCGCCGGTGCAGCTCTGAGCAGCCTGACGGCAACGAGCGAACTGTGCTTGCACACCACCGCACCCGCCCACCTGCTGATCGACGTGACCGTGTCGTTCAGGTGACCGTGTCGTTCAGGTGACCGTATCGGCACTCGCCGGGCACCGTGTCAGCGAGCGAGCCGAGCGAGCAGGTTGTGTGTGACCGAACCAATGCGTTCGTCGGCTGGGAACTGCGCGTCGCCGAGTAGGAACCGCGGCCAATAGGTGGTGCCGACGTTCACCACCGTGCCACCGCCCGGATGCTCGAGCACGGTGGCATGGTGGCGCTGTTCGTCGCCGTCGGAGGAGCGAAAGGTGCCATCGGCCAGCAGGGTGAGCCCGGCCATGTCGACGTGAGGTGCGTGGTCCCACTCGTACCCCACCAACCCCTCGATGACGTCGCCGTCCGCGAGCCCAGTGCCGTCGTAGGCCCAGTGCTTCGCGTTGGCGACCACATACGGAAACCCGGTTCCGTAGGGGTGCTCGTAGTCGAGGTAGCGCGACCCCATCAGCAGATGCTCCGACTTGCCGGCGAGCGGGTTACGCCAGGTGCACGTCGGTTCCGGGTGCGGGTCATCGAGCGCGCTGACCGCCTTGCGGCACACCATCCGGTCACCATCGATACGCACACGCCAGTACACCGAGTTGGCCGCCAGCCACACCGCGTTGCCGCCTCCTGCGACGAAGAGCTCGAGCCGGTCGCGCATCGGGGTGGACCAGTATTCGTCGTGGAATGACGTCACCAGCACGCGCGCACCATCAAGCGCGTCGGCGCGCGCGTGCAGGTCGAGGCTGGTTGTCCACGATGCCGTGATGCCCTCGCGGTGCAACCAGGCCGCCAACTGCACGTCGCCGTAGAACGCAAAACCAGCTCCATCGAACACGTCGAACGGCCGGGTCAACGCCAGTTCGGTGGCCGACCCGTCGGGCGAGTTGTAGCGGTACAGGCTTGCGCCGCCCCAGCCGTTGTAGGCGTGGTAGGTGGTGAGCGGCACCTGCACCATCACCGCCGCGCGCTCGGTGACTGGTGAGCGCACTACCACCGGCGCGAAGCGCACCGCCCCGCTCGCCTGCGTCGCCACCACCATGTACAACCCCGATGGCCACTCGCCGCGTACAGTCGGGGCCCACGCCGTCGACAAGTCGGCCGCCGTCGACACAGTGGCCCTGGCCACCACCTCGCCGCTGGGTCGGCCCGCACGCGCCGACCACACAACACGCAGCAGCGCCAGCGCGGTCGGCCGGCTGCTGCGCAACCGCACCTCCAGCGCATCGCCTGCCACCACGCTGGGCGTGGCCTGCACGGCGAACGACTGGTCGTAGGCGGGTGAACTCCGAGCCTCGGCGAAGCGGCGCACGGCGGTCTCGAACGCGCCGACCGGGTCGGTGAGGTCGGTAGCTGAACGAGCGTGATCCGCCCGCAATGCCGCTGCTACGCCGGACGCCAGCCCGGCGCCGACGAACGTGCGGCGGGTCACGCCCACGGCAGTGCCTCGCGCCCGGGCACCCGCTGGCCCGTGCTAGGAAGCCACGCATGCAAACGGCAACGGTGGGTGTGTTCGGCGGGTCGGGGTTCTACGAGTTCATGGCCGACGCCACCGACATCGTGGTGGAGACGCCCTACGGGCCCACCAGTTCGCCGGTAGCGGTGGGCACCATCGGTGGCCACCGCGTGGCCTTCATCGCCCGCCACGGTCGCGACCACGAGTACGTCGCGCACCGAGTGCCGTTCCGCGCCAACGTGTGGGCCATGCACCAGTTGGGGGTGCGCACGCTCATCGCTCCGTGCTCGGTGGGCAGCCTGCAGCCCGATCTGCAGCCCGGTCAACTGGTGGTGGTCGACCAACTCGTCGACCGCACCTGGGGGCGCCCCGACACGTTCTTCGACGTCGGTGCGCCGCAAGGCACACCCGGTCGGGAGGGCCCGGTGCACCACCAGAGCTTTGCCCAGCCGTATCACCCCGGCGTACGTGCCGCCTTGGTTGCCGCCGGCGCGCGCACGGGTACCGACGTGGTGGACGGAGGCACGATGGTGGTCATCAACGGGCCGCGGTTCTCCACCCGCGCAGAGAGCCTGTGGTTCCGCAGCATGGGGTGGCACGTGGTCAACATGACCGGGTACCCCGAAGCGGTACTGGCCGCCGAACTGGGCCTGCGCTACAGCACGGTTGCGCTGGTCACCGACTACGACGCCGGGGTCGACGGCCACGAACCAGTCACCATGGAGGCCGTCTTCGCGATGATGCGGGCCAACGTTGCCCGCGTCGCCGAGTTGATCACCGATGCGATCACGCACGATCACACTTCGCTGGTCGGCACCGACTGAACACACCCGCCGAGAGCGAGCGGCAGTTCGAGGTGGCAATGGTCGGGATGCGCCACGGGAAGGCCCGCACCAATCCACGCCGCCATGCCGCCCACTAGGTCGCCGGCCTGCTGGAAGCCGATTGCGACCAAGTTGGCGGCGGCCAGTGAAGAGCTGTAGCCGCCGTTGCACACGACCACCACCGGGTCGCCGAACGCCGGAGCCATCGGGTGCGGGTAGCCGTTGGCCGGGTCGAGGTGGAACTCGAGCACGGTGCGTGGCACGTGCAGAGCACCGGCGATGGTGCCGTACCGGTCGCGGTCGACGGTAGAACGTGTGTCGATCACCGTCGGCCGATTGGCGCCTGTGAGCATGTCGTGCAGCTCGTGAGGGGTGACGCGTCGCACACTCGACCTGGCGGTGGCGACCAGGTCGTGCACGGTGCGCCGTTCGGTGCGCCGCCACAGCGACCAACCGTCGACTCGGACGGCACAATGGAGGCCGGGCACGTCGGGGCACTCGTTGGCGGGGCCGATCACCACGAGGCATCCACCAGGTTGCAGGTGCAGCACCGCTGCATGAAGTGCTGCCCGCTCCGCGTGGGGCTCAAGGCCCGAGGGCACCACTGCCAGGGTGGCCCTCTCCGGAAGTTGCACCGTCCAGGCTCCAGCCCAACCGAGCGAGCCGACCACGAGGCCGTGACGATGCAGGATGTCGCTGATCTCCGTGGGCACAGGCCCCACCAGCAGGGCACGGTCACCGGCCACGACTCCTGCCGACTGCAGCCAACGCTCGTCTGCAGCACCGCCGGCGTACCCCATACACGAAGATGGTAGGTGCACGGCAGGTGACGTGGGGGCCGCCGGCAAGAAACATTCGCGAAACTGCCCAAGATCGCCGCCCCATGGTGTCATGATCGGCGAATGAACTGGCTGCAACGCGTCCGCACGTTCGACACCGACCGCTTGCAGGCGCCCACCCTCGGGTCGGTGCGCATCCTGGTAGGCCTGATGTGGCTTGCCAATCTGCACTGGAAGGTGCCGCCGAACTTCGGCGAAGACACCGGCGGCGGGCTCTACAAGTACGTCGCCGCCGGCGCCGACAACGCGCCGTTCGCGCCCTACCGGTGGTTGCTGCGCGATGTCATCTTGCCCAACTACACCGCGTTCGGTTGGTTCACGTTGGTGAGCGAACTCGTGGTCGCATTGCTGTTGCTCGCCGGGTTCAAGTCGCGCCTCACGGCGTTGGCGGGCGCGGCGCTGTCGTTGCCGATCTTCCTCTCGGTCATCTATTACCCGCGTGCTGACGAGTGGTCGTGGGCGTACTTCCTCATGATCGGCGCTCATCTCGCACTTGCGGTCACGCCCAGCGGCAGCGCGCTGGCGGTAGACGGTGTGCTCGCTCGCCCGGCCCACCGCGTGCGCCGCTCGCTCACAGTGCTGGGCGGCGTGACGGTGGCGCTTGGAGCCCTCGGCTGGTTCGTGGCTCGTAGCGCCGACTTCAGCGGCGGGTCGGTGCGTCTGCTCGGCAGTGATGCCGGTTTCGTGCGTGACGACTCGGTGGTGCGGCGGTGGGAGATGAAGTTCATGTGGTTCAACCCGCTGTGGGCATTGCTCACGCTGGTGCTCGGAGTCGTCCTCGTACTCGCTGCCCGCAAGATGCTGCTCGCCTATGTGGCAGCCGTCGGGTTTGCCACCATGGCGCTCGTGGCGTTCTTTCAGCAGACGTACGACTACCTGCGCGACGACGGCCAGGTGCAGGTCGTGGGCACCGGTTCGAACGTCGCGGTGTGGGGCGCGATCGCCCTCGCCGCTGCGCTGTTCGCCCGACACGGCATGCGCCAGGCGGCCCCCACCGACGACGCATGAGCAACGGCTGGCGTGTGCCCGCAGGCCGGTTGGCGCACCGTGCCACGCGGCCGCTCCCTATGGCGGTGGTCGCCGTGGCAGTGGCGGGGTTGGTGCTGTGGTGGAGTGTCGAGGAAGGGATGCGTCAGCAGCGAAAGCATGACGGCATCAAGTTGGGTGCTGCTCCGTTGGTGGCCCGCGACGACGCCCAGGGCTGGAATTGGCGGTTCACCTGGCCCGTGCCGGTGCTGCTCGTGTTGGTGGCGCTGCTCGGCTTCACGGTGTGGCGCGGCTGCTGGGCACGCTGGTCGACGCGTCGTGTGCTGGCCGCCGCAGGTGTCGGCTCCATCGTGTTCGGGGTGTTGCTGGCGCTGATCGATGGAATCGAGGGCCTCACCTACGGCACCGAGCACCGCACCGAATACCTCGCCAACCTGCAGCTCATGCCACCTGCCGGCGAATTCGTGCGCACGTTCGTCGCCAACATCGACGGCTATACGGTGCACGCCCGCGGTCACCCGCCCGCTTTCCTGTTGCAACTGCAGCTGATGGACCGCATCGGTCTCGGTGGAGTATGGCCGCTGGTGGTGCTCACCGTCTTGTGCGTGGGAGTCACGGCCGTCGCCGTGTTGTGGGTGGTGCATCGCGTGGCCGGTGCCAGTTGGGTGCGTCGCGTCGCGCCGTTCACCATCGTGGCGCCGTTCGCGATCTGGATGGTCACGTCGGGCGACACGGTGTTCACCGCGGTGGCCGCGGTGGGCGCGGCACTGGTGGCCGAGGCGCTGCATCGAGGTGCGCGCGATGCTCGCTGTGGCGTGGTCGCGGGTTTCGTCGGTGGGGCGGCGCTGGGCTGGCTGATGTTCCTGTCGTATCTCGGCGCGCTTTTTCTCGCCGTGCCCGGCGCGCTCGTGCTGCGCGCCCTGGTGCGCCGTGAGGGCAGGCGGCCGTGGGCCGCGCTCGCGGCAGCGGTCGCAGGTGGCTCCGCGGTGATCGGCGCGTTCGCCGCAGCCGGATTCTGGTGGTTCGATGGGGTCGATGTCACCCGTCGCGAGTACCTCGAGGGCACAGCCCAGTTCCGCGAGTGGTACTACTTTCGCATCGGCAACCTTGGTGCCGCGCTGATGGCACTGGGCCCGGCCGTGGTTGTCGGGGTGGCCTGGCTACGCGACCGGCGAGTGTGGTGGGTGGTGGGTGGCGCTGCCGTGGCGCTGGCAACGTCGCATCTGTCGACCTACACCAAGGCCGAGGTCGAGCGCATCTGGCTGCCCTTCTACCCTTTCCTGTTGGTCGCCGCAGCGGGGGTTGCCTACGGGCTGGAGTCGAACACGGCAACCGCCCGGCGGTGGGTGTTGTGGCTGCCCGCTGCCGCGGTGGTGGCGCAAGGCGTGTACACCATCGTGTTGCAGTCGGCGCTGGTGACCAAGTGGTGACCGACCATCCGACCGGCGCGGCGTCAGTCGGGCCAGCGGCGCTCGAACGCGGGAAACGGCCCGGCGGCAGCCCGCAGGGGCGCCGTAGAAAACTCACGCATCCCGTCAGCAAAGCTCACCTGCGCGCGGAACCCGAGCAATTCCGCCGCGTGGCTCGGATCGGCGAACACGTGGCGCACGTCGCCCAGGCGGTAGCGGCCCACCACCTGCGGGTCGGGCGCACCGACGGGGCGCAGTTCCGCTGCCATGTCGAGGATCGTGTGCGGCGTACCCGAGCACACGTTGAACGCACCTTCAGCGGGTTCGGGCTTGGTGAGCGCCAGCACGTTGGCGCGGGCGATGTCGGCGACGTGCACGAAGTCGCGCGTCTGCCCGCCGTCTTCGAACACGCTTGGGGTTTCGCCACGCTCGTACGCGCTGCGGAACAGGCTGGCTACGCCCGCATACGGCGTGTCGCGGGGCATGCCCGGCCCGTACACATTGTGGTAGCGCAGCGCGGTGACGCTGCACCCGGGGTGTTCGCGGGCGTACGCCGCGCACAGGCCCTCCTGGGCCAACTTGCCGGTGGCGTACACGTTGCGTGGGTCCAGCCAGTGGTGCTCGGGCACGGCCTCGGCCACCAGTGCGTCACCGCACGCTGGGCACGGCGGCTCGTACCTGCCGGCCACCAGGTCGGCTTCGCGACGCGGGCCGGGGCGCACCAGCCCGTGGTGCGCGCAGCGGTAGCGACCCTCGCCGTACACCACCATGCTCGAGGCCAGCACCAGCCGCCCGTGGAACCCGTGGTGGTGCAGCGCCTGCAGCATCACAGCCGTGCCGAGGTCGTTGCGGCTGGTGTACGCCACCACGTCGGCGAAGTTCACCCCCAGCCCCACTTTGGCTGCCTGGTGGCACACCGCATCCACCCCGCGCAACAGGTCGGGCCACGGCTCGGGGTCGCGCACGTCGCCCCATACGTAGCGAGCCGCGGCGTGCAAACCCTCGGGCAGCCCGGCATGCGCTGCGGGGTCGAGGTCATCGAGCACGACCACCTCGTGGCCGCCCGCGAGCAGTTGACCCGCGATCGTGCCGCCGATGAACCCTGCACCGCCGGTGATCAACACCTTCATCGCCTGTTCCGTTTCCTGCCGGCCACAGCGCCGTTGCACATCGTCGCTTTCATCGGAGCCCACCATGCCTGACGTCATCCTGCCCGCGCTCGACGAGGCGGCCGCGGTGGAATGGGTGGTGCGCCGCATGCCGCCCGGCTATCGCGCCATCGTGGTCGACAACGGCAGCACCGACGACACCGCGGCCATCGCTACCGCAGCCGGGGCGACGGTCGTGCACGAGCCGGTGCGCGGCTTCGGCTCGGCGTGCTGGGCCGGCCTGCGGGCGGCCACCGACGACGTCGTGTGCTTCATGGATTGCGACGCCTCGCTCGACCCGGCGGCCCTGCCGCTGGTGGCCGGCTACGTGCTGCGCGGGGAGGCCGACCTGGTGGTGGGCGCACGCATCGCCGAACGCGGCGCGTGGCCCGTGCATGCCCGTATCGCCAATCGCGTGCTCGCCCGCGAGGTGCGGCGGCGCAGCGGGCTGCGGCTGCCCGACCTGGGGCCGATGCGAGCGGCGCGGCGCGAGCCACTGCTCGCGCTGGGCCTCACCGACCGTCGTTCGGGGTGGCCGTTGGAGATGGTGCTGCGCGCCCGTCACGCCGGGTGGAACATCCGCAGCGTGCCGGTGGAGTACCGCGAGCGCGAAGGGCGTTCCAAGGTCACCGGCACCGTGCGTGGCACAGTTCGAGCCATCGGCGACATGGGACGACTGCTGCGCGAGGACGGGCGCTGAGCCGTGCACGTCACCATCATTGCCAAGGCTCCACGGGCTGGCGTCGTGAAGACCCGGCTGTGCCCACCCTGCACGCCGGAGCAAGCAGCCGAGGTGGCCGCCGCGGCACTGCGCGACACCATCGCCGGCGTACGCGCGCTGCTGGCCGAGCTCGCCCCTTCGTGGCCGGTTGCCCCTGCCGGGGCGCTGGAGCCTGTGCTGTTGTGGGACGGGCAGGTGGACCAGTGGGGCGACGGGTTCCGCGTCGTGCCGCAGTGCCAGGGTGGCCTCGGCGAACGATTGGCGGCCGGGTTCACCGAACTCGGTGCCGGCGTGATCATCGGTATGGAGGCACCGGCTGCGGTGCGCCACCTCGCGGTGGGCCTGCGCGCCGCGGCCGCGGGTATCGATTCGTTGGGCCTCGCCACCGATGGCGGGTACTGGATGGTGGGGCTCGGAGTTCGCAGTTCGGCCGAAGCCTCCGACATCTTCAGCGGTGTGCCGATGAGCACCTCGCACACCGGCCTGGCTCAGCTGCGGCGGTTCGCCGCGTTGGGGCGCCCCGTGCGCCTGCTGCCGATGGCGCGCGACCTCGACACGGTCGACGACCTTCATGCCGCCGCGCGTAGCGATTTCGACGGCGAGTTGCGACGCATCGCCCGGCGTGTCGTGGGAATGGAGCCGACCGGCTCCGGGTGACCTCACGCTCAACGAATGCCGAGTCGGGCGTCCTGCCCGGGCGGCAGGCCCTGCAGGGCAGCCAGCAACGCGTTGGCCGGTACCTCCAGCGGCAGGATCGTGCGAGTGAGCAGCAGGTCGGTGTCAAGCCGGCCGTTGCGCACGGTGGGCCCGAAACTGCCCCAGAACGCACCGTCGGCGCTGATGGTGAGCTCGCTCGGGATGTCGCGCGCCTCGGCGCGCACGCCCAGATCGCGCTCGTCAGCTCGGCCGCGCCGCACGATGGGACGCACCAGGTGATCATCGGCGGGCACGCCCAGCGAGGCCACGAGATCGCGCAGCGGCTGCAGGAGCGGGCCGTCGAGAGGGCCCGCGGTGGTGGTAGCGATGCGCACGCGCACGCCGGCAGCGAGCAACTTCGGCACGGCCTCAACCACCTTGGCGAAGTTGTCGGGCCCGCGGGCCATGTCGTTGACATCGGGTAGATGGCTGTCGAGCGAGATCTGCAACGCGATGTCGGGGTGCGCGAGGCGCGTTGCCCGCTCGAGTCGGTCGCCCGCGAACAGCGTGGCGTTCGTCAGCAACACCACCGGCAATTGCTCGGCCATCGCCAACACGGCGTCGGGTAGCCACGGCAGCAAAAACGGTTCGCCACCCGTTACACCGAGCCCGGTGAACCCGAGCTGGCGAGCCTCGGTGGCGACGGCAACCATCAGTTCGGCCGTGAGCTGACGACGCTCGCTACGCGGCGACGACTCGGTGAGGCAGTACGAGCACTCGAGGTTGCAGTGATAGTTCGAGTACAGCCACACACGGCCGGGAAGGAGGCCGTCGTTCACGGCGTCGGCGATCGGGCCGGTCACGGTCTGCTCGGTGGCGGTCATGCCAGGCCCTCCGCGGCGAGTCGGGCGACGGTGCCGTCGCTCGACGGGAGTTGGAAGGCGGTGGCGAACCGGTTGAGGAACATCGTCGCGCCAACGGTGATGGCCACCTCGACGAGACGGTGCTCGCTGTGATGTTCTCGAGCAGCCGTCCACACGTCGTCGGGTACCGGGCCGGTGGCCCCCGCCAGTGCGTCGATCCATGTCAGCAGAGCCCGGTCGGCGACCGCAGGGAACGCGTCTTCCAGCGGCGCCTCGGCGCGCAGCCCTCGCACTTCCAGGTTGGTGAGGCCGACGTCGAGCGCGACCGCAGTGTGTGCGTGCACGCAGTAGTTGCAGCCCTGCAGTGCCGAGGTGCGCAGGATCGCGAACTCTTTCCAGCGCACGCCCACCGACCCCGCGCCCAACGCCGGGCCGACGAAGCCGAGGGTGGGACCGACCATCTCGGGCACGTTGGCCAGTGCAGCGACGATCGGGCCTGGGTCGCCGCCCTCGAAGTACGCCTTCACCGTGAGGGGCGCCGTGGAGGCGTCGAGGAGATCGATTCGGGACATTCCACAAGTGTTGCCGAATTCGTGTTGCCGGCGCTGCTGCTGGCGGAAAGTTTCGTGGTTGTTTCCAGTTGCCTCGGCTTCGAGCCGGGAGGGCTGGCTACCATCGGTTTCATGTCCAGCGAGAGCGACCACTGGGAGTCTGTGTGGTTGTCGAAGCGATTCGACGAGGTGAGCTGGCACCAGGCCGACGCCAGCACTTGAATGGCAGTGGTGCGCCGCGTGTCGGCGCCCAGCGAACCCATCGTGGTCATCGGTGCCGGCGCCTCGACGCTACTCACCGTGCTACTCGCCGAGGGCTGGCAGCACATGGTTGCCGTCGACTTGTCGGCCGCTGCGCTCGGGCAACTCCGCGAGCGACTCTCCGGTGCCGACGACCGGGTCACGTACATGCACTCCGACGTGCGCGACCTGCAACTGGCCGAACCGGTCGCTGTGTGGCACGACCGAGCCACGTTCCACTTCCTCACCGACCTTGCCGACCAGCAGCGCTACGCGGAGCGGGCAGCCGCAGCGGTGAGGCCGGGAGGCCATCTCGTGCTCGCCAACTTTGCGCCCGGTGGGCCCGACCGGTGTAGCGGCCTACTTGTTGCACGGCACGACCTCGACAGCCTTCGAGCTCTCTTCCACGAGCACTTCGAGCTGCTCGAATCGTTCGAGGCGGATCATGTCACTCCGTGGGGTTCACCGCAGCGGTTTCTACACGCCCTGTGGCAGCGACGCGCAGCGTAGATCAGCGCCCCGCCGGCGCCCCAGGGTGCTCAGCTCACCGTCAGCACTCTGTGTCGTCGGCGGGCGCGTTCGTCACGGGGTCGATGAGGTACTGCTCGATGACGGCCGCCGAGCATTCGTTGACGGAGTAGCCGGTGTGCTGGTCGGCGGTGACCACCACCAGCCGACCATCTTCGAGCGTGTCGGCCATGATGCGCGTGCTGGCCAATGGTGTGGCCGAGTCGCCGGTGGTGCCCATCACCAAGATGGGCCCGGCGCCCGCGCCTGTGACGGCAACGCGCGGGTCGGTGCTCTCGGGGAAGAACGTGCAGAAGTACGAGCCGGTGGTGCGGGCCGCCAGCCTCGGCGCGGCGGCCTGGTACTGCGGCACCAGCGCGTCGTTCTCCTCTACCGTCAGCCGATCCGCGTCGTCCATGCACACGATGGTATGGAACGCCTCGAGTGCATCGGAGTAGGTGCCATCGGGCCCGCGATCGAAGTACTGGTCGTAGAGCTCGAGCAACCCGGCACCGTCGCCCGCCTGGGCAGCGGCAAGCGCGGCGGCCAGGGCAGGCCACAGCGAGTCGCTGTACATGGCCTGGCTGACGCCCGACAGCGCCACCTGCAGGTTGACCGGTGGACGGCCCTCGGTGGACGCCACGGGCTGCTCGTCGAGGGAACGCATCAGCTCGTCGAACGCACTGGCGGTCTGGCCGCCGTTGTGGAACGCACAGGTGGGGTCGGCCGCACACTGGTCGAGGAACGTGGTCAGCGTCGACTCGAACCCGGCGCCCTGCTGTAGGCCCGACTCGACGAAGTCGGCCGTGGGGTCGGCCGCACCGTCGAGCACCGCCGCCCGCACGGTGTCGGGGAACAGGGTGGCCCAGGTGGCGCCGAGCTCACTGCCGTAGCTGAACCCGAAGTACGAGATGGTCTGCTCGCCGAGTGCCTCGCGGATGGCGTTCATGTCGCGAGCCGAGTTGTTGGTGCCCACGTACTGGATGTAGTCGGCGTTCTCGCTGACGCAGCTGGTGGCGAACTCTTGCGCAATGTCGACCACCTGCTGGCGCTCGGCCGCGTCGTCGGGCGTGACGTCGAGGCTGGCGTAGAACCGGTCGTAGTCGTCGGTGCAGTCGATGGCCGGCTCGCTGAGGCCTGTGCCGCGAGGGTCCCAGCCGATGATGTCGAACCGGTCGAGCAGATCGCTGCCGTAGACCTGGTCGGCGTAGACCGCATAGTCGCTGCCACCGAAGCCCGGGCCACCGGGGTTCACCAACAGGCTGCCGATGCGTTGGTCGGAATCGGCCAGGTGCCGAGCCACGAACAGGTCGAACGTGCCTTTCGACGGGTCGTCGTAGTCGACCGGCACCTGCAGGCTGCCGGTCTGCACGTTGCCATTGGGGCCGAACTCGGCCCACCCGAAAGGGCTCGTCTCGTCGACGGTGGCGGTGGGTGTGGACGACTCACTGGTGCAGCCCACCGCCGAACTCACGAAGGCGACGGTGACGAGGAACGGGGCGACCCAGCTGCTGCGCATGCGCCGAGGCTAGTGGCGAGTCAATCGCAGATGATCTCGTCGTCGAGCGGCGCGGTCGGGTCGACGAGGTACAGGTCGACGGTGTCGTTGACGCAGCGGTTCACCCCGTAGCCGGTGTGCTGGTCGGCGGTGACCACCACCAGGTGACCGTCCTCCAGTGCGTTGGCCATGTTGCGGGTGCTCTGCAGCGGGGTGGCAGCGTCGCCAGTGGTACCCACCACGAGGATGGGGCCGGCGCCGGCGCCGGTGATGACCACGGGGGTGACCGGAGGAATCGGCCACACCGAGCAGAACGTGAGCTCGGCCAACCAGCCGCGGCCCAACCGCGGGGCAACCGCGGCGAACTCGGCTTCGTGGGTGTAGAGGTCGTCGGGGCCGGTGCTGCCCGGGTCGTCGAGGCACCCGATGGCGAAGTACGCCTCGAGCGAGTCGTTCCACGACTCGAACTGGTAGCCGTAGTACGAGTCGTACAGATCGAGGATGGCCTGGCCATCGCCGGCGCCGAGCTCGGCCAACGCCTGTTCGAGCTCGGGCCAGTAGCTCTGGTCGTACATGGCCTGGGCGACTGCCGTGGTGAGCACGCCCTGCGTGACATCGGTGCGGTCGGACGACACGGTGATCGGGTTGGCGTCGATGTCGGCCGCCAACTCGTCGAAGGCACCCTCGGCATCGCCGTCGTTGTGGAACGCACACGACGCAGCCGCGCTGCACTGTGCGAGGAAGGTGGCGAACGTGGCCTCGAAGCCGGCAGCCTGTTGCAGGTTCTGCTGCAGGTACCCAACCGTGGGGTCGACCGCGCCATCGAGCACGGCCGCCCGCACGGTGTCCGGGAACAACGTGGCCCAGGTGGCGCCGAGCTCGCTGCCGTAGCTGAAGCCGAAGTACGAGATGGTCTGCTCGCCGAGCGCTTCGCGGATGGCGTTCATGTCGCGGGCCGAGTTCTCGGTGCTGAGGTGCGGCAGCAGCGAACCGCTGCGATCGAGGCAACCTTCCCCGAACGACTCGCCGGCATCGATGAGGGCCTCACGCTCCTCGGGTGTGTCGGGCGACGAATCGAGGCCGAAGTACTGGTCGTAATCGTCGATGCAGTCGACGTAGGGCTCGCTGTTGCCGGTGCCGCGCGGGTCCCAGCCGAGGATGTCGAACTGGTCGAGCAGCGGCTGCCCGTAGATACCGCCGGCGTTGTAGGCCAGCCCCGAGCCACCGAAGCCGGGGCCGCCCGGGTTGACGAGCAGTGTGCCGATGCGGTCCTGCGCTACGCCGGCGCGCTGACGCACCACGTACAGGGTGATGGTGTCGCCCTCGGGGTCGGAGTAGTCGAGCGGCACTTCCAGGTACCCCTCCTCGACACCGTCGGAGACCTCGACCCAGTCGAACAGGTCGTCGTCGCCGGGTGCGCGGGTGTCGGTGGGTTCGGTGGTGCCGGGCGCATCGGTGGTATCGGGGGCTGCGAGCGTGTCGGGCGGGCTGAGTGGAACACCGTCGATGGTGCCACGCGTACCGCGGCCCTCGCCAGCGCCTTCGTTGATGCCGTCGCCGCATGCGGCGACGAGCAGTGAACAGGCGAGCAGAACTGCGGAACGACGACGCATGGCGGCCATCGTAGAAGTACGGCGGGCCCTCCGTATCCTCAACCAGATGCGAATGGGGCCACACATGCTGATGCCGGGTGACTCCGATGCCGTGAAGGGCAAGCGCCTGCAGCGCAGCTCGTTGCTGCGCGCCTGGCAGTTCGCCCGCCCGTACCGCCGCACCATCGCACTGTTCCTGGGCGCCATCATGTTGGCGGCGTTGGTGGGGTTGGTGCCGCCGTTCGCGTTCCGCACCATCCTCGACGACGCCATCCCCAACGGCGACCGCGGCCTCATCAACACGCTTGCGGGCCTGGTCGTGGTGGCCGCATTGCTCGACGCCGGCCTGGCCATCGTGCAGCGCTGGTGTAGCGCCCACATCGGCGAAGGGCTGATCTACGACCTGCGCGTAGCGCTGTTCGCCAAGGTGCAGCGCATGCCGGTGGCGTTCTTCACCCGCACCCAGACCGGTGCGCTCACCAGCCGGCTGAACAACGATGTGGTAGGCGCTCAGACTGCCGTCACCAGCACGCTGGGCAGCGTGGTCAGCAACGTCGTCGTGCTGGTCACCACGCTGGCCGCCATGGCTGTACTCGAGTGGCGGCTCACGCTGCTGGCACTGGTTGTCCTGCCGGTCTTCATCATTCCCGCGAAGCGCGTGGGTCGCCGGCTGCAGGCTGTGTCGCGCGAGAACATGGAAACCAACGCCGAGATGAACTCGCAGATGGCGGAGCGGTTCAACGTCGCTGGCGCGCTGCTGGTGAAGCTGTTCGGCCGCCAGAACGACGAAGTCACCATGTTCAGTGGGCGGGCGGCGCGAGTGCGCGACACCGGCGTCCGCGCGGCGATGATCGGCCGCGTGTTCTTCGTGGCACTCGGGTTGGTCGGCGCGCTCGGGGCGGCCGCCATTTATGGCGTGGGTGCACACCTGGTGGTCAGTGGCGACATCAGCGATGGCACCCTGGTAGCGCTGGCCGCGCTGGTCGCTCGCGTGTACCAACCGCTCACCGGCCTCACCAACGCTCGCGTCGACCTGATGACGGCCATGGTCAGCTTCGAGCGCGTGTTCGAGGTGCTCGATGCACCGGAGCCCATCACCGATCGACCGGGCGCCATCGACCTGATCGCACCGCAAGGTCGCGTCGAATTCCGCGATGTGTGGTTCCGCTACCCCACCGCCGCCGAGGTCACGGTGCGGTCGCTGGAAGCACCCAGCGCGTTCGTCGCCGCCGACCCCGACTACGACGTGCTGCAGGGCGTGTCGCTGGTCATCGAGCCCGGCGAGACCGTGGCGCTGGTCGGCGCCTCCGGCTCCGGCAAGACCACCATGTCGGGTCTGGTCCCGCGCCTGTACGACGTCACCGGCGGCGCACTGCTGGTCGATGGCCACGACGTGCGCGACCTCACGCAGCACTCTTTGCGCGAGGCCATCGGTGTAGTCAGTCAAGACCCGCACCTGTTCCACGAGACCATCGGCGCCAACCTGCGCTACGCCAAGCCCGACGCCACCGTCGAGCAGCTCGACGCTGCATGTCTGGGCGCTCGTATCCTCGACACCATCACGGCGCTGCCCGACGGGTACGACACGTTGGTGGGCGAGCGCGGCTATCGCCTCAGCGGCGGCGAGAAGCAGCGCCTGGCCATCGCCCGCCTGCTGTTGAAGAACCCCGCGGTGATGATCCTCGACGAGGCCACCAGCCACCTCGACAACGAGAACGAGGCACACGTGCAGGCCGCGCTGGAGGAAGCACTGCGCGGGCGGACGGCGCTGGTCATCGCGCACCGGTTGAGCACCATCCGCGACGCCGATCGCATCGTGGTGCTCAGCAGCGGCCGCATCGTCGAGCAGGGTTCGCACGAAGCGTTGCTCGCGCTCGACGGTGTGTACGCGGCGCAGGTGCGCGCCGGCGAGACCCAAGCAGCCGTCTGATCGCGGCCCACGGTCGGGCCCCGCGGCGGGTCAGGCGCGGCGCGCTTCGGCGGCATCAAGCTGAGCGCGGGTGAGCAGCGCGTGCAGCTGCAAGCCCTCGGCGGCTAGCGCCGCCGCCTGATCGGGGCTGCGATCGATGACGCACACCACGTGTTCCACGATGGCGCCGAGCCCGCGCAGGTCGGCAGTGCTGAGGACCACCTGGCCGCCGGTGGTGACCACGTCTTCCACCACCGTCACCCGCTTGCCCTCGATGGGGGCACCTTCCGCCAGCCGGGCGGTGCCGTACTGCTTGGCTTCCTTGCGCACGAAGGCGGCCGGCAACCCGGTGCGCAGCGACAGCGCAGTGGCAATCGGAATGCCGCCCATCTCCAGACCGGCCAACACCTCGGTGCCCTCGGGGATCAGCGGCACCATCGCCTCGACTATCCGGGCGAGCAACTGGGGCTGTGCCTCGAAGCGGTACTTGTCGAAGTACTCGGTGGCGGTCTGGCCGGACCGCAGGGTGAAGGTGCCGGTGAGGCGAGCGATGGCGTTGACCTGATCGGCCAGCGCATCGAGGGAGGCGGAGTCGTGAGGGGTGGAGTCGTGAGGGGTGGAGTCGTTCGACATGGGGTCAGTCTTGCCGCTGGCGGGCGTCGCGCATCAGTACCTCCTGGGCCACCGTGGCCACGTGCGTGCCGTCGGTGGTGAACACGTGGCCGATGCCCAGGCCGCGGGCGCCGGTGAAGCCGTGGCAACTGAAGTCGTAGAGATGCCACTGGTCGGCGCGTAGCGGCCGGTGGAACCAGATGGTGTGGTCGAGGCTGGCGGTGAAGGTGTGGCTGTGGTCGTCGTCACCACCGAAGTCGGGGTGCGCAGCACGCACCGTGTCGGCAGGCATGTCGTCGCTCATGTACGCCATCCAGCACCGGTGGAGCAACTGGTCGTGGCTGCCGGTGTGCGGCACGTCGGTGGTGACTCGCATCCAGTTGGCGCTACGCCCAGCACCGGTTCGGCCCTCGTCGTTCAGTCGCTCCCGCGGCACTGCACGCCGGTCGAACGCTTCGGTCCAGGCATCGCTGACCAGTTCCTCGGGCCCTGGGATGGTGAGGTCCATCGGAACTGTCTGCACGTCGGCAGTGGCTTCCGGCGAGTGGAACGACGCCTCCAGGTTCAGAATGGCGCCGATCGCCTGACGGGCGACCACTCTCCGCGTGGAGAAACTCCGCCCGTTGCGAATCCGGTCGACTTCGAAACGAATCGGCTCGGTGTGATCTCCACGGCGGATGAAATATGCGCGCAATGAGTGCACGTCCTGAGTGGACTCCACCGTTGCGGCCGCAGCACGTAGCGCCTGCGCCACGATCTGTCCACCAAACAGGCCACCCCACGGATATTGCGGGCCGATTCCCACGAATGTGTCGGGTCCGTGTGACTCGAGATCGAACAGTTTGCTGAGTTCCATCGGGATTTCTTTCCAAGAATAGGTTGAGGCATTTGAGCGACCTGACTAGCCTGGGAGTCATGGCAAAACGTGGCCCGAAATCACCGATGACCGACACCCACAAGGCGGCCCTTGCAGTCGGCCGATCCGAAAGCAAGGCAGTGCGC
>Ga0335397_10003325_pt1 | contig 21553 bp, 8 predicted proteins | sample MAT04_FD_205740 | JGI IMG/M metagenome (GOLD analysis project Ga0335397, IMG submission 205740) | Freshwater microbial communities from Lake Fryxell liftoff mats and glacier meltwater in Antarctica - MAT-04 (spades assembly) (version 2) ... | reverse complement strand
TGCTATGGCATTCTCAAAACTACAACTTTGTTCCAACGGCTTTACCTGGATATCGAAGGTTATGGCTGCTTTGCCTGATCAGACTACCCCCATATATAGCCTCGCCACGCAAAATCCCAAAGAGCCTTTTTTTCTGCGCTAAAAAATAGGCGCAACACATCAAATAGCCTGATTGACTGATAAATGACAGGTTCTTGTTCGCCAAACCTCGAAAAAGACAGGTTTTGAGGCAAAAATCAGGGTTGCTTGTGGCTTTTTGTAACTACTCAGCCTGATTCGACAAAAAACGCTATATGTGGCAAAAGATGCTGATTTTTCTACGAATGGCTGCATATGGTTGCCTTACCTGTGGCGAATCTGCGCCAATGTTGCGCCATGTTGCCATATCTAGCGGTCACAAAACTATGGCTGAGTAGTTACGGCTTTTTGCGAGAAAGATTACTTTTGTCAGCCAACCAGCACAAACATTTGGATAATTTATTCTTTCCTGTTCCCTAATAGGTGATTCACACGGATGCCCTGACCCAGCGCTTTAATTGGTCGCTTATCTCACTTAGAGAAAAAGCGTTGGCGAGCAAACAGCGAAACCGGCCGTAGTTTGGGTGGTTTTTTGCTGTTTTTTATTTTAAGTGCATTGGCTGCAAGTTAGTACGGACGTACTCTCAGGGGTATGTTATTTAATTCAGAGGTTTTTTCATGATGAAATCTTTTTCTTCCTTGCTGTTGTCATTCGTTCTGTCTCTTTCAATGGCGCTGACACAATTTTCGCCCGCCTACGCCGCAAGCCTGCCGGCGGAGATCAACCAGCAGTTTACGCCGCTGCAAATTGACGCGGGTGGTGTCTCTGTCCTCAGGATCACCATTTTCAATCCCAATACATTTGCATTAACAAATGTGGCATTTATAGACGACCTGGTTGGAGAACAACCAGGTTTGTTTGTTGCAAGCGCGGGAGTGAACACATGCGGCGGGTCTGTGACATTTACCCGCCATGTCGGAGACGCCAACGACAACATTATCAACTTATCGGGCGGGAATGTCCCCGCACAAGTAACGAACCCGGGTGAATGTTATGTGGAGGTAAATGTCACTTCCACGACGGCGGGCAACCTGATCAATACAATACAGGTCGGGGAACTTACTGCAAACGGTATTGATGGTGTCACCCCGGTCACCGTCACCAATACCTCACCTGCCAGCGCCACCATCACTGTGATCGCAGTTGAGCCGCCTTCGATGAGCAAGACCTTCAGCCCCAATACCATTTATGTTGGAGAAACCAGTCAGTTGACCATTCGCATCAACAACAACGATGCCGATACCAACCTGACCAATGTCTCCTTCACTGATAATTTACCTGCGGGCGTAGTGCTTGCCACCCCGGTCGCATCCACGATGACTGGCTGCGGTACTGTCGGTGTAACCCTTACCGCCGCGGCCGGCGGGACATCTGTCGCTTTGAGCGGCGGGACGATAACGCCTGCAATCGATTGTGTAATCAAAGTGAACGTCACAGGCACAAGCGGAGTATATACCAACATAATCCCGGCAGGAGCGCTTGATCCTAACTCGCTTCATACTCAGCAAGGCGTCACCAATACCACCGATGTGAAAGCGGACTTGAACATCCAGCCGGTGAATATTTTCAAAGCCTTTGCCCCTACCAGCATTGACGCAGGTGATGCTGCCGTCTTGACCATCACACTCCAAAACCCAACAAACGCTCCTTACACCGGTGTGGGAATTATTGATAACCTGCCAGCGGGTTTAACTTTTACAGGCACGCCCACCACCACCTGTACTCCCGGCGGAGTGGTTACCTTCCCGGTCATCGTCCCGATCAACACACGGGTTCAGTTGACAGGCGGAACCATCCCCGCCAGACCCACGCCCACCACCCTGGGGACTTGTACGATTACCGCAAGCGTTCACGCAGATTTAACAGCTTCGGGAACGCTGACAAATACGATTCCCGCAAATACCCTAACAGCCACTCAACCTGGCGTGACCAACGTTAACCCGGTCACTGCTGATATTACCGTTCTTGCGGCGCTGACAGGCACAAAGTCATACGCGGCGCCTTACGCAATTGGATTAGGCGGCACAAATACTGTCACGATCACGTTATACAACAATAGTTCCACCACTTTTACAGATGTTGATTTTTCGGATGCATTACCGTCAGGCTTGACGATTTCCGGCACCCCTGCAAGCCCACAATGTGGCAGTGGAGTAATTACAAGCGCCGCCGCTTCGGTGACTCTTACAAACGGAACGATCGCGGCAAACTCCTCATGTACGATCACCTTTAACATAACAAGTTCAACTCCCGGAAGCGGGCCTACCTATGAAAACACAATCGGTGCAAATACTATTGCCGCCTGCACCGCAGCGCTGGTATGTGTAGGCAACGGCACTAACATCACTACCGGCACCGACTTAACCGTGGTGAACGCGCCGCAACTCCCGGTGGAAGTGAGCAAGGCTTTCAATCCCACTGCCACAACGGGAAATATCAGCCGTCTGACCATTACAATAACCGCCCCGCTGGATATCGCGATCAATCGAATTAATTTTACTGATACCCTGCCTGTGGGCGTAACGGTCGCCGCACTTCCAAATGCAGCAACAACCTGCCCAGGCGGCTTGGCTGCATTTAACTTAACCAACCCCGCCCTGATCGTATTTAATGATACGACATCTGTTACAACGCTTGCAGCTGGGGTGAGTTGCACAATTGCAGTGGATGTAACGACTGGACCAGGTATATATATAAACAACATCCCTGTTAATGCCATCACCACCGCGCAACTACGTACCAACTCTTTGACCGCCGCCACTGCCAACCTAAGCGTGACCAGTATGACCATGAAGAAGGCGTTTTATCCAACAACGGTGCAGGCGGATGGCAAATCTACCCTGACCATTACTTTGGAGAATACGTCTGCCTCTGCTTTGACCAACGTTCACCTGACAGATCTTTTACCCGGTACAACTACCGACGGGCTTATCGTTGACAGCCTGATAGACAATACATGCGGTGGAGTCATAAACCCTGCAGTTTTTCCTAAAACCATTGAATTGGTAGGCGGCACGGTTCCGGCGCAGGTTGCAGGCATACCGGGCATTTGTACCATCACAGTGGATGTACAGGGAAAAGATACCTCTCCAAGTTCATCCAGTAGTTATACCAATACCATCCCGGTCAGCAATGTTACCGCCACAGTTGGGAACTCAGGACCAACCATTGAGCCGTTCTCCCTGGCAACCGCGACCCTGAACATCAAAAACCTGAAACTCGGCGTGGTGAAAGGCTTCAATCCTGTGCTTGTGTATGGCGGCGCGACCTCCACGATGACCGTGCAACTGATCAATCCCAACAGCGTTGCGCTGACAGGGGTTACCTTTACAGATGACATGGATCTATTTTATGCACCCGCTCAAAGTGGCATGCAGTTGGCAAATCCGCCTTTCTTCAACACTGGCACTTGCGGCGGAACCCTGACTGGCGATGCTATTGGACTTCCCGCTGGCGATTCGGAGTTCACTTTCAGTGGCGGTGTACTGCAACCCAATTCCATTTGTACGCTCACTCTCCGCGTGGTCATGAATCAAAACGGCAGCCGCACCAATAAAATTCCAATTGGTGCAGTGACCACTTTTAATGGCGTAACAAGCGACCAGCCTACACAAGCCTCGCTCACAAACCTGCCTGGCATTAGTGTAAATAAAGTATTTAATCCCAACCCTGTGATGGTCGGCGAAGTTTTAAAACTGACCATTACCATCACGAACACCAGCAATGTCCCTGTGGTGAATATGGAGTTGTTTGACAATTTCCCCACTCTGCCAATTGGATTGGTCATTGCTAACACCCCTTATCTTGCAACGAATACCTGTACAACCACAGGAGCGCCAGCACCGCTCAGCGCTGTCGCAGGCTCCGGCGTGATTCACCTCACACTCGGCGGACTGGCAGGACTAGGCGACCCGGGCGGGCACGATATTTGTACGGTTGAAGTAAATGTCGTCTCGTCATCCGTAGGCGCATTTGTCAACATCATCGCGCCAGGCGGCGTGACTGCTGATGGCGGTATAAAGAACAATAACCCCGGCACCGACACCCTGAAAGTTGGCGGGTTGTTTAGTCTTGGCAACCGCGTCTGGTTTGATACAAATAATAACGGCTTGATTGACACCTTGGAGGTCGGCGTGGACAACGTGGTGGTGCAACTGTATTCCGATGTCGCCAGCGTTCCAACCCTGCGCGGCACACAACTCACCACCCAGGGCGGCTATTACCGCTTCGACGATCTGGAACCAGGCGATTACACAGTGGTCATCCCTGAAGATAACTTCAGGGATGTGGGCGCATTGGATGTTGCGCTAACCGACCCGCTAGCTGGCTATTGGAGCAGCGGAATCACAATAGCCGCAACCGGCACGGCGACAGATGCCACCAACAACGACCCAGATACGACACCAACCGACAGCGACGAAAACGGCTTGACCCAAGCCAGCGGCGCGGTCATCAGCAATCCGATCACTCTCGGACCTTTAGCTGATGAACCAACCAACGATGCCGACATGCCGCTTGCCAATCCCTTTGGAGAATCACCAGATGCCCAGAGCAACCGCACCGTAGACTTTGGCTTCTATCGCGGTTCGCTTGGCAACCTGGTCTTCCTGGATTCAAATGGCAACGGGACCTACGGTACGCCTGACTTGCCCATTCCCGGCGCAACGGTGGAGTTATTCGCCAGCAACGCGGCTGGTACTGTCACAACAAAAATCAATGTCGGACCCGACGGGATTTGGGGAACCAGCGATGATGCACTTGGCGACATAATTACCGACGCAGATGGAAATTATTTATTCGACGGCTTGCCGCAGGGCGATTATGTGGTGAAAGTCACCCCGCCCGCTGGCGGCTATTCCAGTACAGTGGATTCAGCCGATACGACCACTCCCAACACGAACACCAACAATAATGATAACGGTGTTGGCTTATTGTCTGGGCAGGTGAGCAGCAACCCGGTCACATTGACACCGGGCGCAGGACAAAGTAACAACACAGTCAACGACCTGACCGGTACCACCTACAATCCCACCCTCGATTTCGGTTTCCTGCTCTACAGTCTCGGCAACCGCGTCTGGTACGACACAAATAACGACGGCGTGCTTCAAGGCACGGAAGTCGGCATCAGCGGCGTCCGTGTGGAACTGTATCGAGATACAAATACGAACGGTGTATATAACGTTGGAGATACTTTCATAGGCTTCAACGACACCGATGCCAGCGGCTACTATCGCTTTGATGACCTGCCCGCCGGTGAGTATGTAGTTGTCATTCCGTCAACTCAATTTGTTGCCGGCGCAAAATTGTCGGGCTACTGGAGCACAGGCATGAGCATGGATGGTACTGGGGCGCTCATCGAGAGTGCCACAAACGACCCTGACCTCGATCGTGATGCTTCCAATGTTGTTGGCACCAGCGATGAAAACGGTGTCACCACTTTCTCAAGCGCTTTGATTACCGCCGCCAATCCGATCAATTATGTTTCATCCACTGCTGTCACACTGGGTGTTGGGAATACAGAACCTACTGGTGAAAACAACGTCTCTGCCAGCGGACAGGGAACCACAGACAACCACGCCAACATGACAGTGGATTTTGGCTTCTACCGCGCGGCAATTGGCGACCTGGTATTCATAGGCGGGTCCGCAGTTGACGATGGAAAATACGATGTGGGCGTAGACAATCCTCTCACAGGCGCTGTTGTCAAATTGTTTACAACCAATGGCACACAGATACCCGTCGGCACGGATGGCATCCTCGGCACAAGCGATGACGGCTTAACCGGTGTGACCACCCCTGCGACTGGACTCTATTCCTTCGGCGGCTTGCCCGCAGGCGATTATGTGATTAAGGTCACGCCGCCGGCTGGATATTCCAGCATGGTGGATACAGCCAATGCGGCTGATACTACCGATCCTGACACCAATACCAACAACAATGACAATGGCATTGGCACACTGGGCGGCGAAGTGGCAAGCGGCCCGTTGACCATGAATCCTACTGGCGAAGTTCTATCGGCGACGATCACCAGAACCGACGCCACCGGTACCACCACCGACACCAGCGTGGACTTTGGCTTCATCTCTCCCAACTATAGCCTCGGCAACCGCGTCTGGTTTGACACCAATAACAATGGTCTGATTGACATCGGCACAGAGCAAGGCGTCAGCGGTGTGCGCGTGGAACTATATCAGGATACAGGAACAACTGTCGGGGCGTATGATGCGGGCGATACATTTGTCGGCTTCAATAATACGAGCGCCACCGGCTATTATCGCTTTGACAACCTTGCCGCCGGTGAGTATGTGGTGTTGATCGCAAACGATAACTTCACAGCCGGTGCAAACACTTCGCTGGTGGGCTATTGGAGCAGCGGCACGACAAGAGCCGACAACGGCACAATCAGCGATAGCACCAGCCTTATTGCCAATGATCCTGATAACGACACTGATCTTGATGAAAATGGCGTAACCACTTTTACGGGCAGCACAATCAACTATGTCTCCTCTGCCGCTGTCACGCTTGGCGACTTCGAACCCACAGGTGAAACCGATATTTCCACCTTATGGCAAGGGACTGGAGACAACCGCGCTAACATGACCGTGGACTTCGGTTTCTACCGCACAGCCATCGGCAACCTGGTTTTTGTAGATGCCAATAATAATGGCGCATACGTTAACAATGTTGGTGCTGGCGAAATTCCGCTTGCAGGCGCCACCGTGCAGTTATTTACAGGAGATGGTTTAACACAAATTGGCAGTAACGTAGTCACCGCCGCCGCCGGTACTTATTCCTTCACAGGCTTGCCTCAGGGGAATTACATCGTAAAAGTCACACCTCCGGTCGGGTATTCCGGTGCAATTGATTCCAACCCGCAAAATGACAACGATGACCCCGACAACAACGTAAATGACAACGACAATGGCATCGGACTAGCCGTAGGTATAGTCCCCAGCCCCAGCGGACAGTTGACCATGAATCCATTAACGGAAGTGGTCTCTGTAACAATCACCAAGAACAATGCCAACGGAACCACTACCGATACCAGCGTTGACTTTGGCTTTGTCCCTCTGCGCTACAGCCTCGGCAACCGCGTCTGGTATGACACGAATAACAACAGTTTGCTTGACGGTGCTGAAGTCGGCGTGAGCGGCGTCCGTGTGGAGTTGTATTTTGACACTAACGGAAACAATACTTACAATCCCGGAACCGATCTGCCTGTAGCAGCCTCACCTTTTGTCAATACCGATGCGAACGGCTACTATCGCTTTGACAATCTACTTGCCGGTAATTATGTGGTGGTAATTCCAAATGACAACTTCACAACCGGCGGAACCACCGATGCCTTGGTTGGCTATCGCAGCAACGGAACCACCATTGCTGCCAATGGTACGGTAACAGACGCAACTGCCAACGACCCAGATACAACTGCAACCGATAGCGACGACAACGGACTGACGACCGCGCTTGCTGGCGGTGGTGTAAGTTATGTCGCTTCTGCCGCGGTTACGCTTGGACCGGATAACTCCGAACCCATTACTGACAGCGATGCCCCCAGCCCGAATCCTGCTGGTGAAGCGGCGGACAACCAAAGCAACCGCACTGTAGACTTTGGCTTCTATCGCGTGGAGGTCGGCAACCTGGTCTTTATAGATGATGTCACCAAAGATGGCGTTTATGCCTCCGGCGAAACATTGCTCGCCAATGCAAATGTCTATCTCTACTCTGGCAATAACCTCACACAAATCCAGGTTGGAGCAGACGGCATTTGGGGCACGAGTGATGACGGCGTGGCAACCTATGTAACGGGTGTTAGCGGTACATATGCATTCAGCGGCTTGCCAGAAGGTGACTATATTGTCAGAGTCACACCACCTACAGGCGGCGCTGAATACGTAAGTACGTTGGATACAGCTGCGCCTCTTGACACCACTGATCCTGATACCAACACAGACAACAACGACAACGGGATTGGCGAAAACGCCTTGCAAGTGAGCAGTGGCGCCCTGACAATGACGCCCGGACAAGGCACAGGTGGAAGCGCTGGCGCAGCAAATAATGTCGTCACAAATTCTTCCGGCAATACCGCCGACCCCACCGTAGACTTTGGCTTTGTCGTTGCGAAGTACTACATCGGCAACCGTGTGTGGTTTGACACAAATAACAGCAGCGCAATAAATTTCGGCACAGAGCAAGGTGTAAGCGGCGTGCGTGTGGAGTTGTACTTTGATACCAATGGAAATAATACATACAACCCAGGAACCGATCTTCCTGTAGCAGCCTCGCCTTTCGTCAATACCGATATAAACGGCTACTATCGCTTCGACAATCTTGATGCCGGCAACTATATCGTCGTGATCCCCAACGATAACTTCACAATCGGCGGAACCACCGATGCCTTGGTTGGCTATTGGAGCAGCGGAACCATCATAGATGCGGGCAACGTCAGAAGTGACAACACCGCCAACGACCCAGATACCACAGCAACCGACAGCGACGAGAATGGGCTCACCTCATTCACCGGTGGCGCTGTAGACTATGTTGCCTCCACTGCGATCACACTTGGAGCTACGGCTGAACCCATAGGCGAAACCGACCTCTCAGCTACGGGACAAGGCACAACGTACGATAACCGTGCCAACATGACCGTTGACTTTGGTTTCTACCGTGTGGAGATCGGCAATCTGATCTTTGTGGATGCCGACGGCAGCGGCGCATATAACTTGGGCGACACCGCGCTCAGCGGCGCAACTGTACAGCTATTTGCCAGCAACGGCACAACGGAAATTCTTGTGGGTCAGGATGGTATTCCAGGCACAAGCGATGACGGCGTCAGTTTCGTTACCGATGGCACGGGTTTGTATTTGTTCAAGAACCTGCCTGCCGGCGATTACATTGTGAAAGTCACGCCGCCCGGTGGATTCATCAGTACGGTGGATACATCCGCGCCGACAGACACCACCGACCCCGACATCAATACAGACAACAACGACAACGGCATCGGCATATTGCCCAACCAGACAAGCAGCGGCGTGTTGACAATGAATCCCACCACAGAGGTTGTATCACTTTCCCTCACCAAAGACGACACCACCGGCATCACCACCGACACCAGCGTAGACTTCGGCTTCACCAAGGTTTACAGTCTCGGCAACCGTGTCTGGTTTGACACGAACAACAACAGCATTCTGGATGCAGGCGAAAGCGGCGTTAACAGCGTGCGCGTGGAGTTGTATCACGACACAAATGCGAACGGCGTGTATGATGCTGGCGATATCTCTGCCGGCTTCGTGAATACCGATGCAAGCGGCTACTACCGCTTTGACAATCTTGCCGCCGGCGATTATGTAGCGCTGATTCCAAACGATAACTTCACAAGCGGCGGAAACGTCTCGCTGGTCGATTATTGGAGCAGCGGAACTTCCATCAATGGCAGCGGCGCAACCAGCGACAGCACCAGCATCATCACAGACGACCCTGATAACAATGTTGACAGCGACGATAACGGCGTGACAACTTTTGCCGCCAATGCGATTAATTATGTCTCTTCTGCCGCTATCACACTCGGCGCGGAAGCAGAGCCAACTTTAGATGATGACCCAATCGCCACCTCACAAGCAGGCGAAGCGCCCGACAACCGCAGTAACCGCACCGTGGACTTCGGCTTCTATCAAGCAGCGATTGGAAACCTGGTTTTCGTGGATGTGGACAAAGACGGCACAAACAACACTGGCGATTTGCTCCTGACCGGCGCAACCGTACAGTTATTCGCCAGCAATGGCTCAACACAAATTGGTAGCGACGTAACCACTGGCGTTACCGGCATTTACTCCTTCACCGGATTGCCTGCTGGCGACTACATTGTGAAAGTCACGCCGCCGGTTGGCTACGTCAGCACAGTCGATACATCCGCGCCGACAGACACCACCGATCCTGATACAAACACAGATAACAACGACAACGGTATTGACGAAAACGCCGGTCAGGTGAACAGCGGCGCGTTGACGATGAATCCCACCATAGAGGTGGCGTCACTTTCTCTCACCAAAAACAACAGCACCGGAATCACCACCGATACCAGCGTGGACTTTGGTTTTGTCACCCCGCTCTACAGCCTCGGCAACCGCGTCTGGTTGGATACCAATAACAACGGCGTGATTGACGCGGCCGAGAATGGCGTTAGCGGCGTCCGCGTGGAACTCTTCAACACTACCGGCACTGAAATCCTGGTTGGTCCAGATGGCGCACTTGGCACTGCTGACGACGCGGCAGGCGGTATGCCCACCAACGCAAACGGCTATTACCGCTTCGACAACCTTCCTGCCGGCGATTATGTGGTGCGTATTCCAAATGACAACTTCACAACCGGCGGAACCACCGATGCCCTAATCGGCTACTGGAGTACCGGTACATCCGTCAACGCCAGCGGCGGCATTAGTGAAGGCGCTACAAATGATCCGGATAACAACGCCGATGCTTCCAGCAATCCCGCCACCAGTGATGAAAACGGCGCGACCACTTTCTCTGGCAATACGATCAATTATGTTTCCTCCGCCGCTGTCACACTCGGACCAGACACCTCCGAACCTACAGGCGAAACCGCGCCAAACGGACAAGGCACACTCGATAACCGCGCCAACATGACCGTGGACTTTGGCTTCTACAGCGTCGGAATTGGCAACCTGGTCTTTGTGGATGCAGAAGTCTTTGACGGCAAATACGACTCGGCAACAGATACTTTGCTCCCCGGCGCAACCGTGGACTTATACGCCAGTGATAACGCTACCCTGATCAAAAGCATGACCACCCTCGCGGATGGCAAATATGCCTTCACGGGTTTGCCCGCCGGCGATTACATTGTGAAAGCCTCGCCGCCCGTTGGCTACGCCAGCACCGTGGACACCGACGATTCAGTCGACACCACCGAACCTGACAACAACAAGGACAACAACGATAACGGCGGCGGCACAGCCATTGGACAGGTCACCAGCGGCACACTGACCATGACTCCCGGCGGCGGCACAAAACCAGATACGACCCCGAAGACTGTCACCATCTCGGCTGGAATCACCACCGATACCAGCGTGGACTTTGGCTTCAACACCCTCACCTTCAGCCTCGGCAACCGCGTCTGGTACGACACCAACAACAACGGCGTACTCGACACAGACGAAAGCGGCATCAGCGGCGTCCGCGTGGGAGTCTATCTCGACGCAGGAACAGTCCCCGGGTCGTATGATGCGGGTGATACATTCGTCGGCTTTAACAACACAAATGCCACCGGCTATTATCGCTTTGATAATCTTCCCGCTGGCGATTATGTCGTAGTCATTCCGAACGATAACTTTACAACCGGTGGAAACACGTCGTTGGTTGGCTACTGGAGCACTGGAACGACCCAGGCTGACAATGGCAACGTCAGCGAAAGCGCCACCAGCAACCCGGAAACGAATGCCGACAGCAGCATTGACGAAAACGGCGCAACCACCTTCTCTGGCAATACGATCAGTTACGTTTCCTCCGGCGTCATCACGCTCGGACCTGCCACCAATGAACCCACAGGCGAAACCGACTTCTCTGCCACAGGCCAAGGCACGCTCGATAACCGCGCCAACATGACCCTAGACTTTGGCTTCTACACCGTCGAAATTGGCGACCTGGTCTTTGTGGACATGAACGCAAATGGCACGTATCTTGCAAGCGACGACTTGAAATTAAGCGGCGCAACCGTGCAGCTATTTGCCGGAGACGGCGCCACATCGCTTGGCAGTGTAATCACCGGCGCAGACGGCACATACTCCTTTACCGGCTTGCCGGAAGGAAACTATGTGGTCAAGGTCACGCCGCCAAATGGTTATGTCAGCACGGTGGATCTACCCACCACTCTCAACCCTGACAATAACACAGACAATGACGACAACGGCATTACCGAATCAATCCCCGGGCTGGTCACCAGCGGCACTTTGGTCATGACCGCCGGTGAGAAGGGCACAAGCGCCACCGGCACAACAGCCGACCCGACCGTAGATTTTGGCTTCAAGGCCATGTACAGCCTGGGCAACCGCGTCTGGTTCGACACTAATAACAACAGCCAGTTTGACTCTGCCAATGAAGTCGGAATTATCGGCGTGGTGGTTGAACTGTACAAAGCAGACGCATCGGGATTCCCCACCGGCATTGCAATTGACAGCAAGACCACCGACGCAAGCGGCTACTACCGCTTTGACAACCTGCCCCCTGCCGATTATGTGGTGGTCATCCCTGCCGACAACTTCACAACCGGCGGAGTCACTGATGCTCTGGTCGGCTACTGGAGCAGTGGCACAACCAGAGACAGCGTCGGGATCGTTCACGAACTCACCGCGCCCAAGCCGGAAGATTCCGCCTCCGACATTGACGACAATGGCACACGTCAGGGCAGCGGCGCGGTCATCAGCGCAGTGGTTACGCTTGGCAATCAAGCAGAGCCAACATCAGATAATGACCCGGTCACCAATCCGCTCGCGGGTGAGTCTCCAAATAATCAAAGCAACCGCACCGTAGACTTCGGCTTCTATCGCGTCGAAGTCAGCAACCAGATCTTTGTGGATTTGGATGAAGACGGCACCTATGACTCCCTGATCGACCTGCCGCTGCCCTATGCGACTGTGAAGTTGTTTGCCAGCAACGGCACAAACCAATTAGACAGTGTTACCACCGACGCGACCGGAACCTATTTATTTACAAATCTGCCGGAAGGCGATTACATCGTCAAGGTTACGCCGCCCAGCGGATATTCCAGCACAAATGATTCAGCCGCGCCCGCCGATACAGCCAACCCCAACGCCAACACAGACAACAACGACAATGGCATTGGCACAGGCACAGGCGAGGTTTCGAGTAACTCCATCAACCTGAATCCGAACGGAATAACCGGCGATAACGGCACTGGCACCACCTCATATCCCACGCTTGACTTTGGATTTACCATATCCCTTGCCAAGGCCGTGGTCGCCACCGACGCCGCCCATACCACAGGCAACGATGTGACAATCGGTGAAATTATCACCTACGAAATCACCATACTCGTCCCTGTGGGAAAGCTGACAAATGCCACTGTGCTGGATACTCCGCAGACCGGTCTCGCCTTCGTGGACTGTATTGAGATTAACCTGCCGACTGGCGTGACCAGCAAAATTGACGATGGCGTATGTAACACAAAGGATGGAACAACCGTCGGCACAAGCAACCCGCTGATAGAGAATAACGGAGGCCGCGCCACCTTTGACTTCGGCGATATCATAAACACCAGCTTAACCCCGCAGCTTGTGACCATCCGCTACTCGTTGATCGTTCTTGATATTGCTTCCAATCATAGTCCAGAGATACGCACCAACCATGTAACCTGGAGTTCAAATGGTGGAACAAAGACCGTCACCGCCATCCCGGTCGAAATTGTTGAACCAAAAATCACCATTGATAAAAACGCGAATCCCACTACGGCGCAATACGGCTCAACCATCACATTCACCATTGATGTTGCCCATGCCACGCAGAGCACCGCAGACGCCTTTGACGTGGTTGTGACAGACCAAATCCCCGCAGGACTGGAACTAATACCCGGCAGTGTAAATTTGAGCGGCACTGCCACGCCTAATGTCCTGCCCTACACTTACGATGCCGTCACAAATCTATTGAAAGTACGCTGGGATGTATTCCACCTCGGCGAAACCGGCAGAATTACTTTCCAAGCGACGTTTGTAGGTCCCGCGCCGATAGTCAACTCAGCCAGCGTGGAGTGGACCAGTCTGTTGATTGACCCAACCACACCGCCCACGCCAGATCAACTGTCTCCATATAATCCGGACTCAACCGAACGCTGGTACGATCCAGGCACGCCCACGGGTGTCGACAACTATCAGGTACTCGACTCTGTCACATTGAGAGTACCAGGCCGGGGTGATGATGGATTAGGTCAATGGGGTGCGCAGCTTCCAGCAACAGGTTTTGCTCCCAATACGATTACCGAGTTGCCGCTCATGCCCGAAGGCTTCTCATACGCGCGGACCGACTTGTGGATCGAGATTCCAAAACTGGGGTTGAAGATGAATATTGTGGGTGTTCCATTTGACACAGATACCAAAGAATGGGATCTCACATGGCTGGCAAGCGACGCGGGCTGGCTGGAGAACACGGCTTACCCAACTCACGCCGGAAACTCTGCGATCACATCTCATATCACTCTGGCCAATGGCTTACCCGGTCCGTTTGCCAAACTGGATACCCTCAGCTACGGCGACCAGGTGATCGTCCATCTCGAAGGGCAGAAGTATCTCTACGAAGTACGCGACAACAAACGCGTACGCCCCGAGGATGTCAACTCGACGCTCAAGCATGAAGAGTATCCGTGGCTGACACTCATGACCTGTAAGACATACAACGAAAGCACTGGCAAATACACCTATCGAAGCGTGGTGCGCGCAGTGTTGATCAAGATCACAGACGAGTAGCAGTCAATAGGTAGAAAAAATGCGGAGTTGCCCAAAAAGCAACTCCGCATTTTTATAAGTCCATCGTATAATCTGCCCATGTCCAACCATCCCCTGAAAATATTCCTATGCCATTCCTCAAGCGACAAGCCTGAGGTGAAAAAACTGTATCAGGCTTTGCTCAAGCAAGGCACCGATCCCTGGCTTGATTCTGAAAAACTCCTGCCCGGTCAGGACTGGAACTTGGAAATCAACAAGGCATTGGATAATGCAGACGTCATCCTGCTCTGCCTTTCGAAGACATCTGTGGACAAGGAAGGCTACGTCCAAAGGGAAATCCGCATTGCGCTCGACCGTGCGCTGGAGATGCCAGATGGACGCATTTTCCTCATCCCAGCCCGCCTCGAAGAATGTGACCTACCCTATAAAATCAGAACCTACCAATGGGTTGACCTCTTCACCGCAGACGGCATAGACAAATTAATCAAAAGTCTCAACCTGCGCGCAAGCCAGGTGGACGCACTCCCCCTCTCTTTGGGCGGTTCAGCGCCTATCGCTAAAAAATCTGAACCGAAGCAGGCGTCATCCAACACAACCATAAACATCCACGGCAACGTTACAGGCTCCAACATCGTCATCGGTAATGATAACGACGTGAACAACGAATAACACAACCTCCTCCCGACACAAAAAAGAAGCCTCCGAGTCATCTCGAAGGCTTCTTTTTACTTCTCACTTCTTACTGACCTATTTCACTTCCCTCTCCGCCACTGTCAACGCTTCCTCAAAAATTTTCAAACCTTCATCCATCTCAGATTTGCTCATCGAAAGCGGGGGCGCAATGCGGATCACACTCTTACCGCAGGAAAGCATCAGCAATCCACGCTCGTAGCCAAGTTCAACCACGCGCTCAGTCAGATCATGCGCAGGCTCTTTCGTTTCGCGGTCAGTCACAAATTCCACACCAATCATTAATCCCTTGCCGCGCACATCGCCAATACTTGGGTGACGCGCCTTGATCTCCTCCAGCGCATCCAGCGCATACGCGCCGACTTCCGCCGCGTTCTGCATATATCCATTTTCGATCAAATCAATCGTCGCCAGCGAAGCCGCACACGAAATGGGATTCCCGCCATACGTATTGCCATGCGTGCCAGCCGCCCAATCCATCACAGATTTGCGCGCAATGCACGCGCCAAGCGGCAAGCCCGAAGCAATGCCCTTCGCGGAGGTAATCATATCGGGTTCAACGCCAAAATGCTCGATTGCCCACCACTTACCCGTGCGCCCCATTCCGCATTGCACTTCGTCGAGAATCATCAAAATTCCGTGCCTGTCGCACAATTTTCTCAGCGCAGGATAGAAACCATCGGGCGGGACAATGTATCCGCCTTCGCCTTGGATCGTCTCAACCAAAATTCCTGCCACATCTTTTGGCGGCAAAATCTGGTTCAGAATTTCATCTTCGATATAACGTACAACGGCTTCGCCGTAATCTTCGCCTTTGCGTCGTTCCAATATCGGGCGATATGGATTCGGAAATGGCGCGTGAGTTACGCCGTTCATTAGCGGATAAAACCCGCCGTGATATTTTGCCTTGCTCGCAGTAAACGTCACCGCGCCCATCGTGCGCCCGTGGAACGCGCCAGTGAAGCCGATGAAGTTCGAGCGTTTGGTGTGATAACGCGCCAGCTTGATCGCCGTCTCAACCGCTTCAGTCCCTGAGTTGGTCATGAACGAAAGCGCATCCTCCTTGAAAGGCGCGATCTCATCCATCTTTTCAGCGAGCTTGATCCAATTTTCGTGATAAAAATCGGATGAAATATGAATAAACTTTTCAGCCTGCTCCTGAATTGCCTTCACAACTTTGGGGTGTGAATATCCCGTCGAGACTACTGCAATGCCGCCCATGAAATCCAAAAACCGATTGCCGTCCACATCCCACACTTCACTGCCTTTGCCGTGATCCATCACAAACGGATAGCCACGCGGGTACGAAGGCGAAATCACCTTGCCATCCCGTTCGATCATTGCCTTTGCTTTTGGTCCAGGTAAGTTAGGTATTATCATGTCTGCTCCTTCTAATTTTTATAAATCCAACTTCAACTCAGCCAACGCGCGCGCGCCAAGCAGTCCCGAATCATCACCCAACTCTGCACGCGCAATCACCAACCCATCCAAATAGCGCGGATGAATGATATGTTCCTTCAAACTAACTTCAAATGAATCAAACAACAGCGGCCCGCTTTGTGAAACTCCTCCGCCAAAAATAACAATGGATGGATCGAATACGTGCAAAAAATTCGCCACCCCGATCCCCAAATATTTCCCCGCAACCTGATACGCCTCAATCGATAACGCATCACCCAGGTTCGCCGCTTCGGAAATATCATGCGCAGAATTCTTTTTATCAGGATGAAGAACCGAAACCCGCCCCGCCTTGAGTTGATCAGCCACGAAGCGCTCGATACCAGTCCCAGAGGAAAAAGACTCCAGATGTCCGCGCTGACCACAACCGCACAGCGGACCATCCACCTGCACCGTGGTATGCCCCAGTTCGGCAGCCAATCCGTGATAGCCCTGCAAGAGGCGGTCATTAATAATCACGCCGCCGCCCACACCGGTGCTGACGGTCAAGTACAAAACATGGTGATGCCCGCGTCCCGCGCCGAATTTCCACTCCGCAAGTCCCGCCAGGTTTGCGTCGTTGTCCAAATAAACAGGGACGCCAAAGCGCTGCATCAATTTTGACGCAATGGGAAACTCGCGCCATTCCTTGATATTGGGCGTAAACATGACAATGCCCGTATGCGGATCAACCGGACCCGGCAAAGAAACGCCGATGCCTGCCGCCTGTTCTGTCTCGGGCCAAATATCTTCAATTAATTTGACCAAACGACCAAACGTATCCGGTTCACTGGCTTTGGTTTTGACACGTTTCTGAGCCAAAGGCTGGCGCTGGTCTTGTTTATACGTAGCGGCACGCAACTGGGTTCCACCGATGTCAACTGAAACGATTGTACGCATAAACACAATTATACCGTACGCCTTTTATCGTCCTGTAATCTTCAAATGTAGATATAAGTCACGTTCCAAACGTGACTTACCAGAATACCGCGAACCAATTCTGACAACTCTTGTTATAATCCGCCAATTCACGGCGGAGGATAAACCTATGTCTCAAATATATGACTATGTAATTATTGGAAGCGGGTTTGGGGGAAGTGTTTCAGCAATGCGATTAACTGAAAAAGGATATTCGGTGCTTGTTCTCGAAAAAGGCAAACGCTTTAAAGACAGCGACTTCGCCAAATCCAATTGGCAGTATTGGAAATATGTGTGGATGCCAGCCATTCGCGCGCACGGTATTTTGCAGATCAGCATTCTCAAAGGGCTGATGGTTTTGCACGGCGCGGGTGTGGGCGGCGGAAGCCTCGGCTACGCAAATGTGCTTGAGATCCCCACTGACGAAACCTTTGCGACACCGGCATGGAATCAAAATGTGAAATGGGGCGAAGCGCTCAAGGAACATTACGCCACCGCCAGAAAAATGCTTGGCGCGGCACGCAATCCCAAACTATGGAAAGCGGATGACCTGCTCAAACAAATAGCAGAGGAACGCGGCATGGGTCACACCTTCCGCGCAACAGATGTGGGCGCGTATTTCGGCGAAGCGAAAGTGACTGTGCCCGATCCATTTTTTGACGGCGAGGGTCCAGAGCGCGCGGGATGTGAGCATTGCGGCGGGTGTATGGTGGGATGTCGTTACAATGCAAAAAATACCCTGCCAAAAAATTATTTGTATTTTGCAGAGAAGAATGGCGCGGAAGTGAGAGCGGAAGTTGAAGTGACCGATGTCAGACCGTTGACCGTGGACGGTGGACGGTCTGCGGTCAACGGTCCGTCGTCTGGTGCTCGCTACGCCATTACCTACCAAGACTCCACAAAACTCTTCAAGCGCAAACAAACTGTCCATGCCAAGAATGTCATCTTTTCAGGCGGTGTGATGGGGACGATGAAATTATTATTGAACCTGCGTGATGTGAAAGGCTCGCTGCCAAAACTGTCCCGTAGGCTGGGGCACATGGTTAGAACCAACTCAGAGGCGTTGTTGGGAAGCGTGGCGCGCAAGTCTGACATCAATTACTCGGAGGGTGTCGCCATTTCCTCCATCTACAACCATGATGAGATTACGCGCATCGAACCTGTGCGCTATCCTGATGGTTCGTCGTTGATGCGCTTTCTAACCGCGCCGTTGATCGATACCGATGTCAGCATCCCGATGCGGCTTTTGAAATTTTTTGGGTGGGCGCTCACCCATCCCGTTGATTATTTGAAGGCGCTGGTTTTGCCGGGTTGGGCGCACAATGTCACCATTCTGCTCGTGATGCAGCACGCGGATAACCGAATGCGCCTGCAAATTGGTCGCAGTGGATTCACGCTCTTCCGCCGCGCGATGGTGGCAGAGACCGAACCCGGCTACGAGATCGGCGCACAGGTCAAAGGCTCGCACGAGCTGACCCGCGATTTTTCGGCACGGATTGATGGAATACCGCTTGGCTCAATCGGCGAGAACCTGTTAAATTTACCGACGACTGCTCATATTCTTGGCGGTGCACCAATCGGGAAAAATGCAGAAGAAAGCGTTGTGGATGAAAACTTCGCTGTGCATAATTATGACGGACTGTACATTATTGACGGCTCGATCATGCCCGCCAATCCCGGTGTGAATCCGTCATTGACGATCACTGCACTGGCAGAGTATGCGATGAGCAAGGTTGGAAGTAAAAAGTGAGCAGTAATCAGTGGAGGTTATTTTCGCGCAAGATTCACAATGGAAGCGCCATCGGCAGAAGTGATAGCGAGGGTGTTGCCGTTCATTTTAAACTGTAGCTTCACGTTGTCAGAAAAAGCGCTGAGGACTCCCTGTTCTTGTGCTGAGGTTTCCTCACAGTACATCATGGTAGACACGATTCCGCTGAATGTGATTTTATCGCCCCTCAGTTCATATGTTCCGCCAAAAGAGTTACATCCCACATTGCCGCCCATCTGACCGTTTGAGTCAAAATTAATGGATGTGTCAACATTGGGCAAGGCGGGGGTTGGATTGGCTGCATTGCCATAGGATACAAGTTTCCAGTCGCCTATAATGTCAGTGCTTGCATTCGAACAGGCGGCGAGGATAAGTAAAGCGATTGCAAGCAGGAAAGTTTTTTTCATTTTCATCTCCAAAATTATAGTCTCATCATACCTGACGCTAATCAACGAAATAAGTTCCACCCAGTTAAATTCAAAATCCTGTCTAGCACTTTTGTTCTACTAATGATACAACTTTTTTCTTTTATAGGAGAGATTGTATATGTCCGAAAATTCCATTACTGTTGAACAACTCAGCAAGACCTATCAAGTGCCCGAGCGTGAAGCGGGATTCAGCGCGGCAGTCCGCAGTTTTTTCAAACGAAAATATAAGGACGTGAAAGCTGTGCAGGAAGTCAACTTCACCATTGCACAGGGCGAGATCGTTGGTTTCCTCGGACCGAATGGCGCGGGCAAAACCACCACGCTCAAAATGCTTTCGGGATTGCTGCATCCCACCGGCGGAAATGCTGCCGTTCTTGGCTACACACCTTGGGAACTCAAGCCAGAATACCTGCGCTCGATGACGCTTGTCATGGGACAGCGCAACCGCCTTTCATGGGACATCCCCGCCGCGGATTCGTTTCTGCTCAATCAGGCTATTTATCGCATCCCTGATGATGAGTATAAGAAAACCTACAAGGAATTGGATGACCTGCTTAAACTCGAACCTTTGATGAAAAAGCCCGTGCGTAATCTTTCACTCGGTGAGCGCATGAAATGTGAAATCGCCGCTGGCTTGCTTCATCGTCCCAAAGTTTTATTCCTCGATGAACCCACAATTGGACTCGATATCACAGGTCAGGTACGCATCCGCGAGTTTCTGCGGGAGTATAACAAACGCACAGGCGCGACGATCCTGCTCACGAGTCATTACATGGCAGATGTAACCGCGTTGTGCGAGCGCATCATTATTATCCATCAAGGTCAGCTTAAATATGATGGCGGCATCAACAATCTCTCGCGCAAGATCGCGCCGTTCAAGTTGATCGGTGTCATGCTCGCAGACGCCGACTCTCACGATCTAAGCGGATACGGCACACAGGTCCAAAACGAAGAGGATGCGGATAAACGTTACATCCAAGTCAGCAATTCCCGTTATGGATTTTTGGTGACGTAAGTTTCCCATCGACAAACTAAAAATCGGCTGAAACCCAGCGCGACTTCCCACTTCGGCATGATTTTTGCCCGTTTTATGAAATATGACCCCCACAGTCTTATTCATACCGGGAATTGCTGCATATTCATTCAATTTCGTGCTCACTGTGCGGCTACTGGGCACATCCGTCTCGCTGTACCCCTTCTGTTCAATCAATTGGCGGCGCACTTCGGCGGCGCTCAAGCGGGTATATAACCGTTCTGTTTTAAAACTCGGATCAATCTGGCTTTGGGGTTTCAGGATTTCCCGAACATCTGCCTCCAAATTAGTCCAGTGTTCTTCAGCGCGTTTCCGACCACGCGCCGAGTAATTATCCACGCACCTTACGCCACTCTCCAATTCATGCCGCCCTTTGCGGATTGTACCCCGATTCCACCCCAGTTCTTCTTCCGCGCGTTGCATGCCACCGCGCCCCAACATTTTCACAGTGCGCGCCATAAAAAGCCGCCGCACCGTGCCTGTCAGGCTTTGGGCCGTTTCTATAAAAACCGTTTTCATCTCATCCATCAGTTTCATACTTGTTCTCCTGCTGCGAAGGTAACCAAGGATAACTCATATTCTCGGATGATTTATTTTTTCTAGTTCCCTAACCTGGACAAGCCAGAACCAAAAAGGAATAATGTTGACTTGCACAAAACATGTCAACGAGAGTATGATAAAAACTGAAAACAGTTCTCGATGTGGTTTTCGGTCTTTGTGCCAACATCTGTC
>Ga0335397_10003323_pt1 | contig 21555 bp, 22 predicted proteins | sample MAT04_FD_205740 | JGI IMG/M metagenome (GOLD analysis project Ga0335397, IMG submission 205740) | Freshwater microbial communities from Lake Fryxell liftoff mats and glacier meltwater in Antarctica - MAT-04 (spades assembly) (version 2) ... | reverse complement strand
ACGGCCTGCACCGCCGCCTCGATCGTCACCCCCAAACCCTACCAAGTTAAAACACATTTCGCAGAGACACGCCGACGCGAAATCGCAAGTCACAGTGCTACAGCGCCACTACTTCAGGAGGTCTGAGACTCCGTTCACAGAGCACGCCGCTGGGCCACCAGAGGGCACAGGAATGGATCGGCACCAGCCAGACCGACCGTGTTGAGGTGACCGATGACCTGTCGGTATGCCGTCCAGAGGCCGGTCTGGGTGTAGGGCACGCCCTCTGTCGCGCAGTGCGCCTGCACGAGCGGCTGCACCAGGCGCAGGTGCGGACGGGGCATGGAGGGAAAGAGATGGTGCTCGATCTGGTAGTTCAGGCCACCCATGGCGGCGGAGACCACCCTGCCGCCGCTGATGTTGCGGCTCATCAGCACCTGGCGGCGCAGGAAGTCGAGCTTGAGGCTCGCCGAGACCAGCGGCATACCGATGTGGTTCGGCGCGAACGATGACCCCAGGTAGAACCCGAAGAGGCTGAGCTGCACCGCCAGAGCGGCAAGGGCCTTCGACGGCGGCAACACCACCAAGAACAACGCCGGAAGCGACACAAGACGAATGGACAGAAAGGTCACCTCGATCCAGCGCCGCTCCACGCGGTGGCGAGAGGTCACCTGACGCACACCATCGGCGTGCAAGGAGACTCCTTCCAGCAAGGTCATCGGGAAGAAGAACCAGCCCTGACGCGCGACGAACCAGGACGCGAAGCGACCGGTGCAGCGGCCCGCGGCCGCCGGCGTGAAAGCCAAGGCAGCCGACGCGATGTCGGGGTCATACGACTCCCTGTTCGGGTTGGCGTGGTGGCGTGCGTGCTTGCCGCGCCACCAGCCATAGCTGACCCCGACCAGCAGGTCGGACACCACCAGGCTGACCCAGTCGTTCCAGCGGCCCGATGCGAACATCTGACGGTGGGCCGCGTCGTGGCCCAGGAAGGCGATCTGGGTCAGGAGCACCGACAGGACCGCCGCCCAGGCCAGCTGCCACCAGCTGTCACCGATCCACACGAAGGCAGCCACCCACGCCACCAGCAGAACCACGGCTCCGACCAAACGGGTCCAGTAGTAGCCCTGGCGTCGGCGCATCAGTCCGAGCTCGTGCACCTCCTTCGCCAGGGCCGTGAACGAGCTACCCGCCCCTCGAAGGGCCGTCCCGTCGCCGAGTTCCGGGCGCCGCCCAAACTCCAGCTGTTCAGAGGGATGCATCAGTGCCATCTCCTCCGGAGGTCATCAATCGCGGGTGTCACGACGAGACCGGGTCCGGGGCAGCGCCTGACCTCTATGTATACCCGCCCCCGAAGCGAGCAGGCCGCGGAGCCGCTGGGCAAACGTCACGGATCAGTGGCGATCCATCGGTGCAAGCCGCAGACGCGTAGCCTCGGTGATGAGCACATCGACGTACCTGCGTCGTCGAACGTCACACCAACGGCGGCCAGTCATCGCTCGCACGGGCGCGCCGTCCCGTCAGGTTCGTCCTGTGGTGTGCCTTGGGGGTGGGTCCGAGGAGTCCAGCGCGTCGATGACCTGGTGGGCGGCGTGGTCGAGTTGGGAGCGTTCGCGGGAGTCGAAGTCCTGCGCGTGCACGGTCGCGACGAGTCGCTCGAGCTCGGCGCTGACGGTTGGGCGTTGGGCGGGATTGCAGTGCCATGCCAGCTCTGAGAGGAGCTGGAACAGCCGCTGCATGACCTGCGGGTCGGCGGCGCCGTAGCGGCGCGGCTGGGTGATGGCGACATCGATCAGGTCGGACAGCTCGGGGCGGGGCAGGACCACGCGCACCTGCTGATTCTTGTCGCGGAGCAGCAGGGGGCCTAGGTCATGGGCGGCGATCTCGCACAGCAGAGCCGAGATGTGTCCGAGAGCGTGTACAGCGGTCGTGGTGTCGTTGACCCCGGGTGAGAGTGCCTTGTTGGCCACGTCGGTCAACTGCCGCAGACCGTAGCTGATGTCCTGGATGGCGGTGCGCTCGAAACCGGTGTGAACCGACTTGAGCAGTCGCTCCTGGACGGCTCTACTCACAGTTGTGCTGCTGGTGTCGGCAGTGGACCACGCTGAACCCAGCGGGGTGCCCTCCACCAGAGAGCTGCCCATCTGCCGGTCCAGCACGATGACGACATCGAGGTCGATGCAAGCTTCCAGGAGTGTGCGATGGTCCAGGCGCGCCAAGAACCCCGACGAGGGAGCCAGCACCGTGAACGCATGGTTTGGCGTGGGGGGGACCGCATCCACGCCGAGGTCGCGATTGCCGTCCTCGCGCTGCTCGTAGGTGTCGGTGAACTTGGACGAAGAGGCTTCACCCAGAGTGGTTTGGATCGTGGCGGTGGCGTCGGCATGGACGTCGCGCAACATGGTTTCCACACGGATCTGTCGGGTCAGGTGGGAGAGGAAGACCACCAGCATGACCACGCCGCCGACGGCCAGCAGGAAGGACAAGGTCACCGACAGCCGTGGGACGAACTCGGCGAGTGTGGCGTCGCTGCTGCGGACGCTGCGAAGCACCGTCAGGGAGTAGGTGAACGTCGCCAAGAAGAGGGCTAGCGTTCCTTGGACGAACACGTCGCTGGTGAAGGTGCGCAGCAACCGCGGTGAGAACTGGCTGCTGGCAAGCTGCAGAGTGACCACGGTCAGCGAGAACGTCAAGGCGGTGACAGTGATCAGGGAGCTCGATACTGCGGCAAGGAGGGTCCGTGCTGCGTCAGCGTCACCACCGAAGGTGACACCGGTGAGCCACCCGGGCAGATCCTTGTCCACAGCCGCGTCAACACGAGGCAGGAAGAGCCCCACGACCAGAGCCGCGAGCACCGCTGCCAGCGGCAGGGGCCACAACTGTGAGCGGACCGCGTCCCGCAGCCCTGTCAGTGATGTCTTCACACGGCAGCCGGGGAGCAGACCGTGGGTGCGATGCGCAGCACGCGGAGCGAGGCGGCCATATGCTCTCGTGTCCCATCCACCCGAAACGGTGGGTCTGAGACCAGATCCGCCACGTCGAGGATAGTGAGCGGGGCACCACGCCACCAGCAGAACCACGGCTCCAATCCAGCAGGTCCAGTAGCAGGCCTCAATGGCCCCGCCGCAGACCGCCTGAGCAGGCTGGCGGAAGCTGCACCAGGACACGTAGGGGACATCTGTCCGCTACTGCTTGATGAGGGTAGGTCGACTGGCGGCGGAGTGCAGCGCCTCGCGGGCGTCGTCGCCGATCCTGATGGTGCGGGTGGGCTTCCCGCCACAGCCCGGCCGCACGCTTGCGAAGGCGGTTGACACCGGTGGAACGCGGGAGTCATGAGCGCCGAGACGATGCGCCGTTGGGTCGAGGAGATGGGGAACGGCCGGCAACACGGCCTCTGCGGCTAACTGATCGCTCCGCAGTTCATCGAGCACGCGCTCGCCCCGTTCTCCGAGCACGAGCCCGGCGTGGTCGAGGGCCGGCAGACGATGCGGGCGTCCATGGAATGGCTGATCGGTCAGCTCCGGGGACGTGTCGATGACCATCGAAGCCCTCGTCGCCCAGGGTGACCTGGTCGCCGCACGAGTCCCCTCGACCCGGCACGAGCCTGGACCACTCAACGGGGTCACGCCCCCGACCGGCCCGACGTTCCGGGCCGAGCAGACCCACTGGTTCCGTCGTGCGGACGGACGCGTTCCGAACCGAGCTGATCATCGTAGGTAGCTCCCAACACACTGGCGCTACGTTTGACTCAAGAGTGAACGTCCGATCCGGGTACTGTCGAAGGAGGGGCAAACGCGTCGAACATTGAGGCAACGCGGCGCTGTCGAGTTCGATCATGTTCTGTGTAACGGTCTCGCGTCACGGCCGCGTCCGAGTTTGAGTACGACAGAAGGCCAAGACATTGACTGAACGAGGTTTGCTCGTTGCTGGCGTGGATGTTGGTGGCACGAACATCGAGGTGGGTCTGGTTGATGACCAACACAAGGTGCACGCCCGCAAGAAGGCGCCGACGCCCACCGAAGGTCCCGATGCCGTCCTCTCGGCGATCGCCGACCTGGTAGAGGCCATCGACGGTGATCCCATCGCGGCGGGGGTGGGGATTCCGGGTGTGGTTCACGAGGGCCGGGTCCTCACGGTCCCCAATCTGGCGAACTGGCACGAGCAGTTCGACCTGGCTAAGGACCTCGGTGACCGACTCGGCATCCCGGTGGCGTTGGGTAATGACGCGAACGTAGGCCTGCTCGGCGAATGGCTCGCCGGTGCCGCGCGCGGCGACCGCAATGTTCTCGGACTCTGGCTCGGCACCGGAGTGGGCGGTGCGCTGATCCTGGACGGCCGACCGTACCTCGGAGCGCGCGGCGCCGCAGGCGAGATCGGTCACGTCGTGGTCCAGGCGGGCGGCGCGCTGTGTACCTGCGGACGACGCGGATGCGCCGAGGCCTACGCCGGTCGACGTTCCATGCGCGGTGCGGCATCGGCGATGGTCGAAGCCGGATGGCACACCTCGCTGTTCGACATTCGGGACAAGGAAGGCAAGTCGCGTCTCACCTCCAAGGTATGGGCAGAGGCGCTCGATGACGAGGACCCGCTGGCGACGAAGCTGTTCGACACGGCAATCGACATGATCGGCGTCGCGGTCGGGTCGGCAGTCAACCTCCTCGATATCGACACGATCGTGGTCGGCGGTGGGCTGGCCGAGAAGCTCGGCCAAGACCTCGCCGACCGCGTAGCCAACAGTGCCTCAGCGTGGATGCTCCAGCCCTCGCCCGACCTGCGCTTCGTCGTGTCCGAGCTGGGAGACGACGCCGGCGTCGTCGGCGCCGCAGCGCTGGGGCGCTCAGCAACGATGGCTCGTTAAGCCCGCACACACCGGCACCTGGCAGGTGCACGTGGGGCGCCGTGGTGCCCGCCCCACGGTGGGCGATAAGCGGCGGTGTGACTCAGGTACGAACCGTCCGACTCTGCCGCGATCCGGGCGGTCGACAGGCGCTATGACGCAGGTGCTGTGCGCGGGTAGGCGGCGCAGGGGGAGAGTCCCTGGCAGGGTCGGCGAGTGCATCCGCCGGTCGACTCGACTTGATCTTGGATTGTGGCCGCGAGGGCGGTCGCGAAGCCGAGCGCGCCGTTCGCGCGCCCGTCACCACCGCCCGTCATGCGAGTCAGGTCGGGGATCGCGTCAGGTCACCATCGGATCGCGCCAACCCGACATGATTCCCAACCCCAAGAGACGCCCGCAGGTGCAAGTCTCACGGGTAGGGTCGAGGACAATTCGACGGCGAGGAGGCCGTGATGGACTGGTGGGGATGGCTGATCCTCGTGGTGGTCCTGCTGGTGGTGCTCGTTGCGGCCGTGCTGGTGATCCAAGCCCGTCGGCGCCGGGGCGGCGTGATCATCGGGTCCAAGAGTCCTGACCGTGGTGAGCGACGATGAGGCTGATGCGGACCTCCGAGATCACCCAGCGTGCGGTGGTCACGATGGCCGGTGAGGACATCGCCCAGATCAAGGACGTCGTGTATGCCGCCGACGGCGGCTCGGTCAGCGGGTTTACGCTGGCCGGGCGTGGTCTGTTCGCCGGGCCCCTGAAGGAGTTCCTGCCCTGGGCGGGCGTCTCCGCTTTGGGCGCGGACGCGGTGATGGTCCGCGACGAGAGCGTGCTGGCGTCGGCCCCGTCGATCCTCGAGGGGTCCGGGGGCAGTGCGGGGTCCGCCGGTGACGTCCTCGGCTCTCAGGTGCTGACCGAGGAAGGTATCGGGCTGGGCACGGTGCACGACGTCGTCGTATCCGTCGACGTCACCGGTGGCGAGTATTGCGACGTCGTCGGCTACGAGGTCGAGGCGTCCGAGGGACTCGGCACCCAGGGCCAGATGGTGCTGATCCCGCTGCCCGACACGATGGCCGCCTCTGGCGAGCACCTCATGGTGCCCAGCAGCGTGAAGGATTTCGTCGGTCACGACCTGGCCGGGTTCGGCGCGGCAGTAGACCGGTTCCGTGCCCACCTAGAGGATTCCCGACCATGATGTTCTCGGCCGCCAAGGGGCACAAGGTCGTGGACACCAGCAGCGCCGACACCGTGGGCACGGTGAGCGGGTTCCTCGTCGAACCCTCGACCCACTCGATCGTCGCCCTTCGGGTCAAGAAGACCGAGACGGGCGAGGTCATCCGGTGGCGCGACATCACGGCCTTCGGCAGCGAGGCCGTCACGGTCCCGCGGGCCGGGGTGGTCACGGACACCGACGCCGAGCTGGAGGCGTTGGGAGACAGGGCCCGCGAGCTGGTGAAGAAGCGCGTCCTGACCAGCTCTGGAGATGAGCTCGGCACTGTCAAGGACATCGACTTCGACACCGAGACCGGCGCCCTGACAACGTTCCTCCTCGACGGCGCCCCGGACGTCTCGGCCGACCGCCTCATCGGGGTCGGGTCCTACGCCGTGGTGGTCCGCGCAGAACCTCACGGCTCCTAACGCGAAAGCATCCGTCCCGAAAAGACACAACCGGGTGAAGGTCGTGCCTGGGCGCAGTGGGCGGTGAGGACATCGCCCGATTGCGGGGGAAAGCCCCGCACCCCGCGCTGGACGATGGCCCGGTCGATGACTCGCTCTACCGAGAGCGGTATGACCGCCAGAGCATTGCCCCCGACAGAAGCACGCCAGCCACTCCGGCGACGAGGAGGAACGGGGATCCCTGACTGGCGCACGCCGACGCAGCAGGGTCCGTGGAGTCGATGCAGGAACCGCCTCCGCTCCCGAGGGCGAAGGCGACAACCGCCAACGACCCCACCAAGAGGAGAGACCACGGCACGACACGGGGCATGCCCGTATGGTCTCGCAACTGGCTCATCCAGGTCGACAGGCGGCGCTGAGACACACCCTTCGCGACCTGGCTCGACGTCAGCATCGGTGGATGCAATGCGCCTGGTTGGGGTGTCACGATGGATGCGTGCACGGTGGTCGCACCTTCGCGCTGGTGGTCGCGCACCCTGATGACGATGCCTTCTCCTGGGCGGGCACCGTTGCGCTGCACGCCCCCGAAGCCGGGTTTCGCTTCGTGCTGGTCCATGCCACTGATGGCGAGGCGGGTGAGATCGCAGAGGGGTTTCCTGCGACCCGAGAGACGCTGGGTCGGATCCGAAGGGCCGAGTGCCAGGCCGCGTGGCGAGCGGTCGGCCGCGAGCCCGACCGCCACGAGTGGCTCGGTTACCCGGACGGCGGGTTGGCGGCCGTGCCCGTCAACGAGCTGGCTGATCGCATATCCGCAGTCCTCGAGGAGGAAGCCCCCGACGTGGTCGCGACCTTCGGTCCCGACGGCATCACCGGCCATCCCGACCACATCGCGGTCGGTGCGGCAACCGATGCCGCCTTCGCCCGGTCGGCTGGCACCGCGCGACCCGGCTTCCGGCGTTTGCTCCACCACGTGCTGCCGGAGTCTGTCTTCGAGCGCTGGCAAGAGCAACGGCGCTCGCTCGGCCTTCCAGTGTTCGACCCGAACCGGACCTACCACGGGCGTGGCGTCCCAGACTCCGAGGTCGGCCTGGTCGTCGACTGCAGCGACGTCGCGACCCGCGTCGTGGCCGGCATCTTGGAGCACCGCAGCCAGTTGCACGTCATGGTGGACACGCCCGTTGACCACCATCGCCTCGAGCGCATTGTCCGCCGCGAATGGGCATCCGTCGCCTGGCCCGCGTGGACACCCTCCGACCGAGTGCTCACAGACGTCTTCCACGGCCTCTGACCAGCAACCGATGGCCGGCTGGCGGCGAAAAGACGCACGCGCATCACGGCGGAGTGGCCCGTGGGCCTCGCCGCGGGTCTGAATCGAGCCAACCTCATCCCCAACGAGCGGGCCAGGGCCCCCTCGCGTGCTCGTCCGTGGAGGTTTGAAGGGCTAGCGTGGGTACGCCGTCGCTTGATGCTGGACGGATGGGCGATCTAGGGGGGAACCATGGCGAAGAAGGACAAGCTCCTCAGCGGTGCGGGCGAGCATCTCGACAACGAAGAGATCGAGGCTTCGATTGAGTGCTCCGTTGAGACAACGATCATGGGCAATGACTCAGTTCGAAATGGCATTCTGATTGCGACGCAGCGGCGAGTTGTCTTCTACGCCAAGAAGTTGGGCGGATTTCAGATGGAGTCGTTCGAGTACGGGAAGATTTCAAGTTTCGAGCAGGGCAAGAACATGATGGGAGCGACCCTGACGTTCTTCGCGTCGGGCAACAAGGTGGCAGTCAAGTGGATCAAGGACCCTGACTTGCCGAAGTTTGTCGAGGTGGTGCGGAGATATACAAGTCACCGCGAGGAGGCCGACCCCGCACCCGTCGCCAAACCAAGTCAGCCCTCGTCCGGTGACAAGGACCCGGTAACGCTGTTGAAGCAGCTGGGCGAGCTGAAGGACGCAGGGCTGCTGACCGATGCGGAGTTTGAGGAGAAGCGCAAAGCGCTCGTTGCCCGGTTGTAAGGCGAACGCGCGGGCAGGACCGGCCGTGGGCGCGCGTCAACAGAGGGTTGCCAACTCCAAAGGTCTGTCTTGGTGGTGTCACGTGCGGCGCTGAGACGCAGGTCTTGGGTGGCGCACGCGCCAGGCAGACCGGCGTACGGAGCAGGCCAAGGATCTATCGAGAAGGCGATGGACCCGCGTCTCCACAGGCATCCGCTCGTTGCGCCGCGCGGTGTCATCCGCTGAAGTGCCCTACCCTTTCGAACGAAGAGCAACGGACAACTACTTGGGGCCATAATGCGCACAATTACGTCGGCGTTGTACGTCGACTTCGACAACATCTTCGGCGGGCTGGCCCAACTCGATGAGCACACGGCTGAAGCCTTCGCTAACGATCCCGGTCGCTTGCTCGAGTTCCTACGCCACGGAACCGATGACGAGGGTGACTTCCGGAGACGATTCCTGGTTCGGGATTGCTACATCAACCCGCAGAGCTTCGCAAGGTTCCGCGCTCAGTTCGTTGCCGCAGGGTTTCGAGTTATCGACTGCCCCTCCCTCACCCAACGTGGAAAGTCAGCGGCCGATATCCACATTGTTATCGACGTAGTCGACGCCATTTCGCACGCTACACGCTATGACGAATTCGTGATCTGTTCAGCGGACGCCGACTTCAGTCCGCTCATGACGAAACTACGTCGGCATGACCGGCGAACGGTCATGGTCGCTGCCGGCAACACAGCGCCTGCTTACCAGGCGGTATGTGACGCGACGGTGGGAGCCATGGACATCGTCGCAGCCTTCGCCCCGGACGACGGCCTAGCGGGGCGTCCTCCGGAAGTGGAAGGTCCCCCGTCAATCAGCAGCGAGGATGTCGCTAGGGCAACCGAGGCTGTTCGCTCAACAGTTGCTGACAGTGATGTCCCGGTTCCTGGCTCAGCGGCGGCAGCGGCCGCGGGTCGAGTGGTGCCTGAGATCGCCAAGTCGAGGTGGGCAGGAGCGGGCGGCTTTGCCGCCTTCGTGCGACAGCAGCTCCCGGAGTTGACCTACCAATCGACGGACAGTGGAGGCCTGCTCTTGGATCCATCACGCCACAGCGCCAACGAGGTCACGGTAACCGAGGAGGTCGGTGACATCCGGGCGCGCGTTGCGCGAGTAACCAAGGTGCCTCGGTTATCGAGCGAGCAGTACGCGGTGCTGTTTCGAGAATTGTCGACCGTCGCGAAGGTCCAGCCACGCCTCGCCCGCATTGGCTACGACGTGCGCGAACGCGCGGCAGACTCAGCAGCCCGGTACCGCGCTCTTCAGTTGACTACGTCGTGATGGGTTTGGTTTACGCAGGGTGTGATCCTCGTACCGCTGAGGGAGGAGCGACAGAGTTGGCAGCGAAGTGGCTCACCAACGTGCTCTTTCTTTGTGAGCAGGCGGGATTGGATCTCGAGGACGCCGAGAAGGAGGAGGTTGGGGCCTGGCTCCTGGGGTCGCTGCCCGCTGACGTAGCCGAGTAAGGCGGCGGCCCGCTCCACACTGGGTACGCGCCGTAAGGCTGTCGCCGTACCTACTGGCTTCTGGCGGCGCGATGACGCTCGTGACGACTTCGCTTGCGAACGTGGTGAAGACAGGTCACACGCCGGCGACGTAGGCGGTGAGGAAGTGCACAGCGTGCCGGTCGAGGTTGCCGCGGGCACGGTCGTAGTGCTCGGTGGTTCTGGGGTCGGCGTGACGGGCGAGGATCTGCGCGTCACGAAGTGGCACCCCGGCATCCAGGGCGTTAGTGATCGCAGCGTGCCGAAGCGAATGCGGGCTGATGTGTCGCGGGATGCCGGCCGACTTCGCGATCCGGGTGACCATCCGGTAGGCGTCGCGCCGGTCGATCGGCCGTCCACTGAGCGGCCGCAGGATCAACGGCCCGCTGATCCGCTCACCACGACAGGCCTCAAGCACACGCAAGACCGGGACGGTGACAGGCATCGTCGCGGGCTTGTTGCCTTTGCCCACCAGGTGCAGGACGCGGTGCCCGCGCAGCGTGTCGGCGTAGTCCTCGATCCGCACCGCCGCCGCCTCAGAGGCGCGCAGCGCGTTGATACCGAGCAGGTACGCCAGCGCACCGTGGTGCACCGTGATGGTCTGGGCGATCTGCAGGAACCGGATGAGCTCGAGCCGATCCAGGCCCTGGGTTCGGGACTCGTCGCGCTGCACTTTCGGCAGCCGGGCGTACACCGCCGGGTCGGCCGCGATGAGGCCGTCGATGTGAGCGAACCGGAAGAACCCACGCACGCCGTTCATCATCGACACCACGGACGAGTCCATCAGGCCGCGCTCGCCTAGGCTGCGGATGTACAGCTCGATGTGCGCCCGCTGTACCCCCACCAGCGGGTCGAGCCCGTTGTGTTCGCACCAGGCGAACCACTCTCTCAGCTGGAACGAGTACAGGTGGTGGCTTCGGCCGGAGTAGCGGGCCAGGAACGAGACCGCCGCCAGCTGGGCGGTCGACATGGTCGCCGGTTGGAACGGCAGCAGTGTGGTTGGAGTGGACATGTGCTCACCTCACGCAGCGGCTCTTTCAGAGGCCCACGCCACGCCCGCCGCCACCGCGGCCAGGCACTCGAACCATCCGACGGTAGGCCCGAGGCCGCCTGGACGCTAGGAACTGCAGGCGGCGATAGGACGCAGGTTCAATCTTCGCCTCAGGTCACGATCGGAAGGGCGCCGTCTTGTTCGACACTTGGCTGCCGGGCGGCGACAAGGGCGTCGCCACCGGGCAGCCAAGGCGGACGTTGGCCTAGCGGACGCGGCGACTCCGTTCGTGGCCCAGGATATTTCGGGTCTTTGTGTCGACCACATGTCTCACGCTGGGACTAGTTGCCACAGGTCGTTGCCGTCGCGCCCCTGGAAGGCGGTGACCTCCTGTTGCCCGGCGGTGTTGGTCGGGTGAGATAGTCCGGGGTGGCTGTGCAGGGCGCAGCCAGTCCTCGTGTGGATGAGCCGGACTGCGGTGCCGCTCTGCCAAGGGCCTCCGCCCTCGACCTCGACTCGCCAGTCGTCGTTGGTGTCGCCTACACCGTTCGCGCCGAAGCAGGCGACCTCCTGCTGGCCGGTGACGGGGGAGGGGATTCCGGGGTGGCTGTGCAGGTTCCGCTGAGTGGCGACGTGCTGCAGGCGGACGACGTCACCGTTCTGGACCTGCTGGCCGTCGCGCCATTCCTGGCGTCTGTCGTGCGCTGGACGGATCCGCCACAGGTCGTTGTCGTCCATGCCCTCGAAGCCCGTGACCTGCTGCTGGCCTGATGTGTGCGGGTGGCGGTAGCTCAGGTCGTGGGAGTGGAGCAGGCGGGTGGTGGCGGTGTGCATGAGGCGTGTTGCGGTGCCATAGGTTGCCGGTCGCCCGACGGGGATGCTCTCGGGCATTGCGTAGCGGTAGCGAACGACATAGTTCCAGTCCCCGGTCCAGCCCGAACCGCGGAACTGCGCCTCGCCGTGGTTGACGAGGCCTCCGGTAAGCGGCAGTGTGACGCCGTATGCGCCGAGCGCGTCGTCCTTGTCGCTTCGGGCGAAGAAGTCGAAGACCTGCGCGGCCGCCCGGATGATGGCAGCGACGCGCTCCCTGTTGACCGCGTCGGAGGCCCGGCCGTTTTCGGGCACCGCGGCGACCTTTTCCGCCACGAGAGCGGCGAGCTTGCGCACCCGGTCCCGCATGCGGGACCAGTCGCCGGCGAAGTCCTCCTCGAAACCTCGCATCCCAAGGTTGAGGGCGGCTCCGGCCGGGACGTCGGCATCCAGGATGACGCTTTGATCAGGCCATGTCTGTCGGACCTGACCTCGACTCATGCCCATGGGCGACATGGCGATGGGGGCAGTGACGTTGCCCACGGCGGCGCCTCCTGTCAGGTAGAAGAGGTCGGCGACGGTGTGGTCCTCGGGATTCCAGCAGCACAGCTCGGTGAGCTCCAGACGTAGACGCATGATGTTCTTCCTCTCGGTTGGGCCGCGCAGGGCGGTGTTTGGTGCTATTTGGTGGAAGGGTCGATTTGCACGGACGCCAAGACGCGTTCGCCCTGACGGTCCGCAAGGCGGGTGAGGAGTTCTTGGCCGAGTCCGAGAACGACGGCCCAGCCCAGGAGGCTTGCGGGGCTCTCGGCCGCGAATGCCGTGCCGGTGAGTCCTGCCCGCAACACGAGGATGCCGAGCACAGCGGTGAGGGCGCCGGTCGGAACCTTGAGCGCCGCGAGGGCAAGAGGGACGGGGTACGGGGTTGACGTGCCGCGCAGTCGGCGGAGCGCGGCGAGACCTGACAGCACTCCAGCGGCGGCCCCGACGAGGGCGACGACGGCGACGTCGAGTCGGCCGCTTTGGCCGCCTGTCACGCAGCTTGCTCCGTCGGCCGCGCACATCGGGAGGTACGCCGGGGCCAACGCCCCGAACGTGACGAGGCTCAGCGCTGCGAGCGCGGCCATGACGGCGGCGGCGAGGACTACGTTGCGGAAGCTTCGGACCCGGCTGTGGTCAGCGTCGGCCCGGCCATGTACCCACTCCACCGCCAGTGCGATCATGAGCGGCGTCGCTGTGGTGGTGGGCGTCGCGTTGGCCGCCTGCTGCAGCTCGGTGACGGTCGTGCGCTGGACGCTGTCGCCAGGCATGGCTTTCGCGGTCAGGTCCGTCGCCTTAGGCAGCAGGGCGGGCAGTGCCTCGGGGGCGGCGCAGGCGACGAGGATTGCCTCGGCGGTGTGGAGGTGGATCCACGTGCGTTCGACCGCCACGCCCGAGAGCCGCTGTTTCAGCGAGGGTTTGGTGGTACATGCCTCCTCCGCGGAGGCCAGCAGCTCCTGAAAAGCGGTGGTCGCGTCGGGGCTGGTCGAGGCCGCCGGGGTCGTGGTGTCGTGAGCCGGTTGAACCACTTGGCCCCAGACCGCGCGGAGCAGTGCTACTCGGGCCAAGCCCTGCGCTTGCCACGAGAACCGTATGCCGTGACCGAAGCCGTAGAGCCCGGAACCACTAGAGCCTGGGGACTCGCCTGCGCGGCCGGGGCGGGCTCGGCCGGCGGGGGCAGTCTGGCCGTCGATCAATGGGCAGGTGGCGAGCACGTTCTGGGTCATGGGGGGCGCTCCGATCGGCTGAGGGCTGTGAATGAGGTGTCGATCACGCTGGCGCTGGCCTGCAAAGCCATCGCAAAATGGGTGCTCAGGGTCAGCGGGGAACTGCTGTCGAGCAGCCCGGCAACGCATCAAGAGGTGGGTTCGGTGTACCCCCGATCGGGATGTCACCGACCCCGACGAAGGTGGTGGTGAGACCAGTGAGGTCGTCCGGGTTCGGCTAGGGCCGGCCAGCCGAACAACCCAGGAGCCACGGGAAGCCACCGGCCCGCAGCGTGGTCACCGCGCCGGACTCGTCGAGGTCGAAGGCGAAGAGCTGAGAGGCCAGGGTGACGTCTTGGCCCGGCCGCTCCTGGTCATCGACGATCAGCCGCCTGCCGCCGCCCTCGGTCGGCTCGTCGTGGACGATGGCGTCGCCGTATGCAGTCCTCACGTCCTCGAGGGTGCTGCCCATCCTGATGCCTTCGGGGGTGGCGGCGTCCGCGGAGGAGATCACGAATGCTCGCACCGCAAGGTCATCGTCGGTCATCGCGGTCAGCCCGAGATCCGTGCGCTCGGCCACCCCGCAGTTCTCGGTCTCACCGCGCAACTCGAAGGTGGAGCCCGGAGTGAAGAAGGCTTCCAGGTCCGAGACGCTGACGTCGGCGACGTCCCGGCGGAGGGCCAGCCCCTCGAAACCGTTCTGAAAGAGCATCACCGTGTCCACTGGAGGCGGAGGCGGAGGCATGAGCGGGTCGCAGGCCGTCAACGCCACTGTGAACAGCGCCACCAGAGCACCGGTCGACACGCCTCGGGTGACGACGCTGAGTAGGCCTTGGCTGGATCGAGGGCGAGCATTGCAGTTCGTGTTCACGGCGGATCCCCAGACGAGTCGCGTCGAGTCGGCCGGAGCGGCGGACCCTGACGACTCCACGATGACGATCTCGGCCGTGTGCAGGATCCGGGCTTCTACTGATCTTCCGGCCCTGGCACGCGAGCGGGCCCACCTCGTCGAAGGCCACGGTGAGCTGCGCAGGCCGGCCGCGAGAGGGGGAAGAGGGGTAGCCTCCACCAGCATGGACGCTCTCGTCGTCCCCAGCGAGGCGTGGGTCGCCGCATGGACGAGTCAGTGCAACCAGAACGCTGAGTACCTCTCGGCGGCCCGCGGCTGGGACGGTGTCGTCGCACTGAGGATCAACCCGGACGGGGACCACCTGCAGCGCCCGTACTACGTCCAGCTCACGGCCCGGGACGGTCAGTGGGCTTCTCACCTGGGCGGCGCCGATCCCGCATTGGCCGAGCATCCGTCCTTCCTGTTGACGGCGCCCTACCGAACATGGAAGCAGTTGATCCGCCAGGAGATCGACCCTGTCCGGGCGATCATGGGAGGCACCGTTCGCGTACAGGGTCGGCTCTCCGAGCTCCTCAGGTGGAGCGGGTCGCTGCGGGTCATGACGGAGTTGGCGGGGCGTGTCGACACCGAGTTCGGTGACGAGGTCCGCCATGCCTAGGGCGGGTGCTGTCCCACCGATCGCGTACGCCAAGAGCAACGGCGCCAACATCGCCTACCAAGTGTTTGGCCAAGGCCCGGCGACGATCGTGCTCGTTCCCGGCTTCATCTCGCACATCGAGTTCGCTTGGCACGAACCGTCGCTGGCCCGTTTCCTGCGAAAGCTGTCGTCCTACGTGCGGGTGGTCGCCTTCGACAAACGGGGCATGGGCCTGTCGGACCGCTCAAGCACAGACGCGACACCGAACCTGGAGCAGCGCAGGGACGACATCGAGGCGGTCATGGACGCCATCGACGCACCGTCGGCGGTCCTGCTCGCCTGGTCCGAGGGGGGCCCGACGGCGTTGTCGTTCGCAGAGACACGCGCCGAGCGCTGCGAGGGACTGATCCTGATCGGCACCAGCTCTTCGTTCGTGCGTTCAGAAGCGGTCCCTTCTGCGATTCCTCGCGCCCTATTGGAGACCTTTATCGAGGTCATCGAAGAGGGATGGGGAAGCGGGGTCGCATTCGAGCTGTACGCGCCCAGCCTCGTCGCGGATGACCGCGCCCGTGAGTGGTGGGCTTCATACCAGCGACTCGCATGCTCACCCGGGGCGGTCGCAGCCTCTCTCCGCCTCCACCTCGAGATCGACGTCCACGAGGCCCTGCCCCACATCCACGTGCCCACCTTGGTCGTCCACCAGATTGAGGACATGGTGATCCCGGTGGAGTGCGGTCGTGCGCTGGCCGACCAGATCCCCGAGGCTTATCTCATGGAGCGCACGGGCTCGGACCACCTCTACTGGCTGGGTGACCAGGACGAGAGCCTTCTCGCCATTCGTGCACTGCTGGGAAGAACGCGCTTCGCAGCGGGTCTGCCGTCCGGTCGGGGCGGACGCCCGCCAAGGCCCAAGAGCGGTTGGGAGAGCATCACCGAGTCCGAGATGGACGTGGTCCGCCTGCTGGTGACCGGCAACACGAATCGGGAGATCGGGCAGCGACTGCACCTGTCACCTCGGACCGTCGAGACCCATGTCGCACACGTCATGCAGAAACTGGGCCTCGGTCGGCGAGCAGAAGTCGCAGCCGAAGGGATTCGCAGAGGTCTTTGACATGACAGCGTGGCTGTCGTCTCTCGCACCACATGGGGCAGCAACCGCGAGCGAGGTCCGGGCTTTGAGGGAAGAGAGGGAGGCTGCTGCACCGGTGGATGACGGGTTGCGTCGGTCAGCCTGACTTGGCTGCTGTGGTCATCATCGTTCTGTATTCGACGTGGCTCAACCGGCCGAGTATGTCCTTCATGCGGTGGGGGAGGGGGCGTTCGATCAAGGTGACGATCCCGATCCGGTCGGTAGACAGGCGGCGCTATGACGCGGGTTCGCCAAGCGGACGCGAGACGCGTCCCGGGGAGTCCCGGGGGGCCTCAAACCGGGACGCTAGGTCCACACCCGGGGGGTATAGGGACCTGGCGATGAGTGTGGCATTGGGCAAGGCCATCGCGAGGTTCGGTGTGATGGTCGCCCCCAGCGCGGGTAGGGCGTTGGGCGCCGGGGCACGTAGGCGCGGTCCACGTCCCTAGGATTCTCGCGAGTGCTGGCCCCCTTTTGTGCGGGCCGGCCGCCTCGGCGAGGGGGGCGCATGGGGTGGGCGCGGCGGGCGGGTGCCCGGCAGTGGAGGATCATCGACCGTTGCTTGATGACGAGCCGAGCCAGCGATGTGCTCAGCCGGCGGTCTCGATCCGCCATGACTCGGCGGTCACACGAAAGCCCACCCGTTCGTAGAGATGTCGCGCGGGGTTGCCCACCGTGACCACGAGGGTCAACGTCGACCAGCCGAGGTTGGCAAGACGGGCGGCGGACGCGGTGAGCAACGCCGCACCAAGCCCGTGGCCGGCTGCAGCGGGTTCGACACACAGGTCCGTGACGAATGGTCCCGCGCCGAACGTGCCGCGGGCGGTGGTCTCGTTGACCAGGATGTGGCCGACGATGCGGTCGGTGTGGTCGGCGACGTGGAGCGATGCGCCAGCGATCCACGGCCCCATCGTATCGCCGCGCGTGACGTCGAGGACCGCTTGGGCGGCCGAGGCGGGGTCGGAGTCGGCGGGCTCGTGATCGGGGTGCTGCGGTGGGTACGCCCGAGTGACGACGTCGCCGTACTCGATCGCCCGGTCCGGGTTCAGCGGCGCGATCGTGAAGCCGTCGATCACCAGTGGCTGACCTGAAGCGAGCTTGAGCTCGAGGACCATCACGACCGAGTGACGGTCCAGCCGGCCGCCGGACGCCATCGCCGCCGCGGCCGCAGCCGGGTCGTCCAGGATTCGCTCCACAGCCATCCGAGACACTCTCCCAGAGTCGATCGAACTGGCCGGCGAGTGTGATGCACCTGACTTCTCTTCGATCAATGAACCGGGTGCCAGACCCCATCGTCTCTTTGCCGTCCGTGCGCGGCGTGTAGTACCGCAGTCCGACTGCCACTCAATCTGCGTCTCACAAGCCGCCCTAGGAGCGTGGGTCAGTAACACGCCAGCGGGTCCTGACCCAGGGCACGTGTGGTCCTCGGAGCGATCGGGCCGGGATCTGCCGGCTTTGGCCGGTTGGGCGGCTGAGCGGGTGACCCCCGCCGGCCGGAGCCCTCAGGGGCCGTGGGGGGGCCGAATCAGGGCCGTTGACGGGCAGATTCGTCGCACGGAAGTCCGGGTCAGGTTGTCCCGAGGCCGTTCAGGCCGGCGACGCCGACGTGGCCGTGCAGTTTGCGTAGGTTGTGGCAGGCCGCGAGCAGCAGCCATTCACCGCGGGCTCCGTCGAGCCCGCGTAGCAGCAGCTGTTTCGCGTTCTGCAGGGTGGCCATCTGCCCGAACACCGGCTCGACGATGACCTTGCGTCGCGCGTAGGCGGCCCGGCCCTTGTTGGTGGTCAGCTTGCGGGCCATCCGCTCGCGCGGCGTCGCGTCCTTGCGGATCCGGCCTCGCGGGGAAGCCGGCAGCGGCGCGTCGTGCTTGGACCGGCCGGTGGCGATGAAGAACTCGGTCCCACTCGCCGCGCTGACCGTGGTGGCCTGCGCCAGGTTGTCGGCCGAGCAGTACCCGGCATCGGCGAGCACCTCACCGGGGGCGGTGCCGGTGTTCACGGTGGCTTGTTCGGTCATCGGGATCAGGTTGGCCACGTCTGCGGCGCAGTCGGTCACCTCGGCCGCGACGATCACCTGATAACCATCATCGACAACCGCCTGCCCGTTGAAACACTGATGGAACGACCCGTCGGAGGTCTTCATGATCCGCGACTGCGGGTCGGTGAAGTTGCGCTGCGCCTTCGGTTTCGGCACCGCCGCCGCGGCCGCGGCGGCGACCCGCTGCGCGGTGGTGTCCTCGTCCTCACCGCGCGCGGCGGCCTTCTCCCGGACCGCCTGCTCGGCGCGCTCGCGAGCCTGGTCCTCAAGGGCCTGCTTCGCTTCGCGGATCTTGGCCAGCCGCGACTCGCGGCGCCGCAGCTCCTGCGGCAGCTCGTCCCCGCGCAAGTCCTTGCCGAACCGGGCATCCTCGCTGTTGTCGATCGCCTCGGCCTGCGCCAGCAGCTGCGACACCTCCTCGGCCAGGATCTTCTCCTTCTCGCTCATCCGCGCGTAGCTCATCGCCTTGCGCCGCGAGGCGTTCGCGCGCAGCTTCGTCCCGTCCAGGGCGACCCGGCCCAGCGTGACCATCCCCGCGGCCTGGCACAACGCCAACGCCTGGGTGAACAGGTGCCCCAACGCGGACAGGTGCCGCTTGCGGAACCGCGCGATCGACCGGAAGTCCGGGCCCTGCCCGGCCGCGAGCCACCGGAACGCGACCACGTCCGCACACGCCGCCTCCAGCTGGCGCGAGGAGCGCACCCCGGTGGTGTAGCCGTACAGCAGGATCCGCACCATCAACCGCGGATCGTACGGCGGGGCGCCCTTGGCCCTGGTGTACGAGGCGTGGATCCGGGACAGGTCAAGGTGCTCATCGACCAGCTCGGCGATGAACCGGGCCAGGTGCTCGGCCGGCAGCCAGTCATCCAGCGACGGCGGCAACAACAAGTCCTGCCCCGGCGCGAACGCCCGAAACGTCTTGCTCACCGGCACACCCGCAGCCGGCTCCGCCGGCACCGGGCCCCGGCCAGCCGACTCACCGCTCAGCTTGAACAACACCCGCGCGTCGTCATCATCAGGCACGCCAGATTCTCCCCCGAACGCCCACCTCAGCAGCGGAGCCCGGCTGGCGCGTTACTGACCCACGCTCCTAGGTCGAGGCTTGACGCCCAAGAGGCGCCTCGTAAATGGAGAGTCAGCAATCAGAGGGTGTCGCGCCACGCGCGGGGAAGGTCCTGCTCGTTCTGCACTTCACCGGGCGCCGGAGCGGGCAGCGTACGAGGTGCCGGTCGGAGACCGCGATGTCGACGAGGATCTGTGCGTGTTGACGGGAGTGCGTCAACGGAGTGGACTCCCATTTCGTTGCGTGCCGTTCCGGCTGATCGCCACGATGTCGCCCGGCCGAATGTCCTGAGGGATCGGGGATGATGCGCTGGGCCCCAATCGCCCGCCTGTCGTTTATGTGGGGCCGGGACCAAGTGGTCGCTCGGCAACCGCGAGAGGCCCTGCGGCTGTCGCTCCCTAGGTGAACTGTCAGGGACGCGCGTACCGGACAGGCGCGACGGCGCTGCCCGAAGGTGCGAGCAGGAGCATCGTTCGAGCGTGGCTCGTCTTTACAGTATTCGCACCCCGAGAACGCTGGGGTGGCTGTTGGGGGTGGGGTCGTAGCCTGCATGTCACCACCAGACAAACAGGCAGGAAGAGTTGCGCGCTGTGCGAAGCGCATGATCTCGTGCCGCTTGTCGGGTGGCCGGGCCTACAGTGGTCGGATGACCGTGCGGGTCGTCTTCGCCGACGACAACTACCTGGTCCGCGAGGGTGTCGCGGGCCTGCTCGACCTCAGCCCGGAGGTGGAGCTGCTCGAGTGTGTCGGCGACTCTGAAGCGCTGTATGCAGCGGTGGCCAGGCATCGCCCCGACGCGGTGCTGACCGACATCCGGATGCCGCCGACCTTCACGATCGAGGGGATCGAGGCGGCCAAACGGATCCGGGCAGAGTTCCCGGAGACCGGTGTCGTCGTCCTGTCACAGCATGCCGAGGCGGACTACGCCTTCGAGCTGCTGTCCGAGGGGGTGGCCGGCCTGGGGTACCTGCTCAAGGAGCGGGTCTCTCAGGTGGACGACCTGGTGCGGGCTCTGCAGGACGTCGCGCGCGGCGGCTCGGCTCTGGACCCGACGGTCGTCGAGGCCCTGCTGGCCCGCAAGGCACGAGAAGCCGGCTCATCGCTGCTCGGCCTCACCTCGCGCGAGCACGAGGTGCTGCAGGAGGTGGCGGCCGGACGCAGCAACTCGGCCACGGCCAAGGTGCTGTTCATGAGCGAGCGCGCTGTGGAGAAGCACGTCGGCGCCGTCTTCCAGAAGCTCGGACTGGTTCACGAGTCCGAGATGAACCGGCGCGTGGTCGCCGTCCTGGCGTTCCTCGACGCGCGGGGAGGCACCGGGCGGCGATGAGGCAAGCCGTACCCCACCTGGCGGTCAGCACGGTGTTTCTGGTGCCCTGGGGGGTGCACGCTGGTCGAATGAGGTGTCGGTGTGGCTGACGTGCGCGTCCTGGTCGTCGACGACCAGGAACGGTTCCGCCGCGCGATGTGCGCTGTGGTGGAGGCGACCGGGGGGTTCGCGGTGGTCGGCGCCGTGGACTCGGGGGAAGCGTCTTTGGTGGCGGCCGAGGAGCTTCGGCCCCACTTGGTGCTCATGGACGTCCAGCTCTCTGGCATGGACGGCATCGAGGCGAGCCGTGCGCTCACGGCGAACCCCAGCGGACCGGTCGTGGTGCTTTTGTCCACCTATGACGTGGACGAGCTGGACGCGACCGGATGCGGTGCCGCTGCCTATGTCGCCAAGGCCGAGTTCGGCCCGGACCGGCTTGTTCGGCTATGGCGCGAGATCACGGGCTGAGCGGCCCCCGACTCGTCTGCGTTCGCCGGAAACCGCAGCGTGAGCACATCGTCGGACACCTCGATGCTCCCACCCGCTGCACCGGCGCGATCCTCAACCGCGGTCACGTCCATGTCCGGGGCCCTGACCCCGTCAACCGTGTGCACCAGCACGTCGGAGTCGACCCGCAGCCCCACCCACCGGATGTCCGCAGCCGCCGTCACGGCCTGGGTGCAGCAGAAGTACACCGCGGCCTCGACGCGAGAGGAGAACCGGCGGCCCGCTGCCGAGGCCTCGACGTGGAGCTCCGCGCCCCCACCGCTGCGCAGGAGCAGGGCCTCGAGCGCGGGCTCCAGCCCCAGTCGGGACAGCTGCATGGGGTAGACGCCCCGGGTCAGCTCCCGCAGGGCGGCTAGGGCCGTGTTCACCTGGCCGACCATCGCCTCGAGCACGGGTGCCGTGACCTCGCCGGTGTCCGGCAGCCGGGGGTGGCCGAGCTGGTCCTCGACGGCCCGCAGGTGGGGCAGCACCTGCCGGGCGATCGCGGAGGACAGGTCACGGCGGACAGTGTCGTCGGCCTCGACGATCCTCGTTCGCGACCGGTCCAGGTCCTC
>Ga0335397_10003321_pt1 | contig 21562 bp, 34 predicted proteins | sample MAT04_FD_205740 | JGI IMG/M metagenome (GOLD analysis project Ga0335397, IMG submission 205740) | Freshwater microbial communities from Lake Fryxell liftoff mats and glacier meltwater in Antarctica - MAT-04 (spades assembly) (version 2) ... | reverse complement strand
CGCCGCCCCTCCGGCGGGGTCGAGCTCGCCCGGGACGGCGCCTTCGAATTCGCGCTGCGGGTGCCGCACGGCGGGAGCCGACGGTGAGCCCTCGTCGCGGGGTGCGGGCCTCGCGATCCTCCTGGCCGCGGCCGCGGCCGGGCTGCTCCGCGCACGACGCGCGACGCCGCGTTCCGTGCGATAATCCGTGGATGCGCAAGGCGCTCCGACTCATCCCGCGCGTTCTCCCGCTGCTCGTCGCATCCCTGCTCCTCGGAGGGTGCACGACGTACCGGGACCAGCTCGTGCGGAGTCAGCACTCCTTCGAGCAGAACCGGCACGAGCAGACACTCGGTCTCCTGCGCGCGCTCGAGCCGGAGGTGACGCGGCTCTCCACCCCGGAGCAGGCGCAGTACGCCTATCTCCGAGGCATGACGGATTACCGCATCGGCCATCGGCTCGATGCGCGTCACTGGCTCGCGGTAGCGCGGACGTACGACGAGACGTCGCCGGGCATCCTGCCCACCGATTGGAAGGCGCGGATGACCGACGCGCTCGATGAGCTCAACGGCGTCGTCTACACCGACGGCCTCGCGGAGCTCGCGAAGACGAAGGCCGGTCCGGACGCGAAGTAGGTCCTCCAGCAGGGGGATTCGGCGCGGAGCAAAGTCCGGCGTGCGCAACGCACGCTGTTTCACGATCACGCCAAGCGTGGAAGCTCACAGCCTCGCGCATCTCAGGCGTGTCCTCGGCGCCGTTGCGGCGCCGTTCGCCGAAGGCGAATCACGCCGGGCCGGTCGCATCTCGGGGAGCAACGCGAAGCGAGGGGCGGAGCCCCACCTGTCAAAGCTGTCTGAGCGCGCCGAGCCGATCCTTCATCGCGAGGCGGAGCTTTTTCAGCTCCGCGGCCTGCTGGACTTCGGACGGTGTGGGGCGCGAGCGGTGCGCGAGCTTTTTCAGCTGGAGCTCCAGAGCGTGGGCCTGGATCTCGATCTCACGTGCATTCAGACGCGACAGGTTCATGAACCCTCCGAGACGAGCGGACTGGGGAAGCCGTGTTCTCGCGTTTGTCCCCCGGCAGCACGCCGTCACAACGACCTACGTGTTAGCAGCATCACTCATTCCCGCTAGAGTCGCGGGCGTCTCTTCACGGTCGCGTCAGGCCCGATTTCTAGGCCTTCGGTGAGGGGCAGCGCCCGCAACGAGCGGCACGGACTTTGTCCGAAACAACCGCGGCGCGGCGAGGTCTATCCTCGGAACATGATCTCTCGCGGAGTTGCGATGCGTTCGGTGCAGTGCGTCGCGTTCGTCGTCAGCGTGGTCGGTCTCGGTGGATGTGGAGGCGCGTCGCAGAACGTCGTCATGCCTCCTCCCGGTCGCGTCGACGCTTCGAATCAGATCATCGGCACGCGCGCCGAGGGGACGGCGAAGGAGCTCCTCGCGAAAGGCGAGCGCGCGTTGCTCGCGCAGCGCTGGCGGGAGGCGGTCGACGCATTCGAAGCCGTGCTCGCGGGCGACGCTGCAGCCGCGAACGATCCGCAGGTCGTCTACGATCTCGCGCTCGCCTACGAAGGCCTCGGCGATCGCGAGAAGGCGCGCGCGCGATACCGCGAGGTCGTGCGTCGCTTCCCGACAGACCCGAACGCGCGCAACGCGCTCGTGCGCGAGGTCTCACTCGACGCGCACCTCGAGGACTGGCCCGCGCTCGGTGAAGCGGGCGAGATGATCCTCGCGCGCAAGGAGCTCGACCCGGCCGAGCGCATGCTCGGTCTAGGCGCGCGCGGTCTGTCGAAGATTCAAGCGGGCGAGGAGACCGCGGCGACGCGCGCCATCCAGCAGGGGCTCGAGCTGATGGACGAGACTCGCTACGGCGCAACAGGACAGCTGCCGGTCGCCGCCGCGATGCTCAAGTACGCGAACGGCGAGCTGCGCAAGTTCAGGTCCGAGAAGATCTCGCTCAACCCTCCGGGGAGCGACTTCGTCCTCAAGCTCGAGATGCGCTGCGCGTTCCTGCTCGAGGCCCAGACCTCGTACGCCGATGCGATTCGCTCCGTCGACCCGCAGTGGGCTGCGATGAGTGGCTACCGCGTCGGCGAGATGTACCGAACGCTGCACCACGATCTCATGCTGATCCCGCCGACCGACAAGGCGAAGACGGAGCACGACAAGCAGCTCTTCTACGGGATCATGCACGTGCGCTACCGCGTGCTCCTCGAGAAGGGGATGGAGATGATGAAGCGCACGCTCGCGCTCGGGGGGAAGACGGGCGCCGGCGCCGCATGGATGACGCGGGCCGAGACGCTGAAGGCCGAGATGGATCTGGCGCTCGAGGAGGAGAAGGCAATGATCGCCAAGTTCCCCTTCACGGACGAGGAGCTCCAGAAGGCGCTCGAGATCATGAAGAAGAAGGCGGCGGACGATCAGGCGAAGGCGGCGAAGAAGTAGCGAGGCACGGGGAGAGAACCGGCTCCGTTCCTGGTTCGGCTCTTGACGCCCCGGCCCCTCGGTGCGACTGGCGAGGCGCTTACTTCACTACAAGGCGGAGCCGGGGGCTAACCCCCCTGGCGCCCTCCTCTGTACGTGTCGCCGAGCCCGGTCATGCCATGTCTTGCGCGTCCGTTCCTTCTCAGCTAACCTCCGCGCCCCTGATTCCCCGAGTCGACGTACCCCTTCTTCTTGGGAAATCTGGCACCCTCGAATTTTTTTGGCTGGCGTAGCTCAATCGGTAGAGCACCTGTTTTGTAAACAGGCGGTTAGCGGTTCAAGTCCGCTCGCTAGCTCGAATCGACGGAGCCTCTTAGAAACTAGAATTTCGTAATACTTTTGGAGAGTTGCCCGAGTGGCCAAAGGGAGCAGACTGTAAATCTGCCGGCTATGCCTTCGTTGGTTCAAATCCAACACTCTCCACTGTCCTCTTCCTTCTTCTTAACCGACCCCTCCTTAAACAAAAAACAAACCCGACCCCTCCTTAAGACGAGAAACCGACTGCGGGAGTAGCTCAGTTGGTAGAGCGTCAGCCTTCCAAGCTGAACGTCGCCGGTTCGAACCCGGTCTCCCGCTCGAAGTATCAAACGAACAGGCCAACGCACACGTAACGCACGACACGAACTGCCCACCTAGCTCAGTGGTAGAGCACTTCCTTGGTAAGGAAGAGGTCTCGGGTTCAAGCCCCGAGGTGGGCTCAGCAGTTCACGGCTCAACACGCGCACTCGCATCGACCAGAGAGCGCAGCCCCGCCCGTCCGAAATTGGAGAGTCCGAAATGGCGAAAGAGAAATTCCAGCGCACCAAGCCCCACGTCAACGTCGGCACCATCGGTCACATCGACCACGGCAAGACGACCCTGACGGCTGCGCTCGTGAAGGTCCAGTCGAAGAAGGGCCTCGCGAAGGCCATCAGCTACGCCGACATCGCGAAGGGCGGCACGGTCCGCGACGCCACCAAGACGGTCACGATCGCCGTCTCTCACGTCGAGTACGAGTCGGCCAATCGCCACTACGCGCACGTCGATTGCCCCGGCCACGCCGACTACATCAAGAACATGATCACGGGCGCCGCGCAGATGGACGGGGCGATCCTCGTCGTCTCTGCCCTCGACTCGGTCATGCCGCAGACGCGCGAGCACGTTCTTCTCGCTCGCCAGGTCGGTCTCCAGAACATCGTCGTCGCGCTCAACAAGTGCGACTCGGTGGATGACCCGGAGATGCTGGACCTCGTCGAGATGGAAGTGCGCGAGCTCCTCTCGAAGTACAAGTTCCCGGGTGACACCGCGGCGGTCGTGAAGGTCGCGGCCTTCCCGGCGCTCAACGGCGACCCGAAGTGGGAGGAGTCGATCGGCGAGCTCATCGCCGCGCTCGACAAGGAAATCCCGGACCCGGTTCGCGACACGGACAAGCCGTTCCTGATGGCGATCGAGGACGTGTTCTCGATCAAGGGCCGCGGCACGGTCGTGACGGGTCGTATCGAGCGCGGCATCGTCAAGACGGGCGAGGAGGTCGAGATCATCGGCTTCCGCGACACGCGCAAGACGACGGTTACGGGCGTCGAGATGTTCCGCAAGCTGCTCGACGAGGGTCGCGCGGGCGACAACGTCGGCGTTCTCCTTCGCGGCATCGAGAAGAACGACGTGGAGCGCGGGCAGATCCTCTGCAAGCCGGGCAGCGTTGCTCCTCACAAGAAGTTCGAGGGCGAGGTCTACGTTCTGAAGAAGGAGGAGGGTGGCCGTCACACGCCGTTCTTCACCAACTATCGCCCGCAGTTCTACATGCGGACGACGGACGTGACGGGCACGTGCATGCTGCCCGAAGGTACGAAGATGGTCATGCCGGGTGACAACATCCAGATGACGATCGAGCTCATTACCCCCGTTGGTCTCGAGGAGCAGATGCGCTTCGCGATCCGCGAGGGTGGCCGCACCGTCGGTGCAGGCATCATCACCAAGGTCCTGGAGTAATTCGATGGCCTCCGCCACCACCATCCGCATCCGCCTCCGGGCATTCGATCACCAGCTGCTCGACAAGTCGGCCAACGACATCGTCGAGACCGCGAAGCGCACCGGTGCACGTGTTGCGGGTCCCATCCCGCTTCCGACGCACATCTCGCGTTACACCGTTCTCCGCGGCCCGCACGTCGACAAGAAGTCGCGCGAGCAGTTCGAGATCCGAACCCACAAGCGCCTCCTCGACATCCTCGAGCCGACGCAGCAGACGCTCGACGCTCTCATGAAGCTCGACCTGTCGGCTGGTGTCGACGTCGAGATCAAGTCGCCGCGCTGAGGAGCAAGACATGGCAACTCTGGATGTTTTCAATCTGAAGCGCGAGAAGGTCGGCACTGTCGACCTGGCGGACGAAGTGTTCGCTACCGAGGTGAAGGAACACCTCTTCTATGAAGTGGTGAAGGCGCAGCTCGCGTCGCGTCGTGCAGGTACGGCCGGTTCCAAGAACCGCTCGGCCGTCGCCGGCTCGACGAAGAAGCGCATCAAGCAGAAGGGCACCGGCGGCGCTCGCCACGGTACCATCCGTGCGCCCATCTACGTCGGCGGCGGTCAGGCGCACGGGCCCCGCCCGCGTGACTGGTCGTACCGGCCGCCGCGCCAGGTGCGTATCGGCGCGCTCCGCAGCGCCCTCTCGAAGTTCGCCAAGGAAGGCCGCCTCGTGGTGGTCGACTCCTTCGTGCTCCCCGAGATCAAGACCAAGGGCGTCCTCAACGCTCTCGCTACGCTGAAGACGGATAGGAAGACGATGATCGTCGACACCGCGTCGAACGAGAATCTCCGCCTCTCGATCCGTAACAGCCAGGATCACCAGTTCCTGCCCCCCGAGGGCGTGAACGTCTATGACCTGCTCCGGCACGACACCCTCGTCCTCTCCAAGGACGCGGCCAAGGCGCTCGAGCTCCGCTGCCTCTCGCGCTCGTCGAAGGAGGCGTGAAAAATGATGACCTCTGAAACCATCATCCGTCGGCCGATTTTCCTGACGGAGAAGTCCAACACGCTGCGCGGCCAGAATCAGGTCGTGTTCGAGGTCCTTCGGGGCGCGAACAAGATCCAGATCAAGACGGCCGTTCAGAAGCTCTTCAACGTCAAGGTTGAGAGCGTCAACACCATGGTCTATCGCGGCAAGGATCGTCGCATGGGTCGCGGTTACGCCAAGATGCAGAACTGGAAGAAGGCCGTTGTCACCCTCGCCGATGGCGAGAACATCGACTTCTTCGCAGAGACGTCGGAGAGCTGAGATGGGCATCAAGAACTACAAGCCGACAAGCCCCGCTCGTCGCTACTACACCGGATACGATTTCAAGGAGCTCACTCCCGGCAAGAAGCCGGAGAAGAACCTGACCGAAGGCCAGCACCGCACCGGCGGGCGCAACACGCACGGCCGCATCACCAGCCGCTTCCGTGGCGGTGGACACAAGCAGCGCTACCGCCTCATCGATTGGCGTCGTGGCAAGATCGGCGTGCCGGCGACGGTTGCCTCGATCGAGTACGACCCCAACCGCACGGCGCGCATCGCGCTCCTCAACTATGTCGACGGCGAGAAGACGTACATCCTCGCGCCGGACGGCCTTGCGGTCGGCGACAAGGTCGTCTCGAGCCGTAACGCGGACATCAAGCCGGGCAACTCGATGCCGCTCCGGCACATCCCGCTCGGGACGATGATCCACAACCTCGAGATGCGGAAGGGCAAGGGAGCTCAGCTCGTTCGCTCGGCCGGCTCGGGCGCCTCGCTCATGGCGAAGGACGGCGACTACGCGCAGGTCCGTATGCCCTCGGGCGAGGTCCGCATGATCCACCAGGACTGCCAGGCCACCATCGGCCAGGTCTCCAACATCGATCACGCGAACGTCTCCCTCGGCAAGGCCGGCCGCACGCGCTGGCTCGGTAAGCGCCCGCACCAGCGCGGCGTTTCGATGAACCCGGTCGAGCACCCCATGGGCGGCGGCGAAGGCCGCACGTCCGGTGGTCGTCATCCCTGCTCCCCCTGGGGCCAGCTCTCGAAGGGTCTCAAGACGCGCAACAACAAGCGCACCGACGCCATGATCGTGAAGCGTCGCGGAACGAAGTGAAGGGTTAATTAGATGCCTCGTTCAATTAAGAAGGGCGCGTTCGTCGACGGTCATCTCATGGAGAAGATCGCCGCCGCTCAGGCCACGCAGTCGAAGAAGGTCATCAAGACCTGGTCTCGCCGCAGCACCGTCGTTCCCGAGGCCATCGGCCTCACGTTCGCCGTCCACAACGGTCGCAAGTTCGTTCCGGTGTTCGTCACGGAGAACATGGTCGGGCACAAGCTCGGCGAGTTCGCCCCGACCCGCACGTTCCACGGCCACTCTGGAGACAAGAAGGCCAAGGTCAAGCAGGGCGGAGCACCGCCGCCCGCGCGCTGATCGTCTTCTGATCTCTCCGCGCATCGCGCGCGGCCCGAGCGCAGTCTGCCCCCGTGGGAGGTCGTGTGCGACGCACACGACACAACCTCCCGAAGGTCGGTTAGGCTGCGCTCGTGCGTTTGTGGGCGTCCCTCCGTTCCGTCTGCGTCGCTCCATGCGTCGTGCTCGCCGCGTGCGACAGCGGCCCCGAGGTCACGCCGGAGTCGACGTTCGCGGCCGAGAGCCCGGAGTCGAGGAACCTCGTCGGGCGTATCTTCGCGGGGACCGAGCAGGTGCCGGGCGCGCTCGTGCGCGTCGACGTGAGCCCGGGCTTCGCGACGGACGCCGAGCTCGACGCGCTCGCTGCCCGGAATTCCGGGCTTCCACGGACCGACACGACGAACGGGGCAGGGGCGTACCGGTTCTCGTTCGCTCCGATCTCGCACGACCTCTCGATCCGCGCGGGGCGTGAGCTGCTCGTCGTCCGAGCGCTCGCCGTGCGCACCTACGACGTGCCGCTCGGCGTCGAGGCGGTGCCCTCGGGCTTCGCCGCCAGCGTCGTGCCGACGACCAACCCACCGGCGAAGGCGGGCAACACCGTCGCGTACTTCGTGAGCGGCCAGGACGCGCGCACGCTGACCGGAGACTCTGGAACACGCGAGGTCCGGTTTCGTCGCTTCGAGAGCACCGTCACGTTGCATGCGCTCGAGTACGTCGCGAGGCTCGGCCCTTCCGCGGCCGTCGCGCATGGTCAGCTCGACATCCTCGTTCGTGACGGGGTCACCGTCACGCCGACGGTCCCGATGGAGCTCTTGCCGGCGACCGCGAAGCCCGTGTTCGATGCGACGCCGCCGCCTGGTTACGCGCTGGAGCCGCTCGAGGTCGAGATGGACTTCGGTCTGCGAACCAGCGCGCTCCCGATCGTGCGCGTCGCTGCCGGGGTACCGCTCGAGATGGCGGTCGTCATCGGCGCGCGATACGCGGTGCGCGGGCGCGCACGCACGCCTGAAGGCGCGGTGTCGGACTCGGGGCGTCAGCTGTTCAATCCGTTCGATCCCAGGACCACGCTGACTCTTCCCCCGCCCATCTCCGCCGAGGCGCCGATCGACGACGACGCGATCGCCACCGGCAAGGCGAGCAACACGCTCGGGCCGACGACGCTCGACGCAGGCGGTGTGCTCGCCGCGAAGCTCGGCAAGGGTGTGGTCGAGCACGTGCTCACGCCGGAGAGCGGCGACGGTCCGGTGATTCGTGTGGTGACCTCGTCACGCAGCACGACGCTGCCCGATGCGACGGTGCTCGGCTTCTCGCGTCCGACGGGGCGACATGCGTGGACGTTCCAGCACTTCCCCATGCTTTCGCACGCGGACAACCTGTCGGGCGAGGACGGCCGCATCGGCGTACCGTCGTGGACGTCGGCCCCGCGTGTCCTCGTCGTGAGGTGACGGGCGAGCTCGACCTCCGAAGCCGTCTCACTTCGAGCTCTTGGCAGCATCACAGTGCGCTCTCGACCCAGCGGTGTCCGAGCGCACCTGCCCGCATGCGAACGGTGGCGTGGAGGCCCTTGACGCAGTCGGGGGCCAGGTCCTGCGGGAACGAGAATTGTTCGGTGCCGGAACGCACGACGACGACGGATGACGGCTTCTTCGCCGTGGTGGACTCGGTTGTCACTTTGATCACGTCGGCCTCGATGTCCGTGGCCGGGGACCGATCGAACCAGACATTCGCGGCGAGGCTCGAACCGAAGGAGATGTAGCCAGCCGTCAAGACCGCGACCGCCGCGGCAGTCGCCGTGGCTCGGGCCGTCTCGCGCTCGAGCCGCGCCCATCCAATTGCGCCAAGGGTGCTGAGCACCGTGAACCCGACGATCGGTGTCAGGGCGACTCCGTCGACGGTCTTCGCGCCCGCTGGGCCTCCCCGACCCACCAAAGGGCGAGCCCGGCCGCGAGCGCGCCGAATCCAACGAAGCTCTTGAGACGGCGCGAGTCCATCTTCAGCCGCGTGCACGATAGGACGGCTGGTTGTCCGTTCAGGCGGACCGGGATAGCGTGAACAGGCAGAGGCGCGGAGACGACGCGGAGGGGGCTCCACTCAATTTCTCCCCGCAGAACCACGAGGGTCCAGTCGACGATCGAGACGGAAACCCTCCGCGTCGTCTCCGCGCCCCAGCGTCTCCGCTTGTTCAATCGGTCTCGCGAGGCGCTCACGGGGGAGCGATCTCGAGGAGCGGAGCATCGTCCGGGCCGGCGTCGCGCGCGCTCGCGTCCGCGGCCGAGCTCCAGCGCGGTAGCAAGAGTATGGGCAGCGCGCTGACGACCGCCGCGGTCACGAACGCGGTGAGCAGGCCCGCGCGATCCGCGATGAGGCCGCCGACGAGCCCGCCGAAGCCGATCGCCATCGCGTTGGCGCTGGTGAGGATCGTGTAGTGGAGCCCGGCGTCCGCCGGGCGCGTCGCGCTCATCAGCGCGGCGAAGAGCACCGTCGTCCCCAGGCCGCTTCCGAAGTGCTCGAGCCAGATCGCGAACGTCGTCAGCTCGAGCGGCGCATGCAGCCGCTCCACGAGCACGAGCGGAAGACACACGAGCGTCTGGATGACGACGGCGACGAGCAGCGCGCGACGCTCGCCGAGCTTCCGATGGAGCACGCCGCCGAGCGCCGCTCCCATCAGTGCTCCCACCGAGCCCACCGAAACTACCGCCCAGCCGATGCGCTCCTTGCTCCAGCCGTAGTCCTTCGCCATCGGCTTGAGCAGCGAGCTCGCCATGTGGAGCCCGAGCTTGAAGGTGAGCGCGAGCACGATGACGGGCCGCGCGGTCGGCGCATACATATGCCGAATCAAGTCGTGGATGCTCGACGGTCGCGTCTTCACCGTCGTCGTCGCATCGCTGCCCGCGGGATCCGACGTCGCCGCCTCGGCAGGCGCCGCGTCCGCCGAGCCCACGAACGCACCGACGCTGGCGAGCGCGACGAGCCCCGCGCATCCGAGGAGCGTCGCACGCTCGCCGAGCCGCTCGACGAGCAGGAGCAGCGCGGCGCCGCCGATCAGCATGCCGAGCCTGTACCCCGCGACCTGGGCCGTGTTCCCGAACCCGCGCTCGCTGGGCTTCAGCACGCGCACGGCGAACGCATCCACGAACACGTCCTGGGTAGCGGCGAGCGCCGCGGCCATCGCCGTGAGCACGAACCAGAGAGTGGCGGCCTCCGCGAGCGGCCGGATGGCGAAGCCCGCTACGCATGCGGTGAGGGCCATCTGGAGGGCGAGGATGAGCCCGCGTGTCCGCGGCCGCAGCCGCGGAGAATCTGCGGCCTTCGCCCAGAAAACCTTGAGCTGCCAGGGGAGCTGGAGCCACGAAAGAGCCGCAATTCCTGCGTAGCTGTAGCCTTGCTCACGCAGAACGACGGGGAGGTACTCCGTCGCGAAGCCGAACGGGATACCCTGGGCCGTGTACAGGAACGCGAGCGCGACCAGCACCAGACGCATGGGCGCCGCTCGTCGCTCGACTCGTGATGTCAGGGACAAAAAAGAGCCCTTTGCGCCAAGGTCTTTCAGGTAACGGCAAGGCCCACTATAAGCCATGAACATGACCTCGGAGGCCAAGCTGAGCGACGCGGACCGCGCGCAGCAGCCTGCGCTCGTGTTCCTGCACGGCTTCGCGCTCGACTCGCGCATGTGGCGCCGGCAGGTCGAGGCGTTCGCGCACGACCATCGCGTCATCACGCTCGACCTGCCCGGCTTCGGCGCGCAGGCGCGCGAGCTCGGCGAGGTCGACGCCGCCGTGGGCGTGCTTCGCGCGCTCGACGTCGCGAAGGTCGATCGCGCGCACTTCGTCGCGAACTCGTTCGGCGCCGCGGTCGCGACGGACTTCGCCCTCCAGCATCCGGAGCGTGTTCGCTCGCTCACGCTGACGGGGCCGCTCCTTCTCGGGCGCCGCACCGGCATCGAGGCCTGGGGACGCTGCGTCGCGCTCGCCTCCGAGGGCGACAAGGCGACCGCCGCCGAGATCTGGCTCGACGACCCGCTCTTCGAAGGCCTCCGCAACGACGAGGAGCTCTTCGAGGAGCTCCGCCAGATCGTCCTCGACTACGGCGGCCACCACTGGACGGGCCGCGTGGCCGCCAAGTGGAGCGACCCGGACCCCGTCCCGAGCCTCCGCAAGCTCGATATCCCGGCCCTCGTCATCTCGGGCGAGATGGACATCCCGAGCTTCATGATGATGGGCGAGGCCTACGCCCGGACCCTCCCGCGGGCCCGCCGCGAGATCATCCAGGCCGCCGGCCACCTCGCGAACATGGAGCGCGCCGACCAGTGGAACGCCCTCCTTCGCGACTTTTTGAAGGACATCTGACCCGTTTCGACGGTGTAGATGGTGGCGTTTTTCCGGTCTCTTCCGCGTTTTGACGGGTTTTCCCGCGAAACCGCTTGCGAAGCCGGCGATTCTGCGTAAAGTACGCGCTCCCTCGCCCCCGGAAGGGGATGTGGGCACGCAGAAAGCGCAAGCGTTCTGAGTGGTTCCCGTCTCAGACCGCCGTAACGGCTTCTTGATTTCCCCCCTCCCCCCGATTCGCGGGGGCCAGGTTCAGGGAGAAACGGGGGTACGACGGGGTCTTGAAACAGTCGAACGGCTCTCTTCTCTTCTCTTAACGGGAGAGGGTCGCAACGACGGAAAGTCCGACCCGACCAATGGCATCGAGCGTCTCAACACAGACGGTCTCTCGCGCGATCGCCCGCTTTTCGCGTATCAGTCCGCGTAAGGCCCGAATGATTGTGAACCTGGTCCGCGGCCGTCAGGCCGGCGAGGCCCTGCAGCTTCTGCAGTTCACGATGAAGGCCGGCGCGCCGGTCATCGCGAAGCTCATCGAGAGCGCGGTCGCGAACGCCCGCACGACGAGCCCGGGCGTCGACCTGGACTCGCTCTTCGTCGAGACGGCCTTCGTCGACAAGGCCCCCAACAAGCACATGCGCCGCTGGCGTCCCCGCGCGATGGGTCGCGCGACCAGGATCCAGAAGGGCCTCAGCCACATCACGATCCACCTCGGAACGCGCGAGTAAACATCACATGGGTCAGAAAGTTCATCCGTACGGCTTCCGCCTCGGCGTCATCAAGACGTGGAACTCGAAGTGGTTCGAGGACAAGAACTACGCGAAGTGGCTTCACGAGGACATGCGCATCAAGCGCGCCGTGAAGGAGTACCTCATGAACGCGAACATCGCGTCCGTCGAGGTCGAGCGCGCCGCGAACAAGGCGAAGGTCATCGTCTTCACCGCGCGCCCCGGCATGGTCATCGGCAAGGGCGGTAAGGGGATCGAGATCCTCAAGATCGGCAACCTGAAGACCGCCGTGAAGGGGGAGACCAAGTTCGCCGGCGTCCAGTCGTTCACCGACAACGAGGTCTTCATCGACGTGCAGGAGATCCGCAAGGCGGAGACCTCTGCTCAGCTCGTCGCCGAGAACGTCGCCATGCAGCTCGAGCGCCGCGTCGCGTTCCGCCGCGCGATGAAGAAGGCCCTCTCGACCGCCATGAAGTTCGGCGCCAAGGGCATCCGCATCCGCTGCTCCGGCCGCCTCGGTGGCAGCGAGATGAGCCGCGTCGAGACCTACCGCGAAGGTCGCGTTCCCCTCCACACGCTGCGCGCGGACATCGAGTTCGGCCAGCACGAGGCGCGCACCAAGTACGGCATCATCGGCGTCAAGTGCTGGGTCTTCAAGGGAGAGGTCCTCCCCCGGCGCACGCGTCGCCCGCAGATCGCAGGAGCCTGAGGTAAGTCATGCAGCTCGTTCCCAAGCGCACCAAGTTTCGGAAGATGCAGAAGGGCAACAACCGCGGTACGGCGTACCGCGGCTGTGATGTCGACTTCGGCGACTTCGCGATGCAGGCCACCGAGCCCGGCCGCCTCACCGGCCGTCAGATCGAAGCCGCTCGTATGGCGATCACCCGCCACGTGAAGCGCGCCGGCAAGCTCTGGATCCGCATCTTCCCGCACCGCCCCGTCACGAAGAAGCCCCTCGAAGTTCGAATGGGTGGAGGCAAGGGCGGCGTCGAGGAATGGGCCGCCGACATCCTTCCAGGTCGCGTCATGTACGAGATCTCGGGCATCGACGAGAAGACGGCCCGCGAGGCCTTCCGTCTCGCCGGTCACAAGATCCCCGTCGGCTACAAGTTCCTCATCCGTGGCGTCATCGAGGCGAACGTCGTCCCGAACGCCGCGAAGGCAGCGGCTCGCGCACTGGCCGGTCCGGGCATGAAGATTCCGCAGGCGGCCAAGACGCCGACCGAAGCGAAGGGAAAGGCCTGACCAATGAAGGCGAAGGATCTGCGTGAGCGCAGCAACGACGACCTGAAGGAGCTCGAGAAGAGCCTCGCTAAGGACACGTTCACGGCGCGTTTCAAGAACTTCACGAATCGGCTCGACGACACGAGCACGATCAACAAGACGAAGCGTGACCTCGCGCGCGTCAAGACGCTCCTCCGCCAGGCCGAGCTCAACGCAGCCGTCAGCGGCGACGCGAAGCCCGCCGCGAAGGCAGCTACCGCGAACAAGAAGAAGACGGCCGCCAAGAAGGCGCCCAAGAGCGAGGCGAAGTAGTCATGGCTACCGAGAAGAAGGCCGCCCCCAAGGCAGCCGCCAAGGTCCCGGCCGTTCCGCAGAGCTCGGCGAGCCTCGCGCGCGCCGTTGCGAAGGAAGCCGCCCACGGCTTCCGCCGCAAGATGGTCGGCAAGGTCGTCAAGGACAAGATGAACAAGACGGTCGTCGTCGAGTGCGTCAACGCACGCCGCGACCCTCTCTACGGCAAGTACGTCCGTAGCAAGACCCGCTACAAGGCCCACGACGAGACCAACCAGTACAAGGTCGGCGATCACGTGGAGATCCAGGAGCACCGCCCGATCTCGCGCGACAAGCGCTTCATCGTGGTGCGCCTCGTGAAGAAGTTCGTGGAGGAGTAAGCACCATGATCCAGATGAGTACGTCCCTGGAGGTTGCAGACAACTCCGGGGCCAAGCGTGTCAGGTGCATCAAGGTCCTCGGCGGATCGCGTCGTCGCTATGCGCGACTCGGCGACATCATCGTCGTCTCGATCCAGGAGTGCCTCCCCTCCGCCAAGGTGAAGAAGGGCGAAACGGCCAAGGCTGTCGTCGTCCGCGTCAAGGACGACACCCCGCGTAACGACGGCACGTCGATCCGCTTCGACGTCAACAGCGCCGTCCTGATCAACGCGCAGCTCGAGCCCATCGGAACCCGCATCTTCGGACCGGTCGCTCGCGAGCTCCGCGCCAAGAAGTTCATGAAGATCATCTCGCTCGCTCCGGAGGTTCTCTGATGGCCGTCCAGCGCATCCAGAAGGGCGACACCGTCGTCGTCATCTCTGGCAAGGACAAGGGCAAGACCGGCAAGGTCATGCGTCTCTTCAAAGAGGATGACAAGGTCATCGTCGAGGGGATCAACCTCGTGAAGCGTCACATGAAGCCGAACCCCCGCATGCAGCAGGGCGGCATCCTCGAGCGCGAGCAGCCGATGCACGCGTGCAAGGTCATGCTCGTCGACGCCGCCGGCAAGGCCACCCGCATCCGCGTCAAGACCGACGACAAGGGCGTCAAGGTCCGCGTTGCCGTCACGAACGGCGAAGACATCCCGTCCCCGCGCAAAGCTGCCGATACGGCCCGCGCTTCCTGAGGGTTTGACTCATGGCTGACGAAAAGACGACCGAGCAATCGGAACCGAAAAAAGAGAAGAAGCCGCGCCCCGACGCCGCGAAAAAGGGGAGCGGTCGTGGTGGCGGTGGCGAGCGCGAGAAGGCGAAGGTCGTCTCGAGCGTCGAGGCCGTCACTCCGCGCTTCATCGCGAAGTACAAGGACGTCGCCATCCCGGCGCTGACCAAGCAGTTCGGGTACACGAACCCGAACCAGGTCCCGCGCCTCGAGAAGATCGTCATCAACATGGGTCTCGGCGCTGCCGTCACCAACCCGAAGATCATCGACACCGCTGTCGAGGAGCTCCGCGCCGTCACCGGTCAGAAGCCGGTCGTCACGCGCTCCAAGAAGGCGATCGCGAGCTTCAAGCTCCGCGCGGGTCTGCCCATCGGCGCGATGGTCACCCTCCGGAAGAACAAGATGTGGGAGTTCCTGGATCGCTTCATCTCGATCTCGCTCCCCCGCATGCGTGACTTCCGCGGCGTCTCGCGCCGGGCCTTCGACGGCCAGGGCAACTACACGCTCGGTCTCAAGGAGCAGATCATCTTCCCCGAGATCGACTACGACCGCATCGACGTCATCAAGGGGCTCAACGTCTCTTTCGTGACGACGGCGAACACGGACGAAGAGGGGCGCGCGCTCCTCCAGCACATGGGCATGCCCTTCCGGGCTACCTGAGCGAACCCGGATAAAAAGGAAGAAGAACGATGGCCCGTGCCTCACAGTTTGCGAAGCTCAATCGAGCGCCCAAGTTCCCCGTGCGCCATGTCAATCGGTGCAAGGTGTGCGGACGCGGTCGCGCGTACTACCGCAAGTTCGAGCTCTGCCGCATTTGTCTGCGGCTCTACTCCCTCCGTGGCGAAATCCCCGGTGTGATCAAGGCGAGCTGGTGATCCCATGATGACCGACCCCATCTCCGACATGCTTGCGCGCATCCGTAACGGTGCGCTGGCTCGCCACGACCGCGTGGAGATGCCGCACTCGACCCTCAAGTACGCCGTCGCGAACGTCCTGAAGTCGGAAGGCTTCATCGACGACGTGCGCGAGAGCGAAGGCGAGGGTCCCAAGACCCTGACGCTCGTGCTCCGGTACGGCCGCGAGAAGGACTCTGCGATCGACGGTGTCCGTCGCGTGTCGGCCCCCGGCCGCCGCGTGTACGTCCGCTTCGACCGGATCCCCCGCGTCCGCAGCGGCATGGGCATCTCGATCCTTTCGACGAGCCGCGGCGTCATGGCCGATCGTACCGCACGCGAGCAGCGCGTCGGTGGCGAGCTCCTCTGTGAAGTTTGGTGATGCCATGAGTAGCGTTACCGAGAAGATCCTCGCAGGTCTGGTGATCCCATGAGCGACGTACACAACACCGAGAAGCTCGGGCCGGACGGCTCGCCCATCTCGCTTCGTCCCGAGCAGATGCGTCAGTCGCGCGTCGGCAAGCGCCCCGTGGTGCTTCCGAAGGGCGTCACGCTCACCGTCGCGAACGGCAAGATCGACGTGAAGGGCCCCAAGGGCTCCAACTCCGTCGCGCTCACGCCGAACGTGAAGGTGAAGGTCGAGGGGGCGGAAGTCCACATCACCCCGACCGTCACCGGCCGGGACGGCGCACGCTTCCAGGGCCTTGCCCGCTCGATCATCAACGGGATGGTCGCCGGCGCAGCCACTGGCTACGTGAAGACGCTCCAGCTCGTCGGCACCGGTTACCGCGCCGAGGTGAAGGGCAAGATCCTCAACCTCGCGCTCGGCTTCTCGCACCCCGTGAACTTTCCGATTCCGGAAGGCATCAAGGTCGAGATCCCCGGCGACTCGAAGGGCACCCTCATCATCCTGTCGGGCGTCGACAAGAGCGTGATGGGCCAGACCGCTGCCAAGATCCGCGGGTTTCGCCCGCCGGAGCCTTACGGTGGCAAGGGCGTTCGCTTTCAGGGCGAAAAGGTCCGCGAGAAGGCCGGCAAGGCCGCGAAGGGCGGAAAGTAAGTCATGGGTAGCCGTCTCATTGGTCGCGAGCGCCGTAAGCTCCGGGTCCGTGGAAACGTCAGCGGGACCGCCGAGCGTCCCCGCCTCACGATCTTCCGCAGCCTCAGTCACATGTACGCGCAGGTCATCGACGACGTCGCAGGGAAGACCCTGGCGCACGCCTCGACGCTTGCGAAGGACGTCAAGCCGAAGGCCGAAGACGCCAACAAGACCGGCGCTGCCGAGCTCGTTGGCGAAGCGGTCGCGAAGCAGCTTCTCGCCAAGGGCGTGAAGAAGGTCGTCTTCGATCGCAACGGGTACATGTACCACGGCCGTGTGAAGGCCCTTGCTGAAGCGGCCCGCAAAGCCGGGCTGGAGTTCTGATTATGGCCATCGAGCATATCGACGAAGACAAGCTCAAGGAGCGCATCATCCACATCAACCGCGTTGCGAAGGTCGTGAAGGGCGGACGCCGCTTCAGCTTCGCAGCCCTCGTCGTCGTCGGCGACGAGAGCGGTCACGTGGGGGTTGGGCTCGGTAAGGCCAACGAGGTCCCCGAGGCGATCCGCAAGGGCAACGATCAGGCTCGCAAGAACCTGTTCAAGGTCCCCCTCGACGGCGTCACGATCCCCCACGAGTCGCACGGTCACTTCGGCGCAGGCCGCGTGTTCCTCCGTCCGGCCTCGCAGGGAACGGGCGTCATCGCCGGCGGCGCAGTTCGCGCCGTCGTCGAGTCGTGCGGTATCCACGACATCCTCACGAAGTGCATCGGCAGCGCGAACCCGCACAACGTCGTTCACGCGACGCTCGATGCGCTTCGCCAGCTCAAGTCGCTCGACATGATTGCGGCCAAGCGCCGGAAGCAGACGGGCGAGCTGACGGTTCACACCGGCAAGAAGCTCAAGAAGAAGGTCGCGACTCCGGCTGTGTCAGGTGAAGGGGTGACGCCGTGAAGGCCAAGCTCAAGATCAAGCAGATCCGTAGCTGCATCGGCGTCAACTTCCGCATGATCGAGAACCTCAAGGGGCTCGGTCTCGGTCGTATCGGCAAGGTCGTCGTCGTTGCGAATACGCCCTCGTTCCGAGGCGCGGTCAAGAAGGTGCTCCACCTCGTGACCGTCGAGGAGGTGGACAATGGCTGATACACTCAGCAAGCTCGCGAAGCCCGAAGGCGCTACGCGCGGCAAGCTTCGTAAGGGCCGCGGCGTCGGCTCCGGTCTCGGCAAGACTGCCGGCCGTGGTCAGAAGGGCCAGTTCGCCCGTCGCTCCACGTTCAAGCCGTGGTTCGAGGGCGGCCAGACCCCGCTCGCGCGTCGTCTTCCGAAGCGCGGCTTCAAGAAGCACAACCGCGACGTCGTCGCCGCGATCAACGTCAGCCAGCTCGAGATGTTCGACGCCGGCGCGAAGGTCGACGAGCGCGCGCTCCGTGAGCGCGGCATCATCAAGGGCCGCGCCGATCGCATCAAGATCCTCGGTAAGGGCGATCTGACCAAGTCGGTCACCGTCACTGCCCACTCGTTCTCGAAGAGCGCGCAGGAGAAGATCGCGAAGGCCGGCGGCAAGACCGTCCTCGTCGCGGTCGCTGCAGCCGCGGCCACGGCCGAGTGAACGGGACGCGAGCAATTACCCGATGAGCGTACTCGCCGGCTTCTCGAACATCAGCAAGGTCCCGGAGCTCCGGCGCCGCGTGGTCTTCACGATGGCGATGCTGGCGGTCTTCCGGATCGGTGCGTTCGTCACGATCCCGGGAGTCGACCGCAACGTCATGCGTGCGGTCATGAACAAGCAGGGAGGAGGCCTTCTCGGCTTCTTCAACATGTTCTCGGGCGGTGCGCTCTCGAACATGTCGATCTTCGCGCTCGGCATCATGCCGTACGTCAGCGCGAGCATCGTCCTGCAGCTCCTCACGATGGTCTTCAAGCCCCTCGACGAGCTCCGCAAGGAGGGCGAACAGGGGACCCGTAAGATCAACCAGTACACGCGGTACGGGACGATCGGCCTGTCGCTCTTCCAGAGCTTCGGCATCGCCATGCAGGTCGAGGCGCTCAACAACGCCGACTTCGCGGGCGGCGCCACCGGCGACGTCGTGACTCACGCCGGCTGGGGCTTCCGCCTCATGGCGATGATCACGCTGACCACCGGCACGGCCTTCATCATGTGGGTCGGCGAGCAGATCACCGAGCGCGGTATCGGCAACGGTATCTCGCTCATCATCTTCGCCGGCATCGTCACCGATATCCCGTCGGGCGTCCTCGGGTACTTCCAGACGCACAAGGGCTCGATTCAGCCGCTGAACCTCTTCGCGGTCTTCGCGATCGTCGTCGGCACCGTCGCCACGATCGTGTTCTTCGAGCGCGGCCAGCGTCGCATCCCGATCTACTACGCGCGCCGGACCGTCGGCAGACGCGTCTACGGCGGACAGACGGCTCACTTGCCGCTGAAGGTCAACACCGCGGGAACCATCCCGCCGATCTTCGCGAGCTCGCTGCTCATGTTCCCCGCCACCCTCGCGGGCATGCACGTCCCCGGCATGGCGCAGCTCCAGTCCAGCCTCGAGCGCGGTGACTGGCTCTTCAACGTCTTCTACGTCGCGCTGATCGTCTTCTTCTGCTTCTTCTACACGGCCGTCACGTTCCAGTCCGTGGACGTGGCGGACAACCTGAAGAAGCAGCAGGCGTTCATCCCGAGCATCCGCCAGGGCAAGCAGACGGCCGAGTACATCGACAAGGTGATGACTCGCATCACCCTCGGAGGCGCGTTCTACGTCGCCGCCGTCTGCGTCGTCCCGACGGTCATCAGCGAGTACTTCAAGGTTCCGTTCCGCTGGGGAGGGACCTCGATCATGATCGTCGTCGGCGTCGCGCTCGACACGGTCTCCCAGATCGAGGCGCACCTCATCACGCGTAACTACGAAGGCCTTTCGGGTGGAGGCGGTCGCGCCACGCGCGTCCGGGGGAGGAGGGACGTCTGATGCGCCTTGGTCTTGTGGGGCTCCGCCCCTCGGCTTCGCCGAGCCTCCCCGGGATGTGCTCGACCGGCGTGCTTCGCCTTCGGCGAGCGGCGCTCGGAGGCGCCGCGGGCACGCCTAGGTCGTCCGCGCGCGCTGCGAGGGGGGCTCAATGAGACTTGTCTTCGTCGGACCGCCGGGTGCCGGTAAGGGCACGCAGGCCAAGGTCATCTGCGCGAAGTGGAAGATCCCTCAGATCTCCACGGGCGACATGCTCCGTGAGGCGAAGGCCAACGGAACGCTCGCTGCTGACCTGGTCGAGAAGATGAAGCTCGGCGGGCTCGTCCCCGACGACGTCGTCATCGACCTGATCCGCGCCCGGACCGACAAAGATGACGCCAAGGGCGGATTCCTCCTCGACGGTTTCCCGCGAACCGTCCCCCAGGCCGACGCGCTCAACAAGCTCCTCGAGTCTCGTGGGATGAAGCTGAACATCGTTGTCGCGCTCGACGTGCCGGCAGAGCTCCTGATGGAGCGTGCTTGCCTCCGCCGCACCGATAAACGCACTGGACAGATTTACCACTTGAAGTATAAACCGCCCCCCCCGGATGCCGATTTGGAGCACCGGGCCGACGATCACGAAGACGTCGTCCGAAATCGGGTCGATGTCTACGCGAAGATGACCGCCGATCTCCTGCCCTTCTACGAGAAGGCGGGGCTTTTGAAGCGAATCGACGGTGTGGGCGATGTGGAAGAAGTTACGCGGCGAGTAGTCGGCGCGCTGGAACAAGTCGAGAGGCCGAGTTGATGAGTGAACGTCGCGAGCGTAAAGAACCGAAGGGCGACAAGCTCGAGTTCGACGGGGTCGTCCAAGAGGCCCTGCCGAACGCCATGTTCCGCGTGAAGTGTGACAATGGCCTCGTGGTTCTCGCGACGATCAGTGGAAGGATGCGTCAGTTCTACATCCGCATTCTTCCTGGTGACCGAGTCACCGTCGAAGTAAGCCCTTACGACCCCAGCCGCGGTCGCATCACGTACCGGCACAAGTAAGCGTCTCTGAAGCTTCTGGAGTGAGTCATGAAGGTTCGTCCGTCCGTCAAGAAGATCTGCGACAAGTGCAAGGTGGTTCGGCGCAAGCGCGTCGTTCGCATCATCTGTGACAACCCGCGGCACAAGCAGCGCCAGGGTTAAGGCTTCAAAGCCAACCCAACGCTCAGCAGCCGAAGGAATTTAGGAAAGACATCATGGCTCGCATTGCAGGCGTCGACCTCCCCCGCCACAAGCAGATCGCTTACTCGCTTCCGTACCTCTACGGAATCGGCCGCACCCTCGCGAAGGAGATCTGCAAGAAGGCAGGTATCCCCGAGAACAAGAAGACCGAGGAGCTCTCCGAGACCGAGATCAAGCGCATCCGCGAGCTGCTCGAGACCGAGTATCGCGTCGAAGGCGATCTCCGTCGCGAGGTCCAGCTCAACATCAAGCGCCTGATGGACCTCGGTTGCTACCGCGGCCTCCGTCACCGCCGCGGGCTGCCCGTCAACGGTCAGCGCACGCACACCAACGCGCGCACCCGCAAGGGTCCGCGTAAGGGCATCCTCTCGCGCGGCGGCCCGCGCAAGACGCCTTAACAGGTTCGAGGGGCTCCGCCCCTCTGACCCGAGAGTCCTTCGTTACGGTTCTGGAGTAACTGATCATGGCAAGCGCGAAGACTGCATCGGCCGGCGGAGCACCCGCCAAGGGCAAGCCGGCGAAGAAGAAGGTCAAGAAGAACGTCGCGACGGGGATTGCTCATATCCAGTCGTCGTTCAACAACACCGTCGTCACGATCACGGACGTCAACGGCAACACCGTTGCGTGGTCGAGCGCTGGCTCGCGCGGCTTCAAGGGCTCGCGCAAGTCGACGCCCTTCGCCGCCCAGCTCGCTGCCGAAGAGGCCGCGCGCAAGGCGATGGAGCATGGCATGCGCTCCGTCGCGATCTTCGTGAAGGGCCCCGGCGCTGGTCGCGAGAGCGCGCTCCGCGCCCTCCAGACGGCGGGCTTCAAGGTCACGCTCATTCGCGACGTGACTCCCGTTCCGCACAACGGCTGCCGCCCCCCGAAGCGCCGCCACATATAATCCTCAAACATACCTCTCTCA
>Ga0335397_10003320_pt1 | contig 21563 bp, 18 predicted proteins | sample MAT04_FD_205740 | JGI IMG/M metagenome (GOLD analysis project Ga0335397, IMG submission 205740) | Freshwater microbial communities from Lake Fryxell liftoff mats and glacier meltwater in Antarctica - MAT-04 (spades assembly) (version 2) ... | reverse complement strand
CCGGGCCGGGTGCCGGGCCGGGTGCCGGGCCGGAGGGCGGTTCGGGTGCCGGGCTAGAGGGCGGTGCCGGACTGGAATCTGGTTCCGCTGGCGGTTCTGGCGCGGGTGCCGGCGCTTCCGTCGATGCGGCCGGGGTCGTGGTCGCGGACGCCTGGGGCGACACCGGCCCGACGGCCGGATCCTGTCGCGCAGCCGCCGCCGGCGGAGCAGGCGCGACGAGGTCGTCGACGAGATCGTCGACGAGATCGTCGACGACGGCGTCTCCGCCGGTCACAGCGTCGATCGCCGCGTTCTCAGTGGCCCGAATGTCGAGTGGCTCGCGCGATTCCGAACGAGGTGCCGTCAGGCCCTCCGGCAGGCTCACGTATTCCGCGTCCATTCCCTTGTCGACAATGGCCGCCACAGCGCCGACCGCCAGAGGAAACACGAGGACGGTCGCGACGATCACCTCCCCCATCCGCAACATCGGGTGGCGTTTGCCCGAGGTCGCCCTCGGGCGGGCCGGCACCGACGATGCGACGATGTGCGGGTCGAAGGATGCTGGTGGTGGCGGCGCCGGGTGACTCGTCGGCGATGCCGGGTGGCGTGGCGGCGCCGGGTCAACGAGGGCCTCAACGGGAGGGTCAGTTGTGGGCGGGTCAGTGTGCTCGGGCGCACCCGACGAGAGGAACCACTCCAACGCATCCGTTGTGGCGTGCTGAGTCCCGGACCGATTGTGGCGCAACATAACTCGACGGTAGATCGCCGCGACGCTCGGCGCAGGCCGATTGACAAACGGGGTGCGGTGCGGGTAGCCACTATGGCGCCGGTAGCGTTGTTGCATGCGAGTAGCGACCTGGAACGTCAATTCGATCCGAACGAGAGTCGGTCGCGTCGTCGACTGGCTCGTGCGCGAAGACATCGACGTGCTCGCGATGCAGGAGATCAAGTGCAAGGAGAGCCAGTTTCCCTTTGCGCCGTTCGACGAGGCCGGCTACGACGTCGTGCTGCACGGTCTCAACCAGTGGAACGGCGTCGCCTTCGCCAGCCGACTGCCGATCGAGGACGTCATGCGCGGATTCGACTCCGCACCCGGCTTCGGCAAGCCCGACGAGAGCGGCGTGCTGCCGCAGGAGGCGCGTTCGCTCGGCGTGACGGTGAACGGGGTGCGGCTGTGGAGCCTGTACGTGCCGAACGGGCGCGGGCTGAGCGATCCGCACTACCCCTACAAGCTCGACTGGCTCGGAAAGCTCGCGGCCGAGACCTCGGGCTGGCTCGCCGAGCATCCGGAGCAGCCGCTCGCCCTGATGGGGGACTTCAACATCGCCCCGCTCGACACCGATGTCTGGGACATCGCGCTGTTTGCGGAGCACACGCACGTGAGCCAGCCGGAGCGGGACGCCTTCGCGGTGCTCGAGCAGGTTGGTCTCATTGATGCGCTGCGCACCCGCGGGGTCGAGGGATACACCTACTGGGATTACCAGCAGCTGCGCTTTCCGCGCAACGAGGGCATGCGGATCGACTTTATCCTCGGCTCGCACGGGTTCGACGAGCTCGTCACTGCGGGGCGGATCGACCGCAACGAGCGCAAGGGCGATGCGCCCAGCGACCACGTTCCCGTCGTCGTTGATCTGGACCTCGGCAGCCTCGAGGACGACGACCGCCCGATGATCTTCTAGCTCAGCTGAGCAGCAGCGCGACCACGAGCAGCACGGGCATCGAGCCGATCGTCGTGATGAGCACCGTGTCGCGGGCGATGATCTCGCCGCGGTCGTACCGCTGCGAGAAGTTGAATACGTTCTGCGCCGTCGGCAACGCCGCCATCACCACGATCGCGAAGAGCTGGTCGTCGTCGATTCCGAACGCGAAGCGGCCGAGCACCCACGCCAGGATCGGCATTACCGCGAGCTTGACCGAGGAGGCGAGAATCACGTCGCGGCGCTGCGTGCCCGCGGCGAGCGCGCGTTGCCCGTGCAGCGACATCCCGAACGCGATCAGCACGACCGGCACCGCGGCGGCGCCAACCAGCCGGAACGGCTCCATGACGGCATCCGGAAGCTCCACCTGCGTCGCCGACAGGATCGCGCCGAGCACCGAACCGATGATGATCGGATTGCGTAGCGGTTGCGACAGAACCCGCACCAGGGACGTGCGACCGCTCGTGGCGACGTCGAGGATCGTGAGCAGGATCGGGGTGAAGACGATCAGCTGGAGCATGATCACCGGGGCGACGCTCGCTGCGTCGCCGATCACGTAGACCGCGACGGGAATGCCGATGTTGTTCGCGTTGACCCAGCCGGACGCGGCGACGCCGATCGCCCCCTCCGGCAGCGGGCGGCGCCAGATCGCGAACGCGACGACCCCGTAGATGACGAACGAGGCGACCGCGGTGATCGCCGCCACGACGAGGAGCGACGAGAAGAGCACCTTCACGTCGGCATCCGCGAGCACGGTGAAGAGCAGGCACGGGGAGAGCACGAAGAACACGATCCGGCTGAGCACGAACCGCGCGTGCGGGCCGAGGATCCCGGTGCGGCCCACGACATAGCCGACGGCGATGACCGACCCGATGATGCCGAACCCGGTGAGTATCCCCTGCATGCTCCCAGTCTCGCCCACGCGGGACCGACGCTCGCGCGGCCTCGCCACGCACCGGGGCCGGCCGGGGTGCTAGCGGGTAACCGTGGCGAACTCTCCTGCCGCGAGACGGATCGTGGCCGTCCCGGTGATTTCGCGCTCATACACGAGCCGGCCCGAACGGTCGTAGCTCCGCAGCGTGGCGTTGTGGCTGGCGTCCCCGACCGTCGTCGTCTGGTTGCCGTCTGTGGCGTGGACGAGCTCGGTTGACGCGTCGGCGCCCGACACGACAAGCCGCGACACCACGGGCCGCACCAGGAGCGAATCGAGCTGAACCGTGCCCTTGAGCGAAGTCACCGACACCTCTAGCCCCGAGCCGTCGACGGGCCTCTTAAGGCTCTGCGGCAGCAGCGCACCGGGAACCGCGGTGATGCCCTGCTCTCCGACGCGGTGGGTCAGCACTCCGATCGTGTGCCCACCGGCCTTCCACTGCGACTTCGCCGAACCGAGTTCCTCCTGGAAGGTGACCGGCTCGACGGTGCGCGCGACCGCGGACGGGGCAAGGGCGAAGCTGGCCGTTTCCCCACGCGTGAGCTCGAGGTACTTGGCACCCCCGAACAGCGACTCGCCCGTCCACGCCGACTCCGGGGTGATGACCGCCCCGGTGGTCGCCGTGCTGGTTTCGGCCTCGATGAGGGCGAGTCCGTCGATCGACTCGACGGATGCCGCTGCCTGAGCCCGCTCCGCGACATCCGGATTCGCGTCGAGCGCGATCATCGATAGCTGGCCGTGGATCGTGCTCTCGGCTCCGCTGTTGCGGTTGATCGACCCGTCGGCCTGAACACCGTCGTAGGTGACTCCGGTCTGCGGGTCGTAGACGGGCTCGCCCGCCGTGTTCATGCCGAAGTACCACGCGCCCATGATGCCGGCGAGGTCACGCAGGCCGGGGCGGTCGGCGGCGTCGCCCACCGCCAGGAGAGATTGCAGCCGCGAGTCGGCGCCGTAGGCGATCTGTACGCGGTCGACCGGCGCGGGGAACCATCCGTTGTCTGGGCCTCCCGCGGTCAGCAGCGTCGTCGTGAACCCGACCGAGTCGGCGATCGCCGGCTCCAGCAGGGAGTCGTCGCCGAGAACGGTGGATGCCTCGGCGAGGGCCGCGGGCATCTGCGACGCCCACGCGTGCCACATCGACCGGGACTGCGCCCACGGCAGGATCGCGCCGTACGGCCAGGATCGCGTGTCGCCGGCGCCCATCAGGGCGATGCCCTCGGCGAGCTGCGCGAGCGCGGTGCGGGCGGACTCGTCATCCGGCGCGGCTTCGGAATACGCGGAGAGCCCGAGGACGGCCTCGGCCGACGCGTCGGCGCCATCGACGATCAGCCAGGCGGGCACCTCCACCCCATCGGCGATGTCGTACTCGCCGTACTTGTCGAGCGTCTGGCGCTCAAGCGCGCCGACCGACAGCCGAAGGCGGTCCTGCAGGAACGCCGCGAACTCGGGGTCGTCTCTCTGGAACGCCGCGTAGCCCTCGCCGAGCGCCCACAGGGTGCGCGCGAGCCAGTAGCTCTCGCCGCTGTCGGAGGGGTCGGGCAGTTCCACGGGCTCAGGGCTCGGGTTGAAGGTACCGTCGGGCTGCATCCAGAGCACGACGTTTCCGGCGTTCTCGCCCGTGGTCGTCTGGAAGTAGGCAGTCGACCGCAGGAGCTCGTAGGCCTTCTCCCGGCTCTCGGCCGAACCGGTCTGCTGCCAGTCCCGAATGTAGACGACGGCCGTGCGCGTGATGTCGTCGGAGTTGAAAGCGCCCTGACCCCAGTAGCCGGTCGCCGGGTCGAGGGGGCCGCCGCCGACGCGCTCGAAGGCGCCGCCGTCGCGGGCATCCGCGTAGGTCCACGGCATCGTGAGCTCCGGCTCCGAGGCGAGGTTGTAGGTCGTGTGCCCCTCGACATCGCCGGGTTCGGCGGTGTCGAGCAAGAAGTCAAGGTGCGCGAGGTTGGTGAGCACGGGCGGCGCTGCGCTAGCGGGGACGGACGCGAGGGCCAGCCCTCCGGTGAGCGACGCGACCGCCAACACGGCCAGCCATGTGCGGGGGGTGGAGTTCGTCATTGAACCAGTGCCTTTCAATATTCAGGAGGTGTGGTGCGGTTTTGATCGATAGGCGCCAGCGAACCGCGGAAACCGAGGCCGTGGGAGTCCATCGGCGATGGGGCCTCCTGAATGATGAGAGGGGACCCCGGGGCCGGTCAGGTTCGGTCCAATCGCGCGACCCCGATCTTCGAATCCGCCATTCCGTAGAAGACGAAGTGCTGGCCGTCGATGAGCTCGATCGCCGTCGGAAACACGACGTTCGGCACGATGCCGCTGATCTCGTCGTCGGTCTCGGGACGGAGCAGTGGCTCCGAGGTGCGCGCGAGCACGATCGTCGGGTCGGCGGCGTCGAGGATCATGGCGCCGGCGGCGTAGTTCACCTTGCGCTGCTGCGTAAAGGCGTTGTCGATCTCGCCGGTCACGCCGTGATGCAGCACGAGCCAGCCCTCATCGACGCGCAGGGGAGGCGGGCCGCCACCGATCTTCAGCTCCTCGAAGGCGAATTCGGGGCCGGCGAGAAACCGGTGGTTGCGCCAGAACACGATCGAGCGGATGTCGGCGAGTACCTCGGCGACGGGCACGTAGCTGATCCAGATGCTCTGGCGCTCATCGGTGGTGCCGGCCGGCACGCGCACTCCCTCGCCGGGGCGCACCTCGCCGAGGTCCCACATTGGGCGGTGCAGCACCGCGAAGCTCTCGACGCCGTCCGGCGCGGTGACCGGCTCGGGGAAGAAGACCGTGTCCTTGTTGTGGAACATGTTGAGGTCGATGTCGAGCGTGTCATCGTAGGCATAGAGCGCCGGGCCGAGCCGGGTCCACTCGCGCAGGTCGGTCGACGTCGCGACGGCCGTGCGCGGCCCGAACGGCCCGAACGCGACGTAGGTCATGACGTGCAGGCCGAGCCGGGGGATAAAGGTGACCCGGGGGTCCTCGACGCCGGAGTTCTTGGCGCCGCGCTCCCAGCTGCGGTCGGGCTCGAGCACGATTCCCTCGCGCTCGACACCGGTCGGCACGCCGTTCTCGATCACGACGCGCGCGAGGCCGACCCGGCTCACATTGCCTGCCGAGACGAGCCGCGGCAGCAGGTAGAGGGTGCCGTCGACCGTGCGTCCGGTCGCGGGGTTGAGCACACCCTCCGCTTCGAGGTCGTTGCCCTCCTCGGGCGTCATGATGACGCCCGCGCGAGTGAGTGAGTAGGGGAACTTGGTGGTCTTATCGATGATGGTCATCCTTTTACGCCCGATCCGATGTCTGTGGAGATGAAGTAACGCTGGGTCAAGATGAACAGCGTGACGACGGGTGCCGCGAGTACGACGGCCCCCGCGAGTGTCGCGCCGAACGGGTTCGAGGCCGAGGCAGCGACGGTGGTGATGTAATTCGCGAGGGAGACGGCGAGCGGTTGCAGCGCCGCATCCTTCGTGATGAGGAACGGCCAGAGGAACTCGTTCCACGGCCCGATGAAGGTCAGCAGCACGACCGTGATGAAAGCCGGGCGCACGAGCGGCAGCGCGATCCGCCACAGGAGCGCCAGCTCGCCCGCCCCGTCGATCCTCGCCGCCTCGAACAGCTCCTTCGGCAGCTGGAGGAAGTACTGCCGGAAGATGATGACCGCCGTCGAGTTGATCGCGAACGGGAGGATCATGCCGAGGTGGGTATCGCCGAGCCCGTAGTCGCGGGCGATGAGCACGTAAAGCGGGATCATCAGCAACTGGAACGGCACCACCTGCACGAGCAGCGCGAGCGCGAAGACCGTGCCGCGGCCACGCCACTGCAGCTGCGCGAGCGAGTAGCCAGCGAGCAGCGCGAAGGTGAGCGTACCGATGAGCACCCCTGCGGTGAAGATCCCGGAGTTCACGAGCCCCGTGAGCAGGCTGATGCGCTCGTTGATGGCGATGTAATTCTGAATCGTCAGGTTCGCGGGGTTGGGAAACGCGCCCGAGACCGTCGGATCCGGGCTCGCCTGCAGCGACCCGATGACCATGTAGTAGAAGGGGAAGAGGAAGGCGAGGGCGCCGAGCGCGAGCACGCCCGCACGGAGTCGTGCCTGAAATTTCGACATCAGTCTCTTCCTCCCGCGAAGCGGTTCTGCAGCAGCGCGATGCCAAGCACGAGCACGACCAGCACGACGCCGATGGCGGAGGCGACATCCGGTTGCCCCTGTTGCAGGCCAAGCTGGTACATGAGGAACACCGGGGAGGCGGAGGCGCCATTCGGGCCGCCGCCGTTCGTCAGAAGATACGGCTCGGTGAACAGGTTCGCGCCCGTCACCGTCGATACGAGGAGCACGAGCACCGTCGCCGGACGTACCCCGGGTACTGTGACGCTGAAGAAGCTGCGCACGGCGCCCGCACCGTCGGTCGAGGCGGACTCATAAAGCTCCTTCGGCACTCCCTGGAGCGCGGCGAGGTAGAGCAGGATGTAGAACCCGAGCTGCTTCCAGGTGACGAAGAACGCAATTGTCGGCATGGCCCAGGTGCTGTTGATCAGCCACGACGGGTCGGGTGCGAGCGGCCCGAGCACCTGGTTGACGAGGCCGTTCCCGTTAAACAGGAAGATCCAGACGGCGACGACCGCGACGCTCGCGGTCACGTACGGCACGTAGTAGCTGACCCGGAGAAACGTTCTGGCCCTCGTGACCTTGTTGAGCGCGGTCGCAAGCAGCAGCGACAGCACGACCGTGAGGGGAACGTTGATGAGCAGGAAGATTCCGATGTTGCCGAACGACCGGATGACCGCGGGATCGGAAAACGCCGTGATGAAATTCTCGAGGCCGACGAACGGCCGCTCGACCTGCACCCCGGGAGCGGTGAAGAAGAAGTCGTGGAATGCGATCCAGATCGAGTAGGCGAGCGGGTAGGCGAAGACGAGCATCACGAAGGCCAGGTATGGCGCGCTGAACACAATCCCGATCGGGTTGCGTCCGAGGCGCTGGAGCTTCTTCGTGCCGCGCCTGGGAGCGGATGCGGGGGGCGGGGAGGGCGGTGCCGACCCCGTGGGGGTCGGCACCGCGTTTGTTACGGACATGAGGAGAGTGCCTACTGCTGGGCCGCGAGTTCGGTGATCTCCGTCGCCGCCTCGTCGAGAGCGTCGTGCACGTCGCCCTTGCCGAAGATGACGGCCGACGACCACGCGTCGCGGAAGGTCTGTAGCATCTGCACCGTGTTGGGTCCGGCTGGCACCTCGACGGTGCGCGACGCCTGGTCGCCGAATGCCTCGTAGGCGGGGTTCGCCTCGAAGTAGTCGGGGTAGGTGCCCTGCAGGTCGGTGCGGAGGGGCATCTGGCCGGTCAGCTCGAGGAGCTGCCCGTCCTGCTCCTCACCGGTCGAGAACTTGAGCACGTCCCACGCCGTCGCCTTGTTCTCACACGCGGTGAAGAGGCCGACGTTCTTCGCGTCGCTGAAGGTGTAGGCCTCCTCCGCCGGGACGCCGTCTGCGGTCGGCACGGGCACGGAGCCCCAGTTCACGTCGTCGTAGACCGAGACGGCCCAGGGGCCGACGCTCGCCATCGCCGCCACACCGTCGGCGAACGCGTCGCCCTGGTACGCCTCCTTGGCCGAGAGTCCCTCGCTGTACATGGTCGCCCAGAAGTCGGCGACGGCGTAGCCGTCCTCGTTTGCGAAGGTGGCCTCGCCGTCTTCGACCAGCCCCGTTCCGCCGCTCTGGGCGGCGTACATCGGGTAGAAGTCGAAGAGCAACTGGAAGAACTCGCTCGTTGGCGCCGGCAGGATCGCGTTCGGGGCGACGCCCGCCTCGACGAGCGTGCGCGAGGTCTCGAGGAACTCGTCGAAGGTCGAAAGCGTTGGGTTCTCGGGGTCGAGCCCCGCCTCGGCGAACAGGTCCTTGTTGTAGAAAATCACGACGGGGTTCGACTTCCACGGCATCTGGAAGTAGTCGCCGTCGGCATTCTGGTACTGCTCGGCGGTGTCGCCCGAGCGCTCCTCGATGAAGGAGGCGCCGTCGTCGAACTCCGACAGGTTCACGAGGCCACCCTGCTTCTCGAACTCCCCGACGGCGGCCGGCGCTGTGTTGTAGATCAGGCACGGGGCGTTGCCGGCGGTGATCGCCGCGCCGATGACCGCCTCGCTGCTGGTTCCGGCCGGGATCTCCTGAGCGGTGACCTGCTCGTCGGGGTTCTCGGCGTTCCACGCCTCAACCATCTGCTTTCCCCACGCCACCTCGGCCTCGTTGTTCGAATACCAGATGGTGATCTCGCCGCGCCCCTCGGTCGACGCGTCGCCGCTTCCTCCGCCGGCGCACGCGGTCAGGGCGAGGGCACCCACCGTGAGCAGGGCGGCGCCCGCGTACCTCCGGTGCCTCGCCGAGCTCTTCGTGATTCGCTGTGTGTCCACGGTGGACTCCTTTGCTTCTCTGGGGCGGCGTCACTGCCGCCCGATTCCCGACGGCTACGGTGCCGTCGCGGGGGTTCTGGGGGCAGGGCTCGCGCTCGATCCCCGGATGACGAGCCGCGCGGGGGCGAGCTCGATGTCGGCGACGTCGTCGCCCTCGATGAGGCGCAGCAGGGCGGATGCCGCGGTGCGACCCCACTCTTGGGCCGCGGTCGTCACTGTGGTCAGCGACGGATTGAGGTACTGGCCGACGTCGCTGTCGTCGAATCCGGTGATCGACAGGTCGTCGGGAATGCGGAGCCCCGCCCGCTGGGCCACCCCCATGCCCGCGATCGCCATGGGGTCGTTCGAGTACACGATCGCGGTCGGCGGGTCGGCGAGCGCGAGTAGCTCGGCGGTGGCTCGAGCGCCGTCCGACGCACTGAAATCTGTCTCGATGATGAGGTCGCCGTGCAGCCCCCGCCACTCCAGCGCGCTCGCAAACGAATTCCTCCGGCGGTTGCCGTGCAGCATCCGGGCGGGCCCAGCCACGTGGGCGATGCGTCGATGGCCGAGGCCGACGAGGTGGTCGACGGTGGAGCGGATGCCCGGGTCGTCGTCGAGCGCGACCGCGGGGAACGGGGAGGGGGCGTCGGGGTGCCCGAGGGTGACGGCCTGCAGGCCGAGCTCGAGCGCGAGGGCGAGGCGCGGGTCGCTCTGCCGGAGGTCGGTGATGATGACGCCGTCGACGCGATCGTGGGCGGCGAGCTGGCGGTAGCTCGCCAGCTCCGCCTGCTCGCTCACGACCATGCTCAGCACGAGCGCCTGCCCGACGGGCGCGAGGGCCGTCTCGATTCCCGCGATGAGGGCGGGGAAGAAGGGGTCGGCGGCGAGGATCTGCGGGTCGCGGGCGATCACGAGGCCGAGCGCGAAGGCGCGGTCGGTGCTCAGCGATCTCGCACGCACGCTCGGCCGCCAGCCGAGCTCATCAGCGGCCGCGAGGATGCGCTCCCTCGTCATAGCCGAGACGCCAGGACGGTCATTGAGCGCGAACGACACCAGGCCTTTGCTCACGCCAGCGGCACTGGCCACATCGGCGATCGTCGGGCGGTGCTTGGCCACGGGAGTCCTCATCGTCGAGCGCTTCGGCACCCCACTGCAGAGGCCTGAACCGGTTTAGACAAAACTATACCGGTTTAGAAGATTGCGCAACAGAAATCACTTCAGCGCGCGTGCCCGCCGCGATAGCCTCGATATGTGCCACAACTCGACGTCAACGGAGCCGTCCTCTACTACGAGACCGCCGGCCACATATCCGACCCCGCCCTTCTGCTCATCCACGCGGGGGTCGCCAACCTGCGCATGTGGGACTGCCTCGTCCCGGTGCTCGACCGTGACCACTTCGTCATCCGGTACGACACAAGAGGGTTCGGCAACACCTCGACACGTGACGTCGAGTTCTCCGACCGCGAGGACGCCCGCGACCTGCTCGACCACCTCGGCATCTCCCGGGCGACCGTGATCGGATGCTCGAGGGGCGGCGGAATCGCAATCGACCTCGCCCTCGAGAGCCCCGACCGGGTCGCGGGCCTCGCCACAATCGGCTCGGGCCCGAGCGGCTTCCCCAACCTGGAGCCGTCCGACCGCGAGCACGAAATTCTCGACGCGATGGACCACGCCTTCGCCGCCGAGGACTGGGCTGCCCTCAACGAGCTCGAGGTGCGCCTCTGGTCGATCGGCCCGACGAGGGACCAGGCCCGGCTCGACCCGGACTTCGTCGAGCTGGCCTACTCACTCAACCGCTCCAACCTCGCCAGGGTCGGCGACCGACCTCGGCCCGAGCACCTCGACCCGCCGGCATTTGACCGGCTGCTCGACCTGCGGATGCCGGCGCTTGTCACGGTCGGCGAGAGCGACGTCACCGAGGAGCTTGCGGCCTTCGAGTTTCTCGCCGCCACGATCCCGGGGGTGACGAGCGCGCGCTTCGCCGACGCCGCCCACCTACCCAGCGTCGAGCGCCCTGAGGCGTTCAACCGGGTACTGGGCGGATGGCTCGTGCTGCACGGCCTGTGACGGCGCGACCTCTGACGGCGCGAACGCCAACGGGGCACAGGGACGGCCGTTGAGGCCTCGTCCGACGCGTGTTTCGAGCGCCGATCGCAAGCAAAAAGCGCGGATTGCTCGTTAGGCTGGAGTCGAAGGGCGTTTTTGTTGCGCCCGGGCCACAACTCACGAGGATCGGAGGTCTTCCATGTCAGAACGCCACAACAGCAGCACAGCAATCGTCGGGGAACCCGAGGTTCTCGAAGACGAGGCCGGCATCTCGGCATCCGAGCTCATCGCGCACCCCGCCTGGCAGCAGCTCAAGGCGGCAGCGATCGACCTGCAGGCGCACCAGCTGAAAGACGGGAGCATCCCCGACGAGGCCACCCACCCGCAGGCGCGAGCGCTCGTCGAGACGATCCGACGCAGCGTGATCCACCTGGCGCCCCTCTTCGCGCACGATGCCGCCTACCTCGCGGCGCTCGACGACGACTTCGGCAGGTGGGAGGCGAGTGGATTCGGGGTTCCCGACTTCCTCGACGCGCTCACCGCGTTCCAGCCGCAACAGAATCGCGTGAACGGGATGCGGCACCTCGTCGTGTTCCCGATGGTGACCCAGAACGGCAGCAGCAGCCGTCTCGTCGAGGCGGTGCTCATCGAGGTCATCTGGCCCGAGTTCGTCGCTGAGCTCGAGGCGGGCGAGTACTCGAACAAGCTGTTCGTGCCGATCCGGTTCCTCGACTTCACCCCTGGTTACGAGACGAATTCGGCGGTGCTGTTTCCGGAGACGGTCGCGATGCGCGAGATTCCGACCTTCACCTGGGGGGCGATCTTCGCCGACCGGGAGGCTGCCCGGTTCCGCCGGGTCGTGCGCGAGGCGGCATCCGTCACCCGGCTCGAACTGCCGGAGGACGCCGCGGCGCTGCTCGACGATCAGCAGCTCGCCGAAGAGACCTTCGTGATGTGGGACCTCATCCACGACCGCACGCACATGCGCGGCGATCTGCCGTTCGATCCGTTCATGATCAAGCAGCGGATGCCGTACTTCCTGTACTCGCTCGAGGAGCTGCGCTGCGACCTCACCGCGTACCGGGAGTCCGTGCGGATCTCCCGCGCGGAGGACACCGACGACGTGACGCGCGAGCACGCGAAGCTCGTGCAGTACGCGGTGCTGTTCGACCGCATCTTCCGGTTCGCCCTCACGGGTAGCCGGGTGCGCAACTACGACGGCGTCGGCGGGCAGTTGCTGTTTGCGTGGCTGCACCAGCACCACGTGCTGCACTGGACCGACACGCGCCTCACGATCGACTGGGCCGATGTGCCCGACGTGATCGTGGCGCTCGGTGCCCAGATCGACGAGCTGTACTGGCGTTCGATCGACCGCCCCAAGGTGGCGCACTGGCTCGCCGCGTACGACCTTGTCGCGGCGACACTGACGCCGCACCCGGCCTCGAGATGGGCAGCGCGCGAGCTGCCGCTCGACGGCCCGACCAAGGCGCTCACGGATGCCGTGCTCGACGACGAGTTCCCGCTCTCGATGTTCTATGAGGCCCTCTCGAAGAAGATGGCTGCGGTAATCGAGTCGACCGCTGGCATCACGGCGGAGAGCGCGTAAGGGGCTGGGGCTCCGGCCTCGGCCGGGGCCCCATTGTCCGGCCGGGCGCCGTCGGCGTTAGGGCCGAAGGCCCCTGCCGTGCCACTTCACGGTGGCTACGCTCGGATCACGCACTTCCGAATCGAAGGTGGAAAAGATGTCGAACGTCACAGGAACGGATGCCGCGGCTCGCGGGGTCTTCGGTCGCAACGTCATCGTCGCGGGCGCGACGGGCGAGGCTGGCCACGCGGTGTGCGAGGCGCTGGCCGAGGCCGGGGCCAACGTCGTCGCCGTGGGCTCGAGAATGGACAAGCTCGCTGGCGTGCGCGCCGAGCACCGATTCGTCTGCGACCTCGCCGACGAGGGTGCGGTCGAGGAGTTCGTGCGTGCCGTCCACCACGAGGTCGGCTCGGTCGACGGACTCATCCACCTCGTCGGCGGCTGGCGCTCCGGGCACTCCGACCGGGACTGGGTCTGGCTCGAGGAACGAATCATGACCACGCTGCGTCACACCTCCGCCGCGCTGCGCAACGACCTCGGGGCGTCGGAGGCGGGTCGGCTCGCGATCGTCAGCTCGACCTCCGTCGACAAGCCGACCTGGGGAAACGCGAACTACGCGACCCTCAAGGCCTCCGCAGAGACCTGGGTGGCGTCGATCGCGAGCGCGTGGACGAAGCCGGGCAACTCGGCCGCGGTGTCCTTCGTGGTCAAGGCGCTCGGTGATGAAGCCGGCTTCACCCCTGTCGAGGTGCTCGCCGAGCGGGTCGTTTCCCTCTGGGACGCGCCCGCCTTCGTGCTCAACGGGCAACGCATCCAGGTGTAGCGGCTGTCCACCCTGAAGCATCCGGCAGTCGGGAGCATTGCGCATCAGCGCCGCCCAGCAACGCCGCCCACAGCAACGCCCCCAGCAACGCGAGAGTACGCGAAATCGCTGCTCTCAGGTATCCGGAAGCGCCGATTCACGTACTCTCACCGCGTCAGCCCGGCTGCGAGGCCGCCCACTGGGGAAGGTCGGCTCGGTGTGGAGCGGCGGTGTTCACTCGCGCATCCTGGTCACTCACGAGCAGGTCAACCGCGCGCGCGCCTGAGACACCAGCCACCTGAGCTAACGGCGCCAGCGCCAGGCGACCGGAAACACGCGAGAGTACGTGAAACGGCTGCTTCTCGGCATCCGGAAGCACCATTTCACGTACTCTCACTGCGATTGAGGCCGAATCGAAGCAGCCCGCGGCGCCGCTGGCGGCGCACGCATCGGCGATGGAGCGGCGCACGCGCACCAGCCGTACGCTAGCAACGCGCCATCATTACACCAGCAACACCAGCAACACCAGCAACACCAGCAACACCAGCAACAGCATCAACCGTTCGCGAGGGTACGCGAAACGGCTGCTCCTCGGCCTCCGGAAGCACCATTTCACGTACTCTCAGTGCAATTGCGGCCGAACCGATGCGGGCCGATCGCGCACTACGGCCGCAGCAGCACCTTCGTCGCGCGGCGCTCGTCCATCGCGGAATACGCCTCCGCCACCTCGGACAGCGGAAGCTCGAGGTCGAACACCGGACCGGGATTGAGGGTGCCCGCGAGCACCTCGGGCAGCAGCTCCTCGATGTAGTTGCGCACCGACGCGACCCCGCCGTTCACCCCGACATTGGTGCCGAAGAGGCGACGGATGGGCAGCTCCGCGCCGCCGTTCGGCACACCGACGTAGCCGATCATGCCACCGGGACGGGCCGAGCGGATCGCCTGGTCCATCGACTCCTTGGTGCCGACGCACTCGAGCACGCAATCGGCGCCGAGCCCGTCGAAGAGACCCTTCACGCGCTCGACACCCTCGTCGCCGCGCTCCTCGATCACGTCGGTCGCGCCAAACTCGCGGGCGATCGCCTGGCGGTCGGCGTGACGGGACATCGCGACGATGCGCGAGGCTCCGAGGCGGCGCGCGGCGAGGATCGCGCAGAGTCCGACCGCACCGTCACCGACCACGACGACCGTGCTTCCGGGGCCCACTCCGGCCGACACCGCCGCGTGGTGGCCGGTGCCCATCACGTCGGAGAGTGCGAGCAGGCTCGGCACGAGCGCGGCGTCGGGCTGTTCGGGCGTCGCGACGAGGGTGCCGTCGGCGTGCGGCACCCGAACGAATTCACCCTGAGCGCCGTCGGCGAAGCCGCCCATCCGGTCACTGTTACCCCACCAGCCGCCGCGCAGGCACGACGCGCTGACCCCGTTGAGGCAGTTCGCGCAGGTCATGTCGCAGTCGTAGAACGGGGCAATGACGAAGTCCCCCACCTTGATGCGGGCAACATCCGGCCCGACCCCTTCGACGATGCCGACGAACTCGTGACCGATGCGGCTCGGCTCCTCGACGGGGGTAACGCCTCGATAGGGCCACAGGTCGGAGCCACAGACGCAGGCCGCGACCACACGCACGATCGCGTCTCCCCCGGTGCTCAAGACCGGGTTCGGCACCTCCTCGAGTCGGACATCGCGGGCACCATGGATCACAGTTGCTTTCATGCTGAAAGCCTAGACACCCGCGCCTGAGCGTTCATAACCCCGACACCCTGCTCGCCTAAAGTTGAGGGAACGCTAGGGAGGCGCGGATGCTCGAGGTGCGCGGGGTGGGCCGGTCCTTCGGCGACCGGCAAGTGCTGCACGACGTCACCTTCGATGTGCTCCCGGGGCGCATGACCGGATTCGTCGGCAGTAACGGCGCGGGCAAGACCACGACGATGCGAATCATCCTCGGGGTGCTCAGCGCGGATATCGGAACCGTGCGTCTCGACGGCGACGACCTGCTCCCGGAGGACCGACGCCGGTTCGGCTATATGCCGGAGGAACGCGGCCTGTACCCGAAGATGCGTGTCGCGGAGCAGCTCGTCTACCTGGCCCGGCTGCACGGGCTCGACCAGGGCAGGGCCAAGCGCAACACCGCGGATCTTCTCGACCAGCTCGGCCTCGGCGAGCGCGCGGGCGACACGGTGCAGAGCCTGTCGCTCGGCAACCAGCAGCGCGCGCAGATTGCCGCCGCCCTCGTGCACGATCCCGAAGTGCTGGTGCTCGACGAGCCGTTCTCCGGCCTCGACCCGATCGCCGTCGAGACCGTGCTGGCGGTGCTCAAGTCCCGAGCGGATGCCGGTGCCCCGGTGCTGTTCTCCTCACACCAGCTCGACATCGTCGAGCGACTCTGCGACGACCTCATCGTGATCGCCGACGGCAGCATCCGCGCCACCGGATCGAGGGAGGGCCTGCGCGAGGAGCACTCCGGGCAGCGCTACGAGCTTCTCGTGGCCGGCGACGCCGACTGGGTGCGTGAGATGCCCGGGGTGCGCGTCGTGGAGCTGGCCGGCGGTCGTGCGCTGTTCGACGTGGATGCCCCGCCGATCGCGCAAGACGTGCTGCGCCGGGCGATCGCCGCCGACACCGTCCGGGGCTTCGTGCGTAAGAGACCGTCACTCGCCCAGATCTTCCGGGAGGTCATCCAATGACTGCGCACACCCCGCCCAAGTCTGTCGGTGCTCCGCGCGCGAAGCTGTCGGCGGCGCGCGTCATCCGCCTCGTCGCCGCGCGGGAGGTCATCGCGCGGCTGCGCAGCCGGAGCTTCCTCGTGTCCACCGGCATCCTGCTCGCCATCGTGCTCGGCTCGATCGTGGTCGGCGGCATCGCGAGCGCGAACGCCGAGCTGCCGAAGGTCGCGATCCAGCGCTCGGTCATCAACGCGCTGCCCGACATGTCGGGATACGCCCAAACCCTCGTGAGCGAGGTGTCCGAGGTGGAGGAGTTGGTGCGCGCGGGCGAGGTGGACGCCGGGATCATCTCCAACTCGGAGGTCTCCCCGCTCGGGATCACCGTGATCGGCCTCGACTCCGCGCCCGGCGGCCTCATCGCCCAGCTCAGTGTCGCGCCCGACGTGCGGATCCTCGAACCGGCCGAGCAGGATCCGTTTTTCGCCTACCTTGTCGCGCTCGGCTTCGGCCTCGTCTTCTTCCTGTCCACGATCACCTTCGGCTCGACGATCGCGCAGAGCGTCGTGGAGGAGAAGCAGACGCGCATCGTCGAGCTGTTGCTCGCGACGATCTCCGCGCGGCTGCTGCTCGCCGGCAAAGTGGTCGGCAACAGCATCCTCTCGTTCGGGCAGACACTGCTCATCGCGCTGTTCGGGTCGATCGGGCTGCTCATCACGCGGCAGGGCTCCGTGCTCGCCGAAGTGGGCCCGTCCGCGGCGTGGTTCGTGGTGTTCTTCATGTTCGGGTTCGTGCTGCTCGCCTCCATGTTCGCGGCCGCGGCCTCGCTCGTGTCACGCCAGGAGGATCTCGGCGCCGTGATCTCGCCCGTCACGACGCTCGTGATGCTGCCCTATTTCGCGGTGATCTTCTTCAACGACAACCCCACGGTGCTGACGATCATGTCGTATATCCCGTTCTCGGCGCCGGTCGGGATGCCGATGCGGCTGTTCCTCGGCGAGGCGCTGTGGTGGGAGCCGCTCGTGTCGCTCCTCGTGCTCGCGGTCACCACCGGGTTCGTCATCGTGGTCGGTGCGCGGATCTACTCGAACGCGCTGCTGCGAACCGGCACGAGGGTGAAGCTCGGCGAGGCGCTGCGCGGGTAGCGGGGGACTCGGGCGCCGTACAGAGGCTGAGTTTCGCGCTGATGGCGCGCTTCGGCAGGAGACCCTGCAACACTCCGACTCGTCGGGCCAAACGAGACGGCGTGGCGCAGAAACTCCTGCGTTGGGCGCCGCGACACGGCGAGTGCCGGCGCGCGCCACGACGGCAGCATCCGCAAATCGCCGCCCGGGGGTGACGGCAGCCACAGCCCAGCCGCAAATGGGACACTGGTGTCATGACCCAGCTTCATGACCTGTCCTACCGCGGCTTCGCTTCCGACAACTACGCCGGCGCGCATCCGGAGGTCATCGCCGCGATCGGCGCCGCGAACGGCGGCCACCAGGTCGCCTACGGCGAAGACGTCTACACGGCGCGGCTCCAGCAGGTCATGCAGCAGCACTTCGGCGAGCAAGTCGAGGCGTTCCCGGTGTTCAACGGCACCGGCGCCAATGTGCTCAGCCTCGAGTCGATCCTGCCGCGCTGGGGCGCCATCGTCTGCACGGGCAACGCACACATCCACACCGACGAGAACGCCGCGCCCGAGCGCATCGCGGGACTCAAGCTGCTCACCGTGCCGGTTCCCGACGGCAAGCTCACCCCCGAGCTCATCGACACCGAGGCGTGGGGCTGGGGCGACGAACACCGGGCGCAGCCGCTCGCGGTGAGCATCACCCAGTCGACCGAGCTCGGCACCGCGTACACGGCGGCCGAGGTGCGCGCGATCGCTGACCACGTGCACGAGCGCGGCATGACGCTGCACATGGATGGCGCCCGGCTCTCGAACGCCGCCGCGTCGCTCGGGGTGCCGTTCCGGGAGTTCACGACCGATGCCGGCGTCGACATCCTGAGTTTCGGCGGCACCAAGAACGGGCTGCTGTTCGGCGAAGCGGTCGTGGTGTTGAATCCGGATGTCTCGCAGGGCTTGATTTACCTGCGCAAGATGAACATGCAGCTGGCCTCGAAAATGCGGTTCGTCTCGGCGCAGCTCATCGCGCTGCTCGAGGGCGACCTGTGGCTGAGGTCGGCATCGCACGCGAACGCGATGGCGCAGCGACTGCGCACTGCCGTCGAGGGCATCGACGGCGTCACGCTCACCCAAAAGACGCAGGCGAACGCGGTCTTCGCGATCCTGCCGGACGGAGTCGCCGACCGGCTGCGCGAGTCATTCCGGTTCTACGACTGGAACCCGGCCACCCGCGAGGTGCGCTGGATGTGCGCCTTCGACACGACCGAGGCCGACATCGACGCCTTCGCCGCGGCGCTCAAGCACGAACTCGCGGCGTAGCGACGGCCAGCGCAGTCATGCCAGTCGTGGCAGCCGGGCCAGTCGGCGCAGTCGGGCCGGTCCGGTGAGCGCAGACGCCGTCCGATTCGTGTCGGGCACCGAGCCCGGCACCCGCATCGTCGTGCGCTACCGCACCGAGGGCATGATGACGGATGCCCTCGGCTATCTCGTCTGGGTCGACGACACGAACTGTGTCGTCGAGACGAAGCGGGGTCCGGTCGAGATCGCACTGGCCGACGTCGCGCTGGCCAAGGCGGTCCCGCCACCGCCCGCGCCGCGCCGGCCACGGCCCGAGCCGCGCTGAGTCGCCGCTTCCGTCAGCACGAGCCCCGCAGCATCTCTCAGCCGACCAGGGCGGCCAGCGCGTCGACGCCGGTCACAACGTGGTCGGGGGCGGCGAAGTAGCTCGGGTAGGTCGCCCCCCTGCGGTTCACCCACGCGGTGCGGAGTCCGGCGAGGGATGCGCCGTGGATGTCCCACGGGTGCACCGCGACGAGGAGCATGTCGGCCGGGGTGGCCCCGCAGCGCACGACGGCGTGGAGGTAGGCCGCCCGGGCGGGCTTCCAGACCGGGGCATTTTCGACCGTGAGGAAAGCCTCGAACTGGTCGGCGAGCCCCGCATCGCCGAGAAGCTTCTGAGCGATCTGCGCTGACCCGTTGGTGAGGGTCACGAGGCGGTGCCCCGCCGCCCCCAGCGCGCGGACGCCGGGGGCGACATCGGCGTGCAATCCGAGTTCCCGGAAACCGCCAAGGATGTGGCTCACCGCATCCACGGGCTCGCGGTCGAGCGGGAAGCCGGCGAGACGCTCCCGAAGCAGCTCCGCGGCGATGGTCGCGAAAGGCGCGCTCGAACCCGCGGCGGCGAGAGCAAACCCGTCGCGGAGGAGCGCGGCGAACCACTCGCCCGCGAGCTGCGGCGGCGCCCCGACGTCGCCGAACCGCTGTGCGAGCGGCGCCATATCACTCAGGGTCTCGTTGACATCGAACACGATGACGGCGGGGCGTGAGGGCATGGTGGTCTCCGATATTCGTTACGCGGTCGGGGCCCGAACGACCCCAGACCACTCCATCCTCCCTCATGCACGCACGAGATGCCTGGCGAGATCGCGCGCCCGGCGCCGAGGACTGGCAAGCTGGTGAGCGGCGCCGGCCGCACGGCCGCGGGCGTGAACCGGATGCCATCGGCGACAGCTACGGGCAGGGGAAAGGGTGACATCGATGTCGAAGCCAGAGACAACCGCGGTGCAGCTGCGACCCGAGTGGGAGGCGTTGAAGCACCATCGCGAGCAGGTCGCGGGAGACAGCATCCGCTCCCTCTTCGACACCGACCCCGCGCGCACCGACGCCCTCACCTTCGAGTCGGGTGGGCTCGTGCTCGACGCCACGAAGAACCTGCTGACCACCGAGACCATCAGCCTGCTCTGCGATCTGGCCCGGGCGACCGGCGTTCCCGAGCGCATCGAGCAGATGTTCGCCGGCGAGCGCATCAACCTCACCGAGGACCGGTCCGTGCTGCACGTGGCCCTGCGCGCGGCTCGCGGCGAGAGAATCGTGGTCGACGGCGAGGATATCGTTGCGCCGGTGCACGCGGTGCTCGACGCGATGGGCGATTTCGCCGACAGCATCCGTCAGGGAGACTTTCGCGGACACACCGGCAAGCGCATCCGCACGATCGTGAACATCGGCATCGGCGGGTCGGACCTCGGCCCGGCCATGGCCTACGACGCCCTCGCCGCCTACAGCGACCGCAAGATCACGGTGAAGTTCGTGTCGAATGTCGATGGCGCCGACATCGACGAGGCACTGCTGCACCTCGACGCCGAGGAGACGCTGTTCATCGTCTGCTCGAAGACGTTCACAACCCTCGAGACGCTCACCAACGCGCGCACCGCGCGCGACTGGCTGCTCGAGCGCCTCGGCGACCCCGCAGCCGTCGAGAAGCACTTCGTCGCCGTCTCCACCAACGCGACCGAGGTCGCCGCTTTCGGCATCGACACTGCGAACATGTTCGGCTTCTGGAATTGGGTGGGCGGCCGATACTCGATGGACTCCGCCGTCGGACTGTCGCTGCTCATCGCGATCGGACGCGATGGGTTCGCCGACCTGCTCGCCGGGTTCCGCGCCATGGACGAACACTTTCATACCGCGCCCCTGGAGCAGAACCTGCCAGTGCTGATGGGCCTGATTGGGCTCTGGTACAACAACTTCTGGGGCGCCGAGACCCACGCGGTACTGCCCTACAGCCAGTATTTAGCCCGCTTCCCCGCCTACCTGCAGCAGCTCGATATGGAGAGCAACGGCAAGTCGGTGGGCCGGGGCGGCGAGACGGTGCAGGTGCAAACGGGCCCGATCGTGTGGGGTCAGCCCGGGACGAACGGGCAGCACGCGTTCTTCCAGCTCATCCACCAGGGCACCAAGCTCGTGCCGTGCGACTTCATCGGCTTCCTGCGCCCGGTGCGCCGGATCGGCGACCACCACGCGCTGCTCATGGCGAACATGTTTGCGCAGACCGAGGCGCTCGCGTTCGGCAAGTCCCTCGAGGAGGTACTCGCGTCGGGGGTGGATGCTGGTGTCGCACCGCACCGGGTGTTCCCCGGCAACCGCCCGACCAACACGATCCTCGCGCCGACGCTCACGCCGTTTGTACTCGGCCAGCTCATCGCACTCTACGAGCACAAGGTCTTCACCCAGGGCACCGTGTGGGGCATCAATTCGTTCGACCAGTGGGGGGTCGAGCTCGGCAAGGTGCTTGCCGGACGGATCGCCGACGACCTCGCCGCGGAGGACGATTCGGCCCTCGACCACGACCCGTCGACGAACGCGGCCATCCGCCGGTTCCGGGAGGCGAACGCCGTCAGCGAGGAGTAGGGCTGCGCCGGGATCGCCCCGCCTGACCACCTGCCGGGGCGGCGCGACCTGCTCGGGGCCACCTGCCTGGATCGTCGAGTCATGTCTCCGGGAGGTGGGGTCACAGAGGGTGGGCGTTCGCGCGGGCGTCACGCGCACGCGCGGGAGAACTCGCGTCGCGCTGGGGCCGCGCGCGGACGCGGGTGGTGCACCACCCGCGTGG
>Ga0335397_10003319_pt1 | contig 21566 bp, 19 predicted proteins | sample MAT04_FD_205740 | JGI IMG/M metagenome (GOLD analysis project Ga0335397, IMG submission 205740) | Freshwater microbial communities from Lake Fryxell liftoff mats and glacier meltwater in Antarctica - MAT-04 (spades assembly) (version 2) ... | reverse complement strand
CGGTGATGCCCTCGACGCCGCGGATCCGCTCGATGTCGTCGTCGGTGAGCGCGAGCACCGTCGTGCCCGGAGGGCCCGCGTTCGTCGACACCTCGCTGCCGGCATCCGGGTCGTAGGGCTCCGGGCCGTCGGCCTCGTCGACCGGCGTCGTCGGCTTGCTGACATTCATCACGTCGGGGGCACCGATCGAGGTGATCTGCGTGTCGATATAGTCGTTGACGCCCGTTCCCAGCGCGTTGGTCGTCGTGAGGGTGACGGCCCCGATGAAGATCGCGAGCACTGTCAGTGTCGTGCGAAGCCGGCTGCGGAAGCTGTTGCCGATCGCGGTGGTGAGGATGTCGACGGCCTTCACAGGTGCCGCCCCCTGCTGGTCGCGTGCTCGTCGAGCGCATCGACGAGGCGCCCGTCCTTGAGGTAGATGCGCCGATCGGCGCGCGCGGCGAGGTCCGCATCGTGGGTGACGATGACCAGGGTGATTCCGCGCTCGCGATTGAGGTCGAGGAGCAGCTTCTCGATGACCGCGCCGGTCGCGGAGTCGAGATTGCCCGTCGGCTCGTCGGCGAAGATGATGCGGGGGTCGCCGACGAGCGCCCGCGCGATGACGACCCGCTGCTTCTGTCCGCCCGAGAGGTTCATCGCCTTGGAGTCCGCCTTGTCGGATAACTCGACGAGTTCTAGGGTCTCCATCGCCCGCTTGCGCCGCTCACGGGAGCCGACCCGACCGATCTTCAGCGGCAGCGAGACATTCTCGAGGACGGAGGCGTGGGGGTTGAGGAAGAACTGCTGGAAGACGAAGCCAAACGTGGCGTTGCGGAGGGTGTTGAGTGCTCGACCCTTCAGGGTCGCGGCGTCCTGCTCGACTACTCGCACCTCGCCGCTCGACGGCGTGTCGAGCAGGGCGAGGATGTGCATGAGCGTCGATTTGCCCGAACCGCTCTTGCCGACGATCGCGACCGCTTCGCCCTCGCCGATGTCGAGGTCGATGCCCGTGAGGGCATCGAATCGCCCTTCGCCGGTTCCGTACTGTTTGGACAGGTTGCGCGCCCGGAGCGCGGAGGGGGTCATTCCCCGATTGTGCCATTCGCGGCTGGGCGGAAGGTTAGGCTCGGCACGACGGGAGGAGCGCGATGGAGACCGGACGAGAGGGTGGGACGAGCCTCATTCAGATACCCGGGCGCGCCGGTGCAAGCCGCGGCCTCACCGGGGTGTTCGCGCGTCCGGCGGGAACGGGCCCGTGGCCCGGCGTCGTCATGGTGCACGAGGCTTTCGGCGTTGGCGACATCATGCGCCGGCAGGCCGAGCGACTCGCCGCGGCGGGATACCTCGTGCTGATGCCCGACCTGTTCACGGAGGGGGGCGCCCGCAAGTGCCTCGTCGCGACGTTTCGTGCACTGATGGCGGGCACCGGCCGCGCGTTCGTTGACATCGACAGTGCGCGCGACGCTCTGCTCTCGCGCTCCGACTGCACCGGCAGGGTGGGCGTCATCGGTTTCTGTATGGGTGGGGGATTCGCGCTGCTCGTCGCCGGTCGCGGGTTCGACGCCGCGTCGGTCAACTACGGCCGGCTGCCGCGCGATCTCGGCGTGCTTGAGGGCTCCTGCCCCATCGTCGCCAGCTTCGGGGGCGCCGACAGGTCACTCGCTGGTGCGGCGGGAAAGCTCGACACCGCGCTCGAGAGGCACGGCGTCGAGCGCGACGTGAAAGAGTATCCCGAGGCCGGGCACGCTTTTCTCAATGACGCCGAATCGGGTCCCGTTCTACTGCGCCCCCTCCTTTCGCGCGTGCTCGGGGTGGGCCCCGACCCGGTGGCGGCGGCCGACGCCTGGGCACGCATCGAGCGGTTTTTTGCCGAGCACCTCGCGCCGGACGCAGCGCAGCCCTGAGCGTGGCCGTGCCCAGGCGCAGCTGTCGCCGATGTCGCACTGCCCCGACAACGGCTAGCGTGGACGGATGACTTCTCCTCAACGGTCCCTGGTGATCCTCGGCGCCGGCGGAGACCTCACCGCCCGGCTGCTGCTACCCGGTGTCGGCCAGCTGCTCACGAGCGACCGCGACACCTCCCTCCAGTTGATCGGGGTGGGGTTCGAGCCGATGTCGGATGCCGACTGGCGCGCGCGTGTCGCCGAGTCGTTCGCCGCGGGAGCCGCGTCGGGCCCCCGTGTCGACGCCGTCCTCGGCTCAACGAGCTACCTGCAGGCCGACGTCACCAGCGCCGACGACCTCCGAGCGGTGTTCGCCGCCTGCCTGGGGGTGCCGGCCCTGTACTTCGCACTCCCGCCCGCGGTCACGATCGCCGTGTGTGAGGCGCTCCGCGACGTGACGGTCCCCGAGGGGACGGTGCTCGCCCTCGAGAAACCGTTCGGCACCGACCTCGCGAGCGCGAAGGCGCTCAACCGGCGCGTGACGGCCCTCCTGCCTGAGAACCAGGTGCACCGGGTCGATCACTTCCTCGGCAAGTCGACCGTGCTGAACCTGCTCGGCCTTCGTTTCGCGAACCGTATCTTCGAGCCCGTCTGGGGGTCCGAGCACATCGAGCGCGTCGAGATCGTCTTCGACGAGCGGCTCGGCCTCGAAGGACGAGCCGGCTATTACGACCAGGCCGGCGCGCTCGTCGACATGGTGCAGAGCCATCTGCTGCTCGTGCTCGCCCTCATCGCCATCGAACCCCCGTCGAGCCTCGAGCCCGACGACCTCCGCGGCGCCATGGCGCAGGCGCTGCGGGCGACCCACCTGTGGAACGGCGACGCGATCACATCGAGCCGACGGGCGCGCTACACCGGGGGAGAGATCGACGGGCGGGTTTTCCCGTCGTACGCCGACGAGCCGGGCGTCGACCCCGGGCGCCAGACCGAGACCCTCGCGGAGTTGACCGTGTCCATCGACAACTGGCGCTGGGCCGGGGTGCCGTTCACGCTGCGCTCGGGCAAGGCGATGTCGGGCACGCGCAAGGAGGTCATCATCACCTTCAAGCCCGTTCCGCACCTCCCCTTCGGGTTCGCGGGGGAGCCGGCGCGGGAGCAGCTGCGCATCTCGCTGAGTCCGGACGAGCTTCAGCTCGACATCAACATCAACGGCGAGGGCGACCCGTTCTCTCTCGACCGGGTGACGCTGAAGGCCGACTTCGCCACCGGTGAGCTCGGACCGTACGCGGAGGTGCTCGACGGGATCCTCTCCGGCGACCCGACCCTGTCGGTGCGGGGCGACGCTGTCGAGGAGTGCTGGCGCATCGTCGGTCCCGTCCTCGCCGCGTGGACGGGCGGGGACGTGCCGCTGGACGAGTACGGCGCCGGCACGGCCGGTCCGCGGTCCTGGTCGGGGCGGTAGGGCCGCGAACGCCCGGACCAGCGCCAGACTCCCGGAGTAGGGTCGGTGCATGATAGGGATTGAGCATGAGAAGGACTAGGGCATGAGAAGAGAACGCGCCGAACGAATCACCCCGGGCCCCGGCCAGGAATCGGTGTGGGACTACCCGCGTCCCCCGAGGGTCGAAGCTGTCACTGCGCGCATCACGGTCACGCTCGGCGGCGTGAGAATCGTCGACACGACCTCGGCGGTGCGCGTTCTCGAGACGAGCCACCCGCCTGTTTACTATGTTCCCCGCTCCGACATCGCCCCGGCCAGCCTGGAGAGTGCTCAGGGAGACTCGTGGTGCGAGTTCAAGGGTCGGGCGAAGTACCTCACCGTGCGCGCGGCCGACGCCGTCGCCCCTCGGTCGGCCTGGTTCTATCCGAATCCGACGCCCGGATTCGAGGTGCTCGCCGACATGGTCGCGATCTACCCCTCCGCGATGGACGAGTGCACGGTGGGTGGCGAAGTCGTCACGGCGCAGGAGGGTGACTTCTACGGAGGCTGGATCACGAGCATGGTCGTCGGCCCGTTCAAGGGCGCGCCGGGCACTCTGGGCTGGTGAGCGAGTCCGCGGGCGAGAGGGGGTCGGCCGGCCGGGGGTGACCGCTGGGCGCTACAGGCGTCCGGTCTCCTGGAGCTGCTCGGCGAGACCGGCACCGTCGGGCGCGTAAACCCAGGGAATTCCGGAGCCGTTCTCGTGCGCCTCTGACTTCGACCGGCCGCCGGCCAGCACCGCTTCGCTGGTCGACAGCTGACGTATGGCGACGCCGCTCACGTTGTCGGGATGCGCGTCGGCGAAGGCCGTGTAGAGCTCCTCGTCGTGCTGCCCGTCGTCGCCGAACAGCAGCCACTTCACGTTCGGGAACTCCACCGCGAGCCGCGCGAGAGTCTCGCGCTTGTGCTCCGCGCCGCTCCGGAACCACCGGTCGTGCGTCGGCCCCCAGTCTGTGAGCAGGAGCGGCCCGCGCGGATACAGGTGGCGCGACAGGAAGCGGGCCAGGGTCGGAGCGACGTTCCAGGCGCCGGTCGACAGGTAGATGACCGGTGCTCCCGGATGGTCCCGGGTCAGACGCTCGTAGAGCACCGCCATGCCGGGCACCGGACGCCGGGCGTGCTCGTCGAGCACGAAGGTGTTCCAGGCCGCGAGAAATGGCCGGGGAAGGGCGGTGACCATCACCGTGTCGTCGATGTCGGAGATGACGCCGATCGACACCGACGCGTCGACGACGAAGACGGGGGCCGTCACGGTCTCGGACTCGTCGGTGCGGATCTCGATGTCGTGCCAGCCGGGTTCGAGATCAACCTCGATGTGCGTGTCGACGACACCGCCGCGGTCGGCGGTGACGCGACGCTCGACGCCGGCAATGACGATCGTGACCGCGACATCGTTGACCGGCACGCTCGTGAAGCTTCGCCAGCCCCTGATGCCCTTGTATTCGTCGTCGTCGTCGATCCGTTTCGTGAGGAGCACCCGGCAGAGAACTCGCACCCATCCGGGGCCCCCATAGCCGGTATAGGGGATCACCGTCGGGATCCGACCCGCCTTGAGGGCACGCTTCTCACGAAAATTGTGAAATCGGTCTTCGAGCCGGGCGGCAAAATGGATGATGGGCTCGGCCGCCGCGGCGGGCGAAACAGCCTTTGAGGTTCGCGCCATGCCCCCAGTCTTTCACGGCCGGGTGCGGCGGGCGCCCACCCCGAGTACCGAAACGGGGTGCGGAATTCTCAAACAATGTCCCAAAAGGGCTGCCCGAGTGAACCGAGACAAGCTAGAATTCCAACCCAGTCAACTCCTGTTGATACGAATTGATGGAAGGGATCCCCCGTGTCCTCACACCCGTCCACTGAGAGCGCGGCGACCTCCCTGGCCGTGCTCCGCAACGAGCCGGTGCAGGCTCGCAGCACGGCCCGACTCACCTCTCTTCTCGACGCGGCCGCCGCGGTGGTCGATGAGATCGGGTTCGAGCGCCTCACCACCGCCATGATCGCCGAGCGGGCCGGCTCGTCGATCGGCACGGTGTACCGCTACTTCCCCGACCGGATAGCGGTACTTCATGCCCTCAGCGGGAGGTCGATGACACGGTTCGCTGCCGAGGGAATCCCGCCGATCGAGTCGGAGGAGCGGGCGAACTGGCTCGAGGCCGTCACCGCCGCACTGAACTACTGGGTCGAGGCATTCCGATCGGAGCACGGCTTCAGGGCACTTCGATTCGGCGACGTCATCGACCTGCAGCCGCGGGCCGGTGAACGCACCAACATCGGTGTCGTCGCAGCCGCGATCGGAGCTGTCCTCGTCGGCCGCCACGGCCTCGAGGGCGATGACGACCTGCAGTTCCGGGTGGAGGTCGCGCTGGAGATCTGCGACTCGCTGCTGGCGCGCGCGTTCGCATTCGACCGAAACGGCGATGACCGCTTCATCGGCGAGGCGCTGGCGGTCTCCCGAAATTACCTCACGGGCTTCTACGGAACACCCCAGTCGGACCAGTGAACGGTCGTCGGGGACGGAAGGTCACAGCTCCCTGACAAAAGCGGCCTGAATTTGGCGCTTCCTGCCGAAAGTGTTTGAGTTGGACGTCCGGCACGTGTCGATTCGTGTTATCCACGAGGAATGAGCCCACTCTGATGATCGAGTTCCGATCGGTGACCAAGAAATTCCCCGACGGGACCGTCGCGGTTCACGACTTCTCCCTTCTCATGCCGTCGCGTAAGACGACGGTGCTCGTCGGATCGTCCGGATCCGGCAAGACGACGCTCTTGCGCATGATCAACCGTATGATCGATCCGAGTGCGGGCGCGATCGAGATCGACGGCGAGGACACTTCCTCGCTCGATCCCGTCGCGCTACGTCGCCGCATCGGCTACGTGATGCAGAATTCCGGCCTGCTGCCGCACCTGCGGGTCCTCGACAACGTCGCGACGGTGCCGATGCTCACGGGAGTTCCGAAGCGACGCGCACACGCCGACGCCCTCGGCCTGCTCGACACCGTCGGCCTCGACCGGTCCCTGGCCGGCCGATATCCGAGTCAGCTGTCCGGCGGGCAGCAGCAGAGAGTCGGCGTCGCGCGGGGACTCGCCGCCAACCCGAACATCCTGCTCATGGACGAGCCGTTCGGGGCCGTCGACCCCATCGTGCGCGACGAGCTCCAGCAGGAGCTGATCAGGCTGCAGCGCGAACTCGACAAGACCGTGGTCTTCGTCACCCACGACATTGACGAGGCCTTCCTGCTCGGCGATCAGGTGGTGATCCTCGAGCAGGGCGGCAAAGTCGCCCAGGTCGGGTCTCCGTCGGAGATCATGGCGGCCCCGGCAAGCGACTTCGTCTCGAGCTTCATCGGCGCCGACCGCGGCAAGCGTGCGCTGCGCATCGCGCGCACCGACCGCGGCAGCGTGCTCATCGACGGCTTTGGCCGCGCGGCCGGGGTGCTCGTCGAGTCAGAGGAACCGACGCGGTCGTGAACTGGGTCCTGAACAACCTCCCCCTCATCGGTGAGCGAACTCTCGACCATCTGGCCATCGCCGTGCCGGCAATCATCGCGAGCTTCGTGCTGTCGGTGCCGATCGGGTGGGCCGCGAACCGGTACCGCTGGAGCAGGGGAGGGGTGCTCGCCTTCTCCGGCCTGCTCTACGCGATCCCCTCGCTTCCGCTGTTCCTCGCGCTGCCCGCGATCATCGGCACCGGCTTGCGCGACCCCCTCAACGTCGTGATCGGCCTCACCCTCTACGGGATGGCGCTCATGGTGCGGGCCACCGCCGACGCGCTCGCCTCGGTTGACTCCCACGTCGAGCAGTCCGCGACGGCGATGGGCTTCTCAGACTGGTCCAGGTTCTGGAAGGTCGAGCTACCCCTCGCAGGACCGGTGCTGCTGGCGGGCATCCGGGTCGTGTCGGTCAGCACGGTGAGCCTCACCACCGTCGGCGCGGTGCTTGGTATCAAGAGCCTCGGGCTGTTCTTCACCGACGGACTCCAGCGCAACATCCCGGGGGAGATCTACACCGGGATCGTGCTGACGATCCTGATCGCCGTGGTCTTCGACGGACTCCTGGTGCTCGCCGGGCGGCTCCTCATGCCCTGGCGGCACGCGGTCGCCCCGAAGACTTCCGGCGCCACGGCGCGAGCGGAGCGGGTCGTGACCACGTGAACCTCTTCGCCGACGCGATCGCCTGGCTCCTCGACCCCGCCCACTACGGGGGGTCGAACGGCATCGAGGTGCGCACCGTCGAGCACCTGTGGATCAGCCTCGTCTCCCTTGTGATTGCCGCGGCGATCGCAATACCCGCGGGATTCCTGATTGGGCACACCGGCCGTGGCAAGGGCATCGCGGTGCTCGTCTCCGGCGGTGTCCGCGCGTTGCCCACCCTTGGGCTCATCTCGATTCTCGGGCTTACGATCGGGATCGGCGTGGGGGCGCCGATCATCTCCTTCGTCGTGCTCGCGATCCCCTCGATCCTCGCCGGCGCCTACGCCGGTTTTGAGGCGGTCGACCGGCGCACGATCGACGCCGCACGGGCATCCGGGATGACCGAATGGCAGATCGTCTCCCGCGTCGAGCTGCCCCTCGGGCTGCCGCTGCTGATGGGCGGCATCCGCTCGGCGACCCTGCAGATCATCGCCACCGCGACCCTCGCCGCCTACATCAGCGGTGGCGGACTCGGGAGCTTCATTTTTTTAGGGCTGCGTACGAACGACTACTCGCAGATGCTCGCCGGCTCGATCCTCGTGATCGTCCTCGCGATCGTCTTCGAGGGCGTGTTCGCCGTGCTCCAGAGACTCGTCGTGCCCGCCGGTGTGCGGGCGGGGCAACGCAAGGATGTCCGCTCCGGATCACCCCGGTCACGAGCGGCAGCGGCATGACCGCATCAGAGAGGAATCGAACATGTTCACAGCATTAAAGGGCCGGCTCGCGTGGAGCGCTGTCGCGGTGGGGGCTGTTGTCGCCCTCGCAGGGTGCGCGTCGGGGGATCCCCTCGACGAGGGCGCGGATGCGGGGGGCGAGAGTGCCGAGGCGCTCGTCGTCGCGTCGCAGGCCTACTACTCCAACGAGATCATTGCCGAGATCTACTCGCAGGCGCTCGAGGCGGGTGGTTTCGAGGTGGACCGGCAGTTCCAGATCGGCCAGCGCGAGGTGTACCTGCCCGAGCTCGAGGCCGGCAACATCGACGTCTTCCCCGAGTACATCGGCAGCCTCCTGCAGGCGCTCGACCCCGAGGCGACCAGCGGAACTCCCGCAGAGGTCTTCGCCGCGCTCCAGGAGGCGCTCCCCGAGGGCCTCACCGCCCTTGAGCCAGCTGCGGCCTCCGACCAGAACTCCTGGACCGTCACGCAGGCATTCGCCGAAGCGAACGACCTCACCGACGTCGCGTCGCTCGCGGGCGTGACGGAGCCGATCACCGTCGGCGGCAACGCGGAGCTCGCCACCCGCCCCTACGGCCCCGACGCGCTCCAGGAGCTGTACGGGGTCGAGATCGCGGAGGTCAAATCGATCGAGGACAGCGGCGGACCGCTCACGGTCAAGGCGCTTGTCGACAACGACATCCAGCTTGCGAACATCTACACCGCCGACCCCAACATCAAGGCGAACAACCTGGTTGCGCTCGACGACCCCGACGGCATCTTCTTCCCGGACAATGTCGCGGCGATCGTCTCGGACAACGTGGACGCCGACGCGCAGGCGATCCTCGACGAGGTGAACGCGGCACTCAGCGCCGACGCCCTCGTCGGCCTCAACGCCGAGAGTGTCAACGACCAGAAGGCCGCCGAGGTGATCGCCGAGGCCTGGCTCACCGAGAATGGCCTGATCTAGCCGGTCGGCCTCACGCGGCGCGGACGGGGGCGGGTACCGAGGCATCCGCCCCCGTTTCGCGCTCGGGTGAGCCCACCCGCGCCAGAGGATCGGTTCCCCCGTGATAGCCAGCGGTCGCCGGGTCAGGTGTGTGTGCGGTCGACCTTGCTGGCGGGACCCCCCGCCATGTGGCGGGCCTCGAGGCGCTCGAGGAGCTTTTTGACGATCACGATCGCCACCAGGAACGCGGCGATTATGCCGACGAACACGTAAGCGGCGCCGTGCAGGCTGTCGGAGAGCTCACGGAATGATCCCGCGGCCGCGGCGCCGACCGACACGTAGGCGAAGGCCCAGAGTATGCAAGCCGGGATCGTCCACGCCATGAACTTGCGGTAGCTCATGGCGCTCATTCCCACGGTGAGGGGGATGAGCGAGTGCAGCACCGGCAGGAACCGGGACATGAACACCGCGATGCCACCCCGCCGATCGAGGTAGTTTTCGGCGCGCACCCAGTTTCGTTCGCCGATGCGGGCGCCGAGGCGGCTGCGGCGGATCTTCGGGCCGAACCAGCGTCCGAGGGCGAACCCGATGCTCTCCCCGGCCAGGGCTCCAAGGACCACCGCGACAACGAGCCCGAAGTACTCGACCGGCCCCGACACGGCCGTACTCGACACGAGCACGATCGAGTCGCCCGGCACGAGCATGCCGACGAGCACCGAGGTCTCCAGCACCATCCCGAGGGCGGCAAGCAGGGTGCGCGTCAGCGGGTCAACGCTCGCCACGACGTCGAGGATCGAATTGAGGGCATCGTTCACTCTTCGACCGTACCCAGTGGTCGTGACAATTTGCCGAGTCGGTCCCGCCAGAGCTGCAGCCGGCCCGGTCTCTCGGCCGGCTGCGGGCCGCCGACCCACCCCGTGACAATGCGAATGCCGTGCAGCGCACTCACCGCCCAGATCTCGAGCCCGTCGAGCTCGTCGGGCGTCGTCGACTCCTGCACGACCTCGATGCCGAGCGCCGCCGCGATCGTGACCACGATTCGCGCGGTGACGCTGTCGACCCGTTCCAGGTCGGCGGACGGCGAGCAGAGGGAGTCGCCGCGCCACCACAGCACGGCCGAGTACGCGCCCTCGACGACGTAGCCCTCCGGCGACAGGATGACCGCCTCACCGGCGCCGCGCGCGCGGGCCGCCGCCCGCACAAGCCCCATCGATGTGAGGTCCGGCCCCTTCACGAGCGGTCTCGTGCGCGGATCCGCACCGTCGTGGCTCGCGAGAACGACCGACACCGAGCGCTCGGGAGCGGCGCGCAGGCGAAGCAGCAGTTCGGGGCCACGTGGGCCGGGCGCCCATTCGACCCGCGGGAACCAGTCGCCCTCGCTCGGGATCACCCGGGCGACCGCTCGCCAAAATCCGTCGAGGTCGGGCGGCGGGCCCAGGGAGCCGCGCTCCACCCCGGCACCAAACCTGGCCAGGTGCAGATCGAACCCGAGTGCGCATCCGTCCCGCACAAGGAAGGAATCGGCGACCTCGATGGGGACGTGCGACTCGTCCTGCTCCGCCCGCACGAGGGCGCCATCCCGAAAGCGATAGCTGGCCGGCGTGGCGGGGGCGGCGAGACTCATAGTGTTAAGGGTATGCGCCAGCGGACAATCCGACACCGCCTCATCGGGTGGACCGAGCCGGCCGCGGCGTTCGAAGCGCTGCACGGCACGAGCGAGAACGCCTTCTGGCTCGACGGCGGGGTAGGCGCTGTGTCGGGCAGGAGCTACGTCGGCGCATCCTCGAGCGTGGCGACCTCGTCCGTTGCCGACGGAACGGTCACGCTGTCACCGTCGGGGCGAGTGCTCGACGGCTCGATTCTCGGCTTCCTGCGATCCCGGCTCCCATCGACGGGGGAGGCCCCCGTGGGCACCAACGCGGATGTCGGCAGAGATGCCGACCCAGATGCCGACCCAGATGCCGTCGGGGTGCCGCTCGGGTGGGTGGGGTGGCTCGGCTACGAGCTGCGGGCGCAGACGATGTCGGCGCCGTCCGGCCGTGTCAGGGCGCGGGAAGCGCCACGACCGGACGCCGCGTTCCTCGAGGTGGATCGCCTTGTGTGCTTCGACCACGCCACCGGCGTCGTCGAGCTCGTCGCCCTCGGCGACTCCTGGACGGGGGAGCTCTGCGCCTGGCGAGACCACACGGCCGCCGCTCTGGGCGCCGCCGGGCGCTCGGCAGCGACGGTTTCGCCCGATCGCCCGTCCGCCGGCCCGAGGCTGGCCGGGTCCGGAATCGCCGCGATCTGGTTCGACTCCGACGAGGAGTACCTCGCGAAGATCGCGGCCTGCCAGCACGCAATCCAGGAGGGCGAGGCTTACCAGCTGTGCCTGACCACCCAGGTCGCGGTCGACACCCGCCCCGACCCGCTCGCGACCTGGCTGCGCCTGCGGGCGGCCAGCCCGTCGCACCACGGCGGCTTCCTGCGCATCGGGGGGGTGAGCCTGCTGAGCTCGTCGCCGGAGCAGTTCCTCAGCCTTGACGCGCATGGGGTGCTCGAGTCGAAGCCGATCAAGGGCACGAGGGCGCGCGGCGAGACCGCGGGGGACGACGAGCGGCTGCGCGCGGAGCTGATGGCGAGCGAGAAGGAGCGCGCCGAGAACCTGATGATTGTCGACCTCATGCGCAATGACCTCGGCCGCGTCTGCGAGCTCGGGTCGGTCACCGTGCCGTCGCTGTTGCAGGTCGAGAGCTACGCGCAGGTGCACCAGCTCGTCAGCCGGGTACGCGGGATTCTCGCCCCCGGCCGCCATCCTGTCGACGCCATCGAGGCGTGCTTTCCCGCCGGGTCGATGACCGGGGCGCCGAAGCTGCGTGCGACCGAGATCCTCGACGCCCTGGAGGGCCGAGCCCGCGGGCTCTACGCGGGCGCCTTCGGGTATGTCGGCTTCGACGGCACCCTCGACCTCGCGATGGTGATCCGCAGTATCGTGCTCGACGCCGACGGAGCAAGCATCGGGGCGGGCGGAGGAATCACTTCGTCGAGTGTGCCGGGCGAGGAACTCGCCGAGGTCAAGCTCAAGGCGGCGGCGCTCCTCGCGGTGCTCGGTGCCGCGGCCGAGTGACCCGGCCGCGCGCATCCGTTTAGTACCCTTGATTGGGCCCTACGTCGCCCGTCAACCCCCTGCAGTGAATGAGAGCCCCATGGCACACGGAAACGACCGCGAGCGCGACGAGCGCGACGGCTACGACATCGCGGCGATCCAGGCGAAATGGCTTCCGCGCTGGGAGGACGCCAAGCTGTTCAGCGCCGGCGGGGCCGACGACAAGCGCCCCCGCAAATACATCCTCGACATGTTCCCCTACCCGTCGGGCGACCTCCACATGGGCCACGCCGAGGCCTACGCGCTCGGCGACGTGATTTCGAGGTACTGGCGCCAGCAGGGCTTCAACGTGCTGCACCCGATCGGGTGGGACTCCTTCGGCCTGCCAGCGGAGAATGCGGCCATCAAGCGCGGGGTCGATCCGCGCGGCTGGACCTACGACAACATCGAGCAGCAGAAGACGACGATGAAGCGCTACGCGGCCTCGTTCGACTGGGACCGCGTGCTGCACACGAGCGACCCCGAGTACTACAAGTGGAACCAGTGGCTGTTCCTGAAGATGTACGAGAAGGGACTCGCCTACCGCAAGGACAGCTGGGTCAACTGGGACCCGGTTGACCAGACGGTGCTGGCGAACGAGCAGGTGCTCCCCGACGGCACCTCCGAGCGCAGCGGTGCCGTGGTCGTGAAGAAGAAGCTCACCCAGTGGTACCTTAAAATCACCGACTACGCCGACCGCCTGCTCGACGACCTCAACCAGCTCGAGGGTACCTGGCCGAGCAAGGTTCTCGCGATGCAGCGCAACTGGATCGGACGATCGATCGGTGCGGACGTCGACTTCGTGATCGAAGGCCGCGAGGCTCCCGTGACGGTGTTCACCACCCGCCCCGACACCCTGTACGGCACGACGTTCATGGTCGTCGCCCCGGACTCCGACCTCGCCGCCGAGCTCGTGCGCGACTCCTCGCCCGAGGTGAAGGCCGCGTTCGCCGACTACGCCTCCCAGGTGCAGATGGTGAGTGAGATCGACAGGCAGGACGCCACGCGCGAGAAGACCGGCGTGTTCCTCGACCGCTACGCCGTCAATCCGGTCAACGGCGAACGACTGCAGATCTGGGCCGCCGACTACGTCTTGGCGGACTACGGCCACGGCGCTGTGATGGCCGTCCCCGCCCACGACCAGCGCGACCTCGACTTCGCCCGCAAGTTCGCGCTGCCCGTGCGTGTCGTCGTCGACACCAACGCGCCGGTGACCGGGGCGATCCCGATCATCCCGGTCGACGAGCATGGCAATTACGAGCTGCCCGACGACCTTCCACCGTTGGATCCTGCGGTCACCGGGGTCGCGCTCACCGGCGAGGGACGGCTGCTCAACTCCGGCCACCTCGACGGCATGAGCAAGTCGAACGCCATCCGCCGCATCATCGAGCAGCTGGCTGCCGCCGGCACGGGGAGGGCGGCGAAGAACTATCGGCTGCGCGACTGGCTGATCAGCCGCCAGCGCTACTGGGGCACGCCGATCCCGATCATCCACGGCGCCGACGGGGAGCTCATCCCCGTGCCGGAGGACCAGCTGCCGGTCGTGCTGCCGCCGAGCGACGGACTCGACCTCACCCCGAAGGGCACGTCGCCGCTCGGCGCCGCCACCGAGTGGGTCAACGTCCAGAATCCCCTCACGGGAGCCCCCGCGCTCCGCGACCCCGACACCATGGACACCTTCGTCGACAGCTCGTGGTACTTCCTGCGCTTCCTGGACCCGAAGGATGACACCCGTGCATTCGACCCGAAGGACGCCGACAAGTGGGCGCCGGTCGACCAGTATGTGGGAGGGGTGACCCACGCGATCCTGCACCTGCTGTACGCGCGTTTCATCACGAAGGTGCTCTTCGACATGGGCTATATCGGCTTCACCGAGCCGTTCAGCGCGCTGCTGAACCAGGGCATGGTGCTCATGGACGGCTCGGCGATGAGCAAGAGCAAGGGCAACATCGTGAAGCTGAGCGAGCAGCTCGACGAGCACGGCGTCGATGCGATCCGCCTCACCATGGCGTTCGCCGGCCCGCCGGAAGACGACATCGACTGGGCGGATGTCTCTCCCGCCGCCTCGGCGAAGTTCCTCGCGCGCGCCTGGCGCCTCGCCGACGACGTGACGAGCGCTCCCGAGGTCGACTGGAAGACCGGCGACGGCGCGCTCCGGCGCGTCACGCACCGGTTCCTCGCCGACGCGCCGACCCTCATCGAGTCCTTCAAGTTCAACGTGGTCGTCGCACGTCTGATGGAGCTCGTGAACGCAACTCGCAAGGCGATCGACAGCGGGCCCGGCAAGGGCGACGCCGCGGTGCGCGAGGCAACCGAGACCGTCGCCCTCGGACTCAGCCTGTTCGCGCCGTACACGGCGGAGGACATGTGGGAGAAGCTCGGGTACTCGGCCTCCGTCGCCTTCTACGGATGGCGAAAGGCCAACCCGGTGCTGCTGGTGGAGGAGTCGGTCACGGCGGTCGTGCAGGTCAACGGCAAGGTGAGGGACCGCCTCGAGGTGAACCCGAAGATCTCGACCGAGGAGCTCGAGAAGCTTGCGCGTGCCTCGGTGGCGGTCACCAGGGCGATCGGCGCGAGCGAGGTCGTCAACGTGATCGTGCGTGCCCCGAGGTTGGTGAACTTCGCCACCAGGAGCTGACTGCGGCAGCTGGCAGTCGGGCGGCCGACGCGCCGGAATCGTGTGGGACGCGGCTCCGGTGACGTCTCCTTCCCAGCCCCTCTTCCGACCCCGGTGGCACCGGCGGGCTGCCGGCGCCCCCGCCGGTCCGGCGGTCGGCCTAGCGTTCCCTGATGACCCCGACGCTCCGCGCCGCGGCCGGGCGCCCCCGCGTGAGGGTGACGCTCGGTGCGGCGGCCGTACTGATGCTCGTCGGTCTCGTCGTCGCCGTGCTGGTGGCCGCGCTCGGCCCCCGTGGATCCTCCGTCTCCCTCTCCCAGGATCCGGCCCCCGCCGGGGTGGACGCCGGTGACGGTGTCGCGCCGTCGCCGGGAGGCGCGATCTTCGTGCACCTGCTGGGCGCCGTCGAGCGTCCGGGCCTCTACGAGCTGCGCGCGGGCGACAGGGGGATCGACGCGGTCGCCGCCGCTGGGGGCTTCACCGACGCGGCTGACCAGTCGCAACTCAACCTGGCCAGGCCGCTGAGCGACGGGGAGCAGATCCACGTGCCCGCCCTCGGCGAGGCCCCCCTGGCGCCGCCGGGTGGTGCGGCGGGAGCGCCGTCCGGCGGGGCGGCGGCGGGCGGTGCAGCAGCAGGCGGCAAGGTGAACCTCAACACCGCCGACCTGCAGGCCCTCGACACGCTCCCCGGCGTCGGGCCCGCAACCGCGAGGTCGATTCTCGACTGGCGGGAGGCGAATGGGAGGTTCACCGCCGTCGAGGACCTGCTGGGCGTCACCGGCATCGGGGAGAAGACGCTCGAGGCGCTCCGTGACCTCGTGACCGTGTGACGTCGTGACGGCGCCCGACCTCCGTCTCGCGATTCCGGCAGCCGTCGTCTGGCTCGCGGTCGCCCTGGCGATCGGCACACCGTCGGCCGCCGTCGCGACCGCGGCAGCTGGGTGGTGCCTCGCGGGCGCGCTGCTCGCGGCAGGGCGGCGCACTCCCCGGCGGGGTATGGCGATCGCCGCGCTCGCGATCGGACTGGCCGCGCTCGGGGTCACCGCGGTGGCGGTGGCCGCCCCCCACCGCCAGCCCGTCGCGCTGCTCGACGCCGCACGCGCGTCCCGCTTCGTGCAGGTGGAGGCGACGACCACGCAGACCGTGCTTCCCGGGGCCGGATCCTTCACGGTCGCGCTGCAGTCGGTCGACATCGGGGACGAGGTCTCCGCCGTGGTGTCCCCCGCGCGGGTGTTCGGTGCCGCGCCGGACGAGGAGCTGGGCATCGGCGCGCGCATCCTGGTCTCCGGCACGATCTCGGCGACCCCGCCGCACGACGAGGTGGCGCTGCTGGTGTTCGCGCACGGACCGCCACGGATACTCTCCGGCGCACCCGCCGGCCTCGACTGGGCGAATGGCCTCCGGACGGGCTTCAGGGGGGCCGCCGCCGGACTGCCGGGTGACGGCGGGTCCCTGCTGCCCGGACTCTCGATCGGCGACACCAGCGCCGTGGGCGACGAGCTCGACGCGGCCATGAAGACGAGCTCGCTCAGCCACCTCACCGCGGTATCCGGCGCCAACTGCGCCGTGGTCATCGGCATCGTCATGGTCGCCGGGGCCGCGCTGGGCCTGGCGCGGGTCTGGCGGATCGGTGCCTCGATCGCGGTGCTCGCCGGATTCGTGGTTCTTGTCACCCCGGAGCCGAGCGTGCTGCGGGCGGGGGTGATGGCGCTGATCGTTCTCGTGTCGCTCGGCGGCGGCCGCCCGGCCAGGGGACTCCCCGTGCTCGCGATCGCGGTGATTGGGCTGCTCGTGGCCGACCCGTGGCTCGCCCGCAGCTACGGGTTCGCGCTCTCTGTGCTCGCCACCGCCGGGCTCCTCGTGCTCGCCGGCCCGTTCACGCGGGCGCTCGGCCGCTGGCTGCCCCTCCCGATCGCCGCGGTCGTCGCGGTCCCGCTGGCCGCCCAGCTTGCCTGTCAGCCGGTGCTGATCCTGCTCGAGCCGTCGATCCCGAGCTACGGGGTGCTCGCCAACATGCTTGCCGGGCCCGCCGCGCCAGCCGGAACGGTGCTCGGCCTGCTTGCATGCCTGCTGCTTGCCGTGTCATCCCCTCTCGGCCTACTCGTCGCCGGTCTCGCCTGGGCGCCCTCCGCCTGGATCGCCGCGGTCGCCCATTTCTTCGCCGCGCTGCCCGGCAGTCGTCTCCCCTGGCCTGGCGGCGCCACGGGGGCGCTGCTGCTCGCGTTGGTCTCGTGTGTCGTCGCCGTGGCACTCGGATCGGACCGCGACCACCGACGGCGCGCCGCAGCGGCCGTGATCGCGATCATCGCCGTCGTCGCGGTCGGCGCGACGGCGGGAGGCGCGGCGCGCACCCACCTCACACGTCCCCAGCACTGGCAGTATGCCCAGTGCGACGTCGGTCAGGGCGATGCCGTCCTCGTGCGCAGCGCCGGTCGGACCGCGCTGATTGACACGGGTCCCGACCCAGAGCGGCTCGAGGAGTGTCTCGGCGCGCTGGGCATCGCGCGCCTCGACCTTCTCGTGCTCACCCACTTCGACCTCGACCATGTTGGGGGCGCCGGCGCGCTTCTCGGACGCGTCGACCGCGTTCTCATCGGGCCGAGCGACGGGCCGGATGCCGATTCGCTCGCCGACTCGCTGCGGGAGGGAGGCGCCGCCGTCGAGCAGGTTGGGACCGGGGCGACCGGCATTCTCGGTGAGCTGCGCTGGCGCGTGCTGTGGCCGCGCTCGCCGCTGCGCGGCATCGTGCCCGGCAACCCCGCCAGCATTGCGATGGCGTTCGATGGCGCGGAGGCCGGCTGCCGGTGCCTCAGTTCGGTCTTCCTGGGGGATCTCGATGGAGAGGCACAGACCCACCTGATGGCGGCGGGTCCCGTGCCGGCGGTCGACGTGGTCAAGGTCGCCCACCACGGAGCGGCCGCGCAGCACGAGCGCCTCTACGAGCGGCTGGGCGCGGCGGTGGGCCTCATCGGCGTTGGCGGCGACAACCGCTACGGTCATCCCACGCGCGAGCTGCTCGAGCTCCTCCGGAGCGCCGACACGACCCCGGCGCGGAGCGACAGGCTCGGGCTGGTGCTCCTTTCGCCGCGCCAAGGAGGAGGCGTCGAGCAATGGAGCGAGCGCGAGGGGTGAGCGGGCGCCAGGGTTGCGCGGGCCTCAGGGTTGAGCGGGCGCGACGGCCGGGCGGGGCGCGGCAGCGTCGGTCGCCGCGATTAGGCTGAACACGGCCGCCAGCGTGCGGCGCGAGAGGATGCGGTGGCGGTGGCAGGCAGGACGACGGCGAAGAAATCCGCGGGCAAGACGGCGGTCGCGATTCCGCAACTCGCCTGGGGCCAGGTGCGCCCCGCGCCCGTGATCCTCGTCTCCGGCACCGAGCGGTACCTCGCCGACCGTTCGATCCGCGCGCTGCGCGATCTGCTCAAGGCCGAAGACCCGAGCATTGAGATCAGCGACATCGAGGCGGACACCTACGTGCCGGGCGAGCTGATCACCCTCGCGAGCCCCTCGCTATTTGGTGAGCCCCGCTTCATCCGCGTCGTCAACGTCGAGAAGAGCACCGACGCGTTCCTCAGCGAGGCGCTGGCCTACCTCCAATCCCCGGCCGACGACACCTATCTTGTGCTGAGGCACGCCGGGGGAGTGCGCGGCAAAAAGCTGCTCGACGCCGTGCGTGCGGGAGTCGGGGGCGGAATCGAGATCGTCTGCGCCGAGCTCAAAAAGGACACCGAGAAGTTCGAGTTCGCAGCGGCGGAGTTCGCCGCCGCCGGGCGGCGGGTGACTTCGGGCGCCCTGCGCGCCCTGGTCTCGGCGTTCTCCGCGGACCTCGCCGAGCTCGCCTCCGCGTGCACCCAGCTGCTCGCCGACGCGAGCGAGGAGATCACCGAGGCGACGGTCGAGAAGTACTACTCCGGGCACGTCGAGACCAACGCGTTCAAGGTCGCCGACATGGCGATCGCCGGGCGATACGGCGAGGCGCTCATCCTGTTGCGGCATGCGATCGCCTCGGGCGCCGACCCCGTCCCGATTGTCGCGGCGTTCGCGATGAAGCTGCGCACGATGGCAAAGGTCTCCGGCGGCCGCGGCGGGAGCGGGCAGATCGCAGCGAAGTTCGGCCTTGCCCCGTGGCAGGTCGAACGCGCCCAGCGCGACCTTCAGGGCTGGGACGACGAGGGGCTCGGACGCTGCATCACGGTGCTCGCCGAGACGGATGCCGCCGTTAAGGGCGGCGGGCGCGACCCCGTCTACTCGCTCGAGCGGATGGTCACGCTCATCAGCGCGCGCGGCCAGCACCCCGGCGCCTGAGGCACGTCGGGCGAGGCACTGTGCAGGCTAGGCGCCGTCCACACGAGCTGTGCGTGCGAAACGCACTGTGGGGGGCGAGGCGCTGTGCAGTCGTGTCCCCTGGGGACGCGGGCTCTGCAGCGGCGCGCGGGGGCCGACACAAAAAAAGGGCTGGCACAGAAAAGGCCCCACCCAGGACGGGCGGGGCCTTTAGAGTTTGGTGTGGCTACAGCGCCGCGACCTGCTTCGCGATGGCCGACTTCTTGTTGGCGGCCTGGTTCTGGTGGATGACACCCTTGCTGGCGGCCTTGTCGAGCTTCTTCGATGCGAGGAGCAGGGCGGCGGTGGCCTTGTCCTTGTCGCCGGCGGCGATCGCCGAGCGCGTCGCGCGAACTGCGGTGCGCAGCTCGCTCTTGACGGCACGGTTGCGCTCGGTCGACTTCTGGTTGGTGAGGATGCGCTTCATCTGCGACTTGATATTTGCCACGTTTTTAACCTTCTATGTGTATCGAACGGATCCGGGCGGCCGGGCGTCGCCCTGTCTGGACTGAATTCCGGCTGCGATTCGCGCGAATGTCCGGAACCCCGAAGCCTCGCGCGCAAGCCAACCAGCAACATTACCAGTCCGCGGCAGCATCCGGCAATCGGGCAGCCCCCGGCGTGGCGGCGTAGTCGCGCAGCATCGCGGAGGTGAACTCCCGCGGATGCGTCGCGCTCACCATGTGGGTCGCCCGCGGGATCGTGATCAGCCGCCCCCGGCGAGCCGCCGCCTGGAAACGGCGGGACTGCAGGGCCACGTGGTCGAACCTGCCGTTGACGAACAGAACCGGCTCCTCGATCTCGCGCAGGCGGTCGAGCGGGTCGAGGGTGATCAGCATTCTCAGGACATCGTCCATCACCTCGAGGGCCACACCGCCGGCGATGATGTCGTCGGCGCCGGGGGAGGGCACGAGGGTCCTCACCGCGAAGTCGTTGAGGGCACGTCCGCGGTCGGGAAGCGCATGGATTCCCCTGGCGATGATCCGCCAGGTGTCGATGACCACGCGGCGCGGCACCGTGGCGCAACTCGCCGCGAGCAGGGCGCTCAGTCGGCCGGGATTGCGGGCGGCCCACTCGATGCCGAGGTAGCCGCCGAGAGAGAACCCGACGAGGTAGGGGGCGCTGCCGGTCTGCGCCGTCGCCGTCGTGACCGCGTCGCCGACGGCGTCGAGGGCCGCCCCGGGGGTGAAGCTCTCGTGCATCCTCGTTCCGTGACCAGGCAGATCGATCGCCAGCACCGGGATTCCGAGGCTGGCCAGCGCGTCGACCTGGTACCGCCACATCGACGCGGAGGTGCGCAGCCCGTGCACGAGGATGACGGCGGAGGGCATCATCCGATGCTAGCCCCGGTGCCGCGGGGGTGCACCGCCGCCGCCGCGATAGCGTGGGAGTATGCCCTCCCTGTCACCGCACATCGCCTCGGTGCCGCCCTCCGGAATCCGCCGCATCTACGAGCTCGCGGTCGAGCTCGACGACGTGATCTCCCTCGGAATCGGCGAACCAGACCTGCCCGTCGCCGGTCACATCCTCGCCGCCGGGGCCGCCGCCTGGATGGACGACGTCACCGACTACACCGCGAACGGAGGGATCCCGGAGCTGCGCGAGGCGATCCGGCAGAAGCTAGCCAGGGAGAATTCGCTTCACGTCGACGTGGAGCAGGTGTGGGTCACCGTCGGGGCGACGCAGGCCCTGCACCAGGCGATGGCCCTCCTCCTCTCGGCTGGCGACGAGATCCTCGTGCCCGATCCCGGCTACACAACCTTCACGATGAGCGCCCGGCTTGTCGCGGCTGTGCCGGTGCCATACCCGCTCCGTCCGGAGAACGCGTTCGTGCCCGACGTCGACGAGCTCGAGCGGCTCGTGACCGATCGCACCCGCGTGCTGCTCGTCAACACTCCGTCGAATCCGCTCGGGTCCGTACTCGACGAGGAGGCGCTGCGCGGGCTGCTCGAGTTCGCGCGCCGCCACGACCTGTGGGTGCTCAGTGACGAGGTCTACGAGTACTTCACCTACGGCATCCGGCATACGAGCATCGCGAGCCTCGACACCGAGACGCGCGTCTTCAGCGCCTTCTCCCTCTCGAAGACGTACGCGATGACGGGTGCGCGGGTCGGCTACCTCGTCACCCCTCCCGGCCTCGCCCCGACGATGCGCACCGTGCAGGAGACGACGATCAGCTGCGTCAACGCGCCGGCCCAGCATGCGGCGATCGCCGCTCTCGTTGGCGACCACGGGCATGTCGCCGACGCTAGGGAGCACTACCGCACCAACCTTGAGGCGGCGTGCGCGCTGCTCGATGAGCGCGGTATCGGCTACCTGCGGCCGAGTGGCGCGTTCTACCTCTGGGTCGACATGTCCCACGCCTCCGGCGGCGATG